>BFBZ01000011.1_pt62 | contig 102067 bp, 111 predicted proteins | sample 1888401 | NCBI WGS metagenome assembly BFBZ01 (sample SAMD00112614, study PRJDB3348) | symbiont metagenome | host: Chara braunii
CCGTCGCCGGCGCGACCGCGCCGGACCGCGGCGCCCCGGCGGCGTGCACCCGGGCGGCGGGCGGCGCGACCTCGCGCGCGGTGGACGACGCGCCCAGCCGGGCCACCAGCCGCCGGATCTCCGCCAGCGGGGAGCCGCCGCGGGAAGCGCTCAGGCGGCGGCCTCCCCGGCGACGATCACGTCCAGGGCGTCCTGCACCCGCGCGACGGGCTCCAGCACGTCCATCCGCGCCGACAACGCGACCAGCGCCCCGACGACCGCCGCCTCGTGCGGCGACCCCGCCGGCAGGCTCACCCGCAGCGGGTGCCCGGAGGCGTCGGCCTGGAGCAGGAACGTCCCGGTCCCCTCGCCGCTGCGGGCGCCGGCCGGGCCGATCGGGTCGGCCTTCGACGGGGCGACGAGCGCAACGGGGAACCCGTCGATCGGCTCGTCGAGCAGGCCGGGGTCGTCCACGAGCAGCAGGGTCGGCGGGCCGTCGAGCGCGTCGAGCAGCGTGCGGAGCACCACCTCGGTCCGCAGGTAGCGGTCCAGGACGTTGCCGTACAGCGCCCGCTGGAGGCGCGTCGGCGTGACGGGGTCGGTGTAGCGGAAGTCGATCGGCAGCCCCGACGCGTCGGTGACCATCAGGCCGCCGACGTACGTGCCGTCGTCGCCCGCGCGGACCACGAGGAAGCCGGGGCGGTGCGCCTCAGGCGAAGACATCGACCAGGCGGCCGCTCAGGCCGTGGGGGTCGGGCGTGCCGCCCGCCGGCTCGGGGCGCGCCCCCGGCGCCGCGCCCGGCCCGCCGCCGGAGGACGGGGCGTGGGCGTCGGCGGCGGTCCGGCGCGGCAGGGCCGACGCGAGCGCCGCGGTCGCGGCCGCCGTCGCCGCGGTCGGCGGCGGCGCGGCGATCCGGTCGGCCCCGGTCACGAGCCGGCCTCATCCGGCGGGGCGCCGCGGCGGGCCATCACCGCGTCGGCCTCCTGGCGGGCGGCGGCCAGCTGGGCCGCGGCCGCCTCGGCCTCGCGGATCGTCTGGGCCGCGGCGGCCCGCATGAGCGCCTGGATGACCATGAGCGCCGACCACCAGGCCACCACCGACAGGACGGCGGCGCCGACCAGGCCGCGCAGGATGGCGTCGGCCATCGGGAAGCCCTGGTTGCGGCAGACGAGGAACACGATGAGGAAGCCGATCACCAGGCCCATCCCGCGGGCCCGCGTGACCCACTCATCCATCGGAGAGGGCTCCGACCCCGCGGCGCCCTTGCCCTTCGCCTTCGCCTTCTCCTTCGCCATCAGGCGAGCCCCGCGTCGTGGCGGCGGAGCTCCCGCTGGCGCTCGAAGACGAACCGCACGAGCCGGTCCTCCTGGACGGGGGCCAGCTCGTCGAACGCGAGGGCGATCCGCCACGGCCGCTCGCCGGCCTCGAGGCGGTCGCACCGCACGGCGACCGCCGCGACCGTCAGGTCGCCCGCGTGGCCGCCGCAGTGGATCGTGACCTGCAGGCGGGTGCCCGCCTCGATCGGCGACGCCAGCCGCAGCAGCGTGCCGCCGGCGGAGAGGTTCTCGGTGATCGCGCCGATCACCGAGTCGTCGACGTCGTCGCCCAGGCGGTAGTGGACGATCAGGTTCACGGGCACGCGGACGGCGCCGCGGCGCTGCATGCGCCGCGCGGGCCCGAGGGTGCGCGCCTCGTACCGCCCCTCCTCGCCGGGGGGCGGCCCGCTGACGAGCTGCGCGTCGGCCTCGCAGGGCACCTCGCGGACCGTCCACGCGAGCGTGAACGCCCGGTGCAGGGGCAGCGGGACGGGCTGCCCGCCGAGCCGCGGCGGCGCCAGCTCGAGGACCTCCTCGCCCTCGCGCTCCACCACCGTTGTCCAGGGACCGCCGGGGAGTCCGTCGAGCACCACGCGCTCGCCGCGCCCGGGCAGGGGCGCGGTCGCGAGCGTCGGGGCGGCGGGGGTCACGGGAGGAGCGCCTCCGCCACCCGGCGCGCGTCGGCCGGCGCGAGGGAGCCCGGCACGGTGGTGCCGTCGGACAGGAACGCCAGCGGCTTGCCCATCTTGAGGGGCACGTTGACCAGGTTGCCGACGTAGCGGGTCTCGTCGAGCTTGGTGAGGATCACCCGGTTGACGCCGGTCAGGCGGAAGCGGCGCTGGAGGTCGCCGAGGTCCGCGGACGGCGTCGCGGCGGGGAGCACCAGGTGCACCTCGTCGGCCTTCGCCGGGCCGAGCAGCGCCGCGAGCGACTCGATCTCGGCCAGCTGCGTGTGCGAGCAGCCGTGGGTGTCGATGATGATCACGTCGCGGTCGGCGAGGGTGGCGACGAGGCCGGCCAGGCCGTCGCCGTCCTGGGCGGAGAACAGCTGGACGTCGAGGCGGCGGGCGTGGGCGGCCAGGCCGTCGTGGGCGCCGGGGCCCGCGGCCACGAGCGCGACGGCCATGCCGGCGGCGCGGTACGCGCCCGCCATCGCGGCCGCGGCGCTGGTCTTGCCCACACCGGTCTGGCCGACCAGGGCGACGACGTGGCCGCCGCCGCGGGGCTTCCAGTCGCGGGCGACGGGCAGGCGGGCGGCCATGTGGTCGCGAACGGCGTCGCGCACCGACGCCGACGGCGCCAGGAACGGCATGACGGACCGGGCGAACCCGTCGAGGAACGCGTCGAGCTGGCGGTCGTCCATCCCCGCCTTCAGCAGCTCGGACCGCACCGCCTCGAGGCCGTCGGGGGCGGGGGCCGCCGGGCGCGCGGCGCGGCGGGCGCGCGGGGCGGGGGCGGCGACGGGCTCCTCCTCCGGCTCGAGGTCCTCGAGCTCCTCCATCTCGTCGAACCCCGGCTCCTCCTCGAGCTCGGGCTCCGGCGCGGCGACGGGGGCCGGCTCCTCGGCCGCCTCGGGCAGCAGGTTCTCGTCGACCGACTTGAGCGCCGCCTCGTGGGCCGCCCGCACGGCGGCGCGGGCCGCCTCCAGGATCGCCTGGCTGCGCTCGGTGGTGCCCGGGGCGAACGGGGCGGACTGCCGGGCGTAGGCCTCGGCGGGCGTGGCGGGGGCGAGCGGGACGAAGCCCTCCTCGGCCTCCTCCGCGGCGGCCAGCCGGCCGTCGAGGTGGGCGCGGAACGGGTCCTCGGCGGGGGCCTCCGGCTCCGGCGTGTCCAGCACGTCGACCGCGGGCGCGACGACCGAGGCGGCGGCCTCCTGGTTGGCGGCCCCGGTGTCCGCGCCGGCGGCCGCGGTGACCTCGACGCCCTCCTTGCCGAAGAACCCGCCGACGCCCCCGCGGACGACCCGCTTGGTCTGCAGGATCATCGCCTCCTCGCCGAGCTCGGCGCGCACCTGGGCGAGCACCTCGTCGATGGTGTCGGCGGCGAACTGTCGGATCTCCAACGGGAACTCCTAGACGAGGGCGGCGAGCCCGACGGGCTCGATGCGGACGGAGGGCAGGATCTCGTGGTACGAGAGGACGGTCAGGTTCGGTATCGCGTGGGAGACCAGCGCCTTGAGGTGCCGGCGCGTCGCCCCCGAGGTGAGCACCAGGGCGGGGGCGCCCATGAGCTGGGCCTGCTCCACCTGCTCCTTCAGGGAGTCGATGAGCGCGGACGCCCGCGCGGGGTCCATCGCGACCTGGGTGCCGTCCTCGGTGCGGTGCACGGACTCCGCGATCTCGCGGTCGATCTCGGGGTCGAGCGTGATGGCGCGCATCGTCCCGGTCTCGTCCACGAAGCGGCCGCAGATGGCGCGGGCGAGGGCCTGGCGGCAGTACTCGGCCAGGATCGGCACGTCCTTCGTGAGCTTGGCCTTGTCGCCCAGCGTCTCCAGGATCGTCACCAGGTCGCGGACCGGCACGGCCTCCGACAGGAGCGTCTGCAGGACGCGCTGCACCTCGCCGACCGTCATCAGGTCGGGCACCAGCTCCTCCACCGGCGCCGGCAGCCGCTCCTTGAGCGAGTCGAGGAGCTGGCGGACGTCCTGGCGGCCGAGCAGCTCGGCGGCGTTGCGGCGGATGACCTCGCTGAGGTGGGTCACGATCAGCGACGTCGGGTCCACGACGGTGTAGCCGTAGATCTCGGCCTGCTCGCGCTGGGCCTCGCCGATCCACACCGCCGGCAGCCCGAACGAGGGCTCGGTGGTGGGGATGCCGTCGAGCGGCAGGTCGGCGGTGCCCGGGTTCATCGCCAGCAGCTGGCCGGGCATCAGCGCCCAGCGCGCCACCTCGACGCCGCGGATCTTGACCGCGTAGTCGTGGGAGCCCAGCTGGATGTTGTCCCGGATGCGGATCGGCGCGAGGGACAGGCCGAGCTCGGTGGCCATCTGGCGGCGCACCATCGCGACGCGGCCGAGCAGATCGCCGCCCTCGTCGGCGTCCACGAGCGGCACCAGGCCGTAGCCGATCTCCAGCTCGAGCGGGTCGAGGGGCAGCAGGGCGGCGACGTTCTCGGGCTCGGACGGGCGGGTGGCGACCGCCGTCGCCTCCTCGGCCGCCTTCTGCTCGGCCTCCTCCGCCTGCCCGCGCTTCAGCAGCATCGCGACGATCAGGATGAGGCCGCCGATGATGAAGAACGGCAGCTTCGGCAGGCCGGGGACGAGCCCGAGGGCCACGGCCACGCCGCCCGCCAGGAAGAGCGCCCGCGGCTGGCTCGTGATCTGCTTCGCAAGGTCCTGGCCGAGGTTCGACTCGCCCACGGAGCGGGTGACGATGATGCCGGTGGCGGTGGAGATCAGGAGCGCCGGGATCTGGGCCACCAGGCCCTCGCCGACGGTGAGCAGCGAGAAGTGGTGGACGGCCTCGGAGAAGCTCATCCCCTGCTGCAGCACGCCGACGCACATGCCGCCGATCAGGTTGATCATCACGATCATCACCGCGGCGATGGCGTCGCCCTTCACGAACTTCGAGGCGCCGTCCATCGCGCCGTAGAAGTCGGCCTCCTTGGCGATGACGGCGCGGCGGGCCTTGGCCTCCTCGTCGGTGATCACGCCGGCGTTGAGGTCGGCGTCGATCGCCATCTGCTTGCCGGGCATCGCGTCGAGGGTGAACCGCGCGGCGACCTCGGCCACGCGCCCGGCGCCGTTCGTGATGACCACGAACTGGATGACCACCAGGATCGTGAACACGATCAACCCGACGACGACGTTGCCGCCGACCACGAAGTTGCCGAACGAGGCGATGACCTCGCCGGCCTCGCCGTGGAGCAGGATCAGGCGGGTGCTCGAGATGTTGAGCCCCAGGCGGAACAGCGTCGCCACCAGCAGCAGCGACGGGAACACCGAGAACTGGAGCGGCTCGGTGGTGTAGAGCGTCGCCAGGACGATCGCGAGCGCGGCCGAGATGTTGGCCGTGATCAGGATGTCCAGCAGGAACGTCGGGAGCGGCAGGATCATCATCACGACGATCCCGACGACGACGACGGCGATCGCGACGTCGCTGTTGTCCAGCAGGCGGTTCAGGATGCCGCGGTGCTGCGGCGCGGCGGGGGCGGCGACGGCGGTGCTCATGCAGCCGCCGGCTCACGGCCGGTCGCGCGGTAGACGTGGGCCAGGATCTCGGCGACGGCCGAGAACGCGTCGGCGGGGATGAACTGCCCCACCTCCGCGGCGGCGTACAGGCTCCGCGCGAGCGGCGGGCTGGGGACCACCTCGACGCCGCTCTCGCGGGCCTTCTCGATGATCCGGAAGGCGACGTGGTCGGCGCCCTTCGCCACCACCTGCGGGGCCGGCAGCGACCGGGCGTATCGCAGGGCGACGGCGAAGTGCGTCGGGTTGGTGATCACGACGTCCGCGTCGGGGACGGCGGACATCATCCGGCGCACGGCCATCTCATGCTGGCGGCGCTTCAGCTGCCCCTTCACCTCGGGGTTGACGTCCGCCTCCTTGGCCTCGCGCTTGACCTCCTCCTTGGTCATCCGGAGGTCCTTCTCGTGCTGCCAGCGCTCATAGAGGAGGTCGGCGACGGCGATGACCACGTAGACGGCGGAGAGCGCGAAGCCCACCTTCAGCACGATCCCGCCGGTCACGGCCAGCGCCATGCCGGGGCTCGCGCCGGTGAGGCCCACCAGGTCATCGATCGACCCCTTCAGCACCACCCAGGCGACGACGCCGGTGAGCGTGATCTTCAGCATGTCCTTCACCAGGCCCACGGCGGAGCGCGGCGAGAACAGGCGCTTGAACCCGGACAGCGGGTTCAGGACCTGGAAGCGCGGCTTCAGGACCTCGATGGTGATGCCGGGCTTCACCTGGATCGCGGAGGCCACGATGCCCACCACAACGCCGGCGATGGCGAACGGCGCGGTGAGCCGCAGGCTCTCCCAGCCCGCGTCCATCATCGCGTTCCAGCCGTCCGACACGGACATCGGGCCACTGTCGCCGGAGCGGGCCAGCGAGGTGGTCATGAACGCGGTGAAGCCGGCCAGCAGCCAGCCGCCGGCCATGGCGAGCATCCCGAAGGTGGCGAGCACGCCGAGGCCCGTGTTGATCTCGCGGCTACGGGCGACCTGGCCCCGGCGACGTGCCTCGTCGCGGCGCTTCGGTGTCGCCTTCTCGGTGCGATCGGCTCCTGAGCCGGACAATCCTGGGCGCCACCTGGGTGCGCGCCGTCCATGGCCGTTTCACCGCGCTCGTCATGAGCGGGCCTGCCGGACGTATCGTCAGTTGCGGCGAGGGCTTGAGCGCCCCGGGGCCCCGCCGGCCTAGAGGGCGATGGGCTCCCCGCCGACCGCCCGCACCGTCACGGCGCCGCCGGTCACGGAGACCTGCATCGAGCGGCCGGCGTTGCCGCCGGTGTCGGCGGCCCGGACGCGCATCCCCGCGGCCTTCAGGGCCTCGCGGACGGCCTCCTCGTTGCGCTCGCCGATGTTCAGCATCGGGGAGCCCCCGCCGCCGCCGAACATCTGGGCGCCGCCGGCGATCCGCGCCTGCACGCGAACCCGGTCGGCGCCGAGCCGGACCACCTGGTCGAGCAGGGCCGGGACCGCGGTGTCGGCGAACTTCCCGGGAGGGCCGTCGGCGCCGGGCCGGGAGGCCGGGAGCATCACGTGGGCCATGCCGGCGACGCCCGCGAGGGCGTCGGTCAGGACCACCCCGATGCACGAGCCGAGCCCCAGGGCGGAGATCACGACCCCCCGGTCGGCGCTCACCACGATCTGGCCGATGCCGACGCTGGGCCCGGCCGAGGCGCGGACGGCGGTGCTCACCCGAGCCCGAGCCGGGCGAGGACGAGCTGGAGGGCCTCGGAGGTCGGGATGAAGAGGACGTCGCCGAGCGAGGGCGCGCCCCCGTCGCCGAGCGGCGTCTCGATCAGGATCGCGGTCTCCGACGCCATCGCCACCTCCACCAGCGCCGCGCCCACGAGCGCGCCGGCGAAGTCCACGCCCACGGCGGGCGGGGTGGGCTCCAGGCGCAGGCCGGTGATCTGGGAGAGGGCGTTGAGGTAGGAGCCGGTCAGGATGTTGGCGACCTCCTGGAGCGCGGAGAGCTCCATCTCGGAGAATCCGCCGGTCTCTGCGGCTGCGTCGCCGAGGCCGCCCATCAGGGCGTCGACCACGTCGCGGGCGGCGTCCTCGCCCATCACGAACAGCATGTGGCCGGACACGTCGCCGCCCACGCCCAGGAACATCGCGGCCACCACGCGCTCGGCGTCGCCGGTGCGGTCCACGACCTCCTCGACGGGCAGCAGCGTGACGGTGGGGACCCCCATCGGCACGGACCGCCCGGTCATCTGCGCCAGGGCCGTCGCGGCCGTGCCGGCGCCGATGTTGCCGATCTCGCGGAGGGCGTCGAGTTGGGCCTCGCCCAGCACGGGCGCGCTCACGGGGCGGTCCGGGCGGCGCCGGGCGCCAGCGCCGAGACGTCCACGATCAGCGCGACGGAGCCGTCGCCCAGGATCGTCGCGCCGGCCACGCCGGCCACGTCGCCCAGGAAGTCCGGGAGGTGCTTGATGACCACGTCCTGCTTGCCGGCGAGGCCGTCGACCACCAGGCCCATGCGGCTGCCGCCGCTGCGGACCACCACCACCTCGATCGGCCCGACGCCGGCGCTGTCTCTTATACACATCTAGATGGGAAGTCCGGGAGGTGCTTGATGACCACGTCCTGCTTGCCGGCGAGGCCGTCGACCACCAGGCCCATGCGGCTGCCGCCGCTGCGGACCACCACCACCTCGATCGGCCCGACGCCGGCGCCGGTGGCGCCGCCGGAGAGCGACAGGCAGTCGCGCAGCCACACGAGCGGCACGACGGAGTCGCGCAGGACCATGCAGGGCCGGCCGCCGACCGGGCGGGTGTCGGCCGGGTCCACGATCACGGTCTCTTCGATCGCCTCCAGCGGGACGGCCCACACCTGGGGGCCGCCGCGCAGGTCGGCGCCCGCGTCGACCAGCAGCGCCTGGATGATCGCGAGCGTCAGCGGCAGGCGGATGGTGAAGACGCTGCCCTGGCCCAGGACTGTCTCTTATACACCCTCGCCGTTGTATAAGAGACAGGGCCAGCGCACCGCGTCCATGCCGACGCCGCGGCCGGAGATGTCGGTGGTCTGGGCGGCGGTCGAGAACCCGGGCAGGAAGATCAGGTCCATGGCCTCCTGGTCCGACAGCGCGTCGCCGGCGGCCTGGTCCATCAGGCCCTTGCGCACAACGGAGGCGCGGAGGGCGTCCGGGTCCATCCCCTTGCCGTCGTCGCGGACCTCGATCACCACGCTGTTGCCGGCGTGGCGGGCCGAGAGCTGGATGACCCCGACCGGGTCCTTGCCGGCGGCGACGCGGTCCTCGGGCAGCTCGAGCCCGTGGTCGACCGCGTTGCGCAGCATGTGCACCAGCGGGTCGCCCAGGCCGTCGATGACGGTCCGGTCCAGCTCGGTGTCCTCGCCCGAGATCTGCAGGTCCAGGCGCTTGCCGAGGGTGTTGGCCAGGTCCCGGACCATCCGCGGGAACCGCATGAACACGGCGTCCACCGGCATCATCCGCACCTGCATGATCAGCGACTGGAGGTCGTTGGTCACGCGGGTCATGTCCTCCACCGCGCCGCGCAGGTCGCCCAGGTCGTGCTCGGCCGACAGCTGCGCCAGGCGGGTGCGCTGGATGACCATCTCGCCCATCAGGTTCATCAGGGCGTCGAGGCGGTCGGTGCCGACCCGGACCGTCGCGACCTTGCCGGGCTGGCGGTGCTCGGCGGCGGCGCGCTCCCGGCCCTGGCGGTCGGCGGCGCGGGCGGCCTCGGCCGCCGGAGCGGGCGGGGCGGCGGTCGCCGCGGCCTCGGCCTCGGCGGCCACGGCGACCGCGGCGGCGGCCGCGGGCGCGACCGGGGCGACGTCGGCGGAGGCCACCTCGCTCACCCCGAGGGCGCGGGCGCGGACGCCCTCGACGTCGGCGTCCCCGCCGGCGGCGATCCAGAACGTGACGGCGCCGTCCACCTCGCCGGACTCGATGCGGTCGGCGGGCGGCTCGCTCTTGATCAGGTCGCCGACGGCCTCCAGCTCCTGGACGACCATGAACGCGCGGACGGCCGCGAGCTGGCAGGTCTCCTCGAACGCGACGTCGACCCGCAGGACGGTGAGCCCGCGCTCGTGGGCGTCGGCGACGACCATACGGTCGTAGTCCGAGAGGGCCTCGTCGGCGGGGGCGGGCGCCAGCGCGGCGGCGACCTCAGCGGCGGCGGAGGCGGCGGGGTCGCCGGCGGCGATCGCATCCAGCCGGGCCAGGACGGCGGAGGCGTCGACCTCCTCGCCCACGCCGGCGGCGACGCGGTCGACCATCTCCTGGAGGGTGTCGAGGCAGGCGAACAGCGCGTCGGTGATCGCGGGGGTCACGGGGGCCCCGTCGTCGCGCATCGCGGAGAGCACCTCCTCCATCCGGTGCGTCAGCCGTGCCATCGCCTCGAAGCCCATCGTCGCGCTCATCCCCTTCAGGGAGTGCGCCACCCGGAAGATCACGGTGAGGGGCTCGGGGTCGGACGGGTCGCGCTCGAGGTCGAGCAGCGAGGCGTTCAGCGCCTGGAGGCTCTCCCGGCTCTCGTCGAGGAAGAGGCCGAGGTACTCGGAGGTGTCCACTGCCTGAAGCGCTCCTCGTGCGTATCCGGGACGAAAGGGGGGTTCCGGTTGGCCGACCGTGACGACGGCGACTGTCCGGATGGGTGGGGCTGGGGCCCGTGAACCGCCCCTACGCTCCTCCCGCAACCCCTATCGACCTCGGGAAAGGCGGCTTGAGTGACGGCTCTGTGCGAGGTGCGGCGTGAGGATCCCGGCGCGCTCGCGACGCTGTCGCTGGGGGTGGAACGGGCCCTCGGGAGGCTCGGCGCACCCGGCCGCGCCGTGGTGTTCGCGTGCATCGGCACGGACCGGTCGACGGGCGACGCGCTCGGCCCGCTGGTGGGCCAGCGGCTCCTCCGGCTCGGCTTCCCGGCCGGGTCCGTGGTGGGGACGCTGGAGGAGCCCCTGCACGCGCTGAACCTCCGCGAGCGGCTGCTGCCCGTGATCGAGCGCCCCGACCGGCCGCTGGTGGTGGCGGTGGACGCCGCCCTCGGCCCCAGCGCGGGCGTCGGCACGGTGCACCTGCGCTCCGGCGGGCTCCTGCCCGGCCAGGGCGTCGGGAAGGACCTGCCGCAGGTCGGCGAGCTCGCGATCACCGCGACCGTGAACATCCAGGCCGGGGCGATGGACGTCCAGATCCTCCAGTCCACCCGCCTGTTCGTCGTCCAGGAGCTGGCCGAGATGATCGGCGTCGCCAGGGGGATGCTGATCGTGCCGGTCCAGGGCGGCGCGGGCGCCGAGCGGCCGCGGGCGGTCGCGGTCTAGGAGGGGTCCGCCAGGAGGGCGTGCTCGGCGCCCTCGACGAGGATCGCGGTCACCTCATCGGGGCTGAGGCCCCGGCCGGTGGCGAGCGTGTCGAACGCGTCGAAGCCGGCGAACAGCCAGATGACGTGCGCCGCGCGCTCGGGGGTGAGGCCCGGGCGCAGCAGCCCCTGCTCACCGAGCCGGCGCGCCAGGCGGGCCATCCCTTGGGATCGCTGCGCCTCGACGCGGGCGACCGCCTCGCCGGCTCCGGTGGGGTCGAGGGTGCGCATCGCGTTGAGGACGCGGAGCACCTCGTGCTGGGCGGCGTACTGCTTCACGCCGCCGGCGATGCCGCCCCGCAGGCTCTCGCGGGCGTCGGGGTGGCGCACCGCCGCGAGGATCTGCTCGAAGCCCTCGCCGGAGAGCAGCCGCTCGGTGAGCGCGTCGAACAGCCCCCGCCGCGAGCCGAACGCCAGGTAGACGGTGGAGCGGGCGACGCGGGCCCGTTTGGCCACCTGATCGACGCTGATGCTGCCGTCGGGGCGCTCGCGCAGCAGGTCGTGGAGCGCGTCGAGGATCCGCTCCTTCGTCTCCTCCGCCGACTCGGCGCGGATGCGCTGCTCGTAGGGGCGTCGCGTCGGGGCCACGGACGGATCGTAGCAATTGGCTTGACAATCCGTCCGATGGAATACAGATTGTCCGACGAAATACAGCGTGTCCGATGAATCGAGGTCCCCCGATGTCCCCCCTTGAAGTCCCCGTCCTGATCGCCGGCGCCGGCCCCGCGGGCCTGGCCGCCGCCGCGACCCTGGCCCTGCACGGCGTGCCGTCGCTCGTGGTCGAGCGGCGCACCAGCCCGTCCACCCACCCCCGCGCGACGACCGTGAGCACGCGCACGATGGAGCTCGCCCGCGCCCTGGGCGCCGAGGACGACGTGCTGCCGCACACGGTGGACGTCGACTGGCTGCTGCTCCGGACGCCCACGATGGCGCGGGCCGCCGAGGGCGCCGTGGTGGAGATCGGCCTCCCGACCCGCCACCAGGCGGCGCTCATCAGCCCGAGCGCGCCGGCGTGCGTGGCGCAGGACCGCCTGGAGTGGGCGCTGGTCGGCGCGCTGCGCCGCCGCGGCGTCGGCGACGTGTGGCTCGGCGCCGAGATGACGCGGTTCACGGTGTGCGCGGACGGCGTCCGCGCGACGGTCCGGACCGCCGACGGCGCGCGCGAGGTGCGCGCCCGCCACCTGGTCGCCGCCGACGGCGCGCGCAGTGCGGTGCGCGAGGCGCTGGGCATCCCGATGCACGGATCCGACGACGTCCTGGGGGCGGTCACGGCGCTGTTCCGCGCCCCGCTGTGGGACGTGGTCGGCGACCGGCGGTTCGGGATCTACTCGACGATGGCGGCGGGCGCGGAGGGGACGTTCCTGCCGTGGGCGCCGGGCGACCGGTGGGGCTTCGGGGTGCTGGTCGACGTGTCCGCAGGGGCGCCGCCCCTCCCCACCGCCGACGAGATGTTGATGCGCCTGCGGCGCGCCGCCGGCGTGGCGGATCTGCCGGTGGAGGTCGAGCGGGTCGGCTGGTTCACGTCGGCGGCCCGGGTGGCCGAGCGGTTCCGCGAGGGGCCGGTGTTCCTGACGGGCGACGCCGCCCACCGGGTCACCCCCCGGGGCGGCACCGGCATGAACACGGCGTTCCACGACGGCCACGACCTGGGGTGGCGGCTGGCGTGGGTCCACCGCGGCTGGGCGTCGCCGTCGCTGCTGGACGGCTACGAGGCGGAGCGCCGGCCGGTGGCGGAGCACAACGTGGCCCGCTCGGCCGACCCGGACGGCTCGGCCCGTCCCCCGGGCGAGGAGCTGCGCGTCGACCTCGGCGGGCGGATCGCCCACCACTGGATCGCCGGCGACGGCGGCGCGCGCCGCTCGACCCTGGACCTGGCGGGGCGGGGCCTCACGGTGGTCACGGGGCCCGAGGCCGGGCCGTGGCGCCGGGCGGCCGACGCGCTCGGCGCGCCGGTCCCGGTCGCGGTCGAGCCGGTGGACGCCTTCACCGCGCGCGCCCTGGGGATCCCCTCGGGGGGCGCCACCCTGATCCGCCCGGACGCGGTCCCGCTGGCGACGTGGTCCTCCACGGAGCACGCGACCGCCGGCCTCGCCGCCGCCGTCGCGGAGGCGACGTCCGGCGCCGCCGCCGCCGGACGGCCCGTCGCCGCCGCCGCCGGAGCGTGATCACCCTGACCGGCAGGGTCCCGGCCACCGCGGTCGCGGCCCTGCCGGGACCCCGGCGTCCGATTGGACCTCGGGGGTCTCGATCGGACCTCGGGGAACGTCAGCCTCATGAGCGGCTCAGTCAATTGCACCCACGCGGGTCCAAGTGGACAAGTCCCGCCGGGGGGACTCCCGACGCCGGCAGCGCCTCCGTCTCAGCCGTTCGATGAATCGGCCGGCGGGCGTCGGCTCGCCCGCGCCAAGGTCACTCGAACACGACCCCGTCGTTCAATTGAACCTCGGGGGTCTCAATGACGTCGGGTACCGGGCGGCCTTCGCCTCGCTCATGGTCACTGGACCGAGACCTCGTCGCTCGATCGGACCTCGGGCGCCCGGGGCGTCGCGCAGCGCACCCGTCTCACCCTTCGATGAACGGGCCAGCGGAACGTCAGCCCCCTCGGCGACTCGTTCAATCGAGACTCGGTGGTCCCAATTGAACCTCGGGGCCCGGGCGGCGGCCTCCGGCCCTCCGGTGGGAGCCGGCGCCCCCTAACCCGCGGGCGCGGCGGCGGGCTTGCGGTAGAAGAAGGTGGCGGGGCGCTCCCAGCCGAGGCGGGCGGCGTCGGCCACCCGCTCCGTCGAGCCCACGAACAGGGTGCCGCCCGGCTGGAGGACCTCGAAGAAGCGACGGTAGATCCGCTCCTTGGCGTCCTCGTTGAAGTAGATGACCACGTTCCGGCACAGGATCAGGTCCCGCGTGCGCGGATACGGGTCCCGTAGCAGGTCGAGCTTCGCGAACCGGATCATCGCGCGCAGCTCCGCCTTCGCCCGGAAGCGGCCGTCCGGCTGGGGGTCGAACCAGCGGGCCCGACGCTCCGGCGTGACGCGCTGGAGGTCCGCGTCCGTGAAGCGGCCCTCCCGGGCGCGGGCCAGGACCGTCTCGTCGATGTCCGTCGCCGTCAGCTCGTGCACCAGCCGCGGCGCGGCCTCCTTCAGCAGGATCGCGAGCGTGTACGGCTCCGCGCCGTACGAGCAGCCCGCGCTCCACACGCGCAGGCCCCGCCTCCTCGCGCCGGCGAGGAGCTCCGGCAGGAAGCGCTGCTCCAGTTCCTGGAAGCGCTCCGGGTTCCGGAACAGCTCGGACACGTTGATCGTCATGTGGTCCAGGAACGCCGACCGGGCGGCGACGTCGCGCTTCAGCGCGGTCAGGTAGCCGTCCAGGTCGTCGTGGCCGGCGCGGCGGGCGAACGAGCGCAGGCGGCGCTCCATCTGCCCCGGCCGGTACTGGAACAGGTCGATCCCGCAGAGCACCTTCACGCCCCCGCAGAACCGCTCGTAGTCGGGGGTCAGCGCGGTGCTCACGACGCCATCCGGGCGGGCGGCGTCGCGCGGCCGGAGGCTGCCTTGGCGATCGCGAGCGGCATCGCGTCGAGGGGGACGATCGCGTCCTCGAGGCCGGCCTCCCGGATGCAGCGGGGCATCCCCCACACCACGCAGGTGCGCTCGTCCTCGATCAGCACCGTGCCGCCCGCCTCCTTCACGGCGCGAGCGCCGACGAGGCCGTCGTCGCCCATCCCGGTGAGGACGGCGAGGGTCACGCGGCCGCCGTAGTGGCGGACCGCGGACACGATCGTCACGTCGGCCCGCGGGCGCAGCGCGCCGATCGGCGGGGCCGACGACAGGCGTGTGCGGCCGCGGGACGCCACCTCAAGGTGGGAGCCGCCCGGCGCGAGCAGCGCCACGCCCGGGCGGATGTCCTCCACGGGGGCCGCCTCGCGCACCTCGAGCGCCGACTCCGAGTCGAGCTGGGCGGCGAGCGCCCGGGTGAACCCGACGGGCATGTGCTGCACGATCAGGACGCCGGCGCCGAGCGGCGCGGGCAGGTGCGGCACCACCGTGTGCAGGGCGCGCGGCCCGCCGGTGGAGGTCGCGATGATCACCAGGTCGCCGCCGGCCGTCGCCGCGAGCGACGCGAGGCGGGTGCCCGGCGTGGCCGGGCGCGCGGAGCGGCCCAGCGCCGACGGGCGCACGGCCGCGGCGGCCCGGACCTTCGCGACCAGCTCGTCGCGGGTGGAGCCCCAGCTCAGGGCCGACAGCCGCAGCGCCGGCTTCTCGACCGCGTCGACCGCACCCAGCGCCAGCGCGCGGGTGGTCGCGTCGGTGCCGGAGCCGGTGAGCGTCGAGACCATCACGACCGGCGTGGGCCGGGTGCGCATGAGCTCGGCCAGGCCGTCCAGGCCGTTGCGCCGCGGCATCTCGACGTCGAGGGTGATGACGTCCGGCTGCAGCGCCGCCGCCTTCTCCACCAGCTCCACGCCGTCGCGCGCCTCGCCGACGACGGTCATGCCGCCGTCGGTGAGCATGTCCGACAGCACCCGCCGCAGCAGCGGCGAGTCGTCGCAGATCAGGACCCGGGGCGACGCGGGCACGGGAACCCTCCCGGGGGTGCTAGGCCAGGGCCTTCTGGACGGCCTCGAGCACCCGGTCCGGCTGGAACGGCTTCACGATGAAGTCCTTCGCCCCCGCCTGGATCGACTCGATCACCATCGACTGCTGACCCATCGCCGAGCACATCACCACCCGCGCCGACGGATCACCCGCCCGGATCTCCTTCAACGCCGCCAGCCCATCCATCTCCGGCATCGTGATGTCCATCGTCGTCAGATCCGGGTTCAGCTCGCGGTACTTGCTCACCGCCACCGCCCCGTTCTCCGCCTCGCCCACCACCTCATAACCGGCCTCGGTGAGGACGTTCTTCAGCATCATCCGCATGAAGGCGGCGTCATCGGCGATCAGGACACTCGGCATCGGGGACCTCGGGCAGGACGATTCGACGGGATCGCAGTCGACATCGGCAGTGCGGAGGCCCACTTGACGGCCCGTCCGGACGCCCCGGCTACTCCGCCGGTCGTACGCGCGAAGCCTCCGTCCGTCCGACGACGGCGGCCCCTGACAGGCGCGACCATCTCCCCCTGACGATCACGTGAGGAGGGATGGGAGATGGACATGGTGAGCATGGTGAGCGCCCACGCTGGACCGGGGCCGTGGTTCCCGCTGGTCTGGATCGGGGTGATGATCGTCTTCTGGACGGGCGTGTTCCTCATCGCCCGGCGCTTCTGGTGGCGCGGCGGGTGCGCCCCGGGCGGGTCGGCGCGCGCGGTGCTCGCCGAGCGCTACGCCCGCGGCGAGCTGACCGAGGACGAGTACCGCCGCGCCGTGGAGGTGCTCCGCGAGCGGCCGCCGCGTTAGGCGAAGAGGCCGTCCCCCAGGTGCCCGCCCGGCTGGACGCCCGGGAGCGCGAAGAAGAAGCCTCCGCCCTCGGCGCGGATGTACTCCTCGAGCGGCTCCCCGTTCAGCCGGGCCTGCACCGCCAGGAAGCCGTCGCGGAGGCTCCGCTGGTACGAGACGAACGCCAGCCCCTGGTCGAGCTGGCCGGCGGCGTCGAACCCGCGCGAGTACGAGAACCCGCGCCGCAGGATCAGGTTGCGGCGCGTGTCCGGGGTGCGGGGGTTCGCGAGCCGGATGTGGGCGTCGAGCGGCGTCGCCTTCCCCTCCGGGTCGCCCGCGTAGTCGGGCACGTCCGTCTCGTGGACGCCGTCCAGCGGGGCCCCGTTGGCCTTGCGGCGGCCGATCAGGTGCTCCTGCTCGCCGAGCGGCGTCCGGTCCCAGAACTCCACCAGCATCCGGATCTGCCGGATCACGTGGTAGCTGCCGCCGGTCGTCCACTCCGGCTCGCCGTCGCCGTTCGTCCAGACGTGCTCGTCCATCTGGCCGTCGTCGCCGGCGGGGAGGTTGGCGGTGCCGTCGACGAAGCCCAGCAGGTTGCGCGGTGAGCCCGTGGTGCGGTCGGTCGGCGATGAGCGCCGGTTGAAGCCCTCCACCACCCACTCGAGCAGCAGCGTGCGGCGGGTGCGGCGCATCAGCTGGCGGAGCGCGAACAGGACGGTGTCGGAGTGCTCCGCCTGGATCGTCAGCAGCAGGTCGCCGTGCGAACGGTCCGGGTCGAGCCGGTCGTTCGCCATGAACGGCATCTGCACCAGCTCACGCGGCTTGCGGTCGGCCAGGCCGTAGCGGCCGTCGAACAGCGAGGCGCCGACGCTCACGACCACCGACAGGTCGTCGGCGGGCGGGTCGGGGCCGAGGATCCCGGAGTCGGCGGGCGGGTAGGCGGGGTCGCGGACCTCGATCGGGCGCCCCTCCATGAGGCCCTGCACCTCGTCGCTCAGCTCCCGGAAGGTCTCGGCGAGGTGGGCGCGGTCGTCGGCGATGACGGTGAACGCCGCCGCCAGCCCGCGGGCCGGCGTCGGGTCGGCCGTGATGCCCGCCTGGTGGGCGCCGTGGAACGTGACGTGCGAGCCCGTGGGCGGGCCGTCCTCGGTCCCCGCGGCGACCCCGAACCCCGCGCCGAACGCGCCGGCGCCGACGGCCAGGCCGCCGGCGCCCGCGAGAAACGTTCGACGCGATATGCGCGACATGACGCTAGGAGAGGCCGAGCGCGCCGGGCACGAGCGCCAGGTCCTCGGACAGCCCGGCCAGCTGCACCTTCAGCTGGTCCACCTGGGCCTGCGTGACCGTCGGCTTCGGGCACAGCGGGGACGGGAACTCGTCGTTCTGCTGGCAGTAGAGGACGTAGCCGTCGCCCTTCTTCAGCTTCGCGAGCTCGGCGTCGAGCTCGTCGAACCCGGTCTGGATGCGCTTCAGCAGGTCGGGGTCGGCCTTCGCGAGCGCCGGCTCCAGCGTGTCGATGACCTCCTCGGCGCCCTCGACGTTGGCGGCGAAGTCCCAGAGGTCCGTCTTGGAGTAGCGGTCCTCCTCGCCGGTGATCTTGCCCTCGGAGACCTCCTGGATGAGCTCCGACGCGCCCAGCGCCACCGCGCCCGGCGGGATCTGGAGGGTCGACATCCCGGTCTTCAGGGTCTGGAGGTCGGCGTCGAGCTGGTTCGCGAACTTCGCCCCGCCCTTGGTGGTGTTCTTGTCCCACAGCAGGTACTCGAGGCGGTGCCACCCCGTGAACGTCGGGTCGTTCGGGCCCGCGAAGTCGTCGACCCGCGAGTCGACCGCCCCGTCGATGTCGGGGATCAGGCCGGCGATGGGCTCGATCGCCTCCCACGGCTCACGGCTGGGGGCGTACGCCGCCTTCGCCGCCTGGATGTTCCCGGCGCGCACCGCGTCGGTGAACACGATGGTGCGGGCGATCAGCTCGTCAACCTGGCCGTTGACGTGGTCGGTGTAGTCCGCGACGGCGGCCTGGATCAGCGGGTCCGAGCTGGTGGTCTCCAGGCCCGTGGTCGAGATGCCGCTGCCGGAGCCCGCGCCGGACGCGGAGCCCGAGCCCGAACCCGATGCGGAGCCCGACCCGGAGCCGGACGCGGACCCGCCGTTGGTGCCGACGTTGCGGACGTCGGATCCGTCGTCGGAGCCGCACGCGGCGACCGCGAGGAGGAGCGGGACCACCGCGAGCAGGGCGGCGAGCTTGGGGACGCGCATCGGACCTCCGGGGCACGGGTCAGCGAAGTTCGCGCGTAAGGCTAACCGAACTTCAGGCCGCGTGTGGGAGATCGAGCTCGGCGATGGTACCCGGGGCGGCGTCGCGCAGCCGCAGGTCGCCCCCGTGGGCCCGCGCGATCACCGCCACGATCGCGAGCCCCAGGCCCGCGCCGCCGCCCGCGCGACCCTCGTCGGCGCGGCTGAATCGGTCGAGGGCGCGGGGGGCGAACCCCGGCGGGATGCCGGGCCCGTGGTCGCGCACGGCGATCCGCACCAGGCCGTCTTCCTCCCGGGCCCGGACCTCCACGGGCGGCGCGCCGTGGCGGAGGGCGTTGTCGACCAGGTTCCGCACCGCCTGCTCCAGGCGCGGGGCGTCGGCGTGCACGTGCAGGCCGCTGGTGGCGATGTGGACGCCGTCGCGCCCGCGGGCGGCGCGGCGCAGCACCTCGTCGACCGCGACGTCGCCGGGGCGCAGCGCCAAGCCGTCGGCGTCGGCGCGGGCCAGCACCAGCAGGTCCTCCGCGAGCCGGCTCAGCCGGTCGACCTCCTCCTCCGCCGAGGCGAGTCCGGCGCGCAGGGCGTCGGCGTCGCCCCCCTCCAGCCTCGTGACCTCCAGCTCGGCTTTCAGCGTGGTGAGGGGCGTCCGCAGCTCGTGGCTGGCGTCGGCCACGAAGCGGCGCTCCCGCTCCAAGGCGGCACGGACGGGCCGGACGACGGCGCCGGCGAGGAACCACGCCCCGAGCGCCCCGGCCAGGAGCGCGGCGCCGAGCCCGAGGGCCTCGACGCGGACGAGGGTGGCGACGGCCTCGTCGACCTCGTCGGAAGACGCCCCGACCACCGCGACGGCCGGGCCGGCGGCGGTGCGCGCCGGGACGGCCACCAGCCGCAGCCCCTCGTCCAGGCGGGCGTCACCGGGGCGGTCGACGACGAGAGGCCGCCGGAGCGCGGCGGCGCGCTGACCGGGGGTGAGCAGCGGGACGCCGGCCCGGGCGCTCGCGGCGATCACGGTGCCGTCGGCGTCGAGCACCTGGGCGACGTCCTCGTCGGATTCCACCCCGGTCGCGCCCGGCAGCCGCGCCGCCGCGCCGCCGGCCTCGGCCGCGGCGGTCAGCCGGGCCGCGGCCGAGCGCAGGCCCTGGTCCTGGGAGCGCTGGAGGTCGGCGGCGAAGCGGAGGTGGACGACCGTGCCCGCCGCCGCCAGCACCACCGCCAGCAGTGCGGTGAAGGCCAGCGTGACCCGTAGGCGACGGCTCACGGCCGCAGCCGGTACCCGACGCCGCGGACCGTCTCGATGGTCTGCGTCCCGAACGGCCGGTCGACCTTGTCGCGGAGGTAGCCGACGTACACGTCGATCACGTTCGAGCGGTGCTCGTACGCCTCGTCCCACACCCGCTCGAGCAGGTCGAAGCGCGACACCGCCTCCCCCGGCCGCTCGATCAGCGCCTCCAGCAGCGCGAACTCGCGCGGGGTGAGCGCGATCGGCGTGTTCCCACGCCGCACCGAGCGGGCGGCGGGATCGAGGGTGAGCCCGCCGGCCTCGACGACCGGCGCGCGGACGTCCACGGGGCGGCGCGCGAGCGCGCGCAGGCGGGCGAGCAGCTCGTCGAACGCGAACGGCTTGACGAGGTAGTCGTCGGCGCCGCCGTCGAGGCCCGAGACCCGGTCGGCGACGGCGTCGCGGGCGGTGAGCATCAGCACCGGCGTGCGGACGCCGACGGCCCGCAGTCGCCGGCAGGTCTCGACGCCGTCGATGCCCGGCAGCATCACGTCGAGCAGGATCGCCGAGTAGTCCGTGGCCGCGGCCATCCAGAGCGCGTCCTCGCCCCGCCCGGCGATGTCCGCGGCGTGCCCGGCGGCGCGCAGCCCGCGGCGCACGATCGCCGCGAGCTTGGCCTCGTCCTCGACGATCAGCACCCGCACGGGGGCCCTCAGCGCACCCGGGTCACGCGCAGCAGCTCCTCGCGCCCCGCCCCGCCGGACACGTCGATCGCGAGCACCGGCCCGACGCCGCGGGCGTTGAACTTGAACTCGAGGGCCCGCGGCTCCAGCCGGTTCACCTCCCGGGTCATCACGACGTGGCGGAAGTGGCCGGCGGGCGTCTGCGCCTGCTCCCCCACCGCCACGACCGAGGCGCGGTCCTCCGCGTGGCCGGCGTAGTACTCCTGCCGGTAGCGCAGCCCGGGCCGCGGCCGGGCGGGCATCACCACGCCGGCCTGGGCGCCGTCGACGCCCGCCTCCCACGAGCCCTCCGTGCTGACCACCCGGCCGCCCTCGTACTCGGCGGTGCGCTCGCCCATGTACCAGACGTTCCCGGCGCGGTCCTGGGCGTACAGGTCGCGGGTGTCCTCCACCACTTCGCCGCCCTCGGTGACGGTGTCGCGCACCACCCGGGCGCGGACGCCCGCCGCGGTCAGCACCGTCCGGCGCGTGACCGTCACCACTACCCGCTGCGAGGTGCCGTCGGGGTCCGTCTCGCGGGACACCCACCGCGTGCCCGGGCGCATCGGCCACCACGGGTTCGTGACCGTCGTCGTGAACTGCGCGGGGTCCAGGACGACCGGCTCCGCGCCCTGCGGGAGCCCTCCGCCCGTCCCGGCGGCAGCCACCCCTCCGGCGCCCAGCGCGATCGCCACGCCCGCCCCCACCAGCCAACCCGCCGTCGTGCCCATCATGCGCCTCCCCGTCCCGCCGGGCCACCCCGGCTCGCGGTCGTTCTACGACCGCCGGGATGAGAGGACGGTGAGCGGTCTCCTCATCGTCCTCTCACGCGCCCCGGCGTAGACGTCCGGCTGCAACGCGGACCGGGAGGTGGGAGATGACGCGCACGCGCAGGATCGCCGTCGCGGGGGCGGCGGCGGTGGCACTGGCGGGGRTCGGCCTCGGCGTGGCCGGGGGCGTGGACGACGACGCCGGCGAGCAGGCGACCGGCCCCGCCGCCGACCGGGCGCGCGCGGCCGCCGCGGCCCTAGTGCCGGGCGGGACCGTGACCGGCCTCGAGCGGGACGACGGGGGCGGTGCGACGTGGGAGGCCGAGGTGCGCCGCCCGGACGGGACCACGGTCGAGGTGCACCTGAGCGCCGATCTCCACCAGGCCGGCCCGGTCGCCGCCGACGAGGGCGACGACTGAGCCGCGCTCCGCCCCTCCAGCCTGCGCCCAGCCGTCCTCCAGGGCTGTGCCGCACTCTCGGTCCACCGGCGCGCTCGGGTCGCGCCACGAGCGAGAGGGGACGGCGATGCGGATGACGACGAAGGGCGTGGTCGCGGCGCTCGCGGCGGCGGCGTTGGCAGGGGGCACCGCGGGCGCCGCGACAGCCGCGCAGGCGGTCCCGGTGCACGGCGTGCAGCACGGCGAGGTGACGACGGGCACCCTGCTCGGCGCATTCACCGACTTCACGGTCACGTCGTTCAGCCAGATCGGTCCGTCGCGGGTGGTCATCTCGGCCACCGAGACGTTCACCGGCTGCATCGACCGGAACCGGAGCGGCGGCTGCGACGCCGGCGAGCCAGCGGGCGCCCTGCATTTCGACTCCCGGACCACAGGCCGGATCGAGCCGGCCGCGCCGAGCGGCCTCTCCCACCTCCGCGGGACGGAGGGCGCGGTCTCGGGGACCGGCGACTTCACCGGCGCGCGGGCGGTCCTCGCGTACGCGCGCGACGACCTGACCGGGGACATCCCCTTCGTCGGCGTGGTGGTGCTGCGCTGACCCCGTTGCCCGGCGTTCGGGCCGCGTGAGAACCTGCTCCGCGAGGGGTGGAAATGCCGGATGGGCGTGCCCATGCGCCCGGCGACATCGTCGCCGGCTATAGGATCGAAGCGCTCGCCGGGCGCGGTGGGATGGGCGAGGTGTATCGGGCGATCGACGAGCGCCTGCAGCGGCCCGTCGCCCTGAAGCTGCTCTCGCCTGAACTCGCCGAGGACGCGCGGCTGCGTGAGCGTCTCGTACGCGAGTCTCGGCTCGCGGCCTCGCTCGACCATCCCAACGTCGTCCCGGTCTACGAGGCCGGGGAAGCCGACGGACGCCTGTTCATCGCGATGCGCTTCGTCGACGGCACCGACCTGCGCGCCCTGCTGCACTCGCGGGGTGCGCTCGACCCGGCGCGAGCGATTGCCCTCGCCTCCCAGGTCGCGGGCGCCCTGGACGCCGCGCACGCACGCGGCTTGGTCCACCGCGACGTGAAGCCCTCGAACGTCCTCATCGACCAGGCCGACGGCCGGGAGCACGCCTACCTCGCCGACTTCGGCCTCACCCAGAGCGCCGCCGAGCGCGGGCCGGCGGACGGGCAGCTTATGGGCACCCTCGAATACGTCGCGCCCGAGCAGATCCGGGGGGACGCGGTCGACGGACGCGCCGACGTCTACGCCCTGGGCTGCATGCTCTTCGAGACCCTCACCGGCACCCTCCCCTTCGCGGGGATGTCGGACGTCGCCCTGATCTACGCGCACCTGGAGGTCCCGCCGCCGCGAGCGAGCGACCGCGCGCCGGAGTTGCCCGAAGCGGTCGACGCCGTGCTGGCCCGCGCCATGGCCAAGGACCCGGCCGAGCGACAGGACACGTGCGGCGCGCTCGTCACCGAGCTCGAGTCGGCCCTCGGCCTGCGGCCCACCGGCCGCGACCTCCTGCGCCGCCGGCTCCCGGCGATCGGGATCGCCGCCGCCCTTGCGGCGATCGTCGTGGCCGTGGCCGTGATCCTGCTGACCCAGGGCGCGGAGCCCGCCGCCGCCGCGCCAGCCGGCTCGGTGGTGCGGATCGACCCGGCGACGAACGCGGTCACGGGGCGCTTCCCCGTGGGGGCCGACCCCGGCGCGATCGCGGCGGCGGCGGGGCGCGTCTGGGTGGTGCTGCCCGTCTCGGCCCAGGTCCTCCAGGTGAACCCCACCTCGGGCGAGGTTCGCCACGTGACCGCGACCGGGGCGCCGCGGGATGTCGCCGCAGTCGGGCGGACGATCTACGTCCTCAGCGACGGCGCGGGCTTCGACCAGGGTGCGCTGACGCCGTACGACGCGGAGACGGCGCAGCGGCGGTCGGGCATCCCGGCCCAGAACTGCAGCATCGCCGCGAGCCGGGAGTTCGGGATCGCGGCCGCGGCGTGCCCGCTGGTGCAGCGCATCCAGGACCGCGCCTCGGGCCTGAGCACGCTGTGGCAGACGCCGATCCCCCCGCCGCTGCCCCCCACGACCGAGACGCTCCGGATCTGCCTGTGCGACATGAGCCTGGTGGGGACGACCCTGTGGGTCTCCGGCGACCCGGTCGACCGCCACATCTGGCGCCTCGACGCCGACGGGCGGGTCGGCGCGACGATCGCGGTCCCGGTCGGCCCCGACCGCATCGCCGCCGATGCGGACGCGGCGTGGGTCGTCGGCCCCCTCGAGGATCGTCTCGTGCGCATCGACGCGCGCACGAACCGCGTCACCGACGTGCTGCCGACCGGCCGGGGCGCACAGGGCGTCGCCGTCGGCGCGGGCAGCGTGTGGGTGACCCACGCGATCGACGGCACGGTGGCGCGCAGGGACCCGGCCACCGGGCGTGTGCTGGCGACGATCAGCACCGGTGGTCGTCCGGGTGAGGTCACGGTGGCCGACGGCGCCGTCTGGGTCTCGGTGGACGATGCGTAGGGCCCGACGTGTCGCCGCAGTGATCCTCGCGTCGCTCTCGGCGCTTGCGGCGATGACCGGCTGCGGCGGCGCGGACGACGCCGAGCCCATCCGCATCGGGGTCCTCTTCGACTGCCTTCCCCCGCTCGACGGCGTGCAGGAATCGGCCGTCGCCGCGGTCGAGGCGCCGTTCCTCCGGGACGGCGCCAGGCCCACCGGCGAGCAGCCGAGCGACGGCCTGCGCGGGGCCGACGTGGGCGGGCACAGGGTCGAGATCTCCGTCGGCTGCCCCCAGATCAATCAGTACGCCCGGATCATCGAGGAGACCCGACGCCTGATCGAGGACGAGGGCGCCCAGGTGATCGTCGGGACGATCGGCGCCACGGAGGGCACCGTCCTCCGGCGGCTCGCGGACCGGTACCCCGACGTCACCTTCGTGCTCGCCATGTCCTGGGCGTCGGGCCCGACGTTCCGCGACCCCGCGCCGAACGTCTTCCGGTTCGGACCCACCGCGGCCCAGAGCACGGCGGGGCTCGGGACCTACGCGTACCGCGAGCTCGGCTGGCGGACGGCCGCCGTCCTCGCCGACGAGTACCCCACCGGGTGGGAGGGCGCGGCGGCGTTCGAGGCCGAATTCTGCGCCCTTGGCGGCCGAGTGGTCGTGCGCGACTTCGCGTCCCTGCTGCCGCTGCTGACGGGCAGCCCTGATCCGGCGGCGATCGCCGCGGCCCGCTCGGCCGACGGACTCGTCGTCCTCTCGACCGTCGGCGTGATCGCCCCCATCAGCGTGGACGACTTCGTGACCGGGTACGCGGCGGGCAGGGGCGACCTGACCCGCCAGGTCCTCCTTGGAGGGCCCGCGTTCGAGCTGGCGCCGAACCTCGCGTGGCACGTGCCCTCCGCCGGGATCGTCGTCGCGAGCGCCCGGCCGCCGGGCGGCGTCGCCGCTTCCCGCGAGCTCGCCGCCGCCGTCGCCGACGCGTTCCCCGCGCTGGCCGCGACACCAGTGTCGCAGGCGGGGGCCGACTGGTACGGCACCGCAGCGGACGCCATGTCGCGCGCGCTGGCCGACGCCGGCGGCGACCTCTCGGACGGGCAGGCGGCGTTCCGCGCGTCGCTCGCCTCCCAGCGCTTCGAGGCGCCGCTCGGGCCGATGCGGCTCGACGCCTCCCGCCAGGCGGTGGTGACCACCTACCTCGGCCGGGTCGAAGGGCCGCCGGACGCGCCGACGGTGGGCCCGTTCCGGGAGGCGCCCGGCGTGGACCAGACCCTCGACGGGCTGCTCCGCGAGGTCCCCCAGCGCGCCGAGCCGGCCTGCGTGCGGCACCCGGCGCCCGCCTGGAGCGACGCGGTCAGCCCGCGATCGTCCAGGTGAAGCGCGTCTGATCGCGACGCGGCGCGAGCCCTCCGGGGCGGACGCCGCGGCGCGTCAGCAGGACCGCGGGCTCCGCCATCGCCGCGAGGGCGGTGCGCGTGCGGCCGAGCCCCTCGCGGCGCCACCGGTCGGTGAAGCCGACGACGACGGCACCCGCGTCGGCGGCGGCGGCCACCAGCGCGGCGGGATCGGGGTCCACGAGCAACGGCTCCGCGACGACCCCCAGACCACGCTGGACCGCCAGCGAGGCGCTGGCCAGGAGGCGGCTCGCGTCGCGCCCGTCGGCCGACGCCGTTGAGCCGGCCAGCCGGAGGCCGCGCCCCCCGAGGGCCAGCCACGCTCCCAGCTCGACGGCGGCCCAGTCGTGCTCCGCCCCCGTGAACGGGACCAGCACGGGCCCGTCGCGCAGGCGGCCGCCGACGGCCACCGCGACGTCGGAGGGCGCCTGGTCGAGGAGGGTGCCGAGGCGGCTGTCCTCGAGCAGGCCGTCGGGGCCGTCGACCAGCACGAGGTCCACGTCCTGCTCTGCGGCGAGGCGGCCCAGGTCGGCGCCGGGCGTCAACGAGGTGAAGCACGCACAGCGCGCCGACGCGCCGACGGCGATGAGCGCCTCCCGGTGGACCCGCAGCCCGGCATCGGCCGGCCCGAGGCGCGCCGCGTCGGGGACGGTCCTCACCAGGATGATCTCGTGCGCGGGACGGCGGCGCGCGAGCGGCTCGGCCAGCGTGAGCAGGCCCCCGACGGCATCGTCGGCCAGGCCGACCACCATGAGCGAGCGGGTCCGCTCCCCGGCCCGCTCGCCCGCGGCGCCGGTTGGCCCTTCGAGCGACGCGTCCTGGCGCAGGATGGCCCGCTCGAGGTCCTGGAGCTCGGGCCCCGGCTCGATCCCCAGCTCGTCGCGGAGCTGCGCCCGGGCCGCCCGGTAGGCCTCGAGGGCCTCAGCCTGCCGGCCGCCCCGGTACAGGGCCAGCATCTGCAGGCGGCGCAGGCGCTCGCGGAACGGGTGCTCCTCCACGAGCCCCCCGATCTCGCGCAGCACGCCGGTGTGGTCCCCCGTCGCGAGCTCCGCCTCGAGGCGGCTCTCGCGGGCGAGGAGACGCAGCTCGTCCAGCCGGGCCGCGACACCCTGCAGGAACGGCTCGCCGACGAGGTCCCCCAGGGCCGGCCCCCGCCATTCCTCCAGGGCGGCGCGCAGCTGCCCGGCGGCCTCGGCCGGACGGCCGCCTGCCAGGGCGTCCTCGCCCGCCGCGGCCAACCGTTCGAAGCGGCGGAGGTCGAGGGCGTCCGGCCCGGCGTGGATGACGTATCCCGCGCCGCGGGTCTCGATGGCATCCCGTCCGAGCGCCTTCCGGAGCGCGGAGACGTACCCCTGCACGAGGTTGGCGGCGCTGGGCGGGGGGTCGTCCTCCCAGAGCTCGTCGATCACCCTGACCGCCGGGACCAGCGCATCGGCCCGGGTGAGCAGGATCGCCAGGACCCCGCGCTGGCGCGGCCCGCCAAGGGGTACGGGGACGCCGTCGCGGACGGCCTCGACCGGACCCAGCAGTCGGTATTCGACCGCCACGCCCCGACGCTAACAGCGCCGCCCCTCCAGCGGCACTCCAGCCCGCCCCCAGCCCGGGGGCCGATGGTGCGCGCGCCAGGCCGGACCGGCCGGGCGACACCGACGAGGAGGCGATGATGGGCACGAGGGCCGGGGGCACCGCCACGACGTTCACGGCCGCCCGCGACCGCGCCGTCCCTTCGGTCGCCCTCGAGCGCGTCATGCACGAGTGGACCACGGTCGCCGACTGCCCCAAGCGCCTGTTCGTGGGCGGCCGCTGGAGGCCGGCCCGATCGGGCGCGACCCTCGCCGTCGAGGACCCCTCGACGGGCGTCGCCATGTGCACCGTCGCCGACGCAGGCTCCGCCGACGCCGCCGACGCGCTCGCCGCCGCCCACGACGCCCAGGCGGCGTGGGCTGCGACGCCGGCGCGCGAGCGCGCGCGCCTCCTCCGGCGCGCAGCCGACGAGCTCCTCGACCGCATGGACGAGCTGGCCATGTTGATCACGCTGGAGATGGGCAAGCCGCTCGCCGAGTCCCGCGACGAGGTCGCGTTCGCGGCGGACTACCTCGAGTGGTGCGGCGAAGAGGCCGTGCGGATCAGCGGGACGAGCGCCGACGCCCCCGACGGCACGGCCCGCGTCATCACGCGTCGGCGGCCGGTCGGGCCCTGCCTGGTCGTGACCCCGTGGAACTTCCCGCTCGCCGTCCCCGCACGCGGCGTCGCCGCCGCGCTCGCAGCCGGCTGCACCGCCGTCCTGCGGCCGAGCGCGCTGACGCCGCTCTCGTCGTTCGCCCTGGCGGACGTCCTGGAGACCGTCGGCTTGCCGGCAGGCGTCCTGAACGTGATCGTCTGCGCCCAGGACGGCGCCACCGATGGACTGCTGGCAGACCCCCGGCTGCGCAAGCTGACGTTCACCGGCTCGACGGCGGTGGGGCGCCACCTGATCGCCGGCGCCGCCGACCAGGTGCTGCGGGTGAGCGTCGAGCTGGGAGGCCAGGCGCCGTTCATCGTCCTCGCCGACGCCGACGTGGACGCCGCCGTCGACGGAGCCGTCGCCGCGAAGATGCGCAACGGCGCCGAGGCGTGCACCGCCGCCAACCGCTTCTTCGTCGACCGCGCCGTCGCCGCCGAGTTCGGCGAGCGCCTCTGCGCGCGCCTCGCGGCCGTGCGGATCGACCGCGGGACGGAGCCCGGCGCCGAGCTCGGCCCGGTCATCGGAGAGCGTCACCGCCGCCGGCTGCAGAACCTCGTGGACGATGCCCGGGGCCGCGGCGCCCGCGTCCTCCTGGACGGCGGCAGCCTCGCGGGCGACGGCTACTTCTTCGCCCCCGTCGTCCTGGCCGACGTCCCGGCCGACGCGCGGGTGATGCACGAGGAGATCTTCGGGCCGATCGCCCCGATCGTCGCCGTGGACGGCGAGGCCGACGCGATCGGCCGGGCCAACCGGTGCGCGCAGGGCCTGGCCGGCTACGTCTACACCTCGGACCTCGACGCCGCCCTGCGCATCGGAGACGCGCTCGAGGTCGGGATGGTCGGGGTCAACCGCGCCCGTGTCTCGGCGGCGGCCTCCCCGTTCTGCGGCGTGAAGCAGTCCGGCTACGGCCGGTCGGGCGGGCCCGGCGCGCTCGACGACTACCTCGAGAGCCGCGTCCTCACCATCGCGGCGGCCTGAGGGGTCCAGCGGGCCTCCAGCGCCGCGCCAGACCCGCGGCGCAGGGTGGACGGGCCAGGCCGATCCGGCCCGGACACGACGGGAGGGAGGCAGCGATGCGTATGAGGAGCGGAGGCGGAGTGGCCGTCGCAGCGAGCGCGCTGGCGTTGCTGGCGGCGGGATGCGGGGGCGCAGGCGAGGGGGACGCCGGCCACGCGGGGGCCACGCCGGGGATCGACCCGGCCGCCCGCGCCGCGGCGGAGGCGGCGGGGTGCGAGATCACCGCCTACCCGCCGGAGTACGGGGCGCTGGCGGTGACTCCGGCGTCGCCCGCCCCGGTCCCGCCGGTCCAGGGGCCGCACAACGAGCAATGGGCCGACTGGGGCGTCTACGACGTGGCGATCCCGGAGCCGTACGTGATCCACAACATGTCTCACGGGGGGATCGTCGTGCGGGTGGGCGGCGGCGTCCGCGCCGGCGCCCGGCGGGCGCTGGTCGACGTGTGGCGCGCCGACCCCGACCTGGTGCTGGTGGAGCCGGGCGGCGTCGGCGTCCTGGGCGGCGGCCTGGTGGTGACGACCTGGCTCCGCGCGATGCGCTGCCCGTCGGTCACGCCGGCCGTCGTCGCCGCGGTCGCGGCCTTCCGGGACGCCTTCCGCGGCCACGGGCTGCACCCCCAGGCCGGCGACTACGAGGGACCGGAGCCGCCGCCGCGGGACCTGCCGAGCCCCGCGATGACCGCGCCGGGAACCTGAGGGGAGCGGCGATGAACGAGAACCGGCTTCCGGCGTCAACCGGCGAGGGCGCCTACGACGACATGCGACTCGGCGGCTGGGACGAGTACGCAGCCGCGCGGGACCGCTTCCTCGCCGGGCTCGCCCGCGACTCCGCGGGCGAGCCCGGCGACGAGGAGGTCAGCCCCCGCCGACCGCCCGCATCAGGTTCGACATGTCCGTGAACATGCGGCCGGTCAGGGAGTTGGTGAGCCCGATGAACGCGGGGACCAGGATCGCGCTGCCGCCCAGGGCGATGATGATCTTGAGCGGCATGCCGACCATGAACACGTTCATCTGCGGCACCGACCGGGAGATCACGCCGAGCGTGACGTCGGTGACCAGCAGGGCGGCGATGATCGGGGCGCCGATCTGGACGACCATCACCAGGATGTCGTCGGCGTGGGAGATGACCCCGGTGACCAGGATCCCCATGTTCGGGTCGGCGAGCGGCGGGGCGAGCGTGAACGACCTGACGACTGTCTCTTATACACATCTAGATGTGTATAAGAGACAGCACCAGGATGTCGTCGGCGTGGGAGATGACCCCGGTGACCAGGATCCCCATGTTCGGGTCGGCGAGCGGCGGGGCGAGCGTGAACGACCTGACGACGCCCGCCACCAGCAGCTGGTGCCCGCCGAGCGCCAGGAACGCGGCGACGGCGACCATGTTGTACCAGCGGCCCAGCACCGACGTGCTCTGGTTGGAGGTCGGGTCGAGCGTCTGCGCGATCGCGAAGCCGGCGGACATGTCGATGAAGGCCCCCGCCGTCTGGACGGCGGCGAACAGGAACTGCGCGATCAGGCCCAGGGCGAACCCGATCAGGGCCTCCTTCATCGCGAGGATCGCGAACCCGATCACGCCGTCCGGCACCGTCCCGCCCTCGGCCGCGACGACGGGCAGCGTGATGTAGCTGATCAGGATCACCAGGCCCGCCTTCAGGCGGACCGGGATCATGCGGGAACTGAAGACGGGGGCCACCGCGAGCATCGCCGACAGGCGGGTCGCGATGAGCATGAACAGCGCGGCCTGCGGCGCCAGGTCGGAGAGGAGCTTCTCCACGGCTCAGCCGTTCCGGCCGAGGGCCGGGATGAGGCCCCACAGGTCGATCGTGAAGCCCAGCATCGTGTTGAGCATCCACGGGCCCGCGATCACGATCACCACCACCACCGCGAGCACCTTCGGGATGAAGGTGAGCGTCGGCTCCTGGAGCTGGGTGACCGCCTGGAAGATCGACACCAGCAGGCCCACCACCAGCGTGACGCCGAGGATCGGCATCGACACCTCGAGCGTGACCCACATCGCCTTGGAGGCGACCTCCATGACCTGGCTCTGATCCATGCCCGGCCCCTTAGCTGACGAAGCCGCGGACGAGGGACTCGGAGACCAGGCTCCACCCGTCGACCAGCACGAACAGCAGGATCTTGAACGGAAGTGAGATGACGACAGGGGGCAGCATCACCATCCCCATGCTCATCACGGTCGACGCCACCACCATGTCGATCACGAGGAACGGGATCAGGATCAAGAACCCGATCTCGAACGCCGTCTTCAGCTCCGACAGCACGAACGCCGGGATCAGCACGCGGGTGGGCACGTCGGCGCGCGTCGCCGGGCGCTCGCCCTTCGAGAGCTCGGTGAACAGCGCCAGGTCCTTCTGGTCGACCTGCTTGAACATGAAGTCGCGGATCGGCTGCTCGGCCCGCTTCAGCGCCGTCTCCTGGTTGATCTTGTGATCCAGGAGCGGCTGGAGGGCCTCGTTGTTGATCTGCGTGAACGTCGGGCCCATCACGAACAGGCTCAGGAACAGGGCGACGCCCACCAGCACCTGGTTGGGCGGCATCGACGGGGTGCCGAGCGCGTTCCGGACGAAGCCCAGCACGATGATGATCCGGGTGAAGCTGGTGCACATGATCAGGATCGACGGCGCGAGGCTCAGGACCGTGATCAGGGCCAGGATCTGCAGCGAGGTGGACACCTCGCCGTCGGACGAGTCGAGGTTCACGTTGATCCCGGCCGGAGCGGCCGCGGCGATCGCCGGCCACAGCAGGCACAGCAGCGCCAGGATCAGCGGCGACAGCAGGAACCCGCGCCGCAGCCACTTGCGCCGCCGCGTCTTCGCGGGCGGCGGCATGGCGGCCACAATGCGCTCGCGCAGCGTCGGGAGCTGCGCGGGGACCTCGTAGGCGGGGAGCGGGTGGAGGCGGCGCATCAGCGGCGGGCCGTCATCGCGCGCAGGCGGTCCACGACGGACGCGTCGGCCGCCACCGTCTGCGCGCGGGTGCGGGCCGCCGCGCCGGGGTCGCCCCGGAAGGACTTCGGGTCGGGCGCGCCGGCGCCGGCCAGGGCCGCCGCGTCCTCCGCGCCGATGCGCGTGATCGGCGCGACCGAGTGGTCGGTGGAGCCGACGAGGACGAGCTCCTCCCCCACCTTCACCAGGTGCAGGGACCGGTTGGGGCCGAGCGAGGTGGTGGCCAGGACGTCGATCAGCCCGGCCGGGTTGCGGTCGTCCATCGCGGGGTAGCGCGAGCGCTGGAGGCGCTTCATCACGTACCAGACCCCGCCGATCAGGCCGACGACGATGCCGAGGCCCAGGACCAGGCGGATCAGGGTGCCGCCGGCGCCGCCGGAGACCGAGACGGGGCTGTCGGACCCCTCGGGGATCGGCAGCTTCTCGTTCGGGTCGGCGGGGACGCCCTTCGTGGCCTTCGAGGAGGCGGGGGCCGTGGACGTCTGCGCCGCGGTCGTGGTGGCGGTGGTCGTCTGCGCCACCGCCGGGGCCGCGGTGAGCGCCAGCGCGAGCGCCACCATGGCGAGCGCGGTCAGGCGCCCGACGGCGGAGCCGAGGCGGGCTGCGGGGCGCGTCCTGCGCYGGGTGTGGGGCGATCCGTGCCTGGTCGGGGTGAGGGTGACCATGGCGGGGGTGCGCCGGCGTCGGCCGGCGCGGTGGAGCGGGGGTGCGCCGCTAGGCGAGCGCCTTCTGGACGGCCTCGAGCACCCGGTCCGGCTGGAACGGCTTCACGATGAAGTCCTTCGCCCCCGCCTGGATCGACTCGATCACCATCGACTGCTGACCCATCGCCGAGCACATCACCACCCGCGCCGACGGATCACCCGCCCGGATCTCCTTCAACGCCGCCAGCCCATCCATCTCCGGCATCGTGATGTCCATCGTCGTCAGATCCGGGTTCAGCTCGCGGTACTTGCTCACCGCCACCGCCCCGTTCTCCGCCTCGCCCACCACCTCATAACCGGCCTCGGTGAGGACGTTCTTCAGCATCATCCGCATGAAGGCGGCGTCATCGGCGATCAGGACACTCGGCATCGGGGACCTCGGCTGGGGTCGTGGGTCGGTGCTGCCTGCGCTATCGGCATCCCGGGCGGCGAGTTGACGCGGCCGCCAGGGTCCCGGTCTCGGTCAGGCCTCTTCGGCCGCCAGGCCGCGGAGGCGCTTCGCGTGGCTGGCGACGTCGGTGATGCGGACGCCGAACTCCTCGTCGATCACCACCACCTCGCCGCGCGCGATCGGCTTGCCGTTCACCAGCACGTCGACCGGCTCGCCGGCGAGCTTGTCGAGCTCGATGATCGAGCCGGGGACGAGCTCAAGGACATTGCGGATCCGCAGCTGGGTGCGGCCGAGCTCGACGGTCACCTGGAGCGGCACGTCCAGCAGCAGGCTGATGTCGCTGCCGCCGGGCCGCGCCGGCATGTCGTCGAGCGACGGGAACGTCACCGGCTGCGCCACCGGCGGGGCCGGGAGCGCGTGGAGGTGGCGGTCGTCGTCGGCCTCGGCGGAGGGGTCGGCGCCGGGCGCGGCGGGCGCGGCCGGGGCCGGGTCAGCGGCCGCGGCGGGCGCGGCGGCGGGCTGCATGAGCCCGTCGACCAGGGCCCGGGCGAAGTCGATCGGCATGAGCTGCATCAGCGTGGTGTCGAGCAGCTCGCCGACGTGCAGCTGGAACGAGGTGCGCACCATCGTGTCGGTGATGCCGAGCTCCTCGAGCGCCGCCTCCGTCGCCAGGTCCAGGACCTGGACCTGCGGGGCGGAGATGTCGATCCGGCGGCCGACCATCTCGGCCATCGCCGTCGAGGCGCTGCCCATCATCTGGTTCATCGCCTCGGCGGTCGCCGAGGTGTGGAGCTCCGACAGCTCCTCGGCCGGGGTGCCCTCGCCGCCCATCATCAGGTCCGCCACCACGGAGGCGTCGGGGATGCTGAGCAGGAAGACGTTGCGCCCGTCGAGGCCCTCGGTGTAGTCGATCGAGACGATCACGGCGGGCGCGTTGAACTGTGCGCGCACCTCCTCCTCGTCCACGACCTCCACGGTCGGCGTGGTGATCTGCACGGGCCGCGACAGCAGCAGGCTGAGCGTCGTGGCGGCGCTCGACATGCAGATGTTGCCGACCTCGCCGATCGCGTCGCGCTCGGACTCGTCCAGGTCGGGGGACGCACCGGCGGCGGGGGCCGCGGCGGGCTCCTCGGGCGCCTCGACGGGCTCCTCGACGGAAGCCGCCTCGGGCTCCCCGGCGGGGGCCGCGGGCTCCTCGGCGTTCGGCTCGGCGTCCGGGCCGGCCGTCAGGAGGGCGTCGATCTCCTCCTGGCTGAGGCTGCCACCCTCGCTCATTCGTAGGTCCTTTCGGAGTCGTCGATCGTTCCGGTGATCTGGACGGCCGCGCGGCGGCCGCGCACGCCCGGCTGGGCGGAGAAGGCGTGCCGCCTGCCGACCCGCACGCGGGCGTCGGTGCCCGGTGGGACGGCCAGGGGGATCACGTCGCCGGGCGCGAGGGACAGCAGGTCGCCGACGTTGAGCCGGGCGTCGCCCAGCTCCACGACGACGGGGATGCTGACGGCGCCGAGCTCGTCCGCCATGCCCTGGCGGCTCTCCGGCGACGAGGTGTCGGCCAGGCTCGAGTAGTAGCTCTGGGTGGTGAGCCGGCCCATCGCCGGCTCCAGCACCAGGGCGGGGATGCAGAGGGAGAACATCCCCGTCTGACCGCCGACGCGCAGCTCGAACGTGATCAGCACCACCATGTCGGAGGGGGCGGTGACCTGCGCGAACTGCGGGTTCATCTCGGTGCCGACGCGCTTGAAGCGCACCGGCGTGACCTCGCTCCACGCCTCGGTGAACGACCGCAGCATCGTCTCGACGACGTTGGCGGTCAGGGCGAGCTCGATCTCGGTGAGCTCCCGGGTGCGGGGGCGCTGGGTGCCGGAGCCCCCGACCAGCCGGTCGATGATGGGGAACACGATCGGCAGGTTGATCTCGAGGACGGCGACCCCCTCGAGCGGCTCCATCGTGACGATGTTGATGAGGCTCGGCGTCGGGATCGAGTTGACGTACTCGCCGTAGCTCACCTGGTCGGCGGTGAGCACCTCGATCTCCACCATCGCCCGCAGCGCGCCCGACAGGTGGTTCTGGGCCGAGCGGCAGAACGTCTCGTGGAGCAGCTCGATCGTGCGGAGCTGGTCCTTGCTGAACTTGCTGGGGCGCAGGAAGTCGAAGGGCCGGACGACGGCCTCGGCCGCCTCCTCCTGCACCTGGGCAGCGTCGAGGTCCCCGCTGGACATGGCGTTGAGCAGGGCATCGATCTCGCTCTGTGAGAGCACGTCCGACACGCCCTCACCATCGGCCCTCCCCCCGGATAGTTGAGCCGCCGTCCCCGACCTCAGGGGGGTGCCCGGGAGGGGGTCCGGGGCGTTAGCCTGCAGATCTCGCCACGATCCGAACGGAGGCGGCGACGCAGGAGCACGGGGTGGACGGCGGCATCGAGAGGAGTGAGCGCTACCAGGCCGCGCTCGGGCGTGACCCGGCGGAGATCGCCGCGGTCCGCGTGGCCATGCGCGACCTGGCAGAACGCCACGGCTTCGGCGACCGCGCCGGCGACCTGGTGCTGGCGCTCGACGAGGTGGTCGCCAACGCCCAGGAGCACGGCACCCCGCCGATCCTGATCGACGCCTGGGTCGACGGGCGCGTGGTGGTGGAGGTGCGCGACAACGGCGCCGGCTTCGAGCCCCACCGTGTGTGGGCCCGCCACCCCCCGCCGCGCTACGGCACCCGGGGGCGGGGCCTCTGGATCACCCGCCAACTCACCGACCACCTCCAGGTGGCCTGCGGGAAGGGCGGCACCATCGTGCGGATCGAGCTCTCGCCCGAACCCCACATCGGGGCGTGAGCGGCGGCGGCCCGGAGGGCGCCGCCCGCTGACTCACTGGACGGCGAACTCCGTGTAGTAGACGTCCACGATCTTGTAGTCGGTGTGCTTGTTGACCCGCTCCACGATCGCCTTCTTCACGGAGTCGCGGCCGCCGGCGGTGGCAAGCTGGCCGCTCGTCATGCTCTGGAACGTGGAGATGACGATGTCGCGCAACTCGGCCGACTCCTCGACGCTGTCGGGGACGTCGCCCTCGCCCTTCGTGACCTCGCCCTCGGAGAGCTTGGAGAAGCGCAGGGCCACGCCGGCCTTCACGAAGTGGGGAGTGCCGCCGCCGTCGGCCAGGTTCACCACGAACGGGTCCTTCATGACGTAGGTGAGGCCCGGCTCCTTCGCCAGCTTCTTCTCGTCGGGCGGCGGGGGCTTCAGGACGAACGTCTTGACGCCGAACAGCGCCACCAGGAGCAGGACGGGTCCGATGATCATCAGCTTCTTCTTCACGAACTGCTCCTGAGGGTCAGCCGCCGAGGGCTGTCGCGGGGGACTGGGACGGGGCGCCCTGCATCCGCAGGACGAGGATCTCGACGCGCCGGTTGCGGGCGCGCCCCTCGATGCTGGTGTTGTCGGCGATCGCCTCGGACGCTGTCTCTTATACACATCTAGATGTGTATAAGAGACAGGCTCCTGAGGGTCAGCCGCCGAGGGCTGTCGCGGGGGACTGGGACGGGGCGCCCTGCATCCGCAGGACGAGGATCTCGACGCGCCGGTTCATGGCGCGCCCGGCGGCGCTCTCGTTGTCGCCGATCGGCTTGGTGTCGGCGAAGCCGGAGGCCTGGAGGCGCCCGGCGGGGATGCCCTCGGCGATCATGGTGCGCACCACCGCCGACGCGCGGTCGCCGGACAGCTCCCAGTTGGACGGGAACTCGGCGGTGGAGATCGGCGTCGAGTCCGTGTGGCCCTCGACGCGGACCGGGTTCGGCAGCGCCTTCAGGGAGGCGGCGATGGGGGCGATGATCCGGGCGCCCGCCGGCTGGAGGTTCGCGGAGCCGGGCGTGAACAGCACGCCGTCGGTCTCCAGGCGGATGGCGAGGCCGCGCTCGTTGACGGAGGTCGACACCTTGCCGCCGACACCCGCGTCGTCGAGCTTCGAGTCGATCGCCTTCTGGGCCGCCTCGAGCTGCGAGCTCTCGAGCACCTGCTCCGGAGAGGCGTCCGTGATCGACAGGCCCTGGATGCTCGGGACCTCGGGGGCGATCTGGCCCACCTGGGTGGTGACCGCGGGGGCGGGCGTGCCAGGGTTGGTCTCCAGCACGCTGCTGCCGCCGGCCGCCAGACCGCTGTTGAACGCGTCCTGGAGGGTCTGCTTGAGCATGTCGAACTTGGCCGTGTTCACGACCGAGATCGAGAAGAGCACCATGAACAGCACGAACATGAGGGTCAGCACGTCGGCGTACGTGATGAGCCAGCGCTCGTCAGGGTGCTCCTCGTGCCGCTGCTTCCTCTTGGCCATCCCGGTGCCGGCCTACGCGGCCTGGGCGGCGGGCTCGGAAGCGGCGGACGACGCGCCGACGGACTCGGCGCCGTCGGCCTCGTCGGCGTTCTCGCGCTGGTCGGGCGGCAGGAAGCTCCACAGCTTCTCGGCCAGGATGCGCGGGTTGTCGCCGCTCTGGATGGAGAGGACGCCCTCGATCATCAGCAGGCGCTCGCCGGCCTCGATCGCGGTCATCTTCTTCAGGGCGTTCGCGATCGGCAGGAAGATCACGTTCGCCGCCGCCACGCCGTAGAAGGTCGCGAGGAACGCGGCCGAGATGGCCGGCCCGAGGGTGTCCGGGTGGTCCAGGTGCTGGAGCACCCCGACGAGCGAGAGCACGGTGGCGAGGATGCCGACCGTCGGCGCGAACGCGCCGCCCTGCTTGAACATGTCCTGGTTCTTGTGGTGCCGCTCTTCCATCGCGTCGAGCTCGGTCTCGAGGATGTCCTTCACGAGCTCGGGGTCGGTGCCGTCCACCACCAGGCGGACGCCCTTCCCGAGGAACGGGTCGTCGACCTGCTTCGCGTCCTCCTCCAGCACCAGCAGGCCCTCACGGCGCGCCTTCTCGGAGAAGCCGACGAGGGTCCTGATGATCTCCGGCCGGTTGTCCGCCCGCTCCTTCAGGGAGAGGGTGGTCAGCTTGATCATCGAGAGGTACTCCTTCATGCCGAAGGAGGCGATCAGGATGCAGGCCGTGCCACCCCCCACCATGAACAGGGCGGGGATGGAGATGATCCCGGCGATCGTGCCGCCCTTCAGGATCATCCCGACGATGATGAAGACCCAGGCGCCGACCAGGCCGATGAGCGGGGACATGCGGGGAGGCTCCCGGGGCTAGGCGGAGACGGCGGCGGTGAGGTGGGCGCCGCCGTGGACGAGCCGGCGGTAATCGACGACCGCGGACACAACCTCCTCGACGCTCTCGAGCACGAGGAACTGGCGACGGTCGACCGTCTGGATGTGCGTGTCCGGGGTGGCCTCGACGGTCAGGATGAGCTCCGCGTTGAGCGTCATCTCGTCGCCGTTGAGGCGGTGAAGGCTGATCACGATCGATCCTCCGTGACGTGCGGGCCGCAACCGGGGGGGCTGCCGTTGCGCCCCCCGGTTATCGGTCAGAGGGCCCGCGATCTGAGCGTCAGGCCTGAGCCACTAGCGCTTGAGGTTCACCAGCTCCTGGAGCATGTCGTCGGAGGTGGTGATCGCCCGGCTGTTCGCCTGGAAGCCGCGCTGGGCGATGATCATGTTGGTGAACTCGAGGGCGAGGTCCACGTTGGACATCTCGAGGGCGCCGGGGACGATGTTCCCGTGACCGGCGGCGCCGCCGGGGGCGCCGACGACGGCCGCGCCCGAGTTGTTCGACGCCCGCCACAGGTTGTCGCCGGCCCGCTCGAGGCCCGGGGCGTTCGCGAACTTCGCGAGGCTCAGGGTGCCGATGAGGGTGGAGACGCCCGCGGTGCTGACGGCGGTGATGCCGCCGGCCGCGTCGACGTTGATGGCGGCCGTGGTGGCCGGGTCGACCTGGATGCGGCCGACGTTGCCGGTGGCGGCGACGGTGCCGAGCACGTACTGGCCCTTCGTCGTCACCAGGTAGCCCTGGCTGTCGAACGAGAAGTTGCCGGCGCGGGTGTAGACCTCGCCGCCCGCCGTCTGGTCGTTGCCGCCGACGCCACCGAAGGTGGAGCCGGCACCGGCGACCCGGAAGAAGCCGTCGCCCTGGATCATCATGTCGGTGACGACGCCGGTGCTCTGGGCGTTGCCCTGGGTCATCATCGTGTCGATCGAGTTGAGCGACATGCCGAGGCCCACCTGGCGCGGGTTGGTGCCGCCCGTGCCGGCCGTCGGCGCGCCGGCGCCGGAGAGGTTCTGGTACAGCGAGTCCTTGAACGTCGCGCGCTGGCTCTTGTAGCCGAACGTGTTGACGTTCGCGATGTTCGAGGACAGCACGTCCATCATGGTCTGGTGGTTCCGCAGCCCGGACACGGCCGCGAACATGGAGCGCATCATCGGTGTGGGTTTCCTTTCCCTGGTGCTTCGTGTGGCGGCGGAACCCCCTCCGATGAGGTCCAGCCCCGGCCGCCCGTATCCGTACGGTGTGGCGCCTAGGTGATGGCGGCGCTGTCGATGTTCGTGAAGACCTGGTCCTTCATGCCGTTCTGATCGACGGCGGTGATGACGGTGCGGTTGGTCACCGAGACCACGAAGGCCATGTCGTCCATCATCACGATGGACTCGCGGCCCCCCTTCGCGGCCAGCTTGTCGACCGCGCCCTCGAGCCGGTTCTGCATCTCGGGGGTGACGGCCAGCTGACGCTGCTGGAGGCGCTGCACGGCGTGGGCGGACCACTTGACGGGCGCCGGCGCGTCCGCGCCCAGCTTGGAGCTGAGCAGCGAGTCGAAGCCGGGCGCCGCCGCGCGGTTCGCGCGCGCCGCCTGGGCGGGAGCGACCGGCTGCGCCGGCGCGACCCTCCCCGCCGTGGTGCGCGGGTCGCTCACGCGCCGCCGCCCACCTGGGTCACGAGCTTGGCGTCCACGGCGACCCCGTTGACGGTGAGGCTCATCGAGCGGCCGTCAGACCCCATGGAGACCGCCGAGACGGCGCCGGTGACCGGCGTCGTCTGACCCTCCGGGAGGTACGTGACGGTCTTCCCGATCATGGAGGCGCCCTGCGCGAGACGGCTGCTCACGTTCATCGCCGCGGTGTCCTTGGCGAGGTTCGTGATCTGCTCGAGCTGCGAGAACTGCGCCATCTGCGCGATGAACTCGGTGTCCTTCATCGGCTCGAGCGGGTTCTGGTTCTTGATCTGGCTGGCCAGCAGGGTGAGGAACCCGTCCGACGAGAACATGTCCGTCTGCTCGGTCTTCTTCTGCTGGGTGGGGTCCGTCGGGTTGTACGTGCCCGTGACGGGCGGGATGGTGGTGTCCGCCATCGTGCCCTCCTAGGCGAGCAGGTCGAGGCCCGGGGCGTCCCCGGAGCCGGTGGTGGTCATGACGGTGGCCGGGGCGGCCTCGCCGGCGTCGGCGTCACCGCGCGCGAAGGCGCCCGCGGAGCTCTGGGACGACGCCTGCGCGTCGCGGCCGCCCTGGTAGGCGACGTCCAGGTTGCCCATCGCGTAGCCGAGGTCGCCGAGGGCGGAGCCGAGATTGCCCAGCGTCTGCTGGAGCAGCTTCGCGGCCTCCGGCCGGTCGGCGGTGATCTGGGCCTGCAGCACGCCGTCGGTCATCGTCACGCGGATGGTGAGGTGGCCGAGGTCCGGCGGCCGGAGGTTCACGAGCAGCTCCTTGCCGCCCTCCCGGATCGCCATGTGCACGCGCTGGCCGAGCTCCTTCGCGAGCTCGTGCGGGGTGGTCGTGCCGCCGCCGTGCGTGACCGCGCCCGACAGCGCGTCGAGGCGGGTCTGCTGGGCGGGCGGCACCCCGATCGCCACGCCGGCGGGCTGGTCGGTCCGCGCGGGGGCGGGCGCCTGCTCGGTGGTCGCGGCGGCCGGGGCCGGCGCGTCCTTCGCGGCGTGCTGGGGCTGTGCGGCGGCCGGGTCGGCCGGCTGCGGGGTGCCCGCGGCCGGCTCGTCCGTGACCGGGGTGAGCGTCAGGGAGACCGTGGCGGCCGGAGCCGCCGCGGTCGTCCCGGACGACGCGGACGGAGTGGCGGCCTGGGCCGCCGTGGCGCCGTCCGTGGCGCCCTCCGTCGCGCTCGCGGCCGGCGCCGTGGCACCGGTCGTGATCTGGGTGGGGGCCGGGGCCGCGGCGGCTGTCGGGGCCTGAGCCGGGGCCTTCGCCGGAGCCGGAGTCGCCTCCGGGACGGGCGGCACGGGCGCCGCGACCGGCATCGCCGGCACGGCGGGACCGGGCTTCCCCTCGACGGGGACGGCCTCGGGCTGCGCGGGCACGGGCGCGGGCACGGGGCCCGCCGCGGGCACGGCGGCGGCGACGACGGTGGTCACGACCGGGGCGGCCGCGACCTGGGCCTGCGGCACCGCGGCGACGATCGCGCCTGCGATCGCCGCGGCCACGCCGTCGGCGAGCGGGGTCTCCCCCGGTGAGGCGCCGGCGTCGGCGGCGTCCTCTCCCTGCAGCTCCCCTGTGCGGGGTCCGGCTGCGTCCTTGTTGTGCGTCCCACTGCCGGCGTCGTCCGAGGCCCGGTGCGTGGCGCGTCGCCCGAGGGCTGCGCTGAAGCTGTCCGGGTGGCCGTCGACGTGCTCCGGGGCGTCCTCGCCTCCGGATGCGCCCGTCTGGGCCGGTCCTCGGCTCGCTGCCACCGGCGGCGGCGCGAGCTGTGCGTCGATCATCCTGTCCTCAACACCGTCCTTCCGTGTCGGTGGTCGTGCGCTCTCTTCATCGGCAGGTGCCCCCGACGAATGGAGCGTCCGGGTCGAACCCGGCCGGGAGCGCTACGCGGCGGCCCCGCGGCGGGCGCGCGCGGAGCGCCGCAGCGCGAGCTCGTCCATGGCGACCGCGTCCCGGCGCAGCTCCTCGGCGCGGTGCCGCTCGAGCGCCCGTTCCTTGAGCTGGCCGATCGCCTCCTTGTCCTGGCTGGCGCGGACCAGGTCGGCGCGGCGGTCGTCGGCGACTTCCCCGAGCTGCTCGACCGTGGCCTCCTCGTAGGCGGCCCGGGCGCGGAGCACCGCGAGGCCGGAGTGGGCGGCCCGCAGCGCGGACAGCTCCGTGGGGGTCCCCATGAGCGCCCGCAGGTGGGCGAGGCCCGCCTGCAGCTGCGCGTTCGCGGCGACGGCCTTCTCCTGCTGCGCCGCGACGGCCGCCATCGCCTGCGCCAGCTCCTGGCGGACCACGTCCTCCCGCTGGGCGCGATGGTCGAGCACCTGCTCGAGCCGGAACTTGAACTGGCGGCTCACCCCCGACGCATCGGCACCTGGAGCCCCGTCCTTGACGGTGGTGGGCACGCCTCCCTCAGGAGCGGCGGAACCCCGGGCCGGCCATGAGGTCCTCGGCGAAGTCGGCGTCGGTCTTGACGGCGTCGTGCACGACCGCGCGCATCTCGAGCAGGGCGCCACCGACGGGCATGCGGTCGCCCAGACGCTCGAGGACGGGGAGGACCGCCTCGCCGAGTCGCCGCGCCTTCGCGGCGGCCTGGCGGAGCACGGGGACGTTCTCGGCCGGAAGGGCGCTGAGGTCGCCCATCGCCGCGAGCTCGTAGAGCGCCGCCCACGCCCGCGCCAGCGCCGGCCTCGCGGCGGGATCGTCGCCGCCGAGCGCGTGCGCCTCCGCCGGGTCCATACGGCTGACGAGCGTCTCGGCGATCGCGCAGAAGAGCGCTTCTGCGTCCGCGGGCGAGAGCCGTGGGCAGCGGATGACGTCGTTGAGCTCCGAGAGGGGCTCGTGCGGCGCGGCGCTGCCGGCGGGGCCGACGCTCAGCTCCGCGCTCCCCCTCAGCAGCCCGATCCACATCGTCCAGACCCCCCGCCGGCGCTCGCGCCGGATCAGCGGCGACGGCGGCTCGACCAGGCCGTGCCAGGTCCACAGGAGGAACGCCAGCATCTCGGCGAGCTCCCTCCGCGCCCCGTCGAACTGCGGGCTCAGCGGCATGCCGACGACGCTACATCCCCGGCGTGACTGGGCGCGATGTGTCGCTCCTGCCACACTGGGGGCGGGTCCCCCCGGGATGATGACGGTGAGGATGCCGACGCGGTCGATCCACCCGCCGCGGATGCGCGGCGGGCTCGTCCTGCTCGCCGCGGCGCTCGGCGTGGCGACGCTCCTGTGGGCGCTCCGGCCGCTCCCCGGGGGCAGCGGCTACAACCTCGCCGTCGAGACGTGCGCCGTGCTGCTCCTCGTCTGGGCCGCATGGGCCGCCCGGCCGGGACTGCTGCGGCGGCCCGCGGCCCTCGTCGCGGTCGCCGGCGCCGGGATCGCGGGGGCCGCGGTCCGGGGGGTGGGCCTCGACCCCCACGCCGAGGTGATCCGCACCTACGGCTCCCTCTTCACCGCCATCGCATCAGGGCGCAACCCGTACACCTGCGACTGCATCGTGCACCTCACCCCCGCCGGACCGCGGCTCGGCGACTTCAACTACCCGCCCGCCGAGATCTGGCCCTACCAGGCGGTCCACGAACTGCTCGGGGGCTGGGACCTGGGCGTGCTCGCGGCCACCGTCGTCGCCCTCAACCTGGCCGCCGCCGGCGTCATGTTGCTGGCGATGCCGCCGGCCTGGCGGCTCCGGGCGCTGGCGTTCCTGCCCCTCATCGTCGCGTGGGAGCTCGGGACGACCATCGGCATGACCATGCTCGTCACCGCCGGGATCGTGGCCGTGGTGCTCGACGGCGCCCGGCGCGAGCGGGGATGGCACCGGCCGGTGCTGTGGGCGCTGTTCGGGGTGGGGCTGCTCACCAAGTTCGCCGCCCTGCCGTTCTTCGCGGCGTGGTGGGTGGCGACGGCCGCGCGCGGCGGCCTCGCCCGCGGCAGGCGCCTGCGCGCCGCCGCCGACCTGCTCGTGCCCGCCGCCATCGCACTGGCCGTCTGCCTGCCGTTCGGCGCCATGAGCGTCGTGCGGAGCACCGTCCTGTTCAACGCCGACCTCGGGGTCCGCGCCGAGCTCACGACCTTCTACCCCAACGTCCTCTCCGGCCTCACCGCGTGGGCGGGCGCCGAGCGGCTCTACCCCGTCCTCGCCGTCGCCGCGCTCGCCGTCGCCATCGTCGCGGCGCGGCGGCTGCGCCCCGTCGCGGCGATGCTGCTCGCCACCACCGCGTTCCTGCTGGTGGCCCCGACGCCGGAGCCGCAGTACGTCCCGTTGGTGGTGCTGCTGCTGCTCGGCGCCCTCGTGGAGCGGGACCGCGCCACCCCCGACCACGGGCGCACACGCAGCACGGCCGCCGGCGGGGCGGGGCCCGCGCCGGCGGCCGTGTGAGCCCTCACGTCAGGCCGTGGCGCCTCCGGCCGCGGCGGCCGCCTCGGCCACCGGCGCCAGACCGCCCACCCGGACCACGTCGCGCATCGAGAGGATGCCCGTCAGCTCGGAGCCGTCGAAGACCAGCACGTGGCGCACGCCGTGCTTCACCATCAGCGCGGCGGCGTCGGCGATCGGCCATTCCGGCGCCGCCGTGACGACCTCACCGGTCATGTGGTCCTCCACGAACGCCGCGTTCGGGTCGAGGCCACCGGCGACCGCCCGCAGCAGGTCGCGCTCCGTGACCACGGCCGGGCCCGGGAGCGTCCCGTCGAGTACCACCGCGGCACCCGTGGCGTGCTGAACCATGCGGGTCGCCGCCTGCTGGAGGGTGTGCTGGGGGCCGACGATCGCCGAGATCGGGCTCATCGCATCCTTGACCCTCATCGCCCCTTCTCCTCGTGCCGTTTGTCGCGAAGTCCGAGGAGGTTCGCACGGCTCGAGCGCGTTATCAACCGACGAACGGCCAGGTGAGCATGTGCATCCACTCACCCTCACGAGGGATGTTCCGCGCCCCACCGGGCCGGGTATGCGGCCGCGGCGGCCGATCGGTACCGTCGGGCGCCGATGAGCCCGCCCTCGCCGCCCGCAGCGCCCGCGCCGCCCCGCGCTGTGGCCGACGGGCGCCTCGTCCTGGTCGTCGTGTTCGTCGTCGGCGCCGCCAGCCTCGGCACCGAGATCGCCGCCGCCCGCCTCCTTGCCCCCTGGTTCGGCGCGTCCACCGTCATCTGGGCGAACACCATCGCGACGGTGCTCGTCGCGCTCAGCGCCGGCTACTGGATCGGCGGGCGCCTCGCCGACCGCGGCCCCAGCCTCCGCGGGCTGTCGTACCTGACCCTCGCCGCCGGCGTGCTCCTGGCCATCGTGCCCTTCGTGTCCGGGCCGTTCCTGCGGAAGTCGGTGGAGGCCTTCGACCAGATCAGCGTCGGCGCGTTCCTCGGGTCGCTCGTCGCCGTGTCGGTCCTGGTGGCCGTGCCGGTCATCCTCCTCGGCACCGTCTCCCCCTACGCGATCCGCCTGACCGTCGCCTCCGTGGAGGAGGCGGGGCGCGTGAGCGGGCGGCTCTACGCCGTCTCCACCCTCGGCAGCCTGGTCGGCGTGTTCCTGGCCGCCCTGCTGCTCATCCCGTTCGTCGGCACCCGCCGCACGTTCCTGGTCTTCGCGATCGCGCTCGGCCTGGTGTCGCTGATCGGCCTCCCGCGCCGGGCCGCCCTCGTCCCCCTCGCGTGCGCCGGCCTGCTGCTGCTGCCGGTGGGCGTGCTGAAGGCGACCGGCGACGGCAAGGTGATCTGGGAGAAGGAGACCCAGTACGGCTACGCCCGCGTGCTGGAGCGGGCCGACGGCTCCCGGCGGCTTGAGTTGAACGAGGGCCAGGCGACCCACTCCGTGTACCACCCCGACAGCTACCTGACCGGCAACTACTGGGACGAGTTCCTGGTGCTGCCGCTCGCCGCCGGCCACGCGCCCCGGTCCATCGTGATCCTGGGCGACGCCGCGGGCACCACCGCCCGCGCCTACGGCCACTACTACCCCGACGCCCGCGTCGACGGGGTGGAGATCGACGGCGCGCTCACCGACGTCGGCCGCCGGCTGTTCGACCTCCGCGGCCCCGACCTGCACCTGCACACCGCCGACGCCCGGCCCTTCCTGCGGCAGAGCGACCGCCGCTGGGACGCGATCATGATCGACGCCTACCGCCAGCCCTACATCCCCTTCTACCTGGTCACGAAGGAGTTCTTCCAGGAGGTGCACGACCACCTGGAGCCCGGCGGCACCGTGATGGTCAACGTGGGCCACCCCGAGGGCTCCGACCGCCTGGAGAAGGTGCTCGCCGCCACGATGGGGACCGCCTTCGCGCACGTCATGCGCGACCCGAGCGAGGACATCAACACGATCCTCGTCGCCAGCGACGCGCCCCTGTCGGCCGCGACCCTCGCCGCCACCCGCCCGCCCGTCGGGCTGGAGGGCGTGGAGCGCGCCGCGGCAGCCCGGCTCGCCCCCGCCCTGCCGGGCGGCGACGTCTACACCGACGACCGCGCGCCGGTGGAGTGGCTCATCGACGCGTCGATCGTGGAGGTCGCCGCCGACGGCGGCTGACCCCGGAGGACGCTCAGGCCGGGACCACCTCGACGCCCGGGGGCAGCGGGTCGAACGCGCCGGTCATGCCGCCGGCCGGGACGACCGGCACCACCGGGGCGGCCATCGGGTCGGTGTCGACCGGGGCCGAGGAGCCGGCCAGGGCCAGCAGCCGGCCGAGCGCCTCCTCGCGCGAGTACGGGTCGTGGGTCCCCTGAGTCAGGAAGCCCTCGATGTCGGCGAGCTTCGCGCGCGCCTCGTCCACCCGCGGGTCGGACCCGGGGATGTAGGCGCCGATCGCGATGAGGTCCTCGGCCCGCCGGTGCGCGGCCAGCAGGCTCCGCAGGCGGCCGCCCGCGTCCAGGTGCTCGGGCGCCAGCAGCTGCGGCGCGAGCCGCGACACCGACTGGAGCACGTCGATCGCCGGGTAGTGGTGGCGGTGCGCCAGCTCGCGGGACAGCACGATGTGGCCGTCCAGGATCGAGCGGGCGCTGTCCACCACCGGATCGTTGCCGTCGTCGCCATCGGCAAGCACGGTATCTGTCTCTTATACACATCTAGATGTGTATAAGAGACAGGTGTAGAGCCCGGTGATGCTCCCGACGGGGGCGGTGCCCGCCCGCTCCAGCACGCGCGGCAGCATCGCGAACACCGACGGCGTGTACCCGCGGGTGGCGGGCGGCTCGCCGATCGCCAGGCCCACCTCGCGCTGCGCGGTGGCGAGGCGGGTGACGGAGTCCATCATCAGCAGCACGTCGGCGCCCTGGTCGCGGAAGAACTCCGCGATGGTCGTCGCCACGAACGCGGCCTTGATCCGCACCAGCGCCGGCTGGTCGGACGTCGCGACCACCACCACGCTGCGGGCGAGGCCCTCGGGCCCGAGGTCGTGCTCGATGAACTCGCGCACCTCGCGGCCGCGCTCGCCGACGAGGCCGATGACGTTGACGTCGGCGGAGGTGCCGCGGGCCATCATCCCCATCGTCGTGCTCTTCCCCACGCCGGAGCCCGCGAAGATGCCGAGCCGCTGGCCGCGGCCGCAGGGCATGAGCGCGTCGATGGCGCGGACGCCGAGGGCCATGGGCTGGCGGATGGTGGGGCGGCGCAGCACGTCGGGCGGTGCGGCGTCGATCGGGCGGCGCGCCTCGATGGCGGGGGCCGGCAGGCCGTCGATGGGGCGGCCGAGCCCGTCGAGGACCCGGCCGAGCAGGCCGGCGCCGACGTCCACCTGGACGGCGCCGCCGCTGGCCACCACCGTCTGGCCGGGGCCGACGCCGGAGGCGTCGCCGAGCGGCATCAGCAGCGTCTTACCCTCGCGGAAGCCCACCACCTCGGCCTGCAGCGGCGGGGTGCCCGTGCGGGTGCCGGGAACGTGGATCTCGCACCGCTCGCCGACGCTCGCCTCCGGGCCGCGGCTCTCCACCACCAGGCCGATGAGCTCCGACACCCGGCCGTTCATCCGGTACGGGTCGAGCGCGCGCAGGCGGGCCCGCGCGGGGCCCAGGTCGACGAGGCTCACGCCGGGTCGACGAGCGTCTCGTCGGGCGGCGCGCTCAGCGCCTCGAGGATCCGGGCGAGCTGGCTCTCGACGGTGGCGTCCACGTCCCCGGAGCTCGTCTCCAGCAGGCAGGAGCCGGGCGAGACGCGCGGGTCGTCGACCACCTCGAGGCGGGAGATGCCCCCCATCTCCTCCATGATCCCGGGGATCGCGGCGCGGCACGCCGCCAGGTCCTGCGGGCTCACCCGCGCGACCAGCGCGGAGCGGTCGGCGGCGCGCCGGATGGCGCCGCGCACCACGTCGGCCACGCGCTCCGGCCGGGCGGCGAGCTCGGCGCGCAGCACCCGGGCGGCCACCTCCACGGCCAGGGCCGTCGCCTCGCGCACCGCGTCGTCGCGGAGCTGCTCGGCCGCGAGCGCGAGCCCGCGGCCCGCCTCGACGAAGGCGGTCGCGGCGGCGCCGGTCTCGGCGAGCCCCTGGGCCAGGCCGTCGCGGTAGCCCTCCTCGCGGGCCGCCTGCAGCGCGGCGTCCACCTGCGCGTGGGCGCCCGCGAGCAGCGCCTCGCCCTCGGCGCGGGCGGCGTCGAGGATCGCCTGCGGCGAGTCCGGCGGCGGCGGGGTGGCCGGGCCCGGGGGCCGCAGCGACAGCGCGACCGGGGCGCCCGCCAGCTCCGCCCCGCGGAACAGCGTGCCCCTAGACAAGCTGGTCCTCGCCACCGCGGACGATGACGATCTGACCGGCGTCCTCCAGGCGGCGGATGACCGCCACGATCTTCTGCTGGGCCTCCTCGACCGTCTTCACCCGGACCGGACCCATGAACTCCAGGTCCTCCTTGATGATCGCGGCGGCGCGCTCGCTCATGTTGCCGTAGATCTTCTCCTGGACCTCGTCGCTCGTCCCCTTGAGGGCGATCGCCAGCTCCTTGGTGTCCACCTCGCGGAGGACCTGCTGGATGCTGCGGTCGTCGAGGACGACGATGTCCTCGAAGAGGAACATCATCCGGCGGACCTCGTCGGCCAGCTCCGGGTTCTGCTCCTCGAGCGTCTCCAGGATCGTGCGCTCCGTGGCGCGGTCGACCTGGTTCAGCAGGTCCACCAGCGAGCGCAGGCCGCCCGCCGACGTGAAGTCCTGGTTGATGACGCTGGAGAGCTTGCGCTCCAGCACCCGCTCGATCTCGCGGATCACCTCGGGCGCCGTGCGGTCCATCAGCGCGATCCGCATCGCCACCTCGGCCTGGAGCTCGTCCGGCAGGGAGCTGACCACCTGCGCCGCCGTCTCGGCCGGCAGGTAGGCCATGACCAGCGCGACGGTCTGCGGGTGCTCGTTGGCGATCACGTTCAGGATCTGGCCGGCGTCGGTGCGCCGCAGGAACTCGAACGGGCTCACCTGGATCGAGCCGGACAGCCGCGTCATCACCTCGTTGGCCCGGTCGCCGCCGAGCGCCTTCTCCAGGATCGCGCGGGCGTACTCGAGGCCGCCCTCGGCGATGTAGTCCTGGGCGAGGGCCGTCTCGTAGAACTCCTCGACGACGGCCTGCTTGCGCTCCTGCGGGACGTGGCCGATGCCGGCGATCTCGAGTGTGAGCTCGTCGATCTCGTCCTGGCGCAGGTGCTTGAACACCTGGGCCGAGGCCTCCGCGCCGAGGCTCACGAGCAGGATGGCGGCCTTCTGACGGCCGTTCATCGTCGTCGTCGTCGACACCGGCGGCTAGCGGCGCTCGAGCAGCCAGCCGCGCAGCAGCTGGGCCACGTCGTCGGGCTTGCGCAGGGCGAGGTCCTCCATCTGGGCCTCGATCGGCGTCTTCTTCTGGCCCTCGAGCTGGCGCAGCGGGGCGGTCCCGCTGCCCGGCGGCAGCTCGGAGACCGGCACCGGGCCGCGCTTCAGCAGCTCGGGGAGGGCCTTCTCGAGATCGGACTGGCGCCGCCGCAGCGACTTGCGCGCCAGCAGGATGAGGAGCAGCAGACCCACGCCGGCGGCGCCGGTCTTGGCGATGCCCATCATGTCGAGCCCGCCGCCGGAGCCGGAGCCGGCACCGCCGGACTCGGCCGCCTTCTTGGCCGCCGCGGCCGACGTGACCGCGGTGCCGTCGGCCGCGAAGGGGACGGCCTGCACGCTGACGGTGTCGCGGTCCTGCTCGAACCCGACCGCGGCCTTGATCGTGTCCTCGAGGGACGCGACCGTCGCGGCCGGCACGTCGTCGCTCACCTGGACGGCGATCGACTGGCTGGTGACGGTGCCGGGGGTCTTCTCCACCTGGGAGCGGACGCGGTTGACGCCGTTGCGGGTGCTCTCCGTGGTCTTGGAGTAGTCGGTGCCGTTGCCGTTCGTGCCGGCCGCCGTCGCGGGGAAGGTGGTGTTGGTCCCCGTCGGGGTGTTGGCCGACGCGCCGGCGACGGCGCCGTCCGCGCCCGCGCCGTTCTTGAGGGTCTCCGCGCTCTTCTCCTGCTCGAGCGGCGTGGAGGAGGCCTTGTCGAAGGTCTCGCTGTCGGTGGTGACCTTGTCCAGGTCGAGGACGGCGTTGACCTGCGTGACCGCCTTGCCGGGGCCGAGGGTGGCCGCGAGCATCGCGTCGAGGCGGGTCTGGAGGGACGTCTCGTAGCGCGCCTCCAGCGCCATCCGCTGCGACGCGGCCGTCGAGCCCGAGGCCTCGATGTCGTCGGCGTTCAGGATGTTGCCCTGCGAGTCGGTGATCGTGATGCCCGCGGCCTTCAGGCCCGGCACCGCGCCCGACACGAGCTTGGTGATGCCCTTCACCTGGCCGGAGTCCAGCGTCATGCCCGGCTTCAGGGTGAGCACGACCGAGGCGGTGGTCGGGTCCTGGTCCTCGGTGAACAGCTGCTCCTGCGGCATGGCGATCTTCACCGTCGCCGAGGAGACGGGGTCGAGCCGGCCGATGGTGCGCGACAGCTCGCCCTCGGTGGCGCGGACCAGGTTCACCCGGTTGGTGAAGTCCGTCGCGCCGAGGTTGCTCTTGTCGAAGATCTCGTTGCCCACGACGGCGCCGCCGTCGAGCACGTTGGAGCCCGCGAGGTCGAGGCGCGCCTTGTCGAGGTCGCCGGAGGGGACCTGGATGGTGGTGCCGCCGTCGGCCAGCTTGTAGCGGATGCCGAGCTCGTCGAGCTGCTTGGTGACGGCCGCGGCGTCGCTGGCGCTCGACGAGGTGGTCAGCGTCGCGTACGACGTGGCGCCGGCGAACCGCATCAGCACGAACACGCCGACCACGAAGATCAGCACCGCGCCGACGAGGAGGCGCCGGGCGGGACCCGTGAGTCCCTCCCAGAAGCCCGTGACCTTGGTGAGTGCTCCCATCGGTCAGCCGGCCCTAGACCTGCATGCGGCTGATCTCCTGCCAGCCCTCCACAAGCTTGTTGCGCACCTGCACCGCGGTGTTGAACGCCAGGTCGGCCTTCTCGACTGCGACGAGCGCGACCGTGGGGTCGGCGAGCTGGCCGGTCGCGGCCTGCTCGGAGAGGTGCTCGGAGCCGACCATCTGCCCGTTGAGGCCCTTGATGGCGCTGGACAGCACCCCGGCGAAGCCGGAGTCGCCGGCCGCGGCGGTCTGGCCGGCGGCCGCGGTGCCGTCGCTCGCGCCGGCCGCTCCGATGGGGCCGGACGGCATGAACGGCATGGACGCGAGGCCCGTGATGGGAGGCAGCGGGCTCAATTGATGATCCTCAGGGCGTCCTTGGCCATGGACTTGGTCGCTTCGAAGGCCGTCACGTTCGCCTGGAAGGCGCGCGTCGCGGCGACCATGTCGGTCATCTCGACGACGGCGTCCACGTTCGGGCGCGTGACGTAGCCCTTCGCGTCGGCGTCGGGGTGGCCGGGCTCGTAGACCTTCCGCAGCGGCGTGGGGTCCTCGACGATCCCGGTCACGGCGACGCCGTGGAGGTCGGCGGTGTCGTCGCCGGTGGAGCCGAGGCCGGCGGGGCGGGGCAGCGAGAACTGCGCCCCGGAGCCGGAGGACTCGGCCATCACGACGGCCTTGCGGTGGTAGGCGTCGCCGACGCCGTTGGTGCTGTCGGCGTTGGCGAGGTTGTTCGCGATCACGTCCATGCGGAGGCGCTCTGCGGCGAGGCCGGAGGCGCTGATTCCCAGTGCGGCGTACATGCCCATCGGTGGAGCTCCTGAGGGGTTGGGGTCAGCGGCCGGTGATGGCCGTGCGGAACTGCTGGAAGCGCTTGTCGAGCAGGGACACGACGGTGCTCGACGCGAGCTGGTTCGCCGACAGGCGCGCCATCTCGTCGTCGGGGTCCACGTTGCTGCCGTCCACCCGCATCGTCGTCGTGTCGGTGGACATGACGTTCGGGGCCACCTCGTCGACCCGGCGGGTCACGTCGGACCCGTCGATCGCGGAGATGGAGCTGCCGACGTCCATCTTCACGCGCTCGCGGTCGGCGTCGACCGCGTCGGCCAGCGCCGACTCGAACGACACGTCGACCCGCTTGTAGCCGGGGGTGTCGGCGTTGGCGATGTTGTTGGCGATCGCCGTGTTGCGGGCGCTGTAGCCGGCCATGGCCTGCGTCAGCACCGCGGTGGTCAGGTCGTCCGGGAACATCAGACGACCAGGGCGTCGCCGGTCATGAGGGGCGCGACGTCCTCCATGAGGTACTGGAGGCGGTCGCCGTCCACGCCGAGCACGGCCATGGAGTCCGGGTCGATCGCGTACATCATCCCGTCCACGCCCAGGCCGACGCCGAGCATCATGCAGGCGGCGTCCGCGAGGTGGACGCAGTGCGCGAGGGCGGGCTTGAGGCGCGCGTCCTGGGGGGAGTGGTGGCAGCGGATCGCCTCCTCCAGCTCCGGCGGGAAGCTCCACGCCGCGGCGACCTGGGCGCCCAGCTCCGCGTGGTCGAAGCCGAGCAGCTCGGTCTCGACCTCGTGGAACGGCATCCGCCGCTCCTGGGCGATCCGGGTGACCTCGTCGAAGGCGTTCTCCATGTAGCCGGAGAGGATCGTCTTGCCGATGTCGTGCAGCAGGCCGGCGACGAACGCCTCCTCCACCGGCGCCAGCTTCACCTCCACGGCGAGCCGCCGGGCGGTGAACGCCACGGCGATCGAGTGCCTCCACAGCTCGCCCTGCTGCAGCCCGTAGCCCGGGAGGGCGCCGTTGAGCAGGCGCGAGGTGTGGGACGAGATCGCGAGGCTCTTGATGGCCGAGAAGCCGAGCAGCACCACCGCCTCGGTCGCGGTCGTCACCCGGCGGGCGTGACCGTAGAAGGCCGAGTTGGCGAGCTTGAGCAGGTTGGCCGTGAGGCTCTGGTCGCGCAGGATCACCTGCGACAGCTGCCCCACCGTCATGTCCTGGTCGTCGCACGCGGCGATGACCTCCGAGATGCTCGCCGGCATGGGCGGCAACTCGGCCACGGCAGAGGCGACCTCGGCCGCGCTGAGTCGGGTGATGGTGCTCATTTCCCTCTCGTCCGGTGTCGTGCGGTTGCTAGGCCAGCGCCGGGCTGGTGGCCTGCGACGCCTCGAGGCGGCGCTCGGCGACGAGGGCCGTCCAGGCCTCGCAGAGCACCTGGAGGTCGGAGATGACCTCGCCGAGGGTGGTCGCGTCGATGGTGTCCGGCTCGAGCCGCCGAAGGACGTACTCGTAGATGGCGCTCAAGTGGCGGGTGATGGAGCCGGCGGCCGGGTTGAGGCTGCGGTCGAGCTCCTCCACGATCGCGCGGACGCGGCCGACGAGGCCGGCGCCGGTGGCGCGGTCGCCGTCGGTCAGCGCCCGCTGCGCCTGGTGGCCGAAGCGGATCGCGCCCTCGAAGAGCATGAGGACCAGGTCCTCGGGCGACGCGTTCTGGACCTGCTCGGGGGACGGAGTGCTGTGCATCCTGGACGGACCTCTGCGGTCGGGATGGATGATTCGCCGGGGTTCCGTCCCCTCTGCGCCGGCGACCACCCGTGCCGGCACCATCCTTCTCGACCCCGCCGCGCGGATCCTTGAGCCCCCGGGTCGCGCCGTCCGCGCGATCCCGGGGCGTCAAATCGAGCCGGTGGAGCACGGACGCTGCTCCTCCGCGGGGGCCGGGCGGTCGACGAGTCGCAAAAGAGACCCCGCGGTCTCGATCGGGGGCTCCCCCACGGGCGCGGGCGGAGACGGACGCGACGTGCTGAGCGCCGACGCCTGCCTCCCCCGATCAACCCCTCAATGAAGAAGCCCCGGGGGAGGCTGTGTGATCGCCGACGACGCCGACCTCGATGCAATTGAGACCCCGCGGTCTCAAGTGAGGCTCCCGACGGGCGCGGGCGGAGGCGGACGCGACGCGGTGAGCGCCGACGCCCGCCTCACCCGATCACCCCTCAATGAGGGTCCCGGCGGGGCCGCGTGATCGCCGATGAACCCCCGTCGTCGAATCCCAACTGAGACCCCGCGGTCTCAATTGGAACTCCCCGCGCCCCCGCCGGAGCCGGGCCCAACCGGACCGGGCGCGATAGTCGCGGGCTTACGCCTCCCCGTTCTCCCAGGCGATCAGGAAGTCGGGCTCGGTGCCGCCGTCGGGGCGCTGCGGCACGACGCGCGCGGCGACCGCCAGGCGGCCGCTCTCCTCGGCGGGCACGACGGCCAGGAAGCGCTGCTCCGCGCCGGTCGCGCCCTCGTGGATCCCCGTGACGACGCGGCGGGGCACGATGCCGCCCTGCCCGTCGGGCGCGCCGGCCACCACCTCGACGCAGACGTCGTCGATGGTCAGGGCGCCGAGCGTGGCGACCACCTCGACGGCCAGCTCGGAGCCGACCGCGACGGACCCGTTGGCCCGGATCTCGCTGCGGACCGTCACGTCCGGCCAGGCGGCCACCATCCGGTCGCGCCAGCGGGCGAGCTCCTCGGCGGCCTCCCCCGACCCGGCGGCGAGGCGCATCGCCTTCCGGTGGGCGGGCAGGTAGGCCCGCTCGGCGTACTCGCGCACCATCCGGCCGGTGCTGAAGCGGCCGCCGGCGTTGCGGATCGCGGCGGTCATCATCGTGGTCCACTCGCGCGGGCGGCCGGAGCTGTCGCGCGAGTAGAACGCCGGGATCACCTCGCGCTCCAGCAGGGTGTAGAGGGCCTCCGCCTCGACGGCGTCGTTCTCCTCCGGGTCCTCGTACTGCTCGCCGCTGCCGACGGCCCACCCGGTCTCGGGCGTGTAGCCCTCGGCCCACCACCCGTCGAGCACCGACAGGTTGAGCCCGCCGTTGACGGCGGCCTTCATGCCGCTGGTGCCGGAGGCCTCGAGCGGCCGCCGCGGCACGTTGAGCCACACATCGGCGCCCTGCACCAGGTAGCGGGCGACGTGCATGTCGTAGTCCTCGAGGAACACGATCCGCTCGCGCAGCCGCGGGCGCTGCGACTCCTGCACCACGTCGCGCAGCAACTCCTTGCCGGGCACGTCCATCGGGTGGGCCTTGCCGGCGATGATGATCTGGACGGGGCGGCGCTCGTCGTCGAGCAGGCGGGCCAGCCGGTCGGGGTCGCGGAAGAGCAGCGACGCCCGCTTGTAGGTGGCGAAGCGGCGCGCGAAGCACAGGGTGAGCGCGTCGGGGCGCAGCGCGTCGCCGGCGGCCCGGCTCGCGACCCGGCGCGACCCCTGGCGCAGCAGCTGCGCGCGCAGGCGCTCGCGCGCGAACAGCACCAGGTGCTCGCGGCGCAGCTCGTGCACCCGCCACAGCTCGCCGGCGGGGATGCGCTCCGCGCGGTCCCACACCCCCGGGTCCTCCGGGTGCTCGCGCAGCGCCGGGCCGATGTAGCGCTCCAGCAGCTCGTGCATCTCGCGGCTCAGCCAGCTCGGGGCGTGGATGCCGTTGGTGACCGACGTGATCGGCACCTCGTCCAGGGGCAGCGACGGCCAGAGCCCCTGCCACATGCGCCGGGACGTGTCGCCGTGCAGCGCCGCGACGCCGTTCGCGAAGCCGGAGGTGCGCAGGGCCAGCGGCGTCAGCCCGAACTCGGTCTCGCCCTCGTCGGGGTGCTCGGCGAGCGCGGCGAGCTCGTCCCACGTCATGCCGATCGCCGCGGCCATCGGCTCGAGGTAGCGGCGCGCGAGCGGGGGCTCGAACGTCTCGTTGCCGGCGGGGACGGGCGTGTGGGTGGTGAACACGGTCGACGCGATCACCTGCTCGCGCGCGGCGGCGGCGCTCAGGCCGTCGTCGATGAGCCCGCGGATCCGCTCCAGCGCGAGCAGCGCGGAGTGCCCCTCGTTCATGTGGAACACCGTCGGCGCCATCCCGGCGGCGGCGAGCGCGCGGACGCCGCCCACGCCGAGCAGGATCTCCTGGCGGATGCGCCGCTCCCGGTCGCCGCCGTAGAGGGTGCTCGTGATCTCCCGGACCTCGTCGCTGTTGGCGGGGATGTCCGCGTCGAGCAGCAGCAGCGGCACGCGGCCCACCTGGATGCGGCGGACGAGCGCCTTCACCGTCTCGTCCCCCACCGCGACCTCGACGCTCACGGGCGTGCCGTCGGCGCCGGTGACGTCGGACAGGGGGAGGTCCGACCAGTCGGTGGCGGGGTAGCGCTCGCGCTGACCGCCGTCGGGCCCGAGCTGCTGGCGGAAGTAGCCGCTGCGGTACAGCAGGCCCACGCCCACGAGCGGCACGCCGATGTCGGACGCCGACTTCAGGTGGTCGCCGGCGAGGATGCCGAGGCCGCCGGAGTAGAGCGGGATGCCCGCGTCCAGGCCGAACTCGAGCGAGAAGTACGCGACGAGCATGTCCTTCGCGTCGTCCTCGGTCGCCTGGAGCCAGCCGGGCTCGTTGACGTACGCGTCCAGGCGGCGGGCGACGCGGGCCACCATCGCCACGAAGCTCTCGTCGGCGGCGGCCGCGTCGAGCGTCTCCTGCGGCAGGTTCCGCAGCAGCGCCACGGGGTTGTGGCCGAGGCGCTCCCACGCCTCCGGGTCGAGCCGGGCGAACAGGTCGCCGGCCTCGGGGTTCCACGCGGACCAGACGTTGCGCGCGATCTCCCCGAGCCATGCGATGCGCTCGGGAAGCGCCGGGGTGACGTCCACCTCGTGGACCTTCATGCGGGTCTCCTCCGGTCGGCGGGGCCCGGGACCGGCGGATCATAGCCACGCTCCCGCGTGTTTCCGCAGCTGCTGCGGGGCCGTGGCCCCGGTTGTGTCAGCGGGCGCTGTCCAGGTACAGCGAGCTGCCGGCGACCGCGGGGCGGTACCCCGCCAGCGCGTGGCGGCCGGAGCGCAGGGCGCTCAGCTCGGCGCGCAGCGCGTCGCGCGCGGCGCCGGCCCGCTCGACCAGCTCCTGCTGGTCGCGCTCGAGCAGCGCCGCCAGGGCGCGGGCCTCGGCGGCGTCCGCCGGCGACAGCGCGGGGGCGTCGGTCGGCACGATGCGCGCCTGCACCCGCAGCCGCTCCGCGTTGAGCACGCTGAGCCGCTCGAGGTCGGCGGCGGCGAGCGCCGCGGCCTGCTCCAGCTGGATCTCGCGCAGGCGGCGGAGCTCAGCCAGCAAGGTTCACGCCCACGACGGGGCCGCGGCGCTCCGTGGCCGGGCGCTGGGTGCCGGCGATCTGGACCCACGCGGTGCGCAGGTCGGTCATCACGCGGACGGCCTCCTCGATCTCGCGCATGTCCTTCTGCAGCCGGCCGGCGGTGAGCTTCTCGCCGACGTACTCGTAGAGGCTCGCCAGGTTGGTGGCGATCTCGCCCTGGGTCATGTCGAGCGTGACGCGCAGCTCGGTGACGATGTCCTGGGCCCGGGTGAAGCGGCTGCCCGAGGTGCCGACGTCGCCCGCCTCGAAGGCCGCCCGCCCCTGCGCGCAGAAGCGCAGGAAGCCGTCGTACAGCATCACCACGAGCTGGCCGGGGGTGGCGGTCTGCGCGGTGTGGGCGGTGTACTGGCGGAGCTCGGTCAAAGGCACGTCGTGGCCCCTTCGGTCGGTCGGGTTCGGAGGGTCCGGGTCAGCGCCCGGTCGCGCTCATCACAGGGAGGCGAGCTGGGAGGCGAGGTTGGCCCCCTGGCTCTGGAACTGGGACACGGCCTTCTCCATGGCCGCGAACTGCGCCTTCAGCGTCTGCTCCTTGAGGTCCATGATCACCTCCAGGCTCGCGATGCGGTCGTCCATCCGCTTGGCGGAGTTCGTGTAGCCGGTCAGGCGGGCCGAGATGATGTCCGTCGAGAAGCTGTTCGCGAACGCCTGGATCTGGCGGGCGATGCCGTCGCCGGCGCTGGCCTTGCCGTCGCCGTCGTCGTTGCCGAACACCTTCTGGACGGCGTCCGGGTCGGCCGTGATCGCCGCGGTGAACTTGGCCTGGTCGAGCGTCAGCGTCCCGTCGCGCGAGCCGGTGATCCCGATCTGGGCGAGGGAGTTGTACCCGTCGGCCATCCCGGCCACGGCCGAGCCGGCGATGCCGCGCAGCTGGCCCAGGAGCGAGCTCATCGTCTGGTCGCCCTGGAGCGTCCCCGCCGTCTCGGTGGCGGCGTCGTAGGCGGTGGCCCGCTTGATGTTGGAGACGACGGCGTTGTACGCGTCCACGAACGCCTGCGCCTTCTGCGTGTTCGCGGAGTTGTCGGCGCCGACGGTCACCGTGGTGGAGCCGGTCTTGGTGAGGCTGAGGGACACGCCGTTGATGGCGCCCTCGATCACGTTGCCCGAGCTGGTCACGGCGAGGCCGTTGACCGTCGCGGCCGCGTCCGTACCGCTCTGGGTGGTCGTGAAGCCGAACCCGGCGGCGGCCGTGCCGCCCACCGTGATGGTGCTGGCGCTGCCGCTGTCCTTCGAGATGAGCACCAGGCGGTTGTTGATGACGCTCGCGGAGGCGCCGACGTCGGCGGTGCCGTTGATGCGGTCGGCGAACTTCTGGAGGTCGTCGCCGGCCTGCACCGCCACGTTCACGGTGGTGCCGCCCACCCCGATGCTCAGGGTCTGACCGGCGGTGAGCGTCGGCGTGGCCGCCGACGCCAACGTGTGCGCCTGCGCGAGGCTGGTCACCACGACGTTGTAGGTGCCGGCCGCCGCGGCGTTGGTGGCGGTCGCGCCGAGGATCGACGTGTCGGCGGCGGTCGCCGTCTTCGCCGCCAGGGCGTTCGGCTTGTACATGTCCGCCGCCGCGTCGCGCAGCTTGCCCAGGAGGTTGTTGATCTCCTGGACGACGCCCTTCTTGTCGTTGAGCGTCTTCTTGTCGGCGTTGATCCGGTCGATCGGGGCGCGCTCCAGCTTCATCAGCTGGCTCACGATCGACGCGGTGTCGATCCCGGAGCCGAGGCCGCTGAAGGTGACCGTGCCTGATGCGCTGTTGGTGCTCATCGCTCCCGGTCTACGAGGTGGTGTCCACGTTGAGGCCGGTGGCCTCGGCGAGGGCGGAGATCTGCTCGAGCACGCGCCGGTCGGGGACCTCGCGGAGGACCTCTCCGGTGTTCCTGTCGAGCATCGTCACGGTCACCCTGCTGGTCGGCTGATGGATCTCGAACCTCGCGGTCACATCGGCCGCGTGGAGGTCCAACTTGAGCGTGCTGGGCGGGGTCCAGCGCTCGCTCGGCTTGGCCAGCTGGGGCGCCTCCCTGGGAGGCTCGGGCTCCGTCCCCGGCGGCGGCCGCAGAAAACGTGGGGCACGGGTCGCGGGTTCGCTCGCATCGGGGCGAAGGGGGGTGACGTCCATGTCAACTCCGTTCGCGGGTTCTGTGGGCGCCCCGGGACGAGCGCCCTCTGTACCCGGGTGATCGGCAGTTGCGGGCATTTCCTGTACGCCCGGCCGGCCGGGCGGCGGGTCAGACCCCGGCGCCCGCCAGCAGCGACATCGACTGGCGCAGCTCCCGCAGCACGCTGGAGTGCGGGTACACCATGAGCCCCTCGCGGAGCACCGTGTCGGCGTCCGCGTACCGGCCGGCCCCGGCGAGCAGGCCCGCCAGGTCGATGTGGCGGGACATGTTCTGGTCGTCCTGCTGGAGCGCGGCCCGCAGGAACGCCTCGGCGTCCTCGTCGAGCTGCTTGCTCTGGCAGATCCGGCCGAGCGCGGCGAGGGCGTCGGGGGTGGCGTCCCCCGCCTCGACGGCGGCGATGAGCCGGTCGGCGGCCGGGTCGGGGAAGTCGTTGACGTAGAGGAGATACCCGAGGCGGCCGTCCACGTCGCGCCGCGACTCGGCGATGCCGTAGAGCAGCGGCACCAGCGCGTTGAACGTCGCCAGCTCGCCCAGGCCGAGCAGCGTGGCGGCCAGCTCCATCACCGTGTCGAGCACGGCGTCGCGGTCGGCGCCGGCGGGCAGCGCCGGAGCCCCGGCCGCGGGGTCGGTCGCGGCGGCGAGGGCCAGCTCGTAGGCGGTGGCGTACAGGCCGTCGGCCACGGGGCGCAGGCCCTCGATCGCGGCGCGCACCTCATCGGCGTCGTCGGCGATGAGGCCCACCAGCACGCGCTTCGCGTGGGCGAGCTGGTGGCTGGAGCTGCCGGGCGCGATCGCGTCGAGCTGCGCGCGGGCCCCCTCGAGGTCGTCGAGCCGGATGAGCGCGTCGGCCATCGTCAGGGCGATCGAGCCGTCGTCCGGCTTCAGCTCGCGGGCCTCGGCGAGGACGGCCAGGGCGTGCTCGGCGTGGTCCTCGTGCAGCAGGACGTCGGCGACCGCGCGCAGGGACTCCTCGCGCCGGGCGGGCGCGATGATCGACGACATGTACTCCCGGACCGTCAGCGGCGGGTCGGTCTGGAGCAGCAGGCGGGTGAGCCGCACGACCGGGGCGGCGTAGTGGCCGCGGGCCTCGCGGATGGCGTTGCGCTGGCAGCGGACGGCCTCGGCGACGTCGCCCATCATCTCGTGCAGCACGCCGAGGGCGTGCCACGAGTAGAAGGAGCCCATCCCCGCCTGCGCCAGGTAGCGGTCGCCGCCGTGGTCGCCGAGCTCGATGGCGCGGCGGAAGCTCTTCACGGCCGCGCGGTACTCGCGGCGGGCGGTGTGGATCTGGCCCTGCAGGTAGTGCAGGTCGGTGAAGTCCGGGTACGCCTGGAGGGCGTCGGCCAGGACGTCGAGCGCCTCGTCCCACCGCTCCAGCGAGTGGAGGGTGGCCACGATGTTCCGGAGCAGCAGGGACGCGTAGTACGCCTTGAGCGRGTTGAGCTCGCGAAAGGAGCGCGTGAAGTAGTCGAGCGCCTCGTCCATCCGGGCGACCCGCTGGAACTCGACGCCGGCGTTGAAGAGCGTGAAGGAGTCGTGCGGCTTGCGCGCGACCTCCTCCATCACGATCGCCATGTTGCGGTCGGTCTTCTCCTTCGCCCGGCTGGTCGGCTCGAGGTAGCCGTAGTGGTGGATCTCGATGCCGACGAAGCGGGTGCAGCGGCCGCCCTCGGGGTCCACGGTGCCCATGATCTGCTCGTGCAGGGCGCCGCTGTACCGGTAGGCCGGCCGGTTGCGGAAGATCCGGAACGCCGAGTTGACGACGCTCTCGATCCCGGCCTCCTCGCCGATGAAGTTGACCTCGCGGAGGCAGTAGCCCTCGATCGACTCGTCGTGCAGCAGGTCGCGGACCTTCGCCGCGTCGACGAGCTCCTCGTCGGCGTCGAGGATCAGGATCCAGTCCCCCGTCGCCGCGTCGATGCCGGTGTTGCGGGGGCCCGCGAAGTCGCCCTTCCACTCCTCGTGCAGGATCCGCGCGCCGAACGACTCGGCGATCTCGATCGAGCGGTCGACCGAGCCGGTGTCCACGATCACGATCTCGTCGACGACGCCCTGGACGCTCTCGAGGCACCGGGCGAGGTGCTCCTCCTCGTCGCGCATGATCATGCAGAGCGACAGGCGCTGCGGCGTCCGCTCCTGGGGCGTGGAGAGGCTCGCGATCTTGAGTCCCATCCCGGTCCTTCCGGTTCGTGGATCCTGGGTCGTCGGGGCCCCTATCGGCAGGCATGAGCCCGGCTTGAGGCACGGCGCCGGGCACCGGTCACCCCGGCCGGCCGCCGGATCTCAACCACCGGATCGCACGCCCGCCGACGGTGGCGCCACGCCCGGGTCTCCCCCGGGCCCGGCAGGTCAGCAGGCCGGCGCCTCCTCGGCGGTCGCGGCCTCGGCGCAATCGGGGAGGCGGTCGCCGGAGGCGCGCAGGAGCAGCTCGCGGAGTCTCGTCTGGGCGAGGTGCGGCGGGAGCGCGACCGCGCGGTGGCGCAGGAGCAGCTCGCGGAGTCTCGTCTGGGCGAGGTGCGGCGGGAGCGCGACCGCGCGGTGGCGCAGGAGCAGCTCGCGGAGGGTGCTGCGCTCGTCGGCGCTGAGCCCGCTGAGCAGGGCGTCCTCCACGGCGGCGAGGCCCGCCTCGGCGCGGTCGAGGGCGCGGACGCCGCCGTCGGAGAGCGCGACGATGTGGCGGCGGCGGTCCACCGGGTCGCGCCGGCGCGTGACCAGCCCCCGGGCCTCCAGGTCGTTCAGCAGCGCGACCACGTTCGAGGGGTCCAGGCGGAGGCCCTCGCCGAGCGCCGCCTGCGCCATCGGCCCGTGGTCGCGCAGCAGGGTCAGCGCCACAAGGTGCCGCGGCCGCATGCCGTCCACGTCGGCGAGCGCCTGGTCGGCGTCGCGGCGCACCACCTGCGCGAGGTGGGAGATCAGCGCGAGGGAGCTGCGGCCCTCGACACGGGGGGTCGTGCGTGTCGCCATGGACGGATGGTACCGCGCCATCGGTACTTGACCTATCAATCGTTTGTGATATACCAATGATCTATGAGCAACCACCTTCTTCACATCGACACGTCGTTGCGCGCCGGCGGCTCCCGCAGCCGGCGCCTCTCCGCCCGCTTCGCCGAGGCCTGGCGGCACGCGCACCCCGACGGCGTCGTCACATACCGCGACCTGGCCGCCGACCCGCTCCCCCACCTGGACGACGTCGCGTTCTCGGCCAACGTCACCCCCGAGCAGGACCGCACCCCCGAGCAGCGCGCCGCCCGCGCGCTCACCGACGAGGTGGTCGGCGAGGTCCTGGCCGCCGACACGATCGTGATCGGCATGCCCCTCTACAACTTCGGCCCGCCCAGCACGTTGAAGGCGTGGGTGGACCGCATCGTCGTGCCCGGCGTCACCGTGGGCGAGTACGGCGGCACCCTCGGCGGGCGGAGGGTCGTGTTCGCCACCTCGCGCGGCGGCGGCTACGGCCCCGGCACGCCCCGGGAGGGGTGGGACCACGGCGAGCCCTGGCTGCGCCACGCCCTCTCGACGGTCGGCCTGGACGACCTCGCGTTCGTCACCGCGGAGCTGACGCTCGCCCGCGAGAGCCCGCGGATGATCCCGCTGGACCTGGGCGCGGCGGAGGACGCCAGCATGGACGACGCGATGGCGGCCATCGCGTCGCTCGCCGCGTGAGGGCCGCGGCGGCGGCGGGGGCGTACCCTCGGGGCGTGCCCGCTCCGGACCGCTGGCCGCCGCTGCCCTACGAGGACTGGCTGCCCACCAAGCAGACCGTCCACCGGTACACCCAGATCGTTGGGAAGGTCCGGATGGCGCTGGTGCCGTTCCGGAACCACTGGTGGCACGTGACGCTGTACGTCACGGCGCAGGGGCTCTCGACGGGGCCGATGCCCGCCGGCGACCGGGAGGCGGAGATCGCGTTCGACCTCGTCCGGCACCGCCTGGTGGTCACGACGAGCGACGGCGGACGGCGGGAGCTGGACCTGGTCGCGCGCCCCGCGTGCGCCGACGTCTACGCCGACCTGTTCGCCGCCCTCGGCGAGCTGGGGGTCGACGTGGAGATCAAGGCGACCCCGTTCGACCTGGGCGACAGCCCGCCCTTCGCCGAGGACCGGGAGCACGGCAGCTACGACCCGGACGCGGTGCACCGCTGGTGGCGGACGCTGGCGATGACGCAGCGGGTGCTCGATCGCTTCCGCGGGGGGTTCGCCGGCAAGGCGAGCCCCGTCCAGCTCTTCTGGCACTCGTTCGACCTCGCCCACGCCCGCTACTCCGGGCGCCCGGCGCCGGTCCCGGAGGGCGCCGACCCGGTCAGCGCCGAGGCCTACTCCCACGAGGTCGTCGCGTTCGGCTTCTGGCCGGGCGACGACCGCCGCACCCCCTACCCCGCCTTCTACAGCTACACCGCGCCCGAGCCGCCGGGCCTGCGCGGGCACCCGCTGCCGGAGGGTGCGGAGTGGCAGGACACCGGCGCCGGGTCGCTGGCGGTGCTGCCGTACGACGCCGTCCGCGCGAGCGCCGACCCGGACGGCCTGCTGCTCGCGTTCTACGAGGCGGCGTGGCGCGCGGGCAGCACGGCCGCCGGCTGGGACCTCTCGGGGGCCACCCCCCACACCGCGGCCTGAGCGCCCGCCGCCGACGGCGGCACAACGATGACCGGGCACGGCGCCGAGCGCACCAGCGCGGCCGACACGCTGCCGAGCACGGCCGACAGGACCGCACCCGGGCCCTGGGACCCCACCACAACGAACTCGGCGCCGGCGTCGCGGGCCTCCCCGGCCAAAGACCGCGGCGACGTCCCCCTCGGGCGCCCGCAGCTCGGCGCGCCCGGCCACCCGTGCGGCGACGGCGGCCGCAAGGACTCGCATCGATGCCGCACACCACGCTCATGTGGACATGACAGCGGGCCGGGGCCCGCCGCGCCATCGGGTCGAGAACCCATCTCGGCCCCGGGGGGCGCTCAGGCCGGGAGGGGGATCCGGTCGGCCGCGGGGTCGAAGCCGCGGGCGGGCAGGACGCCCCGCGGGTCGCCGTGCATCGGGAGGTCCCACTTCGCGGCGTAGCGCATCGCGTTGACCTCGAGCAGCGCGTTGTAGTCGTCGTCCACCAGGTCGAACGTCTTGTGCCCGAAGTGGTGGACGAAGCTGTCGTCGGCCACCCGCAGGCGGAACCCGGCGAGGCGGGCGCGCAGGGCGTAGTCCTCGTCCTCCATGTTCCCCACCTCGAACCGGACGTCGAAGCCGCCGATCGCGTCGAGCACCGGCCGCGCGATGGCCATGCAGAGGCCGGAGATGCGGGTGACGTCGCGGCCCTCGCCGGCGTGGTCGCGGTGGCGGCCGGCGGCGAACGCGTCGAGCCCCTCGGACGGCGCCTCCGTGTAGGGCACGGCCAGGATCTGGTCGTCCGACACCCAGTTGGACCGGGGGCCGGCGATCCCGGTGCCGTCCCCGCGGCCGAGCGCGCCCAGCAGGCCCGCCAGCCAGCCGGGCGTGGCCAGCGCGTCGTTGTTGAGCAGCACGGCGACGTCGCCGGCGGCGGCGGCCAGGCCCAGGTTGACCCCGCCCGCGAAACCGAGGTTCACGCGGGACCGCACCACCCGCGCGCCGTGGGCCTGCGCCCACTCGGCCGTGGCGTCGGTGCAGCCGTTGTCCACCACGATCACCTCGTGCGGCTGCGGCGTGTGGCGGGCGATGCTGTCCAGGCACAGCGCGGTGTAGAGCAGGTTGTCGTGGCAGGGCACGACGATGCTGGCGAGGGCGCCCACGCTCACGCCGCCAGCGCCCGCAGCCGCTCCGCCGCCACGGCGGCCGTGCGGTCCCACGTGTGGCCGTCCCGGATGTGGGCGGCGGCCGCCGCGCCGATCGCGCGGGCCCGCGCCGGGTCCTCCACCACCGACCGCATCGCGGCGACCAGGTCGGGGACGTCCACCTCCACCACCTCGGGCCGCCCGGCCACGAGCATCCCGCCGATCGTCGCGCTCTCCACCGGCACCGTCCGTGAGGGCACCAGCATGGCCGTGCCCGGTTCGCAGAAGTCCCGGGCGGCGCCCCGGTCGGGCACGATCGCCGGGAGCCCGCACGCCATCGCCTCGGCGATCGGCAGGCCGTAGCCCTCGCCGCGGAACGGCTGTACCAGCGCGTCGCACGCCGCGTACAGCCGCGGCATGTCGCCATCGGCGAGCGGGTCGGTGAGGTGCAGGATCCGCGGCGCCCGCGGGTCGGCCTGCAGCGCACGCACCTGCGCGTCGGCGTCCTGCGGCACGTACGGCCCGCGGGCGCCGAAGCTCTTGACGACGAGGGTCACGTCGTCGCGCGACGTGAAGGCCCGGGTGTAGGCGGCGAGGAGCAGGTCGATGCCCTTCCGCCAGATCAGCCCGCCCACGAACAGCAGGCGCACGCCGGGGGCGCGATCGCCCAGATCGAGCGGCTCGGCATCCGGCCGGAAGCGCTCGGGGTCGACCCCCAGCGGGACCAGCGCCAGCCGGTCCGGGTCCATGCCGCCGGCGAGCATCCCGTCGCGGACGTGCCGCGACGCCACCCACACCTCGTCCAGATGCTCCCGTTGCGCCTGGACCCAGCCGAGCGGCGGCGCCCCGTACTCCCAGTGCAGGAACTGGGCGACGCGGCCCTCGTGGACCGGCCCGAGCGCGGGCGGGTAGGCGTGGCGGAGGGTCACGTCGGCGCGCGGCAGCAGCCCCGACAGCGACGGCTCCAGGGCGGCGTACGCCGGGTCGGACGGGTCGAGGCGGGCCCCGTCGACGTCCACCAGGCCCAGGTCGACCTCGTCGCGTCGCAGCAGCGCCCGCGCCAGGTCCCGGTTGACCCCGGCGAGCGAGTGGACGCCGAACACGCTCCCGCGCAGCAGCACCGCCGGCCGGTCGCCGGCCAGCGGGCGGACGGCCCGCGGCCGCGGCGCGAGGGCGTCGATCCGCGCGAGGACGGCCCGCGCGACGGCGCGATGGTCGCGGGCGGCGGCGGCCTCGCGGGCCTCGCGACCCGCCGATCGGCGCTTCGCCGGGTCGTCGTGCGCCGCCCGCAGCGCCGCCGGGGCGGCCGGCAGCGCCGGCCGGCCCATCGCCGCGGCCTCCAGCGCCACGCGGCTGCGCCGCCCGGCGGGCGTCGCGGTCACCATGGCGTCGGCCGCCGCGTACAGGGACGGCATCCGGCCGGCGGGCACCAGGTCGTCGAGGATCACGACGTCGGCCATCGCGGCGGGGTCGTGGCCGGCCGCGGCGACGGCCGCGGCGGCGCGCCCCTCGATCGCGGCCAGGTCGAGCCCGTCGTCGGACCACGTCTTCAGCACCAGGGTCACGTCCTCGTCGCCGCGGAAGGCGGCGCACCACGCCGCCAGCAGCCCCTCGGTGCCGGCGCCCCACGGCGCGACGGCGAGGAACACGGTGCCGTGGGCGCCGGGCAGCGTGATCGGGGGCGTGGCGGGATCGAAGACGTCCAGCTCGACCGCCTCCGGGATCACGGCCACCCGCTCCGGATCCACGCCGGCGGCGGCCAGCGCCTCGGCCTCGAGGCAGGTGGACACCCAGGTCTCGTCCAGCTGGTTCAGGCGGACGACCCAGTCCCGCGGCACGTCCAGCTCGGCGAGGGCGGTGCGGCCGATGCGGAGCGCGCCGTGCGCGTAGGGGTCGAGGAGCCGCCCGGGACCGTGCTCGACCGACGCGGCCACCCGGGCGGGCTCGGGGGCCATCAGGTCGGCCAGGGCCTCGCGCTCGGCGGGAGTGACGGCCTCGCGGTAGTGCCACACCCGGTGGTCGGCGACGAGGTCGGCGCCCTCCTCCCGGAGGCCGCGCACCAGCGCGCGCCCCTCCGCCGCCCACCCCGAGGGGTCGGTCAGCGGGCCGCGCCAGACGACCGTCACGCGGTCAGGGCGGCGGCGCGGCCGGTCAGGACGCCCAGGCGCTCCAGGATGACCGCGGCGGTGCGGTCCCACGTGTGCCCGGTGCGGATCGCCTCGGAGGCGCGGGCGCCGACGGCGGCGGCCGATGCGCGGTCCTCGTAGACGGCGCGCATGGCGCGGGCCAGGTCGGCGGGGTCGACCTCGTGGACGACGGGGTCGCGGTCCATCTCCCACTGGCCGATGTGCGTCGCGGACAGCGTGACGGGGCGGGCGGGAACCAGGATCGCGGTCTCGGCGTCCGTGAAGTCGCGGGCGGCGCCCTTGTCGGGCACCACCACCGGAAGGCCGCACGCCATGGCCTCCGCGATCGTGAGGCCGTACGCCTCGCCGCGGAACGGGTGCACCAGGCAGTCGCACGACGCGTACAGGCCGGGGATCCACTCCTCCGGCACCGGCCGCGACATGTGCAGCACCCGCGGCCCCCGCGCGTCGGCGGCCATGCGGCGCACGCGCTCGTCCAGTTGCCCCGGCGGGTAGGGCCCGCGCGGGCCGAAGTCCTTGACCACCAGCGTCACGTCGTCCTCGCGGCGGAAGGCGCGCTCGTACGCGTCCAGCAGCAGGTCCACGCCCTTGCGCGCGTGGAGGCCGCCGACGAACAGGAAGCGGAACCCGGGGGCCTCGTCGCCCAGGTCCACCGGTGGGACGTCGGGGCGGAAACGGCCGGGATCCACGCCCAGCGGCAGCACCTGGACGAGCTCGGGGTCGACCCCGGAGGCGGTCATCCAGTCGCGGACGTACGTGGAGGCCACCCACACCTCGTCGGTGGTGGCGGCGATCAGCTCGACCCAGCGCGGCGGCAGCGGGCCGAACTCCCAGTGGAGGATCTGGACCAGGCGGCCGCCCGCGGGCCGGGCGAAGCTCGGCGGCTGCACCTGGCGGATCACCACCTCGGGTCCGCCCGGCAGCACGCGCTCGGCGGCCCGCACGACCTCGTCCATCCCGGGGGCGGCGGCGTCCATCGGCATGCCGTCGGTGTCGACCAGGGACAGGTCGACGCCTCCGGCGCGCAGCAGCGCCCGGGCCATCTCCCGGTTCACGCCCGCCAGCGACGAGACGCCCGACAGGCAGCCCTCGATCACCAGGCGCGGCGGCCCGTCGCCCACCGGCACCGACAGCGACGGGCGGCGGGCCAGGTCCTCGAGCCGGGCGAGCGCCTGGCGGGCCACGACCCGGTGGTCATAGCGCTCCGCGCGCCGGGCGGCGGCGGCGCCGCGGGCGCGGGCGTCGGCGGGGCGCTCGTGCACCTCCCGCATCGCGGCGGCCAGGGCGCCGGCGTCGGGTTCCGCCCACCGGTGCCCCGCGAACGCGGGGACCTCGGCGGCGGCGGCCTCGGACACCGGGACCAGCGTGTACGGCAGGGCCCACCCGACCTCGGCGTCGACGAACGCCCCCGGCCCGGACCATCCCGTCGCGATCACCGGCCGGCCCATCGCCATCGCCTCCAGCAGCGGGCGGCCCCAGCCCTCGCCGCGGGTCGGCGCGACCACGGCGTCGGCGGCGGCGTAGAGGCGGGCCATGTCGGCGGCGGGGAGCAGGTCCTCCACGATCACCAGGTCGGCGATCGCCCCCGGGTCGCGGCCCATCGCGGCAAGCGCCCGGATCACGTCCGCCTGGATCTCCGGCGTGCCGATCCCGCGCGTCGTCGCCCAGACCTTCAGCACCAGGGTCACGTCGTCGCCGGCGTCGAACGCGTCGCACCACGCCCGCAGCAGCACGTCCCAGCCCTTGCGGAGCGTCCAGTCGAAGGCGGCCAGGAACACGGTGCCGTGGGCGTCCTCCAGCGGGAGCGGCGCGGCGGCGCGATCGAGGCGGTCGAGCTCGAACGGCTCCGGCACGATCGCCAGCCGGCCGCGGTCGACCCCGGCGGCGGCGAACGCCTCGACCCCATGGGCGGTCGGCACCCACACCTCGTCCATGGCGTTGCACCGCGCGACCCAGTCGCCGGGGATGCGGTCGGTCTCGAACATCGTGCGCCCCACGCGCGCCCGGCCGGGGGCGTACGGGTCGAACAGGCGCCCGAACGTGTGCTGCACCGAGGCGTCGACGTCGGGGAGCTCGCGCTCGGACATCGCGACCAGGCGGCGGCGCTCGGCGGCGTCGATCGCCTCGCGGGCGTTCCACATGTGGGGCTCCAGCCGCACCGCCACGCCCTCCTCCTCGAACCCCCGCAGGAACGCCCGCCCGCCGGCGGAGTAGCCGGAGGGGTCGGTCACCGGGCCGCGCCAGACGATGTTCACGTCGCCACCGCCACGCCGGCGGCGTCGCGCCCGCCCAGCAGGACGCGGGCGCGCGCGTCGAGCGCCCGCGCCGTCGCCGCGATCGAGAACCGCTCCTCCACCAGTGCGCGCCCGCGCAGGCCCCGGGCGGCGGCGCCCGCCGGGTCGGCGGCCACGGCGCGCATCGCGGCGCGCAGCGACGCCACGGACGGCTCCGCGAGCATCAGGTCGCGGTAGAGGACGTTGTCGGCGAGCATCGCGGCGGGCGCCTCGACCATCCGCTCCACCGCCACCGGGAACGCGGCCTCCGGCACCATCAGCTCCTCGTGGCCGCCCCAGGCGGTCGCGATCACGGGGACGCCGCAGGCGGCGGCCTCCAGCACCGGCATCCCGGCGCCCTCACCGCGGGTGGGCAGCACGAACGCGTCGGCCGACCGGTAGAGCGCGGGCATCGCGTCGTGCGGGACCGGGTCCAGCACCAGCTCGATGTCGGCGACCTCGTCCGGGCCGGCGCCGAGGGCGGCGAGGTGGGCCAGCGCCTGCTCCTCCACCGACCCCTCCGCCGCGGCGCCGGCGCCGCGGTAGGTCACGACCACGAGCCGCACCGGCTCGCCGGCGGCGAACTCCTCGGCCCACGCCTGCAGCAGGACGTCCCAGCCCTTGCGCCACGTCCACTCGAAGATCGACAGGAACGTGACGGGCGCGCCGGGCTCCCGCCCGCCGGCGGCGGGGCGCAGGCGGTCGGTGTCGACCGGGTACGGCACCACGTGGATCCGGCCGGGGTCGACGCCGGCATCGGCGAACGTGCGGGCGTTGAAGCCGCTCGGTACCCACACCTCGCGGACGCGGTTGCACGGCTCCACCCAGGCGGGGGGCATCAGCTGCGTCTCGAAGCACGTGGCGCCCACCACCGGGACGCCGAGGTCCGCGGTCGCCTCGTCCCAGAACGGGATGCCGCTGGGCATGACCGGGAGCCCGTGGATCACGACCAGGCCGGGGGCGAAGTCCTGGGGCGGCAGCGGCACCTCGGGCGGCGCCATCCCGCCGGGCGCCGCGTCCGTCACGAGCGCCAGCACCGGCAGGCCCGCCCGGTGGGCCGCCCGGACCACGCCGCGCGCCGCCGACGCGTAGCCGCTGCGTCCGAGCAGCGCCCCCAGCCAGCCGATGCCCTCGCGGCCCGCGGGGCGCAGGGCGGACGCCGGTACGGGCGCGCGGCGGAAGGTGTCGGCGCCGGGCGCGCCGATGCGGTGGCGGTTCAGGGCGGTCAGGACCACCTCGTCGCACCAGCCGGCGGCGTCGCCGGCGAGCGGCGTGCCCTCGGGCTCGCGCGCCATGGGGCGGCGCCCCGCGGCGGCCAGGGCGCGGAGGGCGTCGCGGCCCGCGGCGGCCTCGGGCGAGTCGTCCAGGAGGGGCCCCTCCCACACGCAGTCGGCCCAGCCGGGGTCGGCGATCCCGTCCTCGGCGAGCTGGGCGTCGCGGTCGGCGGGCGCGGCATGCCAGCGGCGGCGGAACGCCTTCTCGTCGTCGGCGTCAGTCGCCGGGTCGTCGCCGTGCAGGACCGCGACGGCGCCCCCCGCGACCGCGTTCTCGCGGCCCGCGTCCCACAGACGCATGCACAGGTCCGCCTCGGCGACGCCGCCGCCGAAGGCCAGGTCCAGGCCGCCGGCGTCCAGGAGCGCGTCCCGGGCGACCGCGACCAGCGCGGCGGCGACGAGGCGCACGGCGCGGCCGCGCACCACCGGGTGGTCGCCGGGGACGCCGCGGTTAAGGTCGACGACGCGGCCGCGGCCCACCATCGCCCGGCCGGCGCTGCGGACCCGCCCGTCCGGCGCCAGGAGCACGCCCCCGGCCACCCCAGCGCCCGGCGCGGCGGCCGCGATCACCAGCGGGTCGAGCCAGCCCGGGCGGACCTCCGCCCGCGGGTCGAGCCACACCACCACCGGAGAGCGCGCCGCGCGGGCGCCCTGGTTGCGGGCGGCCACCGGGCCGGCGTCCACCGGGTTGCGCAGCACGGTGGCGCGGTCGGCCCACGCCTCCAGCAGGGCCGGGGTGCGGGCGTCGCGCGAGCCGTTGTCCACCAGCACGACCTCGGCGTCGTCCAGGCCGGCGGCCGCGAGGGCCCGCAGGGCGCGGCACAGCGCTGCGGGCTGCTCGTGGAACGTGATGACGACCGACGCGCGCGGCATTGTGCGCGCCTCATCGGCCGGGAGCGGCCGGACCTGAGAAATGCGACGGGGCCCCGGAGGGCCCCGTCGGTCCTGCGTACTGCTCCGGATCGACTAGCGGAGGAGCGAGAGGACGCTCTGCGGGCTCTGGTTGGCCTGCGCGAGCATCGCCATGCCCGACTGCTGGAGGATCTGGTTCTTGGTGAAGTCGATCATCTCCGAGGCCATGTCGGCGTCACGGATCCGGGACTCGGCGGCCTGGAGGTTCTCCGAGGTCATGCCGAGGCGGTTGATCGTGTGCTCCAGGCGGTTCTGGATGGCGCCCAGGTTCGCCCGGCTCGTGGTGACGGTGCTGATCGCGGCGTCGAGGGACGCGATGGCGGCGGTCGCCGAAGCGGCCGTCGACACGGCGATGCCCGAGATGCCGAGGTCGGAAGCGGACACGGTGCCGATGGTGAACGCGATGCTCTGGCTGGCGTTCGCACCGACCTGAAGCGTCACGGCGGACGCGGCGGTGGCGACGGAGCCGGCGAGGATCTTCAGACCGTTGAACTCGGTGTCCGTACCGGTCTTGCCGATCTCGGTGAGGATCTGCTGGACCTCGGTGTCGAGGTTCGTGCGCTGGGCGTCGGTCAGCGTGCCGTTCGAGGCCTGGACGGCCAGGTCACGGACGCGCTGCAGCATGTCGCCCACGTTCCCCAGGGCGCCGTCGGCGACCTGGACCATCGAGACGCCGTCCTGCGCGTTGCGCGAGGCCACGTTCATGCCGCGGATCTGGGAGCGCATGCCCTCAGAGACGGCGAGGCCGGCGGCGTCATCGGCGGCGCGGTTGATCCGGAGACCGGAGGACAGCCGCTCCATCGACTTGTTGAGCTGGTTGCCGGTGTTGGCGAGGAGGCGGTGAGAGTTCTGCGCCTCGACGTTGTTGTAGACACTCAGACCCATGATTCCTCCTTGAATCCAGGTCGTGTGGACGAAACACCGCGCCGGGTCCGCGTCCGTGCGGAGGCTGGTGCGATGTCGCGTGGGACCATCGTGGTCCTACGCGCTCGGGAACCTCATCGGCGCTCTCGAGGGCCCGCTTGAGCCCCGGGTAGAGATTCGTCCGGTCTGGGCTGCCCTAGCGGGCGCCGTCCTCCGCCTCGCCCATCATGCCGAGCGCCTGGTCCAGGGCCTCCTTGCTCGACTCCGCCGCCTCGAGGTTCTGCGCCTGGATCTCCAGGAAGACCTCCTTGCGGAAGACCGGGACGTCGCGCGGCGCCTGGATCCCCAGGCGGACCTTCTCTCCGAGCACAGAGAGCACCGACACCTCGATGGTGTCGCCGATCATGATGCTCTGGTTGGCCTTGCGGGTGAGCACCAGCATCCAGGAGGCCTCCTTGCGCCGTTACGCGGGTCGGGTGAGAGCACATCCGCGTTGGCGCTAGTATGTCCGGTCGCGCTGTTGCTTGCCATGAACCGCCGGGGAGGTCGGATGCTGTACGGACGTCGCTTGGACCAGTCGCTCCAGCACGTGGATGGATCTCGGTATGCGCTGGTCCACGCCGTCGCCAAGCGTGCACGCCAGATCACGCTGTGGCTCACCGCCGACCCGGCGGAGCTGCGCGCCGAGGCCGCGCCGCCGCCCGCGCCGGGCGAGCTGACCTCGCGCGACCCCGTCGCGCTCGCCGAGGCCGAGATCCTCGACGGCGAGGTGAAGGTCCGCTGGGACCCGGAGGGGACCGCCGACGAGACCCAGCTCATCGAGCTGGACGACATCGAGACCGACCCGCTGCTCATCGAGACCCTCGGCGACGACGACGACGTCGTGGGCGACGGTGAGGACGACGGGGCCGTGCTCACGCCGGCGCTGGCGCAGGTGCTCGAGGGCGAGTCGACCGACACGGAGGCCGCCTCCGAAGACGACGAGGAGGACGAGGCCGAGCCGGTCGAGGACGTCGTCGCGACGGCCACCATCCCCGATGACGACGTCGAGGAGATCTCCCTCGAGGACGTCGAGGAGCCCGACGAGGACGACGAGAACGAGGACGAGGTCTGACCTGACCCCGAAGGGGCGCTCCCGGACGCCGAACCACGACCACACGGAGACGCCGATGACCAACGCCGCCTACGACCCCCTCGACACCGTCCGGTGGATGCTGGACGAGGCGCGTCGTGAGCTGCTGCTCGACACCTACATCACGGACGAGGGCAAGGCGAAGAAGAAGACGAAGGCGATGCGCAACGACGACCGCGTGCGCTTCGACCTGCTCTGCACGGTGATCTGGAACGTCAGCGGCCGGGCGGAGCCGCTTGAGACCGTGGCCGAGCGGACGCTCGCGGCCGCCTAGGCGCTACCCGGTGGGCGCCGCCACCGCGGCGTCCCCCACCCGGCCACGGCACAGCCACGTGGCCATCCCCAGCTGACGCGCGCCGCCCTGCTCGAGCCACTCGAGCAGGCGGTCGGCGTCGGGCCCCGGGACGCGGGGGAACGCGTCGCGCACGCCCGGCTCGGTGAGCCACGCGGACGCGCCGAGCACGGACAGGCCGCCCCAGTCGGCGGGGTTGCCGGCGGGCGATCCGAGCCAGTCGATGAACGCGGCGTCGCCGCCGGGGCCGAACGGGCTCGGCGGGAGCTCCGCACCGGCCTTCTCGCACGCGACCAGCGCGCGCCGGTAGACGCCGCGGGTGCGGGCGTCGAGCGGCATCCCGGACGGGAGGTTCGCGAACCCGTACCCCGAGCGGCGCAGCTCGGAGTGGCCGCGCTCCTCCAGGCGCGCGGCGTACATGTCGCAGATCGCCTGGAGGGCGGGGTGCTCGTCCAGCCGGATCCGCGGATCCGGGCCCTGGTACTTGCTCAGCAGGTGGGGCTTCGCGGAGTCGTAGCCGCTGAAGTGGAAGAACACGAGCGGCTCCCCATCGACGGACCACTCGTCGCCGCGCCGCTCCAGCGTCCGCACCGGCAGGTTCCAGTAGGCGACGTTCACCGCCGGGTCGCGCAGGACGAAATGGCGGAAGTAGCAGGGCACCAGGTCGATCCACTTCTGGTCGACGAACAGGTGCTGCTGGGTGGCCACCAGGCAGCGGCGCGACAGCCGCTCGGCCCACCAGTCCAGGAACGGGACGGCGCCGGCGCCGACGGCGATGAAGCCGAGGTTGAAGACCCCGGCCTCCAGGAAGGCCACCTCGCCGGGCGGGAAGCCGTCTTCCGGCAGCGGCACGGACGTGTGAGGCGTCAGCACGATGTCGTGCTCGCGGGCGAGGAGCTCGATCCCGTCGAGCGGCAGGAACACCAGGATGTCGGGGTCGAGGTACGCGACGGGCTCGCCGCCCTCCGCCAGCAGGTGGCGCACCAGGAACGGCTTCACGGCCGTCGCGAGCCTGTCTCTTATACACATCTAGATGTGTATAAGAGACAGGACGTGTGAGGCGTCAGCACGATGTCGTGCTCGCGGGCGAGGAGCTCGATCCCGTCGAGCGGCAGGAACACCAGGATGTCGGGGTCGAGGTACGCGACGGGCTCGCCGCCCTCCGCCAGCAGGTGGCGCACCAGGAACGGCTTCACGGCCGTCGCGAGCTCCACCACGTCGTAGATCGCGGCCATCCGGTGGAACTCGTCCAGGTCGAACCCGGCGCCCTCCGGCCCCACCACGCGCACGCGCGGGTCGTCCGACTCGATGCGCTCGTCGCCGAGGTCGATCGCGAAGATCGTGAACACCCCCTCGGGGTTCGCCTCCACGAAGGAGTCCGCCAGGGCCGACGCCTGGGCCAGGTAGTTGCGGGCCACGATCGTGCAGGCGTTCATCATGCGACGGCCTCCATGGCGCCGGCGGGCGCCGCGCGCACCGCCGACTCGGGGACGGACAGGGCGACCACGGCGGCGCCGGCGCGGGCCGAGGCGACGGAGGTCAGGACGCACACCTCGCGGCCGGTGCCGCGGAGCACTGCGGGCGCGGCGCCGCTCACGCCCGGGCGGGCGAGGGCGTCCGCCAGCGGGTCGAGCCAGCCGGGGAGCAGCACCACGTCGCTCGTCATGAGCAGGGCGGCCTGCCCGCCGGCCACCTCGAGCGCGGCGGCGAACGACGCCTGCGGCCCCAGCGGGGCGGGGTTCCGGACCACGCGCACGTCGCCGCGCAGCCCGTCGATGACGGCCGCGGCAGCGGGCCCGGAGGCGTCGTCGATCACGATGGCCTCGACGTCGTCCAGGTCGGCGCAGGTCTCCACCGCGGAGCCGAGCGCGCGCATCAGGCCGTCGGCGTCGTCGCGGCAGTGCACGACCACCGACAGCCCCCGGCGCGGGTCGCAGGGGAAGGCGTCGCCGTTGCGCAGCAGCGCCCCCGCGGGCGTGAGCGTGAGCCCCGACGCCGCGTGGAGGGCGTCGAGGAACGCGTCCTCGTGTGCCGTGTCGGCGTCGGCGACGGGCGCGGGGCCCGCGAGGGAGCCCTCGGCGGCGCAGGCGCGGGCGCGCCCGTAGGCGGCTTCCAGGTCGGCGCGCCAGCGGCCGCGGTCGTGCATCGCCGCGGCGGCGGCCGCGGTGCGGGCGCCAAGGCCGGCGCGGGCGGCGCGGTCGGCGGCCAGGCGCCGCAGTTCGCTCAGGTGGGCCTCGCGGCTGCGCGCCACCACGTGGACGCCGGCCAGGGCGGGCTCGTCGATGTCGTACGTGGCCGCCTGCGGGCGCGGCGGGGCGTACGACACCACCGGGATCCCCAGGGCGGCGGCCTCCAGCGCGGCGGTGAGCGAGGAGCACGGGTACGCGTCCAGGAACAGGTCGGCGGCGGCGAGGACGCCGGAGGGGTCGTCCAGCCGCCCCAGGGCGCGCAGGCGGCCGCCGGTGCGGACGCGGGCCTCGGCCCACGGGCCATCGTCGTCGGGGCCGACCACCAGGACCGTCGCCTCCGGGATCGCCTCCAGGGCGGGCTCCACGAGGTCGGCGAAGCCGATGTCGTCGATCGCGGCGAGCTTGTAGGCGGAGGCCATCGCGACCATCGCGACGGCGCCGTCCGCCAGGCCCAGCGCCCGGCGGGCGGCGTCGCGGCGCGGCGGGGCGGCGGCCGGCTCGGCGGGGACGGGGAGCAGCGCGGAGCGGTCGGGGTGGACGCCGCGGCGGGCCACGCACAGCCGGGCGGCGGCCGGGCGGCTGCTCAGCACTACGTCCGGCACGCGCGGGGCGAGCCAGAAGCAGTGGTCGGCGTGGTTCACGAACAGCACCGGCGGGCGGCCGCGGCGGTCGGCCAGCGCGATCGACGCCGCGACCTCCATCGGGTGGATGTGGAGCACCACCAGGTCGTGGGCGTCCACGAGGCGGCCGAGCGCGCGGCCTCGGTCGATCAGGTCGTGGCCCAGCACGGGGACGGCCACGCCGCCGCGGGCGGCCAGCGCCCGGGCCAGCGGGGCGGGCACCTCGGCACGGTGGCGGGTGAGCGCGAGGGTCGGGAGCCGGTCCTCGTCGCGCTCGATCCAGCGCCACGCCATCCGCGAGTGGCCGCCGACGGCCGCGCACTCGGTGATGACGTGCAGCACCCGCTCCGGCCCGTCGCCCCGGGGGACGCGTGGGCCCCGCGGCACCTGCCGCAGGCCGATCGTCGCCAGGGCGTCGTCGATCGCCGGGCTGGCGAGCACCCCGGGCGGGGTGTTCCAGGCGAAGTCCGACGCGACCTGCGCCCACGCGGCGGCGAGCGCGTCCTCGCCGGCGGCGGCGAGGTCCGTGATCCGGCGCTCCAGGTCGGCGAGGGCCGCCCCCGCGGCGGCCACCCGCGGCGGGTCCGTCATACCGGCGCGACCGCCCGGATGCCGATGTTGGCGCACATCGCGGCGGGCAGCTCGGGGCTGATCTCCGTGAGGGCGTCGAGTAGCGCGGGCGGCCAGTCCAGCATCATCGAGTTCGGCACGGTCTTGAGCGTGAAGCCGAACCGCTCCTCGACCCGGAACCCGGCGCCCTCCAGGTCGGCCTGGAGCGTGTCGAGGCCGTAGACCCGCAGGTGCCCCACCAGGTGGTCGCGGGGCGAGAGGTCGTCGAGGCGCTCCTGGATCCCCATCCGCACCGCCAGGCGCCGGTGCAGCGACTCCCGGTTGGGCACCACCACGACCACCGCGCCGCCGGGGCGCAGCCAGCCGCGGACGTGGGACATCAGGTCGCGGGGGCGGTCGACGTGCTCCATGACGTGCAGGGCGAGGACGGCGTCGTAGACCGGGCCGGGCGCGAACGACTCGAACATCGCCTCGTGCACGGCGAGGTCCGGGTGGCGCTCGCGGGCCTGCGCGGCGAGCAGCCGCGACCCCTCCACCACCTCCGCGGCGATGCCGCGGCCGAGCAGCTCGCGGGCCATCTCCCCCGTGCCGTAGCCCATGTCGATCACGCGGCGGGCGTCGCGCACGTGAGCCGCGACCGTGGGGGCGCTGAGCCGCTGGGCGCGCTCCTCGATGTCGATGTCGGCGACCTCGTCGCTCAGGTAGTAGTCGCGCGCGTAGCGGTCGAGCGCCTCGGGGGTGAGGGTCATCGGGTGGCCTCCTCGGCCCGCAGGCCCTGGATCACCTGCTCGTTGAACGAGTCGGCGCCGAACGCGGCGGCGCCGCCCACCACCTCGGCATCCAGGGCGGCGTCATTGAGCCGCGCGCGCGCCGTCGCGAACGCGGCCTGGGCGGCGGGGCCGGGGTCGGGCATCGCGGGGCCGGTGAGGTGGTGGACGACGTCCACCGTCGCGCCCTCGCGCACGAGCCCCGTCGCGACCACCGCGCGCCGCACCGCGTCGGCCACGCGCTCGGCGGGGAGGTCGTGGCGCATCTCCAGCGTCAGCGCGCGACGCCCGGGCGCCGGCGCGTCGCCCGGGCTGATGCGGAACGCGTCGACGTCCGGGTCGGGCACGTGCACCAGCGCCGGGAGCGCCAGGACGTCCCGCTCGTCCACCTCGGCCCACGCGATCGACATCGGCAGCCGGGGGGCGTCGTACCCGGCGCCCACCGCCGCGAACAGCTCCGGCGCCCCGACGCCGATCACCGGCCGCCTGCCCGTCCAATTGAACCCGTCCTCGAAGTTCAAGTGAACGTGGGAGGCGGCGCCGGTGGCCCCGGCCGCCACGAGCCGGCCGGTCTCGATCACCCGGGCGCCAGGGGCGGCGTGGATCCGGGCGAGCAGGGCGGTGACCAGGGCGCCGACGCCGCCGGGCTCGACCGTGTGGAACGGGCGGTGCGGCCGGTAGCCGGTGGGGCGCCCGGCGGCGGCGGCTTCGAGCGTGCGCGGGTGGAAGAGCGGCATCCACACCTTGCGGCGCAGGGCGGCGGGCACGGCCGCGGCCCCGCCGGGGTGGATCTTGCGGCACATCGCGGCGATGAAGCGGTCGTGGAAGGCGGCGCCGTGGTTGCGGCGGGACGCGTCCTCCAGCGACAGGGCGTCCAGGTCGTGGCCGGCGCCGAGCACCCCGGCGTCGCCCTCGCGGCGGCGGGCGTCGGCCGCCTCGGCGGCGGTGCGGTCGGCCTCGCCGCCGGGGAGCGCGGCGCGCAGCCCGTCGAGGTCGACGGTGAAGTAGATGTCGTCCGCCGGGCGGCCGTCGACCACCATCGCCAGCCCGTCGGCCTCGCGCAGGCCGTCGCCGGCCAGCTCGCGGGTCCAGTCGGCGAGGGTGCGCACGAACGGGACGTGGCCGGACGGGCCGGCGACGTACTCCGAGAGCGGCGGCGGGGGCGCCGCGTCCTCGCGGTCGATCTCCAGCAGCCGCACCCCCAGCCCCAGGCGCCGCCCCTTCACCTCCAGCGGCGCGAATCCGCCCGCCACGCCGCGGCGCGGCAGCAGGAGGTCGACGGCGCCGCCGCGGCGCAGGCGGGCATCGGCGGCGACCAGGGCGGCGATGGAGCCGCCGGCGACGACGAGGGGCTCAGCCACGGGCGAGGACCAGCAGGTTCATCGCGCAGTGGGCGGGCAGGTGCCGCGCCGCCCGCTCGAACCCGTCCAGCACCTCGGGCGGCAGCTCGGCCATCATCCCGTTGGGGAGGGGCTTCAGCATCACGCCCTCCCAGGCGACCACGCCGAGGCCGGCCTCGCGGGCCAGCCGCGCCAGGTCGTCGACGCCCCACAGCCCGAGGGTGCCGAAGCGGTCGCCGCGGGCGGACACCTCGCGGACGTCCTCGATCAGCCCCATCTCGACGGCCACCAGCCGGTGGATCGAGGCGGGGTTCTGGAGCGAGAGGTGCACCAGGCCGTCGGGGCCCAGCAGCGCGGCGGCGCGCGCCAGCGGGCCGGCGGGGTCGGGGAGCTCGTGGATGAGGTTGCACAGCAGGACGTGGTCGAACCCGCCGCCGGCGAGGTCCTCCCAGCCCGGCTCGTCCAGGCCCGCCCGGATGAACGTGGCGCGGTCGCCGAGGCGGGCGCGGGCGCGGTCCAGGTAGGCGCCGGAGCGGTCGACGCCGGTCACGCGGGCGCCCTGGCCGGCGAGGTGCGCGGTCAYCAGGCCGGTGGCGCAGCCGAGCTCCAGCACCCGGTCGCCGGGGGCCACCCGCTCGGCGATCCGCCGCACCGTCGCCATCGTGTAGCGGGCGTCGAAGTCGGTGTCGGGGTCGTAGATCTCCGAGTAGTCGGAGATCGCCGGGCGGTCGGCGCCGGCGGCGCTGGTCACACGGCCTCCCGCACGAGGTCGAGGCGCAGGCTCTCGCGGGCGCCGATGCTCCGCTTGAACTGGATGAGCCCCTGGTCGGGCACGCCGTCGATGCTCGACGGGCCGATGTCGAGGCTCCGGACGCCCTCGCCGAGGGCTCGCGCCACCATCCCGTGGGCCAGCACGTTCATCGGCGAGCGGGGCAGGTCGTGGCCGGCGTCGCCCCAATAGACCACGAGCTCGCGGCCCGGCAGCACCCGGTAGGTCAGCGCGGCGGCGCAGGGCTGGCCGGCGTGCTCCAGCACCGCCATGCGGATGCGGCCCGGGAACGCGTCCCGGGCGGCGCGGACGTAGCCGCCGTGGAGCGCGAGGCGGCGGCCCTTGGCGGCGCGGTTGGCGGCGAGCAGGTCGTAGCCGGCGTCCCACAGATCCTCGTCCCCCGCCTCGGCCTCGCGGAGGGCGAACGGCTCGCCCAGCCCGTGGCGCAGGGCGCGCCGCGCGGGTGAGCGCAGGCCGGCGACGTAGGCGTCGATGCCGTCGAGCGGCTCCAGGTCGATGTGGAAGCTCAGCTCGCAGGACGCCACGCGGAAGCCCTGGTTGAGCAGCGCGAACTGCACGGCGGTCTCGGAGCCGGAGTAGAAGGCGGGGCGGGCCTTGAGCCGGATCTCGCGGACACCGTCGGCCTCGAGCTCGGCCACCGCGCGCCCGAGGAGCGCGACGACGTTGGCGGCGGTCTCGGCGTCGCGCACCAGGTCGGGGCCGCCGAACGGGGCGCTGTGGCCGCACGTGACGACATCGCCGTCCCGGACCCCCACAAGGGAGCCCACCAGGCGCCCCTCGTCCTGGTGATCGACCCGCACGACGCGCTGGCCGGGCCGCAGGTTGAGCGCGTGGAACGCGTCCCGGTTGAACAGCAGCAGGTGGTCCGCCGTCGCGACCGCGGTGGCGGGGGCGACCGCCTCAGCCATCGGCGCGGAAGAACCCCCGCACGGCCGCGACGACCCGGTCGGCGTCCTCGGCGCGCAGGTGCGGGCCCATCGGGAGCGACAGGGTCTCGCGGGCGAGGCGCTCGGCGATCGGCAGGTCGCCCTCCCGCCGGCGCAGGTCACGGTAGGCCTCCTGCAGGTGGGGCGGGATCGGGTAGTGCACGAGCGTCCCGACGCCCTCGTCCGCCAGGTGCGCGGCGAGGGCGTCGCGCTCGGGCGTGTGGACGGCGAAGACGTGCCAGACGTGGCCGGGGTCGTCGGCGGGCAGCGCAAGCGGCAGCCCCGCCAGGCCATCGAGGTAGCCGCCGGCGATCGCGCGGCGGCGGGCGTTCCACGCGTCGAGCACGGCGAGCTTCTCGCTGAGCATGGCGGCCTGGAGCTCGTCCAGGCGGCTGTTGAAGCCCCGCTCGGCGTTCACGTACTTGGCGGTGGAGCCGTAGTTGCGCAGGGTGCGCAGGCGCGCCGCGACGGCCGGGTCGTCGGTGGTGACGGCGCCGCCGTCGCCGAAGGCGCCGAGGTTCTTGCTGGGGTAGAAGCTCCACGCGGCGGCGTGGCCGAGGCTCCCGGCGGGGGCGCCGCGGTGGCGGGCCCCGTGGGCCTGGGCGGCGTCCTCCAGCACCAGCAGGCAGTGGCGCTCGGCGATCTCGCGGATCGCATCCATCTCGGCCGCCAGGCCGTAGAGGTGGACGGGCAGGATCGCGCGCGTGCGGAGCGTGACCGCGGCCTCGATCCGGTCCGGGTCGATGTTGGAGGTCCGGGGGTCGGGCTCGACCGGCACGGGCACGGCGCCGGCGCGGGTCACCGCGAGCCAGGTGGCGATGTAGGTGTTCGAGGGGACGATCACCTCGTCCCCGCGGCCCACGCCCATCGCGACGAGCGACAGGTGCAGCGCGTCCAGCCCGGAGCCGACGCCGACGCAGTGGGCGGTGCCGGTGTACGCGGCCCAGGCCGCCTCGAAGCGCGCGACCTCCGCGCCGAGCACGTACCAGCCGCCCCCGAGGACGCGGGCGGTCGCGGCGTCGAGCTCCGCGCGCAGCTCGCTGTAGGTGGCGAGCAGGTCCAGGAAGGGGACCTGCGGCGGCGCCCCGACCGTCACGCGGCCCCGCGCACGACGGCCGCCCACTCCTCGTAGTCCCGGTAGTAGTCGGCCTCGTCGTAATGCTCGGAGGCGAGCACCAGCGCGACCGACCCGGACGAGAAGTTGGTGAGCTGCCCCCACACCATCGGCGGCATGTAGAGGCCCGCGTAGGAGCGGTTGAGCTGGTAGGTGCGGCGTGCCGCGCCGTCGTCGACGGCCACGTCGAAGCTGCCGGACGCGGCGATCACCAGTTGCTGGAGCTCGCGGTGGGCGTGGCCGCCGCGGTCCTCGCCGCCGGGGACGTCGTACAGGTAGAACACCCGCCGGCACTCGAACGGGACGTGCCGCCCCGACTCGATGAAGGTCAGGTTGCCCCGGGGGTCGTGGACCCGGGGCAGCGCGATCAGCCGGACGGGGCCGTGGGGGCCGCCGCCGACGGTGACCTCGGGCGCGGCTCCGCGGGGACCGCCGCCGATGAGCTGGAGACCCATGGGCCTCCCATCGGCAGCGGCGGCCCGAGTCTTAGTGCGCGAGCAGCCCCTTGGCGGGGTCGCCGGCGGGCACCGGCTGGGCGATCGTGATCGTGCTGGGCCCGTCCGCGAGCTCGGCCGCGTCGCGGCGGAAGCTGGTCACGTGCGAGGACTGGAGGTGGGCGTCGAGCGCGTCCTTCGAAACCCACCGCTCCACGAGGGCGATCACGTCGTGGTCGTCGAGGCCGCGGTGGAGGGTGAACGCGATGCACCCCTCCTCCGCGTGGGTGGCGGCGGCCAGCTCGCCGTACATGTCGAGCAGCTCCGCCCCGCGCCCGGGCTTCGCCCGGGCGCTCACCAGCACCGTGATCTCCGACATCGCCACCACCTCCGGACCGCTGCCTGTCGACGGGACGCTACCTCCGCGGGGTGGCCGGGAGCAGCCGGACGCGCCGCACGACGGTGCGCGTCGTGCCCGACGGGTCGGTCACGCGGGCCCGCAGGCGCAGCACGCGCGGGCGGGTCGGTCGTACCCGCAGCCGCAGCGTCGTCGCCCGGTTCGGGGCCACGCGGAACCGCCGGGGGGCGCCGGCGCCCAGCAGCCGGCCGGTGACCGGGAACGCGTTCGCGTTACGGACCCGCACGCGGACCGGACGGCCACGCAGCAGCGTGAGCGTCACCCGGGCACGGCGCCCGAACGTCGCCCGCCCGGTCACCGGGCCGCCGCCCACGCCATTCCCACCCGCGCGGGGCTCAGGCCGGATCGCGAGCGTCAGCGCCACGTTGTCGGCGAGCGCCGACGACAGCGAGTTGTCGGCGTCGACCGTCTGGACGGTCACGCGGACGAAGCGCGCGCCGCGGGGGACCGCGAGGCTGGCCTGGCGCCGCAGCAGCGTGGTGATGTTGTGACGGTCGCCGGGGCCGACGGGGCCGACCTTCGCCGTGGCGAGGGCGTCCTCGACCTCCTCCCCGGCCTTCGTCCTCGTGAACTCGGCGGTCACGTAGGCGTGGTCGAGGTAGGTCCGCGCCCCGCCGAGGTACGCGGAGAGCGTCGCGGTGGCGCGGCCGCCCTCGATCGCCGTGGCCGAGCGCGAGAGGTCGATGTCCTGGTAGATGCTCGGGGCATTCCCCTGCCGGCTGCTGCCGCCCCACAGCAGCTTCTCGCCGCCCGAGCCGAAGCGCGGAGCCTCCACGCGCGTGGGGTAGAAGAGCGAGGAGCCGAAGCCGTAGGGCACCAGCGTCACCAGGCCGCGCTGGCGCCAGCCCTGGACGACCGGGAACGTGCCGTTCACGGACGTGTTGCCGTCCTCGAAGTCGCCGTTGACGACGAGGTTCCCCGCCCGGTCGGGGCCGCCGGTGCCGCGGAGCAGACGGACCGATCCGGGACCGGCGAGCGCGATGTCCACGGCGCCGTCGCCGTCGAAGTCGGCCAGCGCGACGTCGGTGACGCCCTCGCCCTGGGCGACGGTGCGCGTCGCGAACGTGAAGCCGCTGCGGGCCAGGTGCACGCGGACCTCGCCGGGGACGTCGGCCGACACGAGGTCGTCGCGGCCGTCGTGGTCGAGGTCGGCGACGGCGACCGCCCCGCCCCGCCCGGTGCCGGGGATCAGGGCCACAGCGGGGAGCGTCCCGGTTGCGTTCCCGGCGCGGATCGAGATGCCGACGGTGGTGAACACCGCGACGTCGGGGTCGCCGTCGCCGTCGAAGTCGCCGGTCGCGAGGCTGTGCGGCCGGGGGGCGGAGCCGGGCAGGGTGAACGCCACGCCGGGGGTGAACGTCGACGCGCCCGTGGCGAGCAGGACCTTGCATCCCGGCGAGGCCAGCGAGCCGCAGAGCACCAGGTCGTGCAGGGCGTCGCGGTTCAGGTCGGTCACGGCGATCGACGCGAAGCCGCCGGGCACCGTTCCGGCGGCGCCGAACACCGCCGCGCCCTGGGGGTTCGCGTAGCCCCGGCTGAGGTACAGCTTCCCGGGGCTCCCGTCGCCCACGGTCGTCACCAGGTCAGGGCGGCCGTCGGCGTCGAAGTCCGTCGCCGCGACGGCGGCCGGGGTCGCGGTGAGGGCGAGGTCGCCCGGCGTGGGCGCGAACTCGCCGGCGCCGTTGCCGGTGCGGATGGTCAGGTCGTCATCGAGCATGTTGGAGACGACGAGGTCGTCGGTGCCGTCGACGTTCACGTCGGCGACCGTGACGACCTGCGGGCCCTTCCCGACGGCGACGTCCGTCCCGGGCGTGAAGCCCGCCGTGCCGCCCAGCAGGATGCGGACCCTGTTGAACGAGTAGTCGGCCACCGCGAGGTCGGGGCGGCTGTCGCGGTTGAAGTCGCCGACCGCCATGTGGCCCGGGTCGGTCACCGCGGTTCGCGGGCCGGGGACGAACCCGCCGTCGGCGGCGTGGGCGGCGTGCGCCCCGATCATCACGCCGCCGGTGGCGGCGAACGCGGCCGCGGCGGCGCGCGTGGCGCGGCCCAGGCCTCGTGGTGTGCGGATGTTGCCCATGACATGTCGCTCCTCGTCTCGTTGACGTGGGCGAACCTAGGTCCGAGCCCCGCTCCCGGGCATCCGCCGTCCCGCCGTATCGCGGGGCTCGGCATGCCGTATTCGGGGGCTAGGAGTACGGGATGTCGCGGCGCCAGGCGATCCGCCCGGAGGCGGGATCGACGCGCACGACGGACGGGTGGCGCAGCCCCGCGAAGACCGCGGCGTCGCCGGTCGCGAGGGTGCGCGGGTCGTCTCCGACGTCGACCGGGCCGGCGACGGCGCGGCCCGAGCCGGGCTCGCGGCCCGTCAGCGTGCCGTCGTCGGTGAGCGTCCACACCACGCCGTCCCCGATGGCCACGAGGCCGGCGCGCGCGGTCGGGCGGTGGCCGATGCCGGCCGAGGGCGGCCGGTCGAGTCTGGTGCGCCGCACCACGACGCCCCCGGCGTCCACCAGGACGGCCGTCCGGCCCGCGGTGACCCTGACGAGGCCGTCCCGCACGGCGACGGACTCGATGTCGCTGCTCCGCCGCGCGGGCAGCACCGTGGTCGTCCGGGTGATCTCCCCGGTCGCCGGGTCCAGGCGATGGAGGTCGGCGCCCTGGGCGACCCAGACGGCGTCCTCGCCGACGGCGATGCGCGGTGGACCGCACTCGCTGCAGGCCGGCTCGCCGTCGCCGCCGCAGGCGGTCGCCACGAGGGCGACTGCGATGAGGAGCAGCGCCGCCGCGCGGCGGAGCGTCAGGCCGCGGCCTCGTCCCTCGCGGCGGCGCTCAGCACCGACTGGAGCAGCCCGGGGAAGCGCTCCTCCATCTCGGTCTTGCGGAGCCAGGTGAACTTGCGGGTGCCCTCCTCCCGCTCGGCCAGGATGCCGGCGCTGCGGAGGGTCTTCAGGTGGTGGCTCGCCGTCGACTTCGACACGTCGAGCTCGATCTGGCCGCACGTCTTGGCGGCATCGGCGGTACAGCCGGCCAGTTGGCGGACGATCTCCAGCCGCACCGGGTCCGAGAGCGCCTGGAGCACGGTGACGAGATCCATGTCGGCCGGCTGGGCGGAGGTGGTCGTCGTCACACGTCCTCGCATTATGTTTGACGTAGATCGAACAACGCAGTAGCGTGCCCGTCGTTCGGTGCTGATCGAACCTTAGAGGACGGGACCGGCGGCCGCCACCTCCCCACCTCCCACGGAACCCCTTCCCCACGGGAGCACCCTGATCATGACCACCGCTGCACCACCGGCATCCGCAAGGCTCGACCGGCGCGCCTGGGGCGCGCTGCTCGTGCTCTGCAGCGCCCTGTTCCTCGACGCGCTCGACGTGTCGATGGTCGGGGTCGCCCTGCCGTCCATCTCGTCCGACCTGTCCATGTCCACCGACAGCCTGCAGTGGGTCGTGAGCGCCTACGTGCTGGGCTACGGCGGGTTCCTGCTCCTCGGCGGCCGCGCCGCCGACCTGCTGGGACGCCGCCGCGTGTTCCTGATCTCGCTCGGCGTCTTCGCCGTCGCCTCGCTCCTCGGTGGGCTGGTCGACGACGGCACGCTGCTGATCGTCACGCGCTTCATCAAGGGCGTGTCCGCGGCCTTCACGGCCCCGGCCGGCCTTTCCATCATCACCACGAGCTTCGCCGAGGGCCCCGCCCGCAACAAGGCGATCGCCGTGTACACCGCCACCGGCGCGACCGGCTTCTCGCTGGGTCTCGTCATCGGCGGGCTGCTCACGGAGATCGGCTGGCGCTGGGTGTTCCTGCTGCCCGTCCCGGTCGCCCTGGTGACCCTCGCGGCGGCGATCCGCCTCGTCCCCGACCCCGGCCGCACCCCCGCGGGCGCGCGCCGCAGCTTCGACCTGCCGGGCGCCGCGGCGATCACCGCCGGGATGCTCCTGCTGGTCTACACCGTCGTGGAGGCCCCCGACGTGGGGTGGGTGTCCGCCCAGACCCTGCTCTCGCTGGCCGGCGTCGTGGCGCTGATGTCCGCGTTCGTCGCGATCGAGCACCGCACCGCCCAGCCGCTCGTGCGGCTCGGCATCCTGCGGTCGTCCGCCCTGGTGCGGGCGAACCTCGGCGCGATGGCGCTGTTCGGCAGCTGGGTCGGCTTCCAGTTCATCGCCACGCTGTACATGCAGCAGGCGCGCGGGTGGTCGCCCCTCGAGACGGGCCTGGCGATCTTCCCCGGCGGCCTGGTGGTGATGCTGCTGGCGCCGCGCCTCGGGCCGCTCATCGGCCGGGTGGGCACGACGCGGCTCATCGCGCTGGGCCTCGGCTCGGCCGCGGCCGGGTACGCCCTGTTCCTCCCGATCGGGATCGACTCGCCGTACTGGATCGCGATGCTGCCGACGATGCTGCTGGCCGGCCTGGGCTTCGCCCTGGCGTACGGCCCGCTGAACATCGCGGCGACGAACGGCATCGCCCCGCAGGAGCAGGGCCTGGCCGGCGGGCTGGTCAACACCTCGTTCCAGTTCGGCGGCGCGCTGGCCCTCGCCGTCGTGACGGCGGTCAACAGCGCCTACACCGACCCGGCGGGGGGCGCCGAGGGCCTGCTCGACGGGTTCAAGCCGGCGCTGCTCGTCTCATTGGTCGTGGCGCTGCTCGGCGTCGCGGCGGTGAGCCTGCGGCTGCGGCCGCGCCCGGTCCGGGAGCTCGAGCGGGCGACCTGACCGCCACCCCACTGCCGGCGGGGCCCCTCCGCCCCGCCGGCCGCCCCGCCCCCCCCCCCGCGTCCCCCCGCCCCCCCCGCCCCCGCCCTGCCCCGCCCCCGCCGGCTTCCCCTCCGGCTGCGCCCCGGGCTTTGGGGGGGGGGGGGGGGGGCCCGGCGCCCCCCCCCGCGGCGCGGGCGCGCGGGGGGGGGGGGGGGGGGGAAGAGGGAGGGCGGGGCCGCCCCGCCGGCCGCCCCGGGCCCGACCGGCCGGCGGATGGGCACTCCGCCGGCCGGCCGGCGCCCCTCTACTCGCGCTTCATCATCATCCGCGCCTCGGCCTCCAGGTCGACGTAGTGCTCGCCGGAGACGTCGATCACCACCTGCGCGATCGTGCCGCCGGTGAAGGCGTGGGGCGAGGGGCCCGGGTAGTCGTCGGTGACCGGCGACGCCGGGTCCTTGCCCACGTTGAGGCCCTCGCCGACCAGCGAGAAGTTGCCCGGCTGCGTGATGATCGGGCCCTCGCCCACCTTCGCGTCGTCGATGAAGAGCGACACGGTCCCGGACGGCGGCATCCCGTCGCCCTCGCGGACGAACGACGCCCCCAGGATGACCTTCCCGGTGGGGACCTCCTGCTCGGAGCGGACCACCTGCACCCGGCTGCCGACGAAGTTGTAGACGTAGACGAGGCGCCGGTCCTTCACGTACAGCGCGTGGCCGCCGAACGCCGACCCGTGCGAGAAGAGCACGCCCTCGGCGGCCTCCGACGTCACGTCCACCTCCGCGGCGATGCTGTAGTCGCGGTTGCGGATGTTCACGGCCGCGGCCTCGGGGACCTCGGCGGTGTCCGGCCAGTAGACGTATCGGTCGCGCGGGGGCGCCACCTGCGGCCGGGTCGGGTCGGCCAGGATCTCGATGGCGGTGCGGTCGTCCAGCGGCAGGCCGTGGTACTTCCCCGCGAGGTGGAACCAGCGGTTCACCATGTCGCGGAGCCGCTCCGGCTCCTGCTCCGCCAGGTCGCGGGTCTCGGTGGGGTCCTCGTCGACGTGGTACAGCTCCCAGCGGTCCTCCCCGAAGTGCCCCCACCCCGCGATCGTGGGGTGGACGCTCACGGCCTTCCATCCGCGGTGCCACACCGCCCGCGACCCGAGCATCGAGAAGAAGGCCTCCTCCTTCGGGGTCGGCACGTCGTCGCCCGCGAAGGTCGGCTGGACGCTGACGCCCTCGAGCGGGATCTGCGGGTAGCCCTTCACCACCTCCGGGAGGTGCACCCCGAGCAGGTCGTACAGCGTCGGCACGACGTCCGTGGCGTGCAGGAACTGCCGCCGCAGCTCGCCGCCGGAGCCGATCCCGCGGGGCCAGGAGATGAGGAGCGGGTCGGCCACGCCCCCCTCGAAGTTGTACCGCTTCCACAGCTTGAACGGGGTGTTGAACGCCCACGCCCAGCCGGTGGGGTAGTGGTTGTAGGTCGTCGGCGAGCCGAGCTCGTCGATCTGGCGAAGGTTCTCCTCGAGCGTGTCGGGGATGCCGTTGAAGAACTTGTTCTCGTTCACCGACCCGTTCGGGCCGCCCTCGCCGCTGGCGCCGTTGTCGGACACGAGCACGACGATCGTGTTCTCCATCTCCCCGGACGCCTCCAGGAAGTCGAGCAGCCGCCCGATCTCGTGGTCCGTGTGGGACATGAACGCGGCGAACACCTCCGCCATCCGGGCGAAGAGCCGCCGCTCGTCGTCCGACAGCGACGCCCACGGCCGGACGACGTCGAGCGGCGGCCACCGCGTGCCCTCGGGGCTCGTCTCGCCCTCGTAGGGGTTCAGGGGCGACAGCTCGGCGTCGGCGGGGAAGATCCCGAGGGACTTCTGCCGCTCGAACACCACCTCGCGGTACGCCTCGTACCCCATGTCGAAGCGGCCCTTGTACCGCTCGATCCACTCCGGCGGCGCGTGGTGGGGCGCGTGGCACGCGCCGGGCGCGAAGTACATGAAGAACGGCTTGTCCGGCGCGATCACCTTGGCGTCGCGGATGAACTCGATCGCCTTGTCGGTGAGGTCGGTGGTCAGGTGGTAGCCGTCCTCGGGCATCGCCGGCTGATCCACCGGGTGGTTGTCGTAGACGAGGTCCGGATACCACTGGTTGGTCTCGCCCCCGAGGAAGCCGTAGAAGCGCTCGAACCCGCGCCCCACCGGCCAGTTGCGCTTGGTGGACGCCATGTTCATCTCGTCCGAGGCCACCAGGTGCCACTTGCCGAGCATGTAGGTGTTCCAGCCGCGCTCGCCGAGCACCTCGGCGATCGTGGCGCACTCGAACGGGATGTGGCCGTTGGCGTTCGGGAAGCCTGAGGTGGCCTCGGCGATGCACGCCATGCCGTTGGTGGTGTGGTTCCGGCCGGTCAGCAGCGACGACCGCGTGGGCGAGCACAGCGCGGTGGTGTGGAAGTTGGTGTAGGTGAGGCCGTGCTCGGCCAGGCGGTTGATGTTGGGCGTCTCGATGAGCCCGCCCCACGGCTCCATCGCGGAGTAGCCGACGTCGTCCAGCACGATGTAGATGACGTTCGGTGCGCCCGGCGGCGCGACCGGCTGGAGATACGGCTCCCAGTCCGGCACCGACGTCCTGACGTCGGTGTCGATGACGCCCTTGAACTCCCTGGCCATTCCGAGTCCCCCTGACGTGTGGTCCGTGGCCCATGGTCGACCACGTGGGACCTGCGGGGCCCGGCAGGGGGCCGGCTCGCCCGGGTGAAACCGGCCGCGCCGGTCGGTCCGGCGGCTCAGCGGGGGCGGCGCGCCCGCAGCGAGTACATGAGCGGGATCCCCCGCATCCCGTCCGGGAAGCGGTGGTCGCCGGGGCCGTGGCGCTCCAGGAACGGGAACCGCGGGTACACCGCGTGGGGGTGCTCCAGGAAGGTCTCGAGCACCAGGCCGGCCGCGAGCAGGGCGCCGATCACCCGGTGCAGGGGGTGGATCCACTCCACGGTCCGGTTCGCGGACGTCGCCGCCTCGGGATCGGCGTACGAGCCCCCCTGCTCCCAGGGGATCGGCTCCTCGGAGAAGTAGGGGAACTGCGGCACGAGGGCCTCGTCGGCCATGATCTCGGCGACGGGGTGGAACTCGGAGAGGTGCAGGAACCCGCCGGGGCGCAGCAGCGCCACGACGACCTCCGCCCACCGGTCGATGTCGGGGAGCCAGCACAGCGCCCCCAGCCCGGTGTGCACCACGTCGTAGCCGGCGCCGAGGACCTCCGGGGCGGAGTACACGTCGCCCACCTCGAACCGCGCGTTGAGCCCCAGTTCGTCGGCCAGGCCGCGGGCGGTCGCGATCGCCGCAGGCGAGAAGTCGAGGCCCGTGGCGCGCGCCCCGCGGCGCGCCCAGTCGAGCGTGGCGAGCCCGAAGTGGCACTGGAGGTGGACCAGGTCGCGGCCCTCGACGGGCCCCACCTGCTCCACCTCGAAGTCGTACAGCCCGGCGGCGCCCGCCCGGAAGCCGTCCACGTCGTAGTAGGCGCTCCCGACGTGGATCGGGACCCGCTCGTCCCAGAACGCGCGGTTCAGGGCGAGCGGGTCCTCGGGCGTCATGCCCCGATCACTCCGCGGCGCCCCCTGCCGCGGTTCCGTCCGCGGCCGTGCCGTCGGCGGCGGTGCCGTCGCTCGCCGCGGCGCTGCTCGCGGAGCCATCGCCCTGGGTGCCGCCCAGGACGACGATCACGTCGGCCGCCGGCTCGGCGTTGGCCGCGGTGTCCTGCGCCGCCGGGAGCGGGGCCGGGAGGCCGAGGTCGGTGGCCACCAGGCGGGCCGCGGCCTCGGAGCCCTGGCGGTACAGGACGCGGTCGGCGGTGGCCGGCTCGGGCGAGTTGCCCTCGGTCACGTCCTGGTAGCCGAGGGTGCGCGCCTGGTCGCCGGTCGCGGCGGCCAGGCCGGACTCGCCGGAGCCGTTCAGGATCGCGAGCGCGACCGAGGCCCGCTGGGCGGAGCCGGCGGCGGTCGCGCCGGTGCCGGCGCCCGTCTCGTCGGCCGGGGCGCCCTGGGCGGCGGTGACCGTCTTGGTGGCCGTCACCGTCTCGGTGACGGTGCCGCCGCCGCCGGAGTTGGCCAGGTAGCCCACGAGCAGGCCGCCGGCGAGCGCCAGGCCCACGATCGGCAAGCCCACCTTGCGGACGTGCCGCTGCGGCGGACGGCGGCCGCTGCGCTGCGGCCGGGCCGGCTCCTCGTCGTAGAAGTCGTCGCGGTCGTCGTAGCGCTCGTCGTACTCGGTCTCCCAGACCGGCGGCCGGGTGCGGCTGCTCACGGTCTCGCCCCCTCTCGGTGGTTCGTTCCCCCATGGGGCTTGGACGGAGGGGGCGGAACTCCTGCGCGACCCGTCACCGGGCCGCGGGCCGGGCTCGGAGGCCTAGGCCACCTTCTCGCGCCACTTGCGCTCGAACGGCAGGCGCCACGTGCGCGGGGCGATCAGGTTGTGGATCTGCTTCGGGCCCCACGAGCCCGCGAAGTATGGGATCACGTCGGGGGGCTGGCGCAGCAGCGGCTCGGAGATCTCCCACAGCCGCTCGATGCCGGCGGCGTCGGCGAAGAGGGTCCGGTCGCCGCTCATCGCGTCGTAGATCAGGCGCTCGTACGCCTCGAGCACGTCCACGTGGTCGGAGTCCTCCGACAGGGAGAACTGCAGGCTCTGCTTGTTGAGCCGCATACCGGGGCCGGGGCGCTTGCCGTAGAACGACAGCGAGAGCCGCGACGCCTCCGCCAGGTCGAACGTGAGGTGGTCCGGCCCGAAGCGCCCGACGCCGGAGTCCATCGGGAACATGCTCCGCGGCGGCTCCTTGAACGCGATCGAGATGATCCGCGCCCCCTCCGCCAGCCGCTTGCCGGTGCGCAGGAAGAACGGGACGCCCGACCAGCGCCAGTTGTCGATCTCGCAGCGCAGGGCGATGAACGTCTCGGTCTCCGACTCGCGGTCGACGCCCTCCTCCGAGCGGTAGCCCTCGTACTGGCCCCGCACCACCTGCTCGGGGTCGATCGGCTGGAGGCAGCGGAAGACCTTGGTCTTCTCCTCCCCGATCGCGCCGGGCGCGAGGGCGGTGGGCGGCTCCATCGCGGTGAACGCCAGCACCTGGAACAGGTGGGTCACCACCATGTCGCGGTACGCGCCGGTGGCCTCGTAGAAGCCTGCGCGCGAGCCCACCGCCAGGGTCTCGGGGACGTCGATCTGGATGTGGTCGATGTGGTGGCGGTTCCAGATGGGCTCGAACAGCCCGTTCGCGAAGCGGAGGGCCAGGATGTTCTGCGCCGCCTCCTTCCCCAGGAAGTGGTCGATCCGGTAGACCTGCTCCTCGGGGAACACCGCCTGCACGCGGGCGTTGAGCTCCTTCGCGCTGGCCAGGTCGGTGCCGAACGGCTTCTCCATGACCACGCGGCCCCGCTCGGCGAGCCCGGCCTCGCTGATCGACCCGATCACGGAGATGGCGGCCGCGGGCGGGACGCTCAGGTAGTGGAGCCGCCGCGGCTCCCCGCCCAGCTCGGCCTCGGCCGCCCGCACCTTGTCCCCCAGCGCGCCTGCGCCCTCGTTCATGTCGATGTAGCTCAGCCGGTTGCAGAACTCGTGCCAGTCCTCGCTGTCCTCCGGGCTCTGCGTGCGGCCGAACTCGTCCCACGCCTCGCGGGCGAACGTGCGGAACTCCTCGTCGCTCATCGCGCCCAGGGCCGTCCCGACCAGGCGGAACTCGGGCATCAGGCCGGCGTGGGTGAGGTGCAGGAGCCCCGGGATCAGCTTGCGGCGCGACAGATCTCCGGTGGCGCCGAACAGGACGATGACGTGCGGATCGACCGGCGCGACCTTTGCTGCGGCGACGTCGCCGGGCTCGTTCGTGTGGGCCACGGTGAGCAGTTTCGCATGTCGAGGCGATTCCCCTCGTCATCCGGCGGGCCTGATCGGCGTAACGGATGACGCGGGGCGCGGCCATGGACCGCGCCGGACCCCGGCTACGCCTCGTTCGCGGCGGCGCCCTCCGGGTCCTCGGCCTTGCCCTTCCGGGACCGGCCGGCGAGGCACACGAGGCGGTCGCCGGGGCGCAGCTCCTCGGCGCGCGGGTCGTCGAAGCGGATGAGCTCGCCGGCGCGGACGACCGCCACGAGCAGCTCGCCGCGGCCCGTCGGGACGGACGACGCCTCCACCTCGCCGTGCTCGATGGGCCGCTCGATGATGTCGAGGCCCTCCCCCGCCGACAACAGGTCCTCCAGGACGTTCACGATGCGCGGGCTGTGCGTGGCGAGGCCGAGCAGGCGGCCCGCGGCGTCGGACGAGGAGATGACCGAGTCGGCGCCGCCCTGGCGCAGCAGGTGGGCGTTCTCGGCCTCCCGGGCGGCCGCGGCGATGAACACGCGCGGCGCCAGCTCGCGGGCGGTGAGCGTGACGAGCACCGCGGTGTCGTCCCGGGTGGGAGCGACCACGACGGCCCGGGCGTCGTCGATGCCGGCCTCGCGCAGCGTCGCCGAGTGGGTGGCGTCGCCGAGGACCCCGGCGTAGCCGTCGGCGTTGGCGCGGGCGATCGCGCCGGGATCGTCGTCGATGACCAGGACGCCGTCCGCCGCGACCCCCTGCCCGCGGATCTGCTCGATCGCGGCACGGCCCTTCACCCCGTAGCCGCACACGATGACGTGGTCCCGCACGGACGACCTCCAGCGTCGCAGGCGGTACGACTCCCGATAGCGCTCCGCCAGGAGCTCGAGGGTCGTCCCGACCAGGATGATCAGGAACAGGACGCGCGCGGGCGTCACGACGACCGTCGTGACCAGCCGGGCTTCGTCGGTGACGGGGACGATGTCGCCGTACCCGGTCGTGGTGATCGAGACGGTCGCGTAGTACACGGCGTCGAGGAGACCGATCTCCCCGCCCGCCGAGTCGCGGTACCCGTCCCGCCCCACGTAGGCGCACAGCGCCACCAGGAACAGCAGCCCGAGCGCGATGAGCACCCGCACGCCGATCGCGCGCAGCGGGCGCTGGGCGGACGTCGGCAGCTTGACCGGCACGATCGCGACCTTACCCGGCGCCCCGGGACGTCAGGCGCCGCGGCTCACTTGAATCGAACGTATGTTCGACTATCGTGCCCGGCCCATGGACGCGTCGGCCGAGGACATCGTCACCTTCTGCAGCGACTCGGTCGACGCCGCGGACATCGAGCGCCTCGTGGGCTGGCTGGCCTGGCGCACCGGGCGCAACCAGGCGATGGCCGGGGCCGGGGCGCCGACGGACCGGCTCCGGCACGCCACCGAGCACTGGCTCGACGACGAGCGGAGAGGCCGGCTCCTGCGGTGGCTCCGCCACCGCGTGGCCCACGGATTGCCTCCGGTCCCGGGGTAGCGCTGCGAGCGAAGCGAGCCGGAGGCCCCGCTCAAGGAGAGGGCCTCCTGACCGCCGGGTTTGGCCGCTCAGCCCCCGTGCATCGGGTGGCGGGTGCTGTACTGGTCGTTCAGCACCACCACCTGCTTCGCGAGCTTCTGCGCGACGTTCACCACCACGGGCGCGCGCAGGTTGATCGTGATCTCGCTGGGATTGCGCGGGACGGTGAGGATCCCGAAGACGCGGGCGTCCTCGAAGCTCGCCAGGCCGAGCTGCTGCGCGTCGGCGTCGGAGATCTCGGGGGCGTACTCGGGGTGCACACCCCAGGGATCGGTGACGACGAACGCGTGGAACGGGCGCTCCACCGCCTGGAGCCAGAAGACCGACCCGGCGGCCGCGCCACCCGCGCGGGTGTGCTCGATGAGCGCGTACTGGGTGGTGTCGGCGAAGCCGGCGAGCGGCTCCGCCATGGTGATGACCGACTCCGGCCGGACCTCGATCGCGCCGAGCGCCTGGGAGGGCACGGGGATCGGGGACTGGCTGGTGGTGGCGGCCGTGGTCATCGGTTGCTCTCCTGGGTGGTCGTCGGCGCCAACCGTCAGCCCTGCAGCAGCTGCAGGATGCTCTGCGGCGCCTGGTTGGCCTGCGCGAGCATGGCCGTCCCGGACTGCTGCAGGATCTGGTTGCGCGTGTAGTCGATCATCTCCGAGGCCATGTCGGCGTCGCGGATGCGCGACTCGGCGGCCTGGAGGTTCTCGGAGGTCAGCTCGAGCCGGCTGATCGTCTGCTCGAGGCGGTTCTGGATCGCGCCCATGCTCGCCCGCTGGCTGTTCACGGTGCGGATGGCGGCGTCGATCGAGGCGATGGCGGCGGTGGCGGAGGCGGCGGTCGAGACCGCGATGCCGGAGATGCCGAGGTCCGACGCCGTCATGGTCGCGACGGTGAACGCGATCACCTGCGAGCCGTTCGCGCCCACCTGGAGGGTGATGGCGGAGGCGGCGCTGGCGACCGAGCCGGACAGGATCTTGACGCCGTTGAACTCGGTGTCCGAGGCGACGCGCGCCATCTCGGCGACGATCGACTGGACCTCCTGGTCCAGGTTGCCGCGCTGGAGGTCGGTGAGCGTGCCGTTGGCCGCCTGCACCGCCAGGTCGCGGACGCGCTGGAGCATGTCGTTGACGCCGGAGAGGGCGCCGTCGGCGACCTGCACGAGGGAGACGCCGTCGAGGGCGTTGCGCGAGGCGACCTTCATGCCGCGGATCTGGGTCCGCATCTCCTCGCTGACGGCCAGGCCGGCCGCGTCATCGGCGGCACGGTTGATGCGGAGGCCGGACGACAGCCGCTCCATCGTGCTGCTGAGCTTGTCGTTCGTCGACTGAAGCTGCCGATGGGCGTTCTGCGCCTCGACGTTGTTGTAGATCCGCAGACCCATTGTCAGAAGTCCTTTCTCGCCTGTCGTTCCGCCGTTCCGGCGGTGTCGGGCATCTGCCCGGAGTTGACGTGCGACGGGACTTCCGTGTCCTTCGTCATGGGATGGGGGTTGTCGTGGTGCCTTCCGACCGTCCCGGTCGGATCGGCGCCGGTGCGCCCCCGCGGTGCGGGGAACGCATCAGGCTCATCGGATCCGCGCGCGCCGACTTGAGAAAACGTGTCCGCTAGCGGAGGAAGTCGACCAGGGTGGGCTGGATCACGCGCGCCCCGGTGGCCAGTGCGGCCTTGTAGACCGACTCGCGCATCGTGAGGTTCGTGATGGCCTCGGCCATGTCCACGTCCTCGATCTTCGAGCGCTGGTCGCCCATGGCGATCGACTGCGCCTGGAAGCGGCTCTGCGTGAGCTCCAGGCGGTTGATCTTCGCCGCGCCCTCGCCGCGCAGGGCGCTGATGTTGTCCTGGTGGACGTCCAGGCGGTCGAGCGCCGCGGAGATGCCGGCGGTGTCGTTCGTCTGGAGCGCGTCCGACAGGTCCTGGATCGTCGTGAAGATGTCCGGCGCCCCGGCAGGCGGGGTCTGGAGCCGGTCGGCGGTGATGTTGACCGACAGGACCGAGCCGGGGGACACCTCGCGGTTGACCTGGCCCGTGTTGATCGGGGTCGCGGCCGCCGCGGTGTTCGGGTCGAACGGCTGGGTGTCGGTCGCGGTGCCGCCGAAGATGAACCGGCCGCCGAGGCTGCTGTTGCCCACCTCGACGAACTGGCTCCGGAGGCTGGCGACCTCGGAGGCGATCAGCTGGCGCGAGGCGTCCGACAGGGTGCCGTTTCCGCCCTGCACCGCCAGCTCGCGGGCCCGCTGGACGATCTCCAGCGCCTGGCCCAGCGCGCTGTCGGTGGTGTTGAGCCACGTCAGCGAGTCGTCGATGTTACGGCTCCACGTGTCCGTGGCGCTCATGTCGCGCCGCAGGCCCAGCCCGATCGAGACGCCGACGGGGTCGTCCGACGGGGTCAGGATCCGCTTGCCCGTCGAGACCTGGCGCTGCGATTCCGCGAGGCTGCGGTAGTTGCCCTGCAGGTCGCTCAGGAAGTTCCTGACCGACTGCTCCGTGGCCATGCGTCCGATCATCGGATTCCCTTCCCTGGGCCTATCGGCCGACCACGCCCATGCCGGTGATGATCGTCTCGAGCATCTGGTCGAGGGTGGTGATCATCCGCGCGGCGGCGTTGTACGACTTCTGGAAGCGGACCATGTCCGTCATCTCCTCGTCCATGTTCACGCCGCTCACGCCGTCACGGCGCGCCTGAGCGGCGTCGAGGACGCCGGACTGGACCTCGTGGAGGCGCGACGCCTGGTCGGCGTCGACTCCGATCTTCGCGACGAACTGGCCGTAGAAGCCGTCCAGCGTTGTCGTCGCGGTCCCGATCGTCTGGACCACGTACTGCAGCTGGGCCATCGTGACCGCCGCGTCGGCGCCGCCCGGCAGGCCCGCGGCCGTCGAGCTGGCCGCGATCTTGTCGGTGGACCCCGCGATCGCGGGGTCCAGCGCGATGGTCGCGGCGGTGGTGCCCTGGAAGAACGCGTTGCCGGTGGTGCCGTCCAGGCCGTACCCGGCGGCGTGGCGAGCGTTGACGGAGGTGACCAGCGCGGCGGCCATCGTGTCGAGCTGGGCGAGGTAGCCGTTCGCCCCGCCGATGACGGTGTCGCGCAGGTCCACGTAGCCGCGGAGCTTGCCGCTGGTGATGGTGGTGGCGTTGCCGCCCACCGTCGCGGCGCCGCCGGCGCCGATGGCGAGGGCGTTGACCGTGTCGGTGGAGGGGTCCACCAGGATCTGGTTGCCGAGCGTGACCGTGACCTTGCCGTTCGGCCCGGTCTCGGCGACGCCCATGTTCGTGTAGGTCGCCAGCTCGTCCAGGAGCAGGTCGCGCTGGTCGCGCAGGTCGTTCGGCTCCTGGCCGACGGCCACGACCATCCCGATCTGCTTGTTCAGGTTGTTCAGCTGGCCGGCGATCTCGTTGACGCGCTGGACGCCGAGCCCGACGCGGGTGTCGGCCTCGGTCTGGGCCTGGGTGAGCTGGTGGGTCATGTCGTTGAAGCCGGCGGCCAGGGTCTGGCCGGCGCTGCGGACCGCCTCGCGGGCGGCCGCCGAGTCGGGCTGCAGCGACAGGGCGTGCCACGCGCTCCAGTACTTGGACATCAGCGACGTGATGCCGGTGTCGCCGGGCTCGTCGATCACGGTGTCGAGCGTCTGCATCGCGTCCGCCCGGGCCTCCCACTGGCCGACGTCCGAGGACGTGGCGCGGTAGTTCAGGTCCACGAACTGGTCGCGGAGCCGCAGGTGGGCGGTGGCGACGACGCCGGTGCCGACCTGCCCCGGAGCCACGGCGTTGTTGAGCGCCGGCTGGGTGTAGGGGATCTGGGCGGCGGTCTCGACGCGCTGGCGGGTGTAGCCCGGCGTCGTGGCGTTGGTCAGGTTGTGCGAGACGGTGTTGAGCGCCCGCTGGTTGGTGACGACGCCCGAGAGGGCGACGTTCAGGCCGAAGAAGGTGGAGGCCATCGTCAGGCCGCCGTGTTCAGCAGGACGGGGGCGACGGGCGGTGCGGCGACGCGGCCGCCGGCGGCGGTGTACGCGTTCGGCGCGGTGCGCGGGTCGGGCTGGGCGAGGCTGCGGACCGACAGGTCCACCAGCTCCAGCTCGCGGCGCACGAGCTGCGCGTTGATCGCGTTGGCCAGCTCCAGGTCGCGGATGCTCCGCTCGATGCGCTCGATGCGCGGGGCGAGGGCTGCGAACTCGTCGGCGGCCAGGGCGCCCTGGAGGGACGACCAGCGGGTCGCGGCCAGGCCGCGCTCGTCGGCGAGGGCCTGGGAGGCGGCCGTGCGGGCCTTCTCGATCGCGGCGAGGCGCCGGACCTCGGTCTCGATCTCGGCCGCGAGGGCGTCGACCGTCTCGTGGTCGGCGCCGACGATCGCGGGCCGCTGGCGGGTGACGAGGTCGAGCAGCCGGGCCTGCGAGGCGTGGGCCTCGTCGAGGTGGGTGGCGAGCTCGGCGACGGTGGCGGCGATCATCGCGTCCGGCTCCGCATGCCGAGGCTGGACGAGGGAGCGGCGGCGGGGGGCCGGGGRTCCGTCCCCTGCCCACCCGCCTGTGCCGCCAGCTGCGCGCGGATGCGCGCCTTGACGTCCTCGTCGTGGTCGATGCCGTCCAGCTGCCCGCTGTCCGCCCCGGCGTACTGGATGCGCCCCTCGCGGATCCACCCGACGATGAGGCCCTCCTCCACGCCCGTGTCGGACGCGGTCTGGAGGATCGACGCGCCGCGGTTGTCGGCGAGGTACTCCTTGACGGCCTGGAAGCGCTGCTCGCGCAGGTCCTGGCACTCGACGCAGACGCCGCGCGGCAGGAAGCCGAACAGGCGGCCGCACTCGCGGCAGGCCTCGACGTTGCTCATCGCACACCTCCGAGCTGCTTCTCGAGCATGTCGGCCAGACCGATGCCGCCGGAGCGGGCGAGCTCGTCGCCGAGCTTCTCGGTCATGAGACCGGTGTAGATGGAGTTGGAGCCCTCGGTCTCGGTGCCCTTCAGCATCTCGCCGGCGAGCATGCTCATGAAGACGCCCTCGAACTGCTCGGCGGCCTCCTCGATCTTCGGGTCCAGCGGCGTGGCCGCCGCGGGGGCGGCGCCGGCGAGGGGCGCGGTGTTGACGCCCTGGATCGGCTGGCTCATCGGCGGAGGCCGTTCGCCATGCCCATCATCTCGTCGCTCGCCGAGACCACCTTGCTGGAGGCCTCGAAGGCGCGCTGCGTGACGATGAGGGAGATCATCTCCTGGCCGACGTTCACGTTGGACATCTCGAGGACGCCCTGGGTGAGCTGGCCGCGGTTGCTGGTGCCGGGGGCGCCGACGGAGGCGGCGCCCGAGTTGGCGGTCGCCGTGAAGACGCTGTCGCCGGCGGCCAGGAGCCCCGAGGGGTTCGCGAAGGACGCCGTGTGGATCTGGCCGAGCTTGGTGACCGCGTTGTTGACCGTTGCGCTCACCGTGCCGTCGGGGGCGATGGTGACGTCGGTCGCGTTGGCGGGGACGGTGATGCGCGGCTGGAGCAGGTCGCCGCCGGGGGTGCCGAGGCGCCCGTTCGCGTCGACCTGCAGGTTGCCGGCGCGGGTGTAGGCGAGCGAGCCGTCCGGGCGCGTCACCTGCAGGAAGCCCTCGCCCTGGATCGCGACGTCCAGCGCGCGGCCCGTGTTGGAGAGGGCGCCCTGCTCGTGCTCCTTGCCGAGCTGCCCCGGCGCGGCGCCGAGGCCCACCTGGCCGTCCTTGCCGGTGGGGAGGCGGAAGGGCTGGTAGGCCAGGTCGACCATGTCCATCCGGTCGCGCTTGTAGCCCGTGGTGGTGGCGTTCGCCAGGTTGTTGGCGACGACGTCCATGCTCGTCTGCTGGGCCATCATGCCCGTGGCAGCCGAGTAGAGCGCATCCATCATCTGCCCTCGTGCCTCCGTGTCGTCGTGCAGACGGCGGGGCCGGGCGGAGCGTCGTGGGCGAGCGTGTGGTGCAGGGGGTGGAGGCCGTCGATCTGTCAGGCCTCCCGAGCTTCCGCCACGTCGGGGCGGTCCGGCTCAGGGTTGCTCGCTGTCAGGCGTCTCCGCTACGCGACCGCACCGACCTTCTGAACCGAGGCCTGGAGGGCCTCGTCGTGCGCGGTCACGGACTTCTGGTTCGCCTCGAACGCCCGCATCACGCGGATGAGGTCCACCATCTCCGAGACCACGTTGACCGTGCTGCTCTCGAGGTGGTTCTGACGCACCGACGCCGTTGACGTCCCAGTCGCCGTGCCGGTGTAGAGACTTCCACCCTCCGTGGTGATCGAGGCCGGGTCGAGGTCGGTGAGCAAGAGCTTGCCCTTGACCTGCCCGCCCTGCGAGATCGTTCCGTCGGCGGCGATCTTCACCTCGCCGCGGTCCAGCGTGATCGGCCCGGCCACCCCGAGGACGGGGTTCCCCTCCTTGGTCACCAGGCGGCCCTTGTCGTCGAGGCCGAACGACCCGTCCCGGGTGTATCGGCGCCCGTCGGGCGTGTCGATCGTGAAGTGGCCCTTGCCCACCAGGGCGAGGTCCAGGTTGTTGCCGGTGAAGCGCAGGGCCCCTTGGGTGTCGATCCGGTCGATGCCGTCGACCTCCGCGCCCATCTCCATCGTCCCGATGGCTGGTGCGCCGGCCTGGCCCATGTTGTGCAGCAGCATGGAGCGGAACGGGTGCGCCGTGCTCTCGCTGCGCTTGAAGCCGGTGGTCGTCGCGTTCGCCAGGTTGTTGGCGATGACGTCCTGTCGCGCGCTCTCGGCGAGCAGACCGCTCGCCGCGATGTAGATCCCTCTGAGCAAACCCCGGCCTTCCGTGGGTGAGTCCGTTCCCGGCTGTCATCGGCAGTCCGGGAGCGCCACTTGATCTCCCGGGAATCCGGCGACCGACGGACCTGGCGTGCTCCTCACCCCTCACGTGCGGGCTCGCGGGCGACGACAAGAGGGTGTGTCCTCGAACGTCACCCCGGCCGCGGTCCCAGCGACGGCGGCCCCGGTCCCAACCGCTGCGCCGGCCGGCGCAGGCGCGATCGCGGTCGCGCCGTCGCAGGTCCTGGGCGTCACGGAGGGGCAGGTGCTGGCGGCGCGGGTGATCGCCGCGGGCGCCGGGCAGGTGGAGCTGGCCCTGGCGGGCGGCGTGCTGACCGCGGCGAGCGACCTGCCGATGGAGCCGGGCGCGA
>BFBZ01000018.1_pt1 | contig 101999 bp, 96 predicted proteins | sample 1888401 | NCBI WGS metagenome assembly BFBZ01 (sample SAMD00112614, study PRJDB3348) | symbiont metagenome | host: Chara braunii
GCGCGCTCGTGGAGAAGGCCCCGGACGCGGATCTTCTGCGCGAGATGATCGGCTTTGCAGCCCAGCGGTTGATGGAGATGGAGGTCGCCGGGCTGACCGGAGCCGCCTATGGCGAGAAGAGCTCCGAGCGTCTGGCGCAGCGCAACGGGTACCGTGACCGCACCTGGGAGACGCGCGCCGGTGCGGTCGAACTGCGTATTCCTAAGCTGCGCAAGGGAAGCTACTTCCCGGGCTTCCTGGAGCCGCGCCGGATGGCTGAGAAGGCGCTGACGGCCGTGATCCAGGAAGCCTACGTCCAGGGCGTCTCGACCCGTTCGGTCGACGATCTCGTTCAGGCGATGGGGATGAGCGGCATCTCCAAGAGCCAGGTGAGCCGGCTCTGTGGCGAGATCGACGACAAGGTGAAGGCTTTCCTCGCCCGTCCGATCGAGGGCGACTGGCCGTATCTGTGGATCGACGCCACCTACGTGAAGGTGCGCCAGAACGGGCGCATCGTCTCGGTCGCGGTGATCGTCGCAATCGGCGTCAACAGCGACGGCCGGCGCGAGGTGCTGGGTATGGACGTCGGCCCGTCCGAGGCCGAGACGTTCTGGACCGCGTTCCTGCGCAAGCTCACACGCCGTGGCCTGCGTGGCGTGAAGCTGGTGATCTCGGATGCTCACGAGGGCATCAAGGCCACCGTCGCCAAGGTGCTCAATGCCACCTGGCAGCGTTGTCGCGTTCACTTCATGCGCAATGCTCTCGCCCATGCCGGCAAGAGCGGGCGCCGCGTGGTCTCCGCATTCATCGCCACGGCCTTCGCCCAGGACGACGCCGAGGCAGCCAAAACACAATGGCGCAAGGTCGCCGACCAGATCCGTCCCAACGTGCCGAAGCTCGCAGCCCTCATGGATGAGGCCGAGCCTGACGTGCTCGCCTATATGAGCTTCCCGGCACAGCACCGCGCCAAGCTGCATTCGACCAATCCAATTGAGCGGGTCAATGGCGAGATCAAGCGCCGCACCGAAGTCGTCGGCATCTTCCCAAACGAAGAAGCCATTGTCCGTCTCGTCGGCGCGATCCTGCTCGAACAGAACGACGAGTGGGCCGTCCAGCGCGCCCGCTACATGACGCTGGAAACCATCGGCCCTTTGAGCGATGATCCCATTGCCGGCCTGCCCGCTGTGGCAGGCTGACCAGCCCGGCCCGTACCGGAATTGCCCGGTGACCCACCATGCCAGCTACACCACTCTATGGGACACGATCCAGGCCATTGGTCTGCGGCCATTCTGCTGCAGCGCGAGAACCATGTTCTGGCCGGAGGCGCACCCCGTGCGGCTCTTCGCCTCCGAGGCGCTGCGGCCCACCTGGTTCTAGGGCGGCGGGCGCTCTTTGGCCCAAGTCTCCGCGATTTCCGCTTGTCCTTGGTCCAGGTGATGCGAAACCCAAAGGCAGCGGTCCTTGCAAAGCGCTGCCCGACTTCCTAGAATTCTCGGGTTTTTATCGACCGTTTAACGCTCTTGAACGCGAGGCCGAAGCGATTTCCTAAGGTCAGATTTTCCGCTGGGGATCTCTCATGTTTGATGCCGCTACCACCGCGCTTTTGCGCGCGGTCCTCGACGAGGTCTGCGAGAACGTTTCCCGCTACGAGACGGGCGCCCGTACGCATGTCGCCTCGAAGATTCTGGAAGCCGCCACCAATGGAGACACCACGCCGGACCGGCTCAAAGAGGTCGGCCGCGAGGCTCTCTCAGGCGTACCGACCATGTGGCGATAGTCGCAAGGCGCGGAGATGAATTTCCAGGTCACGGTCCTGAAGATTCTGGTGAGCTATCCCGGCGGCTTCGCGGAAATGGCGGATCTCAAGCGTGACATGGCAATTCTGGCAACCAGCGGCCCCGATTGGGCCGAGCGCACCAAACGCTTGGCTGCTCGCGTTCCGGATCTGGACATCTTTTCGCAAGAATTGATCGAGCGCCTGAACGGTGGGTGGCGGATCACCGACAAGGGGCGTGCGGTATTGGACGTCATGGAAGCCCGTCATGCAGCTCCCGAGGCCGCGCCCGCGGCAGCTCATGTCGACACGTCCGATCCCGCAACATCCCCGCCGCCGCTTCCGGTCATGGCGCGCCCGGGTAAACGCAACCGTCGTCAGCGTCGGCAGGCCGCCCGCGAAAGGGCGCGGGCAAAGGCTTCCTGAGCTGCTTCGTGCGCCGGATCGACCAGTGGGAACGAACATCGAGCAATGGCTGTCAGCCAGGCCGACGGGCCAGCTCGTGCAAAATCATTCTGTAAGGCAATCTCGAAGCGGGGCGGCATCGGCGCGTACTGGTTTGGAGCCAATCGCAACACGCATTTTGCAGGAGACCCATCGCGTCAAGTCGATCCGCTTCATCCAGACGCGGCACATTCGACTGGGACGGGCGATCGAGCGGCAACATCAGCCCTCTTCGGGACCCCGCACCACGTGAAGACGAGGGCGGGGGATCGGCAACGGCCTCTCAGTTCCCGGGGCAGGCTCCCGCCGAATGCCTTTGACGGCGTATCGCTCTGCGAGCTTTAACAAGCGCCGCTTGATGAACGGGTCCGCGCGCTCGGCGATGTCGCGCACGCGCTGCGCCAGCCCGCGGTAGAACTCATGCTCCATGACACCACCACCCCACAACAAGAAGTAGTGGCAGTTGATTACGAGGCTGTGGTCGAGGTCAATACACTTCGCGCGGGCGGCACGATTTCCGCGGCGCACAAGTGTCACGCTTCAGAGGGATCTTCGCGACGGCGAGCCTGCAAGGAAGTGGTGAACGCTATGGGCTTGAACCAAGGTCCTGCGGGCCCGGATGCCGAGCGCGAGGCCAAGCAGGAACAGGCCTGCCCCGAACGTCGCCATGGCGGCGAACGGCTCAGCTGCAAGCCCAGCTCCAACGACAGCCACGATGAAACCCGCCACCATCAATCGAGCCGCGATACGCGACTGCTTGATTGGGTCAATTGCCATGCCGCCTCTTCCCGTTGTTCACAAAAGTCGACCGGAGCTCGCTCACTGTGAAGCTGCGATCCCTTGCACAAGCGCAGAGATCTGCTTTCTCAGCCTTCGGTCCTTGAGCTTCTGATAGGCCTCGTACATCTTGATCGCCGGCTTGTCGAGATCGGCGATTAGGAGTTCAGGCAACCGGTTGGACGAAGTCTTCGATTTCTCGCCAAGCAGGACCGCGGTTGAAACGCCGAAGATTGCCGCAAGCCGCAACAGCCGCGTTGGGCTAAGCTGATTGACGCCCCGTTCATACTTCTGAATTTGCTGAAATGAGACGTCGAGCTCGTTGGCCAGAAATTGTTGGGTAAGCCCATTCTGAAGGCGCAAGCCGCGAATCCTGGCTCCGATAGCTGCGTCGATCATTCCCTCATCTGCTTTTGTCATCGCCAATATGCCCCCAATGCGGTCGATATAAACCGAAGCCAATGATCTTGAAAATGCCACGCCACCGTCACAATGCAACGAGCACCTCGACTAGATGCGCATCGCCTTTCTTCGCACAATTTCGATCAGCTCTTCTGCCATCAAGAGATGTTCTGAGGCGGTCCGAATCTGATCCGTATCCGATTTTATCGCGTCGGCGCGGCGCAGTTGCAATGCTGCCAGCTCGAGACACAGAATAATATCGCCGATGTCACGCCGGGCATTCGTCGGCTGATGACGACGGTCGAGGAGCACTTCCGTCTCGGCATCCCCCGAGGCGGTGTAAATCCTAACGGGGGATGCCAGACCCAATTTAGGGAATTTTAGGACGTTTGGCATGCTCGTTACGTCACCACAGGAGGACTGGACGCGCTTGGCAGAGCTGCAGCACATGTTCTTGATAATGAGAGCCAACAGCAATATGAGCCCATAAGCGGAATTTTGTTTCCATGTTGTGTGCGCGGACCATGTGTTGCCCGCCGATTACCTGTCGCTGTTACTCTCTTGCCGGATGCCCTTCGCATTGCGAGTGAGCTCAGCCTCGACCAGCAGCTCATGGACGAGAATACGCGCAAGTCGTTCGGGAAGCATGCGCTCAAGCGCGGCCGTCCGCTCCATCTGTCCGACGACCGCGACGAGCGTGCCTTCTGTGACGAGATACGCGCATTGGTGCGCTTTGCCGCCATAGAGGTACTCGAAACGTACAATGTCGGCTTCGCTAAGCTTCATGATCGCCCTGCGAAGTGCGCTGTTCAAATGGCGCCGGCTCGACCGAGGAATCGGATCGCCGACGTGAGAACATGTTCATCGCTCTGCTCGCGAAAGTTTATCGGCATCATGCTATACGCTTCGACGTGTATTATACGTTAAAGCGTGTGGCGCAAGAGCGTCGCAAATGCATCATCCTGCCGGATGAAGCGGCGAACACCAGCGCACACCAAACGCTTGCTTGCCCGCAATCTCCGCCGTTTGCGGCAGCAAAGATCCTGGTCGCAGCACGATCTTGCCGACGAGGCGAACGTTCGGCAGGCGTTAGTCAGCGCTCTCGAGGTCGCGAAGGCTAATCCGACGCTTGATTCCCTCGACAAAATTGCCGTCGCCCTCAACGTGGGCGTCGCCGATTTGCTCCTTCCTTGAGATGTCGAACTCGATCGAACCTCCCCCCAAGATGGCCTGTCTGCCCCGCTTCGGAATGATAGGCATTGGAAGGGCCATCGGCTGGCCGGCACCGGGGCCCACGGAGCGAAAGAGCCCCGAACTTGGGTGTCCGGGGCTCAGTGTCAGCGTCGTAGCTCCCTCCTTGGGCGGGAAGTTCGGCAATGACCCTGGAAGGCTTGAGCCTTCTGGGGCAGTGCGCATTGAGTCAGATCAACAACCGATAAGCTTTTCACGAACAGCGCGACGAGCGATCCATCTGGCGGCAGTTGTCGGCTAGGATCATCCAGCCTCTTCCTCCCGCTGCAGATCGCTTCGACCCCAGCGAAAGAAGCCGGTTCGGCGTCGCTGGATTGCGGCGACCAAGCGGGATTGACGGCAACTGACCCTAGCCAGGAATCCCGATGTGCCACTATCACTGGAAACCGGTCGATTGGCTCGCCGCAAGAACTCTCTCGGCCGAAGGAGCGCGACACATTGCTCCGAATCGTTGCGACGGAAGCACCGGGATAGTATGACTTGATCAATGGAAGACGACATCCGCTGCGGTACAACCGCCTACATTCGAGAGAATCTCGATCTCCATCTGATGACGGGCCGCTATTCGACCATTCTTGTCCGAGAACTTGCGGAGATGTTCGAGCGCCGTTCCGGCAACGTGTTCGCGATCCTTGATGAGATTGCCGCACTGGAGGGAACGCCGAGTGCGCGCCCAAGTCTTACCAAGCCTCCCACCATGTTTGTCCGGCCGCCGCTGACCGGGCTTTGGCACAAGCACTACAATCAGGCGTCATTCCTGCATCAGAACGTCTGGAACCACTGGCGGGCGAACGACTTTGCCGCGCATGCCGCAAGGACCATTGGAGAGGCGGCAATTCCCGAGGACAAGGTCATCGGCGCGCTGATCCACGCATTCGTAATCGGTGGCTATCGCGAGCGCAGCGAGGCTCGCCGCCTGACGGGTCAATGGATTGTGTTTGCCCGGCGGGACGATGTGAACACTTACCTGACGCTGGGGACGCATGGCGACGATGCCGCGATTCTTCAGAGAGTGCTCGGCTGCGCGAACGAGTTCCCGGAGCTCGACCTGGACGAACGGCGCGTGCCCGCTCGGTAGTCGAGTTGGCGACGCCAATATTGCCTCATCATCGAAGAGATAGCCAATGAGCCTGGATTCGCCGACCGCCGCCATCGACCGCTTCTTCCGGTTGTACTTCAGCCACAGCGTGGCGCCGGATCAGGATACGCTCCTCAATCTGCTGAACGGCCTTCATGGCCTGAATGACAAACTTCAGAAGGATGTTGGACGAAATCTGTTTGCGTCGAGCAATTTCATCGCGCTCAAAGCCCTCCGAAATCTCTTTCATCACCACGTCGAGCTCATCCATGACATCAAGATCATGCCAGTGAGCGATCTGCCGCCAATGACCACCGATCTGCTGGTTGTCTGTCTGGTGCCCGCAGACCTGATCGAGCAGGCCGCAACGGAGACCGATCGGAGGTATCGCGAGCAGGTCCGATCGGCGTTCGCAGCCTTCAAGAGATATGGATCGATCGTCAATATTCAGCCCTGCCTGTTCAACGTTGCGGTGGATGTTTTCGAGTTGGTTGCCAAATTGAACGTGACGCCATCCTCGGACGCATATATGGCCTTCGAACAGTCGTATCAGTTCGAGGAGGCCAACGGGCACGATCATCGGGTGAGCGGGAATATCTGGTGCAGCGCCGGCTCGGTCACCGAAGTGTTGCAGAAGGTCTTCGGCCAGGCGGCCAGGATGAGGACCCTGACTTCCCTGGTCGACAACCAGTCCTGATTCGCCGGCGCCTGTTTAGGGAAGTGATGGGTGTCGCTCTCATTCAAATACAACACCAATTCGCTTTTCTTTGCGCCAAACCACTCGACAACGTTGATGCGTTCGCGTTCCAGACAAGAGCAGATTGAACTCCGACGGAATGCCTAGTGGACTTGCCACGTCCAGCGCCGCGCCCGTGTCGGAGATGTTTCGTACGACACAATCGATGGCGCCGCCATTGAACTCGATGATGCCGGACTTCAGCACACGCTGGCGCGGTGCTGCGCGCTGGTTGTCCAGAACCTGGAGCGGCACTTCGGGCTGCGCCTTCTCGGACAGCCTTTGTTGGGCGAGCCTTTCGGCGTGCTGGGCCGCAGTCGCAATGTCCTGCTCCGTCAGTGTCGGTCTGATCCTGGCCCATGCAAGCTTGAACCGCACCTGACCGTCCCTGAAATCAATGGCGACTCCCCTGTCGCCGGGCGTAGGATTCTGACCATAGACATTGCATCCCCACCACCAGTGCCGAGTGTGCGGTTGCTTCAGGATTCTTCCGATCGAAAGTCCGCGCCAGAGCACTTCGTAGTCATCAACCTGGACCTCGCCATCGACAACCATCGGGCGGACCCCGATTGTCTCTGGATCCTCGGACATTCTGAGCAGGCCTCTGACGACGTGATTCCGATTGCGTATTGCAATGGCAACGTCAGCGTCAAGTCAACGGCGACCGTCTAGCTCCGGGCATACCCGCACCTCCTCATCAAGAGCGGCGGGAATTAAACTTCCGACCGGCGACGGACCTTTCGAGCCCTGTCCATATAGGCCAATACGTCCTTGTTGGCCCGGTCTGCCCGATCTCCATCGGTCAATCGCGGCGACGAACTCGACGTCCGGCGATCGGTCGGGGCATCGATGACGTCCTGAGGCGGTGCCGCGCGTCTTTTGTGCCGCAACGGAGCGGCCGGACGGTGTGTTGCTTTCCTAGGCGACTTCGCACGCGGTTGGATCGCTTCCGACTCAAAGCCTTGTTGCCGGCGCTGATTGTCCACCCCCGGTTCCTTATCAGTTCGCGCGCGCCAGACCGTGGACGACAATGTTCCGACGCTAAGGGGCTGTCCTCCTTTGCCGTTCACGCCGGCGGCGGTCAGCATGCCGATCATGTCACGCCAGCTCATGCCGCGGCGTTCGGCAGCATCGAACCACCACAGGTGGCTGGCGACGAGCAGCGACAGCCGTTTCCGTCCCCCGTTAGGCAGGTGGAAGTCCTCGGTCATCGCCTTCAGCCCCGCCTCAAGCTCCTTGTTACTCGGCATTGTCGACTTCTCCACATGTCAGGATCTAAGTGGCCGAAGGAGCCTCTGCAAGTCTCTGCAAATCTCTGCAAATCGCTGCGAAGCTCTGCGTCCGTATGCGGAATAATGCAGATTTGGAGTGATCACACCTGTGCATCCTCTTAGATAGGATCATACTCCTACTCTGCGGAACGCCTAATGCTGGCTTTCCGGGACCAAGCTCGTTTCTGCTGCTGCGGGCTGGCCGCTGCTCGGTGCCAACAGCATTTCTCTCTCTCGCATGAAGAGCTGGAAAGTAAGGATCCGGTCTCGGTTTCCGTCGGGAAAAATGAACGACCAGCTTTTTAAATGGCCGTCGCCGTTGCCCACCATGATGTCGACCACGAACCTCCTTATGGCTTCGAACGCTTCTCCAAAGGGGTCGGACGAAAATTGCGTCGTCACGTTCACCAGATTTTCCTGGTTGGCCAAGAAGTATTTTTGCTGGTCGACGGCTCCCAGTATCCGGGCGAAGTCTTCTATATGGATTTTTACCCCATCGGGCGCAGTCGAAGCGCCTGATGACGAGCGCGTGCGTACCGTGCTTGAGAACTGCTCAGGAATACTCTGGATCTTGTCGGATTCCACCATCCACGCCTCCGAACCGTTTGCGCCGGCAAGGCCGGCTACCGGCGTCGTCGGGAGGTTGTGCATCGAGCACTTAGGAGCAGCTCCAGGTCACCACAGACACATTGCCAATTTTCAACGTGCTCTTACCTGATCATCATTATGAATTTTGGTGAAATACGACTCTCAAATTTAACGTCGGCGCGACGACTTTTGGATCGCCAATCCTTACTGAACCAGCGATCTGTATGGGATCGACGATCACGGACAAGAGCCACTGGCCAAATGAAGCGACCAGAGCGCTCGAACCCGGACCGCCGCCACGCAGCACAATCTGAGTCCCGCGTTCGCGTATGACGGTGCGCGATCCAGTTCGCAGCGTGAGCCAGCCGCGTACCGCGTCCATCACCGTGCCGCTAGTATGGCCTAATCGACATCGCCGAGTACTTGCTACAAGCGTTCGAGACGCAAAATGCCCCTGGCATCCGGAACATAATTTTATTCAGTCGTACCATATCGTTTCTCACTGTTGAAATTTCGATGGACTAGCGGCTTCGGATGGGAGAGGCGTCGAACCTCGCGAAGTCTTGTCCTGCGAGAGTGGCGTCAGTGCTTGCGCAGCGTTGGCGAGCGCGTACAAGGCTTTCAGCGATAGCGCACCTTAGCGGAGCCCTCGCTTCCATTGCCGTGACGTCCGCTCTGGCCGACCGTAAGCCGACGTGGGATGAACGATCTCGTATCGAGACCAAACTGAAGGAACTGGGCTACGCGAGATGGAATGACGTCAAATTCGACGAAGAGCGCAACGCTTGGGAAGTTGATAATGCACGCGCGGCCGACGGCAAAGAGTACGATCTAAAGCTCAATCCGCAGTCTTTGGATGTCATCTCACGACGGCTCGACGACTAGGCCTCGCCGCCGGTCGCGTCGCGGTGGCACTCTGCAGATCGCGGATGCCCGTGACAAGTAAACCCCTTGAGATTTTCCTCCGTGAAGGATATTCAAACGCTTACTAAAATGGTTCTTGGATGCGTGAGTATGCTCGCTGGCTCGAGGAAGAACGTGCGGTTCAGTTGGCGGAGATTTTCCGCCTTCTCGGCGACGCGGATCGTCTTCGGATTGCGGTCAATTGCCTGGACAGTCCGGAGTGCCTCGGCGACATCGCCCAGCATGTTGGACTTTCAGCGTCCCTCTCTTAAGCCATCACCTGCGACTACTTTGCGCCGCTCGTTTCGTGCGCTCGCAGAAATGAGGCAAGTAGGTCTTTTACGGCGTGGAAAAATGGGATTTTCGCTTGCGGTGAAGCTGCTATTCACGGGCCTGACGATTGCTGGCTTCGCATCGCTCTGGGGTGCTATCGCCGCTGACGTTGGTGCATCCCTCTTCGTGGTCTTAAATGGACTGCGTCTGCTCACGCGCGGTGAGCCGCCGACGTCTTAACCGTCCGCTTACCGGTCGCCCACGAAGGTTCGCCTGCGGACGCTTAGCGAGGAATTCATTTGGCTTTGGTTTCCAATGTAGGGTTTGCCACCGCCTTTGCTGCAGGGGCCGTGTCGTTCCTCTCGCCGTGCGTCCTGCCGCTCGTCCCAGGCTACGTGTCTTACGTCGCTGGTCAGTCGGTTACAGGGTCCACCGCGGGTCAAGTGCGATGGCGGACCCTCGGGTTAAGCCTGTGCTTCGTGCTCGGTTTCTCGACGGTATTTGTGCTGCTTGGGTTGGGCGCAAACGCGTTGAGCATGCTCTTGAATGCCTACCGGTGGGAGGTCAACCTTGCCAGCGGCATGCTCGTCGTTGTCCTCGGATTGTTTACTGCAGGGCTTCTCCGCTTGCCATGGCTTCAGCGTGAATTGCGTTGGCATGGAGATCCTCCCGGGAGCGGGCCGGTTGCAGCCTATTTTCTCGGAATGGCTTTTGCCTTTGGCTGGACGCCTTGCATTGGCCCCGTGCTCGGTGCGGTACTGGCCGTCTCGACGTCCTCGGCCAGCCTGAGTGGGGTTGCTCTCCTCGCCGCGTATTCGCTTGGGCTCGGAGTGCCCTTTATTCTAGCGGCCCTTTTCATGGGCGGGTTTGTGGGAAGGCTGCGCACCTTCCGCCGAGCTGGTCGCGCTCTACAACTCGCAGCGGGCGCCATCATGGTTGTGATGGGCGTAGCCATGATCACCGGTCACCTCACCATGTTCGCAATCTTCATGCTCGAGACCTTTCCAGCATTCGGGAGCATCGGATGAGTACCCCACCGGTTAATTCGACCCATGCAACTAAATCGTCGGCAAAGGGGGCAAGGCTCTTCGGACTTGGTCTGGCGTTGGCATGGCTCCTCATAGATCAAGCAACGAAGTGGTGGATCCTCGAATATGCCATGAAGCCCCCTGAGCCGCTCCGCATCGCGCCGTTCTTTAACCTGGTGCTCGGCTGGAATAGTGGCGTTAGCTTCGGAATGTTGGGTGGTCATGAATTGCCACCTTGGACGCTCGCACTTTTCTCGGGAACGATTGCTGCGGCACTGATTGTTTGGCTGTTGCGGACGCGCGACCGACTTATTGTTATTGGTTTGGCGTTTATCATCGGAGGAGCGCTTGGCAATGCCGTTGACCGGCTTCACCACGGCGCCGTAACCGACTTTCTCGATTTCCACTTGGCAGATTGGCATTGGCCAACGTTCAACATGGCAGATATCGGTGTGGTCGGTGGCGCTGGCCTGCTGATACTGGACAGTCTCTTCCGCGGAGACAGTGACCTCACTTGGGAAAGAAAGGGCGGAAACTCTACGAAACCGTCGTCGTGATCCATCGGGGCCTGAAGAAGATTGAAAGATGAGGCTCGTCCGCAAACCGTCGATTAGGCGATCTGGACTCGGCATTAATTCGCAAACCGGGATCGGAACCGGTCGGTGAAAGACGACTTCTGATCTGGGGCGCCGATTGGTGCGGTCGCGGACTGCTGCTCAACTGAAGACGGCGTTGCAGACGCTACGACACCGGATGATGACGGCCGATTAGACGCTGATGGGTCGAGGTCACCCTCGACCTGCTTCTGAAGCTGCTGAAATGCTGGTGACCTCGGATTTGCAGCGGTGCGCGAGGCAGGAGCTTCGACCGGAATCTCGCGTGGTTCCACAGCCAATGCCTCGGGCCGGCTGACATCACCCAGAGATCGTCGGGTTTTTTCGTCCACGTCCGGCGAGCCGCCGATACTAGCTGGCAAGGCTAATATTTTCAGCGAGGGGTGGCCGCCGCCATCCTGATAAACGAGGCGAATGGCGGGAGTCCCCTTCGCAATCAGGGCAGCGACATCCCGTTCGTCCCGCGAGGCCTTTGCGGAGATATCTGCCACGAACGTCGGATCGGTACTAAACGTATATCGGCCACCAGAAACCGTCCACGCAGGTTCTTGGCCGGTGACCTCGAAAATATCGGAGCCTTCCTTCAGATTCTTCCAAAACGCGAAATGGGAGTCCGCGCGGTGCTTGGCCAGGTTCTCGGCGATCATTCGGAACGGGTAAGACTGGAACTGGAACGAGCGCTGTCCAGACGCAAAGGCCTCGCGAGCGATCGCATAGATCTCGCTGATCGCCTCGTCGGTCATTGCGAAGCAGCCCTGCGAGGAGCAGGCACCGTGAACCATCAGGTGGGATCCGGTGCGGCCATGAGATCGATCGAAGGCGTTAGGGTATCCAATATTGAAAGACAGAAAGAGACTTGATTTCGGATTCATCGCAGCGGCGGTCACGTCATAGAAGCCCTCCGGAGCTTGACGATCGCCTTGGCGGACCTTCGGACCGAGTTGTCCTGACCACCGGCACATCGGGTAAGATTTAAGCAATGCATACTTGCCGTCTCGGCCGAGTTTCCAAACCTCGATTTCGGACTCCCTCTTGAAAGACCGCATTGCGATGGGGGCGCCGGGGTCCATGCCTCTATCGAAGATGAGCGCCAGCGTTTTCGCGGGAATAGGAGCGAGATCTCGGGCTGAACGGTAAGCCTCCTGAGTGCAGGAACTCAGCGCCGCCAGCAGGCAAGGCGCCAGAAGGAGCCGCTTCAAGAAAGTCCGGTACACCGCCCCATCCCCGCGCACTGAAGTCATTCCGGGCCCATTTACCTGAATTGGGGTGGCGCTATCGCTCTTGTCTATGCGAAGTCCCGCTTACCTTCTCGCCTTGCTAAATATCCTGGAATCGCGACGAGGCAGGTAAGAGATTATCTTGACATTTACCCATTTCGGCTGATTCAAACACTCATTGGAATGTATGTATTTATGGCAAGATCAAGTCTCGACGAAGACCAGGCGATCGAGCTCGCAGAGATCTTTCGCGTGCTCGGGGATCCGAACCGCTTGCGGATCGCGGTGATCTGTCTCGGAGAACCGCGGTGTGTGACGGACATTGCCGAATGCGTCGGGCTCTCGGCGGCATTGGTCAGCCATCATTTGCGACTTCTGAAAGCTGCCCGATTCGTAAAAGCTAAGCGTAGCGGCAACCAGGTATTTTACGGAACGCTTGACGATCACGTGCGGTGTGTGATCCGGGACATGGTCGGCCACTTAGGCGGCAATACTGCGGGTCTGGAGAAGCGTAATGACGCATGTCGAATTCGCCGAAAAAGGAAATGACCTCCGCAAACTGCGGTGCAAGTCCGTATCCTGACCAATGATGCGCCGACCAAGAATTTGGGTGCGACCAATACATGGTCCACGGCCGGATATAGGGAAGGACTATCTTTGCTCAAGCGAAGCTCCGACAAACGGACCAATCAAGAGTCTATCAGCCGCACACGCACACATGGACGGTAATCCTGACATGCCATTCTCTCGCCTTTCATCATTAGTGAATTCCGCGCGTTTCCGTTTTTTCACGTTTGCATTTGGATGGGGTTACCGGTTGACGATACGCAAGGGGGGAGGCTGGGCCGAGCCCCTGATACAAGAAGCTGCGCCACGTTCAGGCCAGCGAATTCTGGAGGTGAGCGCCGAGGGTTGCAGCATCTGTGTGTCGCTTGCGCGTCAGTACCCCGCTGTACACGTCTCGGCTGTGCATCCGGCGGGATTCGCCCACGAACCCTTGACCAATCTCGAGCTTTTGAACGGTAGCCAGTGCTGCATCGAGTGCCACGCGGCGTCATTCGACAAAGTGATTTGCGCGCTCGCGCTGCATCCTTTATTGCAGAACGAGAAGCTCGCCCTCCTCAAAGAAATGCAACGAGTATTGCGGCACGGCGGCACGCTGCACCTTGCCGATTTCGACCAGCCACAGCAGCCATTAGAGATCCACGCGCTTCGCGGCACCGGCTACTTGTTCGGCGCTGGCACCGCAAAGTCCCATCACGATGGCACCTGGTTGAACTTGATCAAGCAGGCGGGCTTTATCGGCGTGCGTCGCGTGGAGACTTTTTCCGAGATCGTCGGCCGGATTGCCATAGTCCGCGCACGTCGCGGCTGAACGTTTTCTCCCGCCCAATTCTCGTCAGCATGCCGGCATGAGACGGATGACGGGTTACTTATTAAAATCCTGGTCGAAAGCCTCACAAGTAGCCGAGGGGCCGGACACGGCCTGAAATGAGATTGGGTTATTCGCGACGACAACAAAAACTATTCGACGCACAAAACCCTGCGGTTCCGCAAAGCCAAAGACAAATGCCTTGAGCGACCGCAGGACTCGATGTTTTCGGAACAAATCATGCTGGTGTTGTATCCCGAAGTTTGATAGTGCTCGCCCTATGATGCTAAGAACCAGCTACCGCGGAAACTCCCTAGCACTGGCTTGTCGCCGGTTGCTTGTGGCGTTTTTTGCTGTCGCATATTTGTGGGGTGGGTTCGCGGGGGAGATTTCGTGCGCTGGGGAAGTGCTCGTCGTCGGCTCGTTGTTTGACGTAAGCGCTGGACCGGACGTTGATGGTGGATCAAAGAAGGCGCCGACGGTTGTTGACCATTGCTACAGTTGTGCGGCGATTGTCATTCCCGTCGCGATTCAGGTTTCCGTACCGACTAGTGCACTGACCGGTTTGTCCTTCTCGATCGACACGATAAGAATCTGGGAAACACGCCTGCTCGATCCGCCGCCCCCTAAGACCTTGACCTGAACTGTTTGCCGTGCGGTCCGTCCGCGCATTCGTTTCGCTTTCAGGTCCTCCATATGTCCAGCTTCCGTCTTGGTGCACGCATTTTTTGTGCGTTGCTCGCCTATTCATGTCCATCTTTCGCCGCAGATGGCGCGTCTCGCACTATTTCTCTGCCGCAGGCCCTGCAGCGAGCTTTGGCGGCCAACCCGCGCCTTACGGCAGCGGAACGCGATATCGGTATTGCGGGCGGTCTCCGCATTCAGGCCGGGGCGCTACCCAATCCGGAGGCTTCGTTCGAACTGGACAACGCGCTTGGCTCCGGTCCCTACAAAGGCCTGCGCTCAGCCGAGACCAATCTGCAGCTTAGCCAACTTGTCGAACTGGGTGGCAAGCGGGAAGCACGCATTGCGGCCGGCGAGGCCGGGATTGGTACTGCCGTCTGGCAGCGGCGGGCGACGCGGTTGGAAGTCCTATCCGAGACCGCGATCGCCTTCATTACAATCGTCAGCGCGCAGCGGCGCATCGAGATATTCGACGAGCAGGTTGCAAGTTTTGACCCCCTTATTCCATTGTTGCAAAAACGAGTTCAGGAGGGGGCGTCCTCGCCAGCAGAGACTTTGCGCGCGCAAGTGGCAGCCGACCTTTTCCGCGTTGAACGCGAACGCAGCAAGACACTGTTGGCAACGGCGCGCCGCGATCTCGCAATTTTGATGGGTGATGCGAGTCCGAGGTTTGGTGAAGCTGTGGGGCGCTTGGCCACCACCGGTCAGCCCCCGCCGTTCAAGGCCGTACTGCAGGCAATCGACGCCAATCCGCAGTTGGCGCGCTGGACCGCCGTCACGGCGCAACGCAACGCCGAGCTACTTATCGCGCGGCTTAAGGCCATTCCCGACCCCCGGATTTCGGCGGGCTGGAAGCATTACCAAGAAACCAACGACAATGCGGTTCGTCTGGGCGTTTCGATCCCGCTTCCGGTCTTCGACCAGAATACCGGCAACATCATTGCGGCACAGGAGACGCTGGCGAAGACGGATGCGGAGCGGGCGATCAACAAGCTCGTCCTGCTCAGCATCGCCGGCCGGGCTTACGACGCCCTGACCGGTGCTTTGGCTGAACTCAAGCTGCTGCGGTCGTCGGTCATTCCCAACGCCCGCAGCGCGGCCGAGACCATCCTCAGCGGCTACTCACAGGGCCGCTTCACTCTGCTGGAACTGCTCGACGTTCGCGGTTCGCTGTTGCAGGCGCTACTGCGCGAGCAGGAAGCGCTGCAGAATTTCCATATCGCCGTGGCCACCATCGAAGGGCTCGTCGGTAATCCTTTTTCGCTCACCCGCGAGAGTTCAAGATAATGAAGGCATTCGTTCGCTATTCAATGTTCATTCTGGTTGCTTTGGCCCTTGCCTACAGCGGCTATCGGATGCTTACCCCGGGGGCCACGAAAACGAATCCAGCCGACAAGGCGGAAAAGGCCGAAAAGGATGAGCACGCCGACAGCGTTACGTTGAGCGACGCCAAGATCGAAACCGCAGGGATCGAGCTCGCGAAAGCTTCGGCGGGCGTGCTGCGAGACAGCCTCTTACTCAACGGAATGGTCCAACCGAACCAGGAATCGCTGGTCCAGGTCACACCCCGATTTCCCGGAATTGTTAGGGACGTGCGTAAACGCATCGGTGATCGAGTTCAAAAAGGCGATGTCTTGGCGCTTATCGAAAGCAATCAGAGCCTGACCCAATACGAACTGAAGGCGTCGCTCGCGGGGACGGTGATCGATCGTCAGACGACGCTCGGCGAATACGCCTCGGAGCAAAAGCCGGCGTTTGTGATCGCGGATCTCTCAACCGTATGGGTCGATTTCTCCGTCTATCGGCGCGACCTCAAACGCGTCGGAATCGGCGATCAGGTTCTGATCGATCCGGCAGATGGCGGGCCGCCCATCAACTCCAAAATTTCGTACCTGTCGCCCGTCGGCAGCAGCGACACTCAGAGCGCGCTTGCCAGGGCCGTCGTTCCGAATAACGAGCAACGGCTCCGGCCAGGTCTCTTCGTCACCGGGCGGCTGACGTTGTCCGAAAAAACCGTGAGCGTTGCCGTGAAGGCCTCTGCACTGCAGACCTGGGAAAACCGCACGGTCGTTTTCGTGCGCAATGGCGAAAAGTTCGAAGCGCGCGACATCGAGATCGGTGAGCGGGATCCGCAGCTAATTGAGGTCACTTTCGGCGTGCTAGACGGCGAGGTCTATGCTGCAAAGAACAGTTTCATCATCAAAGCAGAACTGGGGAAAGGATCTGGTGACAATGATTGATGACGCTGCAATGACACTGATCACCGCCCTAATCAGGCCGCACATGGAAGGCCACGTGGTGCGGGCGCTGCATGACTTGCCCGACTTTCCCGGCTTTACTTTTGACGAGGTCCGGGGACAAGGACGCGGTCGCGGACAAGGCGGAGCCTACGTTTCGGCCGATACCGATCTGACCTATCATCATTTTCTCGAATTGAGATTGGTCTGCCGGTCTGAATCTGCCGATGAGATTTGCGATCGTATAGCGTCGGCCGCCTGGACCGGCAGGAAGGGCGACGGCGTCGTATTCACGACGGCGGTCTATCAATTCGTACGCATCAAAGAAATCGGCCGGCACCCGGAGAAACGCGATGATTGACGGACTTCTTTCGTTTGCCATCCGTCAGCGATGGCTTGTGATGATCGGCGTACTGGTGATGGCCGCCTTCGGTGCTTGGAATTTCACGCGCCTGCCGATCGACGCCGTTCCCGACATCACCAACGTCCAGATCCAGATCAACAGCCGGGCGCCTGGCTACTCGCCGCTGGAAGTCGAGCAGCGCATCACATTTCCGGTCGAGACCGCCATGGGTGGGCTTCCGCATCTTGATAGCACGCGGTCGCAATCGCGCTACGGCCTCAGCCAAGTCACGGTTATCTTCAAGGATGGGACCGACATTTATTTTGCCAGGCAGTTGGTCAACGAACGAATTCAGCAGGTCAAGGACCAGCTTCCGCCCGCGATCGAAACGGCGATGGGACCAATATCCACAGGCCTTGGCGAAATCTACCTTTTCACTGTCGAAGCAAAACCTGACGCCCGCAAGGCTGACGGCGGCGAATACACGCCTAGTGATCTTCGGACTATTCAAGATTGGATCATAAAGCCGCAGTTACGAAACGTGCCTGGCGTTATTGAAGTCAACACCATCGGTGGATTCGAGAAGCAGTTTCACGTGTTGCCAGATCCGGCTCAATTGATGGCCTATAAGCTTAGCTTTCGCGACGTGATGACGGCACTCGCATCGAACAACGCCAATGTAGGCGCCGGCTACATTGAGCGCAACGGTGAGCAATACCTCGTCCGCACGCCCGGGCAAGTCGCCAACATCGACGAAATCAAGGAGATCGTGATCGGCTCGCGAAACGGTGTCCCGGTTCGGGTTTCGGATGTGGCCGAGGTCGGTGAAGGCAGGGATTTGCGCACTGGCGCAGCAACCGTGAACGGCAAAGAGGTCGTGCTTGGAACTGCCATGCTGCTGATCGGCGAGAATAGCCGGACGGTGTCGCAGCGTGTGTCAGCCAAGCTTCAACAAATCGGGCGCTCGCTACCGGACGGCGTGATTGCACGAGCCGTCTACGATCGTACGAAATTGGTAGAAGCTACTGTTGCGACCGTTGAGAAGAACCTGGTTGAAGGCGCGCTTCTTGTCATCGTGATTCTGTTCATGATCTTGGGGAATTTCCGGGCCGCTATTGCGACCGCGTTCGTCATCCCGCTTTCCATGCTCTTCACCATCACCGGAATGGTTGAGAACAAGGTCAGTGCCAATTTGATGAGCCTCGGAGCCATCGATTTCGGCATCATCATCGATGGCGCCGTCATCATCGTGGAGAACTGTCTGCGCCTATTGGCTACAGAACAGCACCGATTGGGGCGCATTCTGAATCGTCAGGAGCGTTTCGAGACGATCCTTGCCGCGTCTCGGGAAGTTATCGGACCAAGTCTGTTCGGAACGCTGATTATTGGCGTGGTGTATCTTCCGATCCTCACGCTCACTGGCGTCGAAGGCAAAATGTTCACGCCCATGGCTTTGACAGTCTTGATGGCTCTCACAGGTGCCAGCATCTTGTCCCTGACTTTCGTACCTGCTGCTGTGGCGATCTTGGTCACAGGCAAGGTGTCCGAGCACGAGAATTGGTTCATGCGCGGTGCTCGCCACATCTATACGCCACTGCTCGCCGGCTCAATCCGAAATAGATGGGGAGTCGCGGCGATCGCCGCATTGTTGATGGTCGTGTGCGGGATTGCCGCTTCACGGATGGGAGGTGAATTCATTCCAAGCCTCGACGAAGGCGACGTCTCACTTCAGGCGATCCGAATTCCTGGTACCAGCCTTACCCAATCTCTTGAGATTCAGGCGATAGTTGAGAAGCGGCTCCTGAAGTTGCCTGAGGTCAAAGAGGTCTTCGCGCGGACCGGTACGGCGGAAGTGGCTACCGACCTAATGCCGCCTTCAACTTCTGATGGCTACGTTATGTTGAAGCCAAGAAAGGAATGGCCCGACCCCGAGAAACCAAAAGCTACTGTCGTTTCCGAAATCCAGAAAGCTGCGGAAGAAGTCCCCGGCAACGTCTATGAAATCTCGCAGCCAATCCAACAGCGATTCAATGAATTGATTTCCGGCGTGCGCAGCGACGTCGGTGTAAAGATATTCGGTGACGACCTTGATGTGCTCGTCCAGTCCGCGGCAAGGGTGCAGGCCGTTTTGCAGACGATCCAAGGAGCCGCGGACGTAAAGACCGAGCAGGCCTCAGGGCTTCCGGTTCTCACGGTCAAGCTTAACCGACAGGCTTTATCGCGTTACGGGATCAGTGTCGGTGATGTCCAGAACCTGGTCGAAATTGCGGTCGGGGGCAAGAATTCCGGGCTGGTCTTTGAGGGCGATCGCCGATTCAGCATCGTCGTCAGGCTTCCGGAGCATTTGCGTGCGGATATTCAGGCGATCAGGTCGTTACCAATACCGCTGCCGCCCCTCGAGAACCAATCTAAGGCGGTCCCCGCGGTTTGGGGCCACTCGCCACTGGCCCAGATCCGTTACGTGCCGCTGTCGGAACTGGCGCAGATCGATCTGGCGCCCGGTCCCAACCAGATCAGCCGAGAAGACGGAAAGCGGCGGATCGTCGTCACCGCGAATGTGAGAGGCCGCGACCTGGGATCCTTCGTCGCCGACGCTCAGAGCCAAGTGGAGCAGAAGGTAAAGCTGCCGGCGGGCTACTGGATCGGCTGGGGCGGCCAATTTGAACAGTTGGTTTCGGCAACGCAGCGGCTTACGATTGTGGTGCCGATCGCGTTGGCGCTGATTTTTTTGTTGCTTTTCATCAGCCTTGGCTCGATGCCCGACGCGTTGCTGGTGTTTAGCGGCGTGCCGCTGGCCCTTACCGGCGGCATCGTGGCCCTCCTGCTGCGTGGCATTCCCCTATCGATCAGCGCCGGCATCGGCTTCATCGCGCTGTCGGGCGTCGCCGTGCTCAACGGCCTCGTTATCATCACGTTCATCGAGCGCCTTCGACGGGAAGGACATGCTCTCATCGACGCCGTCAGCGAAGGCTCGCTGACGCGTCTTCGTCCCGTCTTAATGACCGCGCTCGTCGCTTCTCTTGGCTTCGTGCCGATGGCGATCGCGACCGGCGCCGGTGCGGAAGTGCAGCGACCTTTAGCAACTGTTGTTATCGGAGGAATCATCTCATCGACTATTCTAACGTTGCTCGTGCTTCCCGCTCTCTATGTCCTATTCCGCCGCGAAGACCTCGAAACCGTTGAGTTAAAAATACTGAAACCTGAAGGAGAAAAGTCATGAAATATGCTTTGCTAATTATCGCAGCCTTGGCGTTCGTCACCCCGGCTTCGGCCGAGGAATACGAAAAAGGACCGAACGGTGGTCTCATGCTCGATGTCGCCGGCGTCGATGCTGAGCTTCTTACCGCGGGCGCCACCGTCACCATCAATGTCTTCGCCCCAAGCACCCCTAAGCCGGTATCGACGAAGGGTTTTACCGCAGCAGTGCTCATCGCGGGGGGCAGCGGACGCGAGACGGTCACGCTTGCTCCCCAAGGCGAGAATTCCCTTAAGGGTGACGCGAAGGCAGTGATACCGGCGGGTGCCACGATCACTTTGACCATTAAAACGGCGGAAGGAAAATCGGGGCAGGCCAAATTCAAGAAGTAGAGCGGACGATGGCTACGGTTCCGATGTGGAGCGCACAGGAAACATCAGGCTGCGACGGCCGCCACGCGACTGTCGCAGCCTGTGGTGTCGATCGGAAGGTTCGACGTCCGATGCTGTACTTCATGTTGTCCGTAATTACCTTGATGACGTCCTCCACGGCGGACCTGAGGGCAGAGGGACGAACTGCTAGGATCGTCGGCCTGGGCGCCGCGACCTGCAAGCAGTTCAACGGCGACGTCGCGTTGAGTCCCATGGTGCGGAGGGATTATCTAGCGTGGGCACAAGGCTTCATGAGCGGAATTATATTGAGCAGGCCGCCGGGCGTGGACGAAGGCCTCGACCTCAATCCGGTGACCTTCGACCTGGTCACTCAATTGCGGTTCCTTGAGGATCACTGCGCGCGAAACGAGGCGCTCGATTTTTGCGAGGCTGTCGAGGCGCTCTACAAGCGGCTTCGACTGGAGGGCAAGACTTGAACGGTAACGTTCGTCGCCTCAGGCGACAACTCCTTGCAAGGTGAGGCCAAGACGCAATTGCTCCGGGGGCGACGGTGACGCTCGCGATCAAGACCGCCGAGGGTAAGGCCGTCCAAGCAAAAGTGTAAGAAGTAGCGACGCGTCCGCCGTAGATGGTTCGGCGGCGCTTGACACACCGAGGCGAACGGAATGTTAGACGGAATGTTAGAATGACGGACCGCGTCGGCAATCAATCAGACAGCGGGCCTACGGCGCGCGACCTACGCCTCGACCTGTTTCGAGGCGCAGCCAACTGGGCGATCTTCGTCGACCACATTCCCAACAATGCCGTCGCTTGGCTGACGATGAAGAACTACGGTTTCAGCGACGCAGCCGATCTCTTCGTGTTCATCTCCGGCTACACCGTCGCGCTCGTCTACTCGCGGACGATGGTAGCCAGGGGCTTCGTACCGGCCGCGGTAGGCATTCTGGCTCGGGCTTGGAAGCTATACGTGGCGCACATTCTTCTGTTCGTCGTCTACGTCGCCGCGGTCGGCTACGTCGCCCAGAGCTACGGTCACGCCCAACTTCTCGACGAATATAATATCCGGCACTTGATCGCCGATCCGATCGAATTCCTGAAGCATGGGTTGCTGCTGGAGTTCAAGCCGCTCAATCTCGACGTCCTGCCGCTCTATATCGCGCTGATGGCCACTTTTCCGCTTTTCCTCTGGCCTTTGATGCAGTCGCCTGGCTTGGCGCTGGCGGCCTCCTTTGCAATCTACGTGGCGGCCCGGACCTTCGGTTGGAACTTGTCCAGCTATCCCGACGGCACTTGGTACTTCAATCCATTCGCCTGGCAGTTTCTTTTCATGATCGGCGCCTGGATCTCGCTCGACCGGACGGGTCTGGTGCGGCGGCTGATTGCATCCCGCCTGGCCGTATGGTCGGCGGTGCTCTTCCTCTTGTTCAGTCTCGTCGTCACGCTTGCTGCGCGTTTCGGCTTTTCGGAGGCGATGCCGGCACCGATCGCAGACGTCTTGCTCCCGAACGACAAGACGAATCTGGCGCCGTATCGGATCCTGCATTTCCTCGCGCTCGCGCTGGTCGTTGCGAGATTGGTGCCGCGAAGCGCTACGGTCTTGAAACTACCCTTCCTGCGTCCAGCGACGATCTGCGGCGAGCGCTCCCTTGAAGTATTCTGCGTCGGAATATTCCTCTCGTTCGTCGGCTGCTTCCTCATCGAACTTGTTTCGGACTCGATAGCCTTCCAAACGCTCGTCAGCCTGTGCGGGATCGGCTTGATGACGGCCGTAGCCTACTACCGGACATGGACCAGGAATCTCCAGTCGACATCGACGCCGAACAGATTGAGGGTCGTTTGATGTCGGACCCCCGTGGAGCGAAATCAATGGCGCAGGCAAATACGATCACCACGCGCATGCAGGTGGAGGGGATGGACTGCGCAGCATGTGCCATCAAGATCCAAAACGCGCTGCGGCGGATGCCCGGTGTTACCGAGGTGATCGTCTCCGTCGCCGGCGGCGCCGTCACCGTCAAGCACGACCAGCCGAATACCGAGGCGATGAGACGTCAGATAGCCGGGCTCGGTTACGCGGTCATGGACCCGGAGGAGAAGAGCTCAAGACACGTCGGCCATGATCACGGGGGGAAGGGATCGGTGCCCCAAGAAGAAGACGCTGGCCATTCCCACATCCACGAGCCCGGCGCCAAGGACCAAAGCTGGTGGCGAACCCGCAAGGGCCAGTTGACCATGGCGTCCGGGGCCGCTCTCGCGGTCGCTTTTGCGGTCGGAAAAGCCGTTCCGGCCACCGAGCAGTGGGCATTTCTACTGGCAATGATGGTTGGCCTGATCCCGATCGGCAAGCGCGCGATTTCCGCAGCGATGGCAGGCACGCCGTTTTCGATTGAGATGTTGATGACGATCGCGGCGGTCGGCGCGGTGTTCATCGGGGCGACGGAGGAGGCGGCAACGGTAGTATTCCTGTTCCTGATCGGCGAACTTCTTGAGGGCGTCGCCGCCAGCAAGGCGCGCGCCAGCATCCAGGACCTGACGAAGCTGGTGCCGAAGACCGCCCGGTTGGAAGACGATGAAGGCCAAGTCCGCGAGGTGGAGGCCGACACGCTCACGGTCGGCACCATGATCCAGGTTCGTCCCGGCGACCGGATTCCGGCGGACGGCGTCATCGTGTCCGGAGAGAGTTCGATCGACGAAGCGCCGGTCACCGGCGAAAGCACGCCCGTCCGGAAGGGCCGCGATGAGAGCCTGTTCGCCGGCACTGTCAACGGAGACGGACTGCTCAGGGTGCGCGTGACGGCCGCTGCGGCGGACAATACGATCGCCCGCGTGGTGAAGCTAGTCGAAGAGGCGCAGGAGTCAAAGGCGCCAACCGAGCGTTTCATTGACCGCTTCTCCCGGTATTATACGCCCGGCGTGGTGGCGGTAGCGGCTTTGATAGCCGTCGTGCCGCCGCTCCTGTTCGGCGGCGCCTGGAGCGGCTGGATCTACAAGGGCCTCGCTATCCTGCTGATCGGGTGTCCCTGCGCCCTAGTTATCTCGGTGCCCGCGGCAATCGCCGCCAGCCTATCGGCCGGCGCCCGCCGCGGACTGCTACTGAAGGGTGGCGCCGTCCTCGAACAGATCGGCAAGATCACGATCGCCTGTTTCGACAAGACGGGCACCCTCACCGCGGGCAAACCTCAAGTGACTGATGTCATCGGCTTCGATCGGGGCGAGGGAGAAGTCCTGCGTTTCGCGGCTGCCCTCGAATCCGGATCAAGCCACCCGCTCGCGACCGCGATCTTGTCCAGAGCGACCGAGCAGCAGATTAAGCTGCCGCCGACGTCCAACGCCACGGCTATAGGGGGCAAAGGCGTCCAAGCGACGGTGGACGGCATAAAGGTCTTTCTTGGCTCGCCGAATGCGGTCGCCGAACTCGTTCCCGTCACTGCGGACCAAAATGCCCGGATTTCGGCCCTCAACGACGAGGGCAAGACGGTTTCCCTCCTCGTCATGGACGCTAAGGTCGCGGGAGCCATCGCTATGCGGGACGAGCCGCGTCCGGATGCCAAGAAGGGGTTGAAGCTGTTGTCGGACGCTGGGATCCGGATGGTGATGCTCACCGGCGACAACCGGCGCACTGCCAGCGCAATAGGCAGACAACTCGGTATCGACGTCGAAGCGGAACTTCTACCGCAGGACAAGCAGCGGATCGTTGGCGAATTTCAGAGGAAAGGCCTCGTGGTTGCCAAGGTCGGCGACGGCATCAATGATGCGCCCGCGCTCGCCGCTGCGGACGTCGGCATCGCCATGGGCGGCGGCACCGATGTCGCACTGGAAACGGCCGACGCCGCTGTGCTGCACGGGCGGGTGGCCGACGTCGCCGCCATGGTCGACCTGTCCAAGCGCACCATGACCAACATCCGCCAGAACATTGCCGTCGCGCTTGGGCTAAAGGCCGTATTTCTTGTCACCACCGTCATCGGATTGACGGGGTTATGGCCGGCCATCCTCGCCGACACCGGAGCGACGGTTCTGGTGACGGTCAACGCCTTGCGCTTGCTCCGCTTGCCCACGACCGAGCCGTTCAAGTCTTGAGGAAGAAGAACTTAACGCTTTCACACATGCACCAATTTCTGATCGTGGCGCGATGTTTCAAGCATTAAGCCGATTGTCCATGACGAAAGCGTCGCGTCATCCGGTGGCTCGACTTGCGGTCATCGCTCTCGCGTTCGGATTGACAACAGGCATTGGCTTCGCAGCGGCAGGCGACGCCAGTGGCACCATCAGGTTCGATCTCGCGCTGCTTGTCGGGGTCGCTGTTGCCGTCGCGTTAGTTTCTTCTTGCCTCGCCCACCTCTTGTTCGAGCTAGTAGTTCGATGACCTTTAGGATCGCGGTGAGTGCGGCTGGAATAGCGGCGATGACAGGCGTTGCTCACTATAAGCCATGGATGGACGAAATCGGTGCTGCTGATCGCTGGACGCTTGTTGCAGCCGATAAGGTTTAAGGCTGATAGCTCATCCATAGGAGATATTCGTGAAAACCAGAATCCGGTGTTTTAGAAAGTTCGCACGACGCTCGCGATCGGTACGAGATATATGACATTGACTTAGCGACTTGCTCGATGTCGGCCAGAGTCGCATCGTAAATTAAATTGGACGTAACTGCCTTAGGATCCCTGCTTATGTCAGACGCAACCACACGCGATGCGATTGCCGCCCGTCGCATGCAAAAGGCTCTACTCGATCATGAGATCAAGCGGGATAAATCTGCGGTTTTGATCGTGAACACGCGCTCCAGGCGGGGGGCGCGTGCTTACTCAGAGGCAAAGAGATTGTTGGAGAAAGGAGGCGTCAAACTGACTGCTTCATATCCCGTTCAGCATGGAGAACGAGTGCCGGAAGTAGTCCGAGAGGAAATTGCGAAAGGACGCAAATTCATCATCGTTGGCGGCGGGGACGGCACAATAAGTTCGGTAGCTCGTCATTTTGCGTATAAGGATGTCGTACTTGGTTTACTGCCGCTCGGGACAGCCAACAGCTTCGCTCGCACGATTGGCGTCCCCCTCGATCTTGCCGGCTCAATCGACAACCTGATCAATGGAAAGGTTGCGGATGTCGATTTAGGCAAAATCAACGAGCATTATTTCGCGAACGGGTCTTCGATAGGAATGCCCGCCATCGTTGGACGTGCGACGCCGCATATGTTGAAGAAGTGGCTTGGCCGAGGAGCATACGCGCTCGTCGCACTGAATAAGTTTATGAAATTCAAGACATTCCAGTGTAATGTGACCATCAACGGTGATCAAATCTCTTTCGATGCAATTGACCTGCGGATTGCCAACGGGGCTTATCAAGGCGGTGTTCTCGTAGCACCGGAGGCGAGTCCCGATGACGGCAACATTGTAGTTCACATTCTGAAAGGTCCATCAAAGTGGATCTTGGCAAGGCAGTGGGCTCGGCTTACTCTGGGCATCCCGTTTGTTCCTGCTGAAATTGAGATCTTAAAAGCTGATAAAATGATCATCGACACCGTACCGAAGCAGCACGTTGCGATTGACGGCGAAGTCATCGCGCAAACGCCGATACGAGTTTCAGCTGCGCGCGAGGCGCTGCTCCTCATGGCGCCTGCAGATTTTCCACAACTTGAAGACCTTTAGACACACTAAGCTGAGCGTTTCCATTCGGCCAAGCATCAAATAAGTAGGACTCTGTTCGCGATTAGGTTCTACAATTAGTCTTTCAGATACGATCGGAGTATTTATGACAAGTGCATACTGGGGGATATGGGGTGACGTTCCCATGCACCTTGTTCGGCTAACCATAGCATTTTTGTTTGTTTTGCCGATCGGCTGGAATCGAGAGAAGGAATCACGAAGCGCAGGCCTACGGACCTTTCCTATCATCGCCATTGCAAGCTGTGGCTTAGCAATCCTGGGAACCGAAATCCTCGGCGAGCATGCGCGGGAGCAGTCCCGAATTCTTCAGGGCTTGTTTACTGGGATCGGAATGGTAGGCGGAGGTGCTATCCTGCAATCCGGTGCTTCGGTACATGGTACGGCCACAGCCGCGAGCATCTTAAATGTCGGCGTGATCGGAATGGCCGTGGGATTCGGCTATTACGATGTTGGATTGGTACTCAGTCTGTGCAACTTCTTACTTTTGACGGCATTCAAGCCATTCAAAAGAGAGCAAGAGGGGTAAAGGCCGATACAACTCAAACTGACACACTGATGCGAGAATACGGCGACCTCCGCTGATTCTCCGAAGCTTTCAGCCATTTGGCTCGTCATCAATCGACATGCGCCCGAATGTGCACACCCGATAGAGGTGCTGGCGTGTCCGTCGTCGTGAAAGACTGATCAGCGTTATGAGATGAGGAGTTTCAGTTTACTCAAAGTCCAAGCTTAGGAGGCCCGCAATCAATGCTTGCAGCCGGAGGTTTGCGATAATGACGATTGCTGTGGTTGCGTTCGCAGACGAATCGTTTGTTTGCGAAGTTAACAATTCTCCTGAACCTTATGGTCGGTGATCTTGCGGCAGCACATTCTTTATCGTTTGATAAAGACGGTGAATTATGTTCGATATGGCGGCGGTGCGCTAACCATCTTACATCCGAGCTAGTAGGACGCGCTGGATAGCTTTTCACGTTCTTGTATTCGATCTCCGAGGTTAAGTTAGTTGCCCATGCTGATATTCTGACCCATGAAGAAGCAAAGCTTTGAGGTCTGGCCGTTGGCCGCGATGTTGGGCACAGCGGCACTTGTGCTGGTGTTCGGGATCATTGCAAACCTTTCTACAGACGGAGCCAGCGATCCATTCGATCGCTGGCTATTGCAATCATTTAGAGATGAAATGGGTCGAGCGGCGTATCCTCGCTGGTTTGCTGAAGCTATCCGCGACGTGAGCGCGCTCGGCAGTGCCCCTGTCGTCAGCCTCATCTGTGGCGTGGTGCTTGGATATCTCGTGATGATAAGGAAGAGAGCGGCCGCGCTACTTGTTCTAGTGGCGATCGCGGGTGGCGGCATCCTGAACAACGTTCTCAAATCGACGTTTGAACGCCCAAGGCCAGACTTCATCGAACCTTTGGCGAGCGTCAGCTCGGCGAGCTTCCCAAGCGGCCATGCAACCTTTTCGGCCATAACCTATCTCACTCTTGCCGCACTTCTAGCTAGAACGACACCGCGGTTGCGTCTGAGGCTGTACGCCATTGCGATAGGATTGCTCCTGACGGTCCTGGTTGGGATGACGCGTGTGATATTGGGGGTTCACTACCCTACCGACGTCTTGGCAGGTTGGTGCATTGGTGCTGCTTGGTCTCTTCTTTGCTGGAGCGTCATGCTGCGGCTGCAGCGGCAAGGGCAGGTCGAGTCGGCGAACGACCCGGCTCAGTAAGTAGAGGCTTTAATAGACTGCAAAAAGATCGGTATTGCGACGATCGTCAACTGGCCTAGCGCAATGGCGGAGAAGTGAGGCGGTGAGTGGCAAGCGACCTTCATGTTGGCTCAATCGGTCCAATTTGCAATGCGGCTCGTCGTTCCGTCATGGCATGATTGAACAGTTCGATTGCAAGGCTTAACGGTGCCAGCTCTCCTTCCTCAATAGACCCTTCATCATACAGGTGCAGCGTCTCACCTACGATCACATCGACGTCTCGTTGCAGCTGCAACAATTGCGCACCATTGAGGAAGAAGCGAAGGAGCGAGGAGATGAAACATTGGTTGTCCGGCGTAGTATTTGTAATAGCGTCCTCTATCGTCACACAAACTCCCGCAGCCGCACGCGGCTCCTTTGCATCAGAAAACCCACTGGCGGCCGAACACCTCGACTCGCTTCCGGCGGATATACGACGAGCCGTGGCTCAGCGCGAACAGGCGGGTCGCAAGGCAGCGGCCGGACATCGCTTTTCAACCTCGATTGAGGCGTCGGGGCACCGCTTTGTCGTGCTGCATTTCGAAGAGTTTTATTGCCCGGGCAGCCGAAAAATTTGCAACACCGCCGGTTGTTTGCACGAGGTCTTTCTTGACACAGGTGGCAGGCACGTTCTTGTGTTCGCCGCTAATGCGCAGGAAATCACGATGACGAATGCTGCCGGCGTCGCGGGTCTTGAGATGTTCCGTGCAGGCATTCGCACGCTTTTTTGTTGGAGCGGCCGAAGTTTTAGACCTGCAGTAAACAGGAATAAAAACGAGTACCAGACGATATCCTTGAATGCTCAGGTATGTTGATCCCAGCGGAAGAACGTGTGCGTGCGAACAGATGTCAACTTAGCTTTTACCCGCTTGTGCTGCTTCTCAGCCTGCAGGGGCAACTATTCTTAGAAGTGCTTTCTGTCCAGAGCGCGAAAATCGTGCGCCGGTGCCTCACAAGACAGGCTGGCTGAGTATGATTGCGTCGCCTTTTCGCCTTTGTTCTAGCCAATGCTGTCGGTAGGTTTATATGGCTACGGATGTTGGCAACAGCAGGTTATTGCTTCCATTTATCTCTATCGCGACGTGACTTGAAATTAACAAAGCTTGCTTCGAAATTTTTGGGTGCGCCAAACGTCTTCGCGAACGCTAAATTTAGAGCGCCTGTCACAGCGGCCTGAAGGATTTGATATGAGACGTTTCGTGTCACTTGTTGCAATTGCGCTGCTTGCAGCACTTCCCGCGATCATCTTCCGCGTGACCGGATTGAGGCCAAATCCGATTCTAGATTCAGCCGTTTTCGGTGTTGCTATTTTGGCTGCCGGCTTCCTGCTGTCATGGGGTGCTGAAGCCGCGGAGCAGTATATCTCACAAGGCCTGATCCTTGCCGTAGTTGCGCTTGTTACGGTTCTGCCGGAATACGCGGTCGATCTTTACTACGCTTTTCAAGCTGGCAAGGCCGGACCGGACTCACAATACATTCACTACGCAGCAGCCAACATGACGGGTGCAAATCGATTGCTGGTCGGTCTCGCTTGGCCCGTGATCGTGATTTTACATTGGATGAAAGATCGGCATCGTGCGATTGAGCTCAATCCGTCCAATGCGATCGAAATCGGTTTTCTTCTACTAGCGAGCGTTTACGCTTTTGTCATTTTATACATGGGCCGAATTACTTTCGTCGATTTCGTCGTGCTCGCCGCCATCTTCTTTGCCTATGTTTGGAAAGTACGTAAGACGCCAAAGGCGAACAACGCCGACGAGGTCGAAGAGCCCGGACCGGCGGCTGCGCTCACGAGGCTGCCCATTGCCACTCAATGGACCATCATGATCGGTCTCGTCATCGTTGCTTGCGGCGTTATCCTCGCAGCAGCCGAACCCTTCGCCGAAGCCATGGTGAGCAGCGGGCGTGTGCTCGGCATTAACGAATTCCTTTTGATCCAGTGGCTGGCGCCGCTCGCCAGCGAAGCTCCCGCGGTCTCGATCGCCATTCTGTTCGTGCTGGCAAATCGTTCGGGAAATGGTTTGACTGCTATGATTAGCGACAAGATCAATCAATGGACATTGCTAGTCGGAATGCTGCCGCTCGCCATGAGCATCGGCGCGGGCACGATCTCATCGCTTCCGCTTGATGCCCGGCAGAGTGAAGAGTTCTTTCTAACCGCCGCGCAGTCCCTGCTGGGCATCGCCTTGCTGCTGCGCCTGCGGCTCAGTATCGCCTCGGCGGCATTGCTCGCCGCCATGTTCTCCGTGCAGGTCGTCCTGGCATTTTATTACCGGAACGATGAGGCTCGCACTATCGTGACCCTGACATGGCTGGCTTGGGTGTATTTGGCTATCGCTCTGGCTGTATTCTCCATCAACGCGCGCCGACTTGCTTCAATATTGCGCACGGCATTTCTTTCAGCCGGTCTGCAGCCCGATATAAGGCGGAATGAAGCGTAAGCTGACAAGAGGATCACCAGCTAAGAGGAGCGTTATCGCCTTCCGAGTGCGCGCGCTTCTATGAATGCAGAAGTTGCTGCTGATGAACGTGTGCGCATGGGACTTGACGTTTTTACCCAAGCAGCATGGGAAAGCGATGCATATGCATTCAATAAGCTGCGGGCTTTGATCGAAGCTCAAAGGGCCTTTATTTATCTGGTGAATGCGAGCACGACCGACGATTGGCGCGGCATCGCGATTTTCGATGATCGAAAAATTCCCGTCATTGTGGTCAACTCTAATGAAGAGTTTCCGGCCGCGAGAACTTTTACGTTCTTTCACGAGTATGCTTACCTGTTGCTCCGGCAGAGCGCTATCAAGACCACCGATCCAGGGATGGCAACGAGATATTTTGCAACACATTTGCAGCGTATTCTTGATGCCTACGGCGGAGTTCAGGGGGCTGCTCTCTCTGTTGGCGGGGCTTCGGAAAGTATTGGACAGATACGCAGCTAAGAAAGATCGGGAGCATATTCAAAACAAGTATGAGCGCAGTCGCTCTTCATTTAGAGAATCACAACCTCGCTCCTAATGGTTTTATTCAGGGAAAGCTTTCTGAGTGGGGCGTCAGAGAAAAAAAGAAAACCAAACCGGGTATCGTCCCGTACTACGATAAAATTGCAAATAGGCTGGGCATTCAGCATAGCAAAGTGGTTCTTGCGGCATTAGGGCGAGATCGTATCAATCAAATAGATGCATACGAAATGCTTGGCGTCCAGGCCTCCAACTTTGCGAAGCTGCGCGCGAACAGACGCGCAACGAGCAAGTCGAAAGATCGTGACCGCCTGCACAGCGTTCGGAGTCGAATCCATGAACCTGCTCGGAATGCTCAGAGGGGAATTTCCAGATGAAGGCTTCTAGCCAATGAGCAAGCCTAAGCAGTCCAAGGGTAATATGAGCAAGCTTCCGCACGATGGCCCGGAACAGTCCAAGCGCTTCCTAGAGGCAGCAAGGGCGGCTGAAGCGGACGAGACTGAGAAGGGCGCAGACCGGGCGTTTATAAAGGTCGTGCCTGCGAAAAAGAAGGACACCCGATAAAGCGACTAGCTACAGCACGACCCTTTGCCGTTCTCTTGGATCGGCGGACATGGGACATCCCCGTAAGAGCAGAAGACGCAGCAATCGCCAACAAGCGGCTTGAGTCGAGCGTCGCAGCCCTTGCAGTTATAGAAAAACTGGCAAGCATCAGTCGGCATGGTTTCGACCGCCTGATGGCTGCACTCCGGGCACGTAAGTGTTGACTGCAACTGCATCAGCGGTGCGCCCTTATAATTTTGAGAAGGGGAGGCTCTAGGCGATCCCACGCTGCGGCGGTGCCGACAAACATGGTTGCGAGGGTAAGCGCGACGGCAGTCCGGCGAGCGCCGCGTCTGCTGACATAGACGGCCCATGCTACGGCCACGAGCGCAGCGCTGAGAACCAGAATTGGCGTTCGATAGTCGGCCAGCACCTCAAGGACAGAGAATACCCCGGCACTAGCACCGAGGCCGCTCAGAGCCAATGGCAAGACGCAACATGACGCCGCAAATACCGCACCGGCTCCGGTGAAGATGCTCGCGACAGCAAGGATGCCAGTTAGGGGCTGGTTCGGGGTGCGTTCCATGGCTGCATCTTAAACGACTCGGCTGTCGGGGCCATTCACGACAACGACAGTGAAATACCTGGTTCCGTCAGCCTGGGGTTGCCAAGTGAAACATCGCTGATCGCGTCTTAACGCCAATTCAGTTAACTAGATGCGTAATTTCAGCGCCCGTTGGCGAACTTGTGAACGAAAGGCGCTTTCCCGCTCGCGTCGTCCGTGTGATGGTCGGATCATGAATCTTCGCCGTCTCATTGGACGATTGCTCGCGGTCTTCGTGATCGCGGGGCTGGCGTTTGCGCCCCTGGTCAGCCCAGCGGCGGCAGCACGTGTGGCTTCAGCGGGGATGACCGATATGTCGGCCATGTCGGCGGACATGCCTTGCTGCCCGGATGAACAAAAATCCGATGGTTGCGAGCATTGCCCTTTGCTTTCGATGTGCACGCTCACGATTGTGCAAGCCGAGCCAGCAACGACAAACGACATAGAGATATCATTTAAGACCCGACGGCTGCTGTTTGCCTTTGCAAACGTCGCGGCTCATGGCCTTGTTGGCGATCCTCCAGACCATCCTCCTCGATCCTCGATCTGATTGGCGTCTAGACGCCGTCTGCCACCGTTTCGGCATTTAGCCGTGCGGATAAACGCATGCCGCCTTCGCGGTACATCAGGACATCGAGGATCTCACAATGAAGACCTACAATTCAACGCGCGCTCTCCGGGCCGCGGCGATCGGCATTGCCTTGGCCGCAGCGGGCACAAACGCACGCGCCGACGGCAAGGATTACGAATTTCAACTCGTCGATAAGACCGTCAAGAAGGGCGAGGCGATCATCTCCGTGCGCCTCGTCCACATGCCAGACGGCAAACCTGTTCCGGACGCCGTGATCTTCGCCAAGCGGCTGGACATGGCTCCGGACGGCATGGAATCGATGAAGACCACCATCGATGCGATGCCAAGCACGGAGCCGGGGGTCTACAAGTTCAAGGCCGCCGTGACGATGGAGGGCGGTTGGCAGTTGTCGCTGGGGGCCAAGGTCCAGGGCGAGACCGGGACGGTCGAGAGCAAGCTCGTCATCAAGGCGACGCCGTGACCTGCATTGCCGGAATCACGCGGCTTGCCGCAATCGGAGCGACCACAGCGATGCTGTGGTCGGCTCCGGCCGCTGCAGGCGATCGTATCGAACTCGGGGCGACGGCGGAGAGCGCTATCGCATTCGCGAGACGCCTCAACCCTACTGTCGCGGCCGCCTCTCTCGACTTCGATGCGGCATTCCACAAGATTGGCACAGCGGGGGTCTTGGCTGATCCGACCGTGTCGCTGGAAGCCTGGGACGTCAACAGCCAAGGGGTCGCGCAACGTCGATTTGGCGTTAATCAGGAAATTAAGCTTTGGGGGAAATACGGCCTAGAACGCGGCATCGCGCAAGCCGATGCCAGCGCCGTCAAATATCAAGGGCAGGCAACAGTTATCGATCTGGTTGCGAAGGTGGTCGCAGCACATGGTGAGTACAACGCAGCTCATGAAGCCGTGGGAGTTTCGCTCGAGATCAAACGGCGGTTCGACGAAATTCTCGCTTTGCTGAAGTCTCGCTATGGAACGACATCCGTCGACCAGCAAGATGTAATAAAAGCTGAAATCGAAGCCGCCTCGGCTGAAGGGGATGTGGCGCGCCGGCAGGGCGAAGTCAGATCAGCAGCCGCCCGCCTCAACGCGCTATTGGGGCGTCCGCCTCTTGCTTCGCTCGCAAAACCGATCGGGTTTCGAACCGTTAAAACGATCGGCCTTTCCCAAGTTCAGCAACTTGCATCGTCAGCAAACCCGCTTTTGGCATTGGCTGGAGCGCAGACAACTTCGGCCGGCCGCAGCAAATCTCTCGCCGATCTCAACTACTATCCTGACGTCAATCTTGGAGCGAAATACATCCAGCGGCGCGGAGTTGCGGACACCGGGGTGTTTCAGGCCGCGATCAATCTGCCTTTGCAATACGATGCCAAGGATGCTGCGCAACGATCTGCAGGCGCCAAGCTGAGCGCCGCAGAAGCGCGCAACGAGGCGCTGCGGCTCCAGATCGATGGTCAGGTTGCCGACACTTGGTTCGCCGTCGATGCGCTGCGCAAGGTGATCCAGATCTACACCTCCCGCCAACTTCCGCCCTCGCGCTCGTCCGTTGACAACGCACGTAATGGCTTCCAGGCCGGCTCTTCTGATCTCTCACTGGTCTTCGAGTCTGAGCGCAGACTTAAGGCGGTGCAACTCGATATCTTGAAGCTCAAGGTCGAACTCCAATCGAAATATGCCGAACTCGAACGCCTTGCGGGAGGTTCGCTATGAGCCGTGCATCGCGCGTTTTCCTCGTCGCGGCGGCCGTCTTGGCCGCTGGCATCGCGGGTCTGGCCGTCGGCCGGTCGGATCGGCCGTTGCCCGCATGGATATCGGCTTTCATGCCTGCGGCGGCCGATCCATTAGCTGCGCGACCGGTGCCCACTGGGCCTATCGTCTACTACCGCGATCCGGACGACGCTGCCCGTTATTCGCCGGCACCTGCGAAGAACGCCAACGGCAAGGACTATCTCGCCGTCAAAAGCAGTGAAGATTTGAGCTTCGACGAAAAGCCGCCGGAGGCCGTGGCGACAAAAGGTAGCCAGCCGGGAAAAATCCGATTCTATCGCAATCCGATGGGACTACCCGACACGTCCCCGACCCCGAAGAAAGACTCCATGGGGATGGACTACCTGCCGGTCTATGAAGGCGAGCAAGACGATGAAGGCTCGGTCAAAATCAGCGCAGCCAAGCAGCAGAAGGCGGGCGTCCAGACTGAAGCGGCCGAACTTCGTACCCTCAACACGATGGTTAGGGCACCCGGAACGGTGCAGCAGGATGAACGTCGCGTGTCCGTCGTCTCGCTTCGATTCGAGGGCTTCGTCGACACCGTCGACAACGTCACGACAGGCACGCATGTCCGCAAGGGCCAGCCCTTAATGCGAATCTATGGCCCCAACCTATCGAGTGCCGGCGCCGAATATCTTTCAGCACTCAACGCCCGTCCGGAAGCCGGCATTGGCGGTCAGGCCCTTAAAGGCGCACGCCGTCGTCTCGAAAATCTCGGCGCGCCCGATGTCGTCATATCAACCATCGAGCGGACGCGCGAAGTGCCTGTCTACATGAACTGGCCTGCACCGCAGGATGGAGAGATCGTGGAGCGGATGGCCGTCAACGGGATGCGTGCCGCGCCGGGGGATATTCTCTTCCGGATCGTCGACCGGGGCATTGTTTGGGTGATGGTCGATGTCGCGGAACGCGACCTGGCTCTTCTGGAGGTCGGTCAGAAAGCCGTTGTTCGAACCCGGGCTTTTCCGGACCGCCCCTTCGCCGGGAAGATCACGGTGATCTATCCAAATCTTAGAGCCGAGACCCGTACAGCCCGGGTCAGGATCGAGCTTCCCAATCCGGACGATTTGCTGCGGCCGGACATGTACGCGGACGTGGAGATCGCCACCGGGACTGAAGCTCCGGTCGTGACCGTATCCAGCAGTGCTGTCATCGACAGCGGCGAGCGTCAGCTAGTGCTTCTCGACAAGGGCGATGGCCGCTTCGAACCGAGGCCCGTGAAGCTCGGACGTCGCGGAGACAACCGGGTCGAGATCAAGGAGGGAATTGATGAAAATGACAAGGTCGTCGTCTCCGCCAACTTCCTGATCGACGCCGAAAGCAATCTGAAGGCTGCTCTTCAAGGTCTCGACACCGGGGAAAAACCGCAATGATCGCGCGTCTCATCGATTGGTCGGCCCGCAACCTGATGCTCATCTTGATCGGGACGGTCTTCGTCGTCGCGGGTGGTCTGTATGCCGTGCAGCACTCGGCACTGGACGCCATTCCCGATCTGTCCGACACTCAGGTCATCGTCTACACGGAATACAAGGGCCAGGCACCGCAAGTCATCGAGGACCAGGTCACCTATCCGCTGACGACGTCCATGCTGACGGTGCCAAAATCCAAGGTCGTTCGTGGTTTTTCCTTCTTCGGCGTTTCGTTCGTCTACATCATCTTCGAGGACGGCACCGATATCTACTGGGCGCGCTCCCGCGTCCTGGAGTATCTCAACGCCGCGGCGCGCAAGCTGCCTGCCGGCGTTACGCCGACGTTGGGACCCGACGCGACCGGTGTTGGCTGGGTGTATCAATATGCGCTGCAGTCCAAAGACAAATCGCTCGCCGACCTGCGATCGATCCAGGACTGGACGATCCGCTACGGCATCTCGAAGGCAGAGGGCGTGGCCGAAGTGGCCAGCGTCGGGGGGTTCGTTAAGCAGTACAATATCGTTGTCGATCCGAACCGGCTTAGATCTCTCGACATCCCGCTTGCAAAGGTGCGCGATGCGATTCGCGGAAGCAACATGGACGTGGGAGGCCGCACCGTCGAACTCTCAGAATTCGAATTCGTCGTACGTGGCAGGGGATACGTCAAGAGCCTATCCGACCTGTCGAATATCGTTCTCAAGGTCGACAAAGGCACACCCGTACTGCTGAAGGACGTCGCTCGCATCGAGCTTGGTCCAGACGAGCGACGAGGCATCACCGAACTTAACGGAGAAGGTGAGGTCGCGAGCGGAATCGCGTTGCAGCGTTTCGGGCAGAACGCCCTCGACGTGATCGACAACGTGAAGTCGCGGCTGGCCGAGATGGCGTCAGCGCTGCCGAAGGGCGTCGAGATCATACCGGTCTACGACCGCTCCGATCTGATCCACAGCGCCATCGAGACGTTAAAGCGGACGTTGACCGAGGAGAGCATCGTCGTCGCGCTAGTGTGTATCGTGTTCCTGCTGCATGTGCGCAGCGCGCTTGTCGCCATTGTCATGCTGCCTGTCGGGATATTGATGGCATTCGGCGCCATGAAGATGCTCGGTATCGGCTCCAACATCATGAGCCTCGGCGGTATCGCGATCGCGATCGGCGCCATGATCGACGGCGCCATTGTCATGATCGAGAACGCCCACAAGCATCTCGAACGTGCTCCGCCCGACAAGCCACGGCTTGAAGTCCTGATCGAGGCCGCGAGCGAAGTCGGGCCGGCGTTGTTTTTCAGCCTGCTGATCATCACGGTATCATTTCTGCCGATCTTCACCATGGAGTCGCAGGAAGGGCGATTGTTCAGTCCGCTTGCGTTCACCAAGACATTCTCGATGGCGGCGGCCGCCATCCTGTCGATCACCCTGGTGCCGGCGCTAATGGTGCTGTTCGTGCGCGGCAAGATCGTCCCCGAGCATAAAAATCCGATCAATCGGTTTTTGATCTGGATATATCGCCCGTTGATCCGTGGGGTGCTGAAAGCGAAGATCCTCACGATTTTTCTGGCGCTTGTCGCCCTGGCGGTCAGCCTATGGCCGGCACGTCAGCTCGGGACGGAATTTATGCCGAGCCTGAACGAGGGCACGCTGATGTACATGCCGACGACGTTGCCCGGCCTGTCGGTCACCAAGGCAGCCGAGATCCTGCAGACGCAGAATAAAATCATCAAGACGTTTCCAGAAGTGGCCTCGGTCTACGGCAAGGCGGGCCGCGCCGAGACTGCCACGGATCCGGCACCCACTGAGATGTTCGAGACGATCGTCAATCTCAAACCGAAGGAGGAGTGGGGCGCCGGACAGACCGTCGACACTTTGATTGCTGCGATGGACAAGGCGCTGCAGTTTCCCGGCGTATCCAATGCATGGACGATGCCGATCAAGGCCCGCACCGATATGCTTGCAACGGGCATTCGTACACCCATCGGCATCAAGGTTCTGGGCAAGGATCTCGCTGAAATGGAAAAGCTCGCCCGGCAAATCGAAACTGTCGTCAAGGCTGTCCCGGGCACATCGAGCGCTTATGCGGAGCGCGTCATTGGCGGATACTATCTCGATGTCATACCTAATCGAGAGGCTCTCGCGCGCTATGGTTTGATGATCAGCGATGTCCAGGACACGGTGTCGTCGGCACTGGGCGGCGAGACTATCACGACGACGGTCGAGGGACGCGAGCGCTACAGCGTTAATCTGCGATACCCTCGCGATTTGCGCAGCGATCCGCAGTCGATTGCCCGCGACGTGCTGGTCGCGATGCCGGGCGGGGGCACCGTGCCATTGGGCGAAGTCGCCGCAATCAAGCTCGCCCGTGGTCCCACCTCGATCCGGACCGAGAACGGTCAGCTCGCGGTCTACATCTTCGTCGACATCCGCGATCGCGATCTCGGCGGTTACGTCGCTGACGCCAAGGCAGCTGTTGCCGCCAGCATCAAGTTTCCGCCAGGGAATTACGTCGTCTGGAGCGGCCAGTTCGAGTATCTGGAGCGCGCCACGGCACGGCTCAAGATCGTGGTGCCGGTCACGCTGCTAATCATCTTCCTGCTGCTCTATCTCAACTTCCGACGCCTGACGGAGACGCTGATCGTCATGCTGTCGTTGCCGTTCGCGCTGGTCGGCGGACTCTGGCTGATGTGGTGGCTCGGCTTCAACTTCTCCGTCGCCGTCGCCGTCGGCTTCATCGCGCTCGCAGGCGTCGCCGCAGAGACCGGCGTCATCATGCTGATCTATCTCGACCACGCCATGAAGGAAATCCAGGCGGTCCGCACGGCGGAAGATAAGCCGTTCACGCGGGCCGACCTGAATGCGGCGATCATGCTCGGCGCTGTGGAGCGGGTCCGCCCGAAAATGATGACCGTCGTGGCAATCATGGCAGGCCTGATCCCTATCCTGTGGAGCACCGGCACAGGATCGGAGGTCATGCAGCGGATCGCGGTGCCGATGATCGGCGGTATGATCTCGTCGACCATATTAACGCTCATCGTGATTCCAGCCGTCTATGCCTTGATTAAAGGATTCAAGCTGCCCCGCAGTCAGGGTGTCGAGATTTCGAAGTTGCCCGACAGGTCCGATGCGAATGATCCGCGGCACACGCAGGCAGCGGAATGACGAAAGCAAGTCCGTTCCTTGGAGCTAGAATCGTTTGATGGACCAATGGGACTTCAAGAAATGGCGGAAGAAGCTGAAAATCAATCAGGTCGTCGCGGGCGAGCTGCTCGGTCTGAGCCGCGGTGCCGTTCAGTACTGGGAAAACGATCTCAGGCCAGTCCCTCGCGCCGTCGAGCTTGCCTGCCAGGAATTGTTGCGGCGTTGGAAACAGCGGCCGGAGTATGGACCCGTAACCTTACTGTACTCTAAGGGGCAAATAGTTGAGGGCGATTGCCACCTCCCCGATAATTTGGTCATGCGCTGTGAGCAGCATCCAGATAACGAAAGCGCCCTGAGCCGCATTTCTCGACTGAGCGAGAATCTAAATTCTTGCACGCTGTTTATCGTTGATGAAGATGGCACCGCGGTCTGGGCCGGTCCTGAATTGCTGCACGTATGTGAGCAACGCAAAAAGCGCGATCTGCAAGCAAGATGAATTGAAGCCTAGGTTTTCTTGAGTTTTTCCGACGCCTGTGACCTTCGGCTGTAACCAAACCCGCCCGCGGCGCGAACTAACAGACAGACGCACGTATGACTATCCACGAAAGCGAACTCAAGGCGCTCATGCTCGCGTCTTTGGACGGCAATGCAGCAGCCCACCGCGCTTTGCTCGAGCAATTGAGTGGCCGCTTGCGGGCCTACTACAAGGCCAAGCTTGCCATGATGGGACGAGGGGCGTCAGAGGCGGAGGATCTTGTTCAAGAGGCGGTCTTGGCGGTCCATTCCAAGCGGCACACCTACGATCCCACCGAGCCGCTAACGCCGTGGGTTCATGCCATCGCTCGCTACAAGTTGATTGATTTCTTGCGGCGTACCCGGACGTCGCGGGCCGACGTGCCGATCGAGGAGGCTGATGCAATCATGGCGCAAGACGATCACGTCGGCGCGGAAAGTAGCTATGACGTTAGAAAACTCATGGAGCGGCTACCAAAAAACATGCGGTGTTCCATTGAGGCTGTGAAGCTGGACGGGTTGAGTATCGCGCAAGCAGCCGTACGGTGCGGCCTCTCCGAGCCGGGGGTCAAAGTAAATATCCACCGGGGGCTCAAAGTACTGACGACTTTGATCCAACAGGAAAAGCAGACATGAAGACTGACGAGCTTGTGGCCCTCCTAAGTACCAATCTCGAGCCGGTCGATCGGAGCCTGATTGTTCGCACGCTTCTGCTCGCGCTTGTGGCAGGTTCAGTTCTAGCCTTAGGGATCACGATTGGCGGACTTGGCATCCGCCCGGACGTGATGAGGTCTGGCGCGCTGAGTTTTGTCGCTGCAAAAATTGCATTCGCAATCGGAATATCAAGTCTCGCCTCTATCTATCTTGCAAAGCTTTCGCGCCCCGGTGGAGAGCGGAAACCCCGATCGTATCTCGTTGCCATGCCGTTCCTTGTTATCGGGACCCTTGCGGCAATCAGCCTGTGGCTGGCGCCGAGCTCGCACTGGCGCAATATGATTGTCGGTGACGAGTGGCTCGAATGTCTGGTGTCCATCCCGATCATTGCGATCGTTCCCTTCATCGTCGCAATCTGGGCGGTCCGACAAGCAGCGCCGACAAATCTTGCTCGCACAGGTGCTTTCGCCGGACTTGTCGCAGGCGGCGTGAGTGCAATGGCCTACGCGCTGCATTGCACGGACGACTCCCTGCCATTCGTGGCAGTTTGGTACGGCGGAACGGTTGTTCTCTGCACGCTGGCAGGCGCAGCAATGGGGCCACGTCTGCTGCGCTGGTGAGATCGCATTACTGGTCACGTCAGCGTGAGCGTGTAACCGAAACATAATTCACACCGAACTTATCATTAGACGCGCGGATGATGCGCTTCAAAGAAATGATGGAGCCGGACCATGACAAAGACCCTTCTCACGATTTCGCTTTTGATCCCGCTCACGGCAATCTCCGCGGCGGCTCAAGCTGGCCAGACAATTACGGATAAGAGCTATTGGCCGAATGAGGCCCATCCGAGCGTTCAAGCCCGCACCGCCGTCACTCGGCCCGATCTGAATTCGGCGTTCGCTTTTGACGGCTCTGCCTACGGCCCATCGAGTGAGCGGACTACTGATCGATCTGCCCTTACGCGCAATTATCGCGGCGGGCCGAAATTTCAATGAAATCTAAACCAGGTGAAACACGAAAGAGGAGATCTCAAATGAACAAAACCGCAGCAGTCATTCTGGCCCTCGTCGCCGCATCGATCGACCTGTCCCTGGCAAGTGCAGTGCGAGCCGAAGACAAGCCCGTTACGCAATCTTCCCCATCAACGGTGCCAACACCCAATCATGACAACATGATGGGAGGCGATATGCAGGGCATGATGAAGATGATGGGTCAGATGATGGATAAGTGCGACAAGATGATGCAAACCAGCATCGATCATCAGAAAGAGAAGTCCGGGTCCTCCAAGCCTGACGGGCGAGGCTGACCATCCGACGATCGATGGCCGCAAAAGTCAAACAAGATCGATTATCTTGAACGATGCATCCTGTCTCTTGGTGAAAGAACCAAGAGACAGGATCGCGGATACCCCTACTTCTGATTTCAAATGATCGCATCATTTGATGCCAAACTGCTGACAACCAGAGCCAGGATTTTCAATTGACCATCAACGACACAGGCGTGCCGCCGCGAATCGTCGGTAAGACTGCAATAGTTATCGCAAGCGGCGCTATCGTGTCGCTTTTGTTGCTGATGATTGCGTTTCGCATTAGCCCGGATCTCAGCGACGCCGACGTGTTCCTGATTATTGCCGCGAAGCTCGTATTTAATTTAGGCGCTGTTGCTCTCACGAGCTTCTTTCTTACGGCTTTGGGGCGGGCCGGCGGCTCGCATTGGTCAGGGCCTCGATTCATCCTGCCTTTGTTGGGAGCAATGGTCGCCGCCGGGGTCAGTATGGCCGCTGATCCAAGTTGGTATGAGATGTTGGCGCGCGGTCAATGGCTCGACTGCCTTGTTGCAGTCCCCATCATGATCATAGTGCCCTTCATCATCATAATGTTGACGGTGCGAATGGTGGCGCAGCCGGTCGATCTTGCTGATGCAGGAGCGATGATTGGGCTCATCGCCGCAGGCGTGAGCGTCATCGCTTATTCACTTCATTGCACTGTCGATCCCGCACCTCTCGTCGCAGTGTGGTTTGCCGCAACCAGCATCTTGGCAATGCTGGCCGGGGCGAAACTAGAGGCTCGTCTGTTCCGAGTGGAACTGCCCGATCGCTAAGCGAGCCGTCAACTTCGAGAAGCAATTCCCCGACTTTAATCATTAGGTGGCGGGACGAGAGCTGCCTGCTCCTTCGAGATCGCTCGAGAGCTCATCCGAATTTGAGGAACGATGAACGATTCAGCCAGCGAGATTTTGTGGGATGTAATTATCGTCGGAGCAGGAGCTGCTGGATTGAGCGCCGCTTTGGTGCTGGGCCGCTGCCGCAGGAATGTGTTGATTTTCGACGATGGCCAGCCTCGCAATCGTGTATCCCATGCGATGCATGGATTTTTGAGTCGTGATGGCCTTCCTCCTGTGCAGTTTCGACGGATTGCGAGAGAGCAACTCGCGCCCTATTCATCGGTGGTCTTTGAAGACCAGCGGGTCGTAGGTGCGACACGCCTCGGTGCAAACTTCGGCATCCGTGCGAAGGACGGTCGCGAATTCCGCACTCGTAAACTGCTCTTGGCCGCCGGTGTGGTTGACGAGCTGCCGGCCCAACCAGGTTTTCGCGAACTTTATGGTCGCGCCGTCTTTCACTGTCCGTATTGCGACGGGTGGGAGATGCGAGACCAGCCACTCGCTGTTTATGGTCGCGGCGATCACAAGGGCGGCGGTCTCGCGCTTGAACTCACGCTTTGGAGCCGTGATCTCGTGCTGTGTACGGACGGACCCTCTGATCTCAGTGACGATTTTCGACAACGACTGAAACAACAAGGTATTCCGATTCGCGAAGAAAAGATTTTGCATTTAAAGATTGAAAGCACTGTTCCTTATCAAGGATCCTTCGAAATTGTGTTTGAGGCCGGCCCGCCGTTGCAACGTGCTGGTCTGTTCTTCAACACGGATCGGCGTCAATCCACCGACTTAGCCGAGAGGCTTGGTTGCGACATGTACGATCCAAAGGGATGTAAAGTTGATAACGACCAACAGATGACGCACGTGCCAGGTCTTTACTTGGCCGGAGATGCGTCCCGAGATGTCCTCCAGGTCATTGTGGCCGCAGCAGAGGGCGCGGAAGCAGCAATTGGAATCAATACGGCGCTGCTGCGAGAAGATCTGAAGTAAGTATCTGGGTTGCTGCGATCGCCTACCGAAAGCGATCGCAGGATTTTAGTCGCGCAGTTTGCGCATATGGCTCTGACCGCAGGAGGATTACATGAACGCGAGGATCGCATGACGACACCGATCAAAACCGCAGCGACGGCGGACGCGTCGCTTGGACGGGATTTACTCAACGCCACACGTTACTTTCTCGTCAACCGATGGGCGCTCCTAGCGCTTGTCAGTCTGGCCGTCATAACAGCAATGATATTTGGAGGCTGGGGATGGTTGGTTGCGGCCGGCCTTGCGCCAATCATTCTTAGTGCGCTGCCTTGTCTGGTGATGTGTGGGCTGGGTGCGTGCGCGATGTGCAAGTCCAAGAACGCAAAATAAAAGCCGTCGACGATCTTATGTATTGCAAACGAAGTCGGACTAAAGTTGTTTTGAAATACGATCGAAACACTGCCGCGCATGTTGCATCTCAACCTCTGCTCACCGCTGAAACAAACGATCTAACCGAAGCGCAAATTTAAAACAGGATCCTGTCCGAGCGGTGACCTCACCGTTGATATCGGCGAAAGGTGAGCTCTTATGAACATTGACGATAAAAATTTGGACGATGTCGGCGATCTGGCCTCGACGATTGTGATTCACTGGGGCGTTTCTAGTGAGGGAGCATCCCCCGAACAAAAAGTTGATTCCCACAAAGAGTCCGATTGCCCACTCCGCGGACTGTGGTAGTCCCAGGATTATCATTATGGCTACGATAAAATCGACGATGCCTGCCGCGATCATCCATAACCATGACGCGGTCTGGCGATGACCGAGGCCGAACATTATCGAAGAAAACCCTTCGAAAATAAAATATGCGCCGTCACGATCGTCAGTGTGACCGTTCCCTGCACCGGTTGGCCAATGAGCAATATACCTGCCCCAATGCCAAGCATTGCTGATAGAATCCCCCACCCGACTCCCGGCTTATCCCTCGCGGAAAACCTGACAACCACCTGCAAGACCGCCAACCAAAAATACCCAGCCGACAAAGATGGTTGTCGCCACGCTGGCCAGTACAGGAATCGCAAGTGCCGTCAGGCCAAGGATCACCAGTTCAACAATACACACTTGAAGTATAATTCGTCTCAGCCGCGCTTGATCACACCAGGCTGTCGGGTCGCGCGGACAGGGCCATCCCGACGATCGGACGAGTTTTCTGCCATTACATCAGTACACAAGTATAAGCGCATAAAGTGCGTCAATCGTTCCGATTAGGTCGTGTCGAGCATCACGTCGAAATTCTAATCGAGTCGCGCGGCGGCCGAAACATTTGTGTGTGTGGCCGTCATATAAATCTGCTGCGGACATTAGCTTTTGCTTGAACATAAGAGTCGTGCCTTAACGAACTGATCGTAGCCAGCTACGTTGGGTAAGGTCTCCACTAGGCAGTCGGTTGCCTCAAGAGGAATGGATTCATGGCTGAGGGGATTATCCTAATCACGGGCGCTACGGGGTTCATCGGAAGTGCCGCACGCCGACGGCTGGCAAGTCGCTACAAAGTCGTGGCGCTCGATCGAGCTGGCGGAAAAGACGCGGCGGATCCTGCAGACCATGTGGACTTGGACGTATCCACCGATGAGGGAGTAGCTGCCGCGCTGCTAACCGTTAGAGAACGGTACGGCGAGCATTTGGTCTCGGTCATCCACCTCGCTGCCTATTACGACATTACCGGAGAGCCAAATCCGCTTTACGAAACAATTACGGTTCAGGGCACGCGCCGACTGATCGATGGGCTCCAAGCTTTTCAAATCGAACAATTTGTTTTCGCCAGTACCATGCTCGTTCATCGCCCGACAGACAGTCCGGACAAAAAAATAAATGAGGATTCACCAATTGCGCCCAGTTGGGCGTATCCAGAATCGAAGGTGCGAACGGAAGCGCTGCTGCGCGACCGCCATCGCACGGTCCCGGTTGTCATGCTGCGCATCGCCGGGGTGTATGACGATGAATGCCACTCACCGTTTATCGCGCAACAGATCGCCGGCATTTATGAGCATCGGCTAACGGCTCACCTTTATCCCGGCATGCTTTGTGCCGGCCAGTCATTTGTCCACCTCGAGGATTTGGCAAACGCCATCGCCGATGTGGTCGATAAAAGACGATCTCTCAAGCCAGAGTTGGCCGTGCTAATCGGCGAGCCCGAAGCAATCGGCTATAGCGAAGTGCAGGATATTATAGGCCGATCGCTTCACGGAGAAGATTGGTCAACACTGCGGATACCGCAGTCGATCGCGAAGGCCGGGGCATGGCTGGAGAGCAACGTCTTGGATGAGGATACGTTCGTCAAACCATGGATGGTCGATGAGAGCAATGCTCATTACGTGCTCGACATTTCGCGAGCACGGCAGCTTCTGAATTGGTATCCCGCGCATTCTCTGCGCGAGACCCTTCCGAAGATGGTTGCAGCCCTGAAGCGGGACCCGTCGGGCTGGTACAAAGCCAACAAGTTGGATCCGGCTGTCGTCGCTTGGCACGACAAGGGATCGGCTAATGGCATCAGCAAGAGCGATTCCTCCGGCTCGAAAGGCGCGGGCCAGCTCGATATTACCGGGAAAGCAAGCGACGTGATGCCAACTAGCGCCCACAAAGGGCATGGCGGGATGGTCCATGGTCATCGCGGCACCAGCGAGTCTAATCGCGGCTCGTCGAGCGGTGACGATCCGATGGCCTTGATGGAGCATGACGCGCGGCAGACTCGGTGGGCCTATTTTGCGACCATCGGTCTCGGCCTCTGGCTGGCAGCGAGTCCCCCTAGTTATGATGGCATGTCGGCCACGACGTTCAGCGCCACTGTTCGGGCAGTCACCGTCGATAGAGGACTTGCAGCCCTCGAGTTCCGCGCCAGCGCCATGACCATCAGCGACTTGGTCAGCGGGCTGCTTATTGCGCTCTTCGGTGCGCTGTCGTTGTCTAAACGCAGCGCCAGTTGGGCGCCTTGGGCCACGACGGCGGTCGGCTTGTGGCTGCTATTTGCGCCAATGATTTTCTGGACGCCAAGTGGAGCCCAGTATCTCAATGACACCGTCATCGGGATGCTCGCGGTCAGTCTGTCGATCCTCATTCCCATGATGCCGGGCATGAGCATGGAAGGAATGATGGATCCTAAGGTTATCCCGCCGGGCTGGACCTACTGTCCCGCGTCCTGGTCGCAACGGCTACCAATCGCCTTGCTCGGGTTGATCGGGCTTCTGATCTCCCGCATCCTGACCGCCTATCAACTGGGCCACATCGACGGCGTGTGGGACCCGTTTTTTGCTGGAGCGGCCGCCGATCCCCGAAACGGAACCGAAGAGATCATCACGTCGAGCGTCTCAAAAGCCTGGCCGGTCCCCGATGGCGGGATTGGTGCGATCGCTTACACGCTCGAGGTCCTCATGGCGGTGATGGGCGGGCGGGACCGCTGGCGGACCATGCCGTGGATGGTGACTTTCTTCGGCATTCTGGTGATCCCGCTGGGGGTCATCAGCATCTATTTCATCATTATTCAGCCGGTGCTGCTGGGCACTTGGTGCACGCTTTGCCTGATCGCCGCGCTGGCCATGCTGATCATGATCCCGTTGGCCCTCGACGAGGTGGTCGCGATGGGACAATACCTCTGGTGGGCGCATTGCAACGGCAAACCGGTCGTCCGGATCTTCTTTCAAGGCGGGGCGGTCGATGGGGGGCGAGAGGATCACACAGAGCCTCTGGCGAACCCGCGAGCTCTGTGGGTCGATGCCCTGCGCGGCGTGACGGTTCCCTGGACGCTGGCCGCCAGCATCGCCATCGGCGCTTTCCTCATGCTGACCCGCGTGTTCCTTGGCGCAAGCGGGAGCATGGCGAACAGCGATCACGTCACGGGAGCCCTGGCGATCAGCATCGCCGTCATCGCCACAGCCGAGGTCGCTCGGCCGATCCGGTTCGTCAACTGCATTCTGGGGGCTTGGTTGGTGGCCTCACCCTTCGTGATGGGAGGCGCGAGCCTACTCGCTACTGCCGTGAGTGTATTACTTGGCATCGTCTTGGTGGGACTGAGCTTACCGCGAGGAAGCCGCAGCCAGGAGCACTACGGCGGTTGGGATCGGTTCGTGCTTTGAGATAAGGCTACCCAGACTAGAACTTGGCTGTCCCCGGAAAACGTCTTGCATGGTTATCGTTAAGGGTGTGGGAATCATGGTCCGGCAGATAATTGGACCGGCCTCTTCAAACCAGGAGAGCGCATCAGGCTGCGGTTCATCAACGCCGGAGCTCAGATGGTGTTCAACGTTCGCAAAGCGGGCTCTGGGAAGTTCGTGGTCGGGTTGCGGGCGTGGTTCTAAAGCGCTTGAGCCATCGTTAAGCGACTTCGGACGCTTCTTCTTAGCAGCGACCTTTAACGGCCGACAACACGACAGGCTTTTGATGCTGAGCGTAAAACCGAGGAAACCTCGAAAAAATTAGATAGTAATCTCAATGATATACGAGTTCGTAGTTTTATTCTGAATGGCGCGCCATTCAAATCAAGCACTTAGCCAAAATCACCGTTTGAGTTTTGAAAACTAAAACGGTTTTTCAAACGGTGTCGGCTGTGCTCGATCCCTAATCCCGCGGAAATTTTTAGCATCGCAGAGCTGTGAGAGCTTGGCGCGCGACAGCAAGGGAGGCGGCGTCGGCTGCTGCTGGACCTCAAGCCCTGGCCGGCGGTACCCATGGTCACCGTAGTTTTGGTTTCCGCAAGGAGCGCATCCGACTCATGCCTCGGTGTCACCCGCCGCTGAGATCACGCACGGCAAGGCAGGCATTTCGGGAGGAGGCCAGCAGATGGGCTGAAAAACACAAGCTTTGCAGCACAGGTAGGTCTCGAACGGCGCGATAAAGCATTTTTCTGCGCGTAGGTCGTGGACGTCAATATGAGCGCAGTGGTGTGTTGAACCCGACACAAAGTAGGATTTCGGGTCAACGCTAGAATTGATGACCGCGGGCGCGTGGACTTGTTTGCGCACGGCATGGCAGGCCATCCAATCATGTCCGGGACAATGCGGGAATTCGCAGTCGGCCAAAAGAAAATGCGTGTGCTCGCCCGTGACGATCACGAACTCGCCTGGACGTTCGTCGATTGTCCTTACATACGAGAGCTCGTCGGGCGCGTCTTTGGAGATCAGCGAACTGACAGACCCACGAAGGACGACTGGGGGAAAGCCTCGAAATACAGATAGCGGCGAGATGCTGTGCGTTTGTCCGAGGCGCGACGACAGTTCGCCATACAGGCGTTCGCTCGACGATTTCACCTCGTTTCGATGCTTGGGCAGGTCCTCGACATTGGCCGGTACAACTGCATGACCGAGCGTCCCTTCGGCGAATACCAGGAGCTTCGCATCAGACCTTTCAATCACGACTGCGGGATAGAGCAGGATGCGCGGGAACGTATCCAACAATGTTGGAGAGCCGGACGACTCCCAGCGCACCAGAAGGGCGTGAAATACATACCGGATTGTCTTGGCTGGAGCATAAGTCGTGACCTGCGAGGGCCTCAGTGGAAAGGGTATATAGTCCGATAGCTGGGAATACGACAGCTGGCCGTAGATGTGATCGGACTGGGCTACGTAGTGGTCGAGTTCAAACACGAGAATGCTGCGAGCGATGACGTCGGTGGTGGTGATAAAGGCATCCACCGGATCGGTGAAAATAACCAGCCAGGTACCCGACGATATGGCGACCTTGCCAACGAGCGCGCCACTTTGCTTCTTCAAGGTCTGGACATAGGCGACGAGCTTCTGCAACCACTCGGTCCACTCGGCCAGGACCGGCGCGTCCTCGGGACGTTTGGCTTTGATGCAGTCAAGAGATTTTGCAATCAGCTCGTCGGACGGGATACCGCTATCGCTGGCGGTCTTGGGGCGCGGCGGTGGCTTTTCCCAGGCTTTCGCCTCAAACAAAAGATGCGGCGTCCGTTCATCGAGATGGACACCGAGATAGTCCAGGAACAGCGTATGCTCGGCTTGTAGGCGCGCTTCTTCCGCGACCGCCCGCTCCAGATTCCACCCCAGCGCCGTCAAAAGCTGATCAATGAATGTCTTGCGAACATTGTGCTCCTGGGTCGGCGCGATCTTTTCCCCGAGATACGCGGCAGGACCGCGGGGAAATTCGTTACGCTTTGCACGGTCTACAAGTTGATCTAGCGTTTGCTTAAATGCAGCGAGGCGCGCCGTATTCATTGGAGAAGCTCCGGCAGGCGATACAGCAGCCGGCGTGCGGATGGCCAACCGACCTCGATGAACATATCGAGGCAGCGGACCAAGTTTTGCCGTCGGTCTTCATCGTCGAACAAGGAGCGGTAGTCGGCGAGAAAACGCCCGATCACCTTCACGACCTGATCGGCCGCAAGGTGTTCGAAATGGTAACCCTGGTCGCGCCCCGCTCCGAGCAGAGCCGCGGCGGTAAGGCTGAAAACATGCTCCGGATCTGCGTCCATCAGGAAATCAAGCAGGTCCACAAGATAATGGATGGTTTCAGGTCCGCTTGCTTGGGTGATCCGCCTGATGATCGGCGTGACATCGTGGAGAAAGGCACGTTTTCCCGCGTTCGTGTGCAAGGGGCGTTCGCCATCCTCTCTGCCACCTCCGTGCCTGAACGCGCCTGAGGAGAAGTAGAGCTGATTCAAGACATGATCCGACAACCTTGCTGCGGCCGTGGCCCTTACCTGCTCAGCTTCATTTAACGGTGTACTGGAAACGAGCACGAGGAGGATTTCAGCGGAAATCTCGGTGACTCGATCAGCTAGCTCAAGAGCGCGCTTGCGGAGTTCAACTTGCTCCGGGTTGCCATCCTCGTAACCAGCTATTACGGCGCCGCGTAACATCTGGACCGCGCTGTTTATTTCATCGTAGCGCTCCACGATTGACGCAAGCCAGCTTTCGAGTATGGCGCGAGCCGCGGGACGCGCGTGCGTCACCCACAAGATACAAATCAGGTTTCCGACGGGCTCCCGAACTTGATGGAAGCGTTCTTCGGTCGTGCAGCGTACAGCGATGATCGATAGAAGTTGTTCGACTTTGTCGGGAGCACTGTGAACAAGGCGGCCCAGCACGCCGTTGGTGAAGAGCGAAAGTACCGCGCAGTTGATTTCGGATATGGCGACTCGCTCCGCGAGCGCCCACATGTAGTTGCGATCCACTAGCCATATGGCGTTGATGTGCGTGGCGATGGCCATACGCACTGCGGGATGCCTGTCCACCAGAAGCTGGTCGATGACCGGGCGCAAGCGATGAACGGCCTCAATTGAGAGGCGTCCCAGCACAAGGGAGGCATGGGCCGCCGAAATGCGCGGTGCTGACGCCCAGCTTGGAGAGTTTTCGAAGTTAGATTCAGTTTGCTCTTCGAGCACTGGAGAAGCATGCGCGGCGAATCGCGTGACCATGTCACAGAGCGTCGCAATCTCCGACGGCTTGTCGATGAGGTCTTTCTCGAACATGTCGATCAGCGCCTCAAGTAGTTCGGCTGCAACGTCTTCGGCGTGCTCCTTCGTGCGTGGATCGCTGTCCGTCTCCCCATCGATTTCGCTGAGATAAGTTGTCAATCGACCGATTGCGGTACGCGTGTCCGGGAATGCCCCAGTCCGGTTTTCGGGCTTGATGTCTTCCTTGAGCGCCTTTGCAAGGGCTAAAATCCGCGCATTGGCTGGCGCTGCAATATCGACCCCTTCCTCCCGCAGCCACCAGCCATATTCAGTTTCTCCGCCCCATCCAGAGTCGAATCGTACCGGGCGCTCATTCTTATATTGGCGGCCTTGTTCCTCCTTCTTTGGGGCGCCAATGTCGCGCGCTTCGAGCGTGATAAGTTGTGCTACCCCGATCGTCGCGAACAGCGTAGTGAGAACGTATTCACGCGCCTTCGCCGGCTTTTCATGACTGCTGAAGTCAAACGCAAGCGCCGTGCGTTCAAAGATCAGGCGGTCCTGCTCGGGAATGGCAGGATACATCACTGCGATGAGATCGATTGCGTCCTTGCGCGTGTCACTCGCCCAGAGAAATGGAAATGTGGTAGCGATCGGCCAGAGCGAGGGTCCAAGAACCTCCGGCCGCTCGGCCGCAACCATGAATAATCGCGCCCAAACAAAGCCCATTTCATTTTCGTCGATGAGAGTGGCCGTCGCTTGCCGAGCAACGTCCGGCTCGGCTGTTCGGAGCCAGTCTGTAAAGGTCTTTGAAATTTGTAGGGCGTTATCGCCATGAGGGTCGTTAGGATTTGAAGCCCAGATGTAGCTCCAATCCTCCTGAAGCGAACAGGTCCGGTCCGCAATCCGGACGGTCGTCTTCTCCAGGTTTTCACGCGGCGGATGCTCGCGGAGAATAAATCCTTTGACGGCTTTGACGTAAGCGCGCGTAGCGATCAACGGATCGGCGCGAAGGAGCTTTGGAAAGAATTCCTGCAATCTCCAGTAGGCCATTTCGTAGCTTTGCCGGCGGGTGCCACGAAGTCGTAAGATGCGGCTTTGCCCAATATCATTTGGGCTTTGATCAGAGATGATGTCAGCGAAGGTCTTATCGTAGATGTCCAAGACGAAGCCGGTATCGAACGGATAGATCTTGCCGAGTTTTTCAGTGAGCCAGGGAACATACTCCTCGCCGTGCGCTTTGAAGCGCGCTGGCGTAAAAATCGATTGGAGGAGCGTGCGCGAAGCGTCGACGTCACTGCCATAGGTATCGGCAACAAAGCCTATCGCGGATTGAGCGAGCTTCGGGTCGTGTTCCAGGCCGTAGGCGAGTAGGGCGCGGGCGGCGACGCCGAGACGTGCGCGCTGGACATCGGTTTGCGAGCGTTCAGCAAGGAGGAATAGCACGATTCGAAGCGGCCAGGCCATGAGAGGAAGGTAGGAAGCCAATCCTTCCGCCAGAACGCTCCACGGCTCCACCGCGATGTCCACGCCATCGTCCGCACGAACGGTCAGTGAGCCGACGACATGGGTGATGGTCACTTTGCCGGCTTCACGCTCGGCGGGGACAGCGAGCGGACGCAGCAAGCCGGCGACATCTCCTCCGGTCGCAGGAAGTTCCGAAGCGACGCGCGCGGCAATGCTGCGGACAACTGCATCCACTTCGCCGCGGCCCACACAGGTGAGAAGAGCGGACCAAAAGGCAGAACGCTCAGGTGGCGTATCTTGCCATATCTCATCCAAGGCGAAGATAAGGGCTGGTCCGAGTAACAGCCCCGGCGCGCGTGCGCTGTTCATAGTCTCGGCAAGGGACGCTTGATCGTATAGGTTTAGAAAGACTTTACTGGCGGCATAATCGAAAAGGATGTGATGCCGAAAGCTGATGTAGCGCCCACCCGCAACGAGCATCAGGACATCTTCCGCGAGCATGGCTTGGAGCGCGATCGCATTATTCTTTGAGATTGCGAGCCGCTGGGTTTGAAGAGAGCGTTTACTGACCATCGCTGTGATGGTGTCCTGCAGGCATATAAGCACGCCTTCACCATGCGGGATGACCCGATATCGCCAGTAAAGATCTAGCAGCTGAGATTGCGTGCTCACCTGGCCGAACGCTTCGGGGTCGGCTCCCCGACTTAATAGATCGGCCAGCAACCGCGTATTGAAAGGAGCGCGCGCCAGCTGGCGTAGCTTGGCGCCACCAACGGCGATCGCTTTGGCAAGCGGTTCGGCTTGCGCGAGGAGCTGGTCTAGCTCGTCGTCCGTCCAGGCCGGAATAAGAACATGTTTGACGTTCTTGAAATCTCGATGCGCGTATTCGTCATGGGGAGGCTCGCCGGCAAACAAGTCCGCCAGCTCTTGCCCCATGCGTAGATCGAAACTGCGCATTGAAGCAATGATGCGCCACCGCGGCCGTTGAAGTCTGAGGACTTCCGATATGAGCCAGCGGAACACGCGCTGGCCTTGCCCGCCGCGCGATGCATCTAAGGCATCGATGAAAAGAAACGCGGGGTCATTGCCTGGCCAGTTGTCGAGGACGTCGAGAACCCTATGCTCCAGCCCGAGCTGCCGCTGAAGTTCGTCGGCGCTCTCGATGGGTAAGCGATCGACTGCGAGTTCAATGACTTCGGCGCCTTGGCTTCGCAGCTTCTGGGCCGCGCTGCTGATAGCGGCGCTTTTTCCAGCACCGGGATCGCCGACGATCAGGATAGATTCCTTTTGTCCAGCGGCGATAACGGCATCGGTGCATTGGCGCCCAATCGTGATGGTCAAACCGTTGATTTTGGTTTCTTCCAGGTGCTGCAGATGGGCCCGCGTTTGGTCGCTATACTGTCGGAGCTTTTCGACATCCTGCCGATAACTCGGCGGCTCTTTGAGCCGGCAGGCTCCTGCAAGCAGATTGCGCAGGCCTCTTGAGTCAACGCCAGAACGGCGTGACATCAAACGCAGAAACCGGTCGCTCAAGACGGCAACCGACGCGTCCGCATCGTCCTCATTTTGGAGCGTGCGTCGCATCATGGAAGTTATGGCGAGCTGATCGGGGCCAGCAAGATCGAAGACGACCACGTCTATGAAGCTCGCGAGCCTCCTCACCTCGGCAGGATCGGATTCTGCGCCGGTCGCTGTCTTCCAGGCGTCCGCGAGCATGGTCAAGAACGTTTGTAGAGCACTCTCCTGATCCTTCGGGCGCGTGCTATCGGTTCCGAACCGGAGCGAGCGCAGTGCATCGGCGAGATCGTTCTTGACCGAATTGGCGCTGGCGGGCCCGATGGCTAAGACGAGCCGGTCCTTGCTCAAGGATAAGGGGCGATCCCATGTCCTCTGTCCTATTCCGACAGCGCACAACAGCCATTGACGCACAAATTGGTCGGCCGATTTCCCCAATGGGCTGGACGGATTCTTCGTAAGGTTCACCGAAGACTTGGCTTGGATGAAAATGAATCCGCCATTGTTAGTCTCGATCAACAGGTCATCGACTGGTGCTTCGGTCTCGCAGCGTATGGAGACGGGGACCGCGTGACCAAGCCCAGCGGGACGATCCAGGCTTTGCTCCGCGAGCAGGGCGGAGCCGAAATACGCGGCCACTTGGGCTTGAAAAGCGGCTCCGCTGGCCGTGGCGTTTCCACCGCCAGACGCGAGGTCCGATTTTGATTCCGTATCTGCCATGTGTGAAAGACTCTAACGTTTTGAAGGCAATGCTCGTCGGGCGGCGATCAAGGGTTCCATCAAGCTTAGGCGATTTTCGTTCTGGGTAGAACCCTATCGATAAGCCCGTCCAGAACGCGACTGCCAGATAAGTCATTGGAACGAAAGCGATGCCGGCTGGCAATGGAGGCTCCAGGCCCAGCGGCATCGCCGCTGAGCGGATCGCTCGGCTCGGACTTAATAGATTGCGACAGCAAAAGCCCGGTGCATTGGTGTCTCCGAACGGCTTGTCACTGGGCTTAGCTGAAGCCACGAAGATAGATAAGTTCAGGTGGGTGTCAGCACTCGTGTGGTATTCAAGAGTAAGAGTGCAGGCCGGGTTGGCCGTGACGGGTTGAAAGTGGCGAGAGAGTTCTGCCGCGCCCGTCGCGGAGATCTGCGATGCAGGGACGGAGAGTTGGAGCACGCGTCGGTGAGGGCCGGGCGAGCCTCTACGAGGAGATCACGAGCAAGATCATCGTTGAGCTGGAGACTGGCCGCGTGCCCTGGGTCCAGCCCTGGGGGACAAAGGCGACGAAGGCTCAGTTGGCGTTGCCCCGCAATGCTACTACGGGGCGGGCGTACTCGGGAATCAACGTTCTGATCCTCTGGGGGGCCGTAATCGAGCGTGGGTTTACCGGCCAGAGCTGGCTGACGTTTCGGCAGGCGCTCTCGGTGGCGGGCCATGTGCGCAAGGGTGAGCGTGGTGTTACGGTCGTCTATGCCGATCGATACGTGCCGTCCGATGAGCGGCAGCGTGCCCGCGAGACCGGTGAAGACGCGCAGGCCATTCCGTTTCTGAAGCGGTTTACGGTCTACAGCTCAGGTCACCGAGAACGTCTTCGACACGCCTTCAGGACGTTTTCTGTTGGTGCCACAGGGTGCGCGGCTGATCGGAGTCTACGACAGCCAAGTGACGACCGGGCAGTCCCGCGTGCTGCTGGTCTGGACCCGTCTGATCATGCCCGACGGCCGCTCGATCGTGCTCGAACGGCAGCAGGGCGCAGATGCCGGCGGCTCCTCGGGGCTGTCGGACGACGTCGACAATCACTGGAAGCAACTCGTCGGCGCAGCTCTGCTGTCGACGTTGCTGTCCGTCGGCAGCGAGGTAAATGCTGGCGCGAATCCGAACACGAACAACGCGACCATAGTTCAAGCGTTGCGCCAGGGCTTTGGCAATGCCGTGAGCCAGACGGGGCAGCAACTCGTACGCCAGCAGATGAACGTTCAGCCGACCCTGACGGTAAGACCCGGCTTTCCGGTCCGCGTCATCGTCAATCGCGATCTTGTGCTCAGGCCGTATCAAGGGTGAAGCGATGACCAAACTGAAGATTTCGGTGCTGCCGGATGGAAAACCTGTGAGGCTGACGGTCGAATTACCTGCGAGCGTTCATCGCGACTTGCAGGCCTATTCAGAATTGTTGGCCCGGGAAGTTGGAGAGCCGAACGACTTATCAAGGCTGGTCGCGGCGATGGTGGCCCGCTTTATGGAAACCGACAGAGCCTTCGCAAAGCTCAGACGTGACTTACCGAAAAGAATTTGACAGCGACCTCGCTGCAAGCTCAGCCAACCGACATACATCTCCACTACCGCGATCAAAGTGCCGAAACCTAGGTTCCGCTGCGCGAAGCGGCTGAAGTCGGCCCAGTGCCGTTCGATATGCAAGGCTCAGGGCCACGGCGCCGCCGATGGTCCGCCTGCACGATTGACGAGCTCTACTTAAGGGATGGCTCTCTCAGCGATCCGGCCGCCTTCGATGACCCTGTCACTTGGATGCAGCACGACCCGATCCCCAGCAGCAAGGCCTGAAACAACCTCCGCCAGCCGGTTGTTGCGGTGACCGATCTGAAGTGGGACGGCTTTTGCTCGACCGTTCTGGTCGGCAAAAACAGTCCATTGATCACCTCTGCGAAACAGCGCACTCACGGGCACGCTCAGGGCATCCGACGCGCTCCATGTGGTCACGTGAACAACGACCCGGTAGTCGTGTCCGAGCTTCGACCAGGCGTCCGGCGGATCGACAAAGTCCATCGTCACCCGGACGCGTTGTTCCTCGATCCCCAGTGCCGAGACCTTGAGGAAGCCCGCCGGGTCCACCCGGACAACCTTCCCTTTGATCGGCTGTCCACCCCAGCCGTCGATCCGAACAGCCGCGCCGGCCTTGATCTGGACGGCATCGGTCGAGAGCAGGTCAGCCACGATTTCGAGATCGAGAGGATTGCCGATATCGACCAGTGGCGTTCCCGGCAGCACCGTCGCCTCGCTGTCCTGGACTATCCTCAGCACGCGCCCGCTGGCTGGTGCGAGCACGCGGACGCAGCATGTCGGCTCCGCCGGCGGCGCCGCGTTGGCCGGGTCCATCAGCCGCGCAGCCAGGCTGGCACGCACTGCACGACGCATGTCGACCTGAGCCCGCGCGCTCGCCAAGGCTGCCTCGTTCGTGGCTACGTCGAACTTTGCCTTGTCGAAGGCCTGGGCCGATGTGGACTGGGTCCGCAACAAGGTCTGCGCCCGCTGGAATTCAGTTCGGGAGAAGTCCAGGGCAGCGCTGATCCGCTGCACCTCGGCCTCCTGCTGCTGAATGGCGGCTTCTGCCGCCAGCACCTCGGCCTGGAGCTGGTCGCGTGAGCGGATGTCAATGAAGCCGGGCAGCGTTGGCTGCATCAGCGCGATGACGGTCTCGTTGGCGACGACCTCGTCACCGACGTGAAGCGAGGGTCCCTGCTCGCCATGCGGATGCGAGATCCTGAGGACCTTTCCCGCGATCGGTGCGGAGACGGTATAGACGTGGCGCACATGCGTCTTGCCATCGTCATCGGCCGTGACCTCGATCGGCCCCCTCGCGACCGTTGCGAGATCGACCAGAACCGGGCGCGGCCAGGCGAACCAGGCCAGCCCTCCCGCGATGGCCGCAAGCGTGGCAGCCCCGATGATGCGTTTGGTCCAATTGGCCGCCATGGCTAGTCTCGCGTCTTGAGGACCGCAACGAGGTCCAGTTTGTCGATGCGTTCGCGGATGACCGCCGCGGACGCGACGGCGGCCAGCACCACGACGGACGTGGCGATGACATAGGTCGAATGCTCGACGACGAGGCGGACACGCATCAGCTCACCGGCCAGGTTCGTCTTCATGATCCATGCGAGCCCATAGCCCATCGCCCAGCCCGGCGGCTGCGCGGCCAGTGTCAGGATGGCGAGCTCGAGCAGGAGAATGCGCAGCACCTCGCCGCGCGTGAAGCCAAGCACCCGCAGACTCGCCAGCTCGCGCGCCCGTTCGGAAAGGGAGATCCTGGCATTGTTGTAGACGACGCCGAAGGCGATCACGGCGGCGAGCCCGGTGTAGATGCTCGCCATCGTGGTGACGAGCAGCGCCACCGTCTTGCGGAAGTTTGCCAGCGACACGCGCTGCAACGCCACGCCGGCGACGGTCGGCATGGACTTCACCGCAGCGTAGAAGTCTTCCTTGCGGTTCTCGTCGAGGCTGAGATTGACACTGCTCACGACAGGCGCCTCACGCATCACCTTGCCGAGCGCATCGATGTCCATCATGCCGCGAATGTCAAAATAGTCCTCGACCGTCGCCACGATCGGCACCGAGACCGTCCGCCGGGCACCTTCCAGAAGATCGACCTCGACGGTGTCGCCGGTCCCGACACCGAGGATGTGACCGAGCATGCCTGATATCGCGAGGCCAGAGGTCGGAAGTACGACCGGTCGGAGATCGACGTCGATGATGCGGCGCAGATCGGCATCGGCGGGCCGGCCACTGATCGTGATCCGCCGTTCGACACCGCCATGGCGGATCCGCACCGGCACCTCGCGGAACGGCTCGGCAGCGAGCACGCCCGGCAGCTTGCTTACCTGCTCGACCACGTTCTCGACCCGCTTCTCGGCAAAACCGATGGTCGCGTCCTGGCGGTCGGCGAGGAAATACGTGACGTCGATCAGTTGCTCCATCGTGTCCCGCGTGAACAGCGATACGACGAGGATCGCGGTGGCCAGCGCCATGCCCAGTGCCGTGAACGCCGCCCGCACCGGGTGGCGTGCGATGTTGCGGATCATCATCAAGGTCGGCTGCGACACCATGCGGTCGAGCTGGATGCTCTCCGGCAGCAGCCGGCGATACACCGGAGGAGCCTGCGGCTGCATGGCGACGGCGGGCGGCAGCTTGACGACCTCACGCAGCGCCCGCAGCGCGCCGATCGCCGCAGCGGCCGCGCTGAGTGCGCCAGCGGTGACGTAGAGGTCCGGTGCCCTCGCAAAGACTAGGAAGGGGAAATGGAAGAAATCCCCGAACAGCGCGGTGACGCGCAGTCCGAGCCAAGTGCCGGCAATGCTGCCGAGGGTGATGCCAACAGCAACGATCAGAGCGACAAATTTGAGATAGTGCAGCACGATGCTGCTGTCGGTGTAGCCGAGGGCTTTCAACAGGCCGATCTGCTCGCGCTCGAGCGCGACCAGCCGGGTCAAGGTGAGATTGACCAGGAATGCCGCGACCAGCAGGAAGATCGGCGGCAGCGTTCGGCTCATGTTGTTGAGCATGTCGAGCTCATGGTCGAGCCAGGCGTGCGAGGTCTGGTCCTTTCGGCCGTGGGCCGCCTGCCCACCATAGGGGTCGAGCAAGGTGTCCAGCCGCGAGATCACCTCACGCTCGGAAGCGCCGGGCTGAAGCTTGAGCGCCACGGCGGAGAAGGCTCCGTCGAGGTCGTAGACTCCGGCGAGCGCCTTCTCCGACATCCATACGATGGCATAGCGGCGGTCGTCCGGCATCAAATCGCCGGGCCCGACCGTATAGACGAACTCCGGTGACAGCGCCGTACCGACGATGACGAGCTCACGTTTCTTTCCATTCAGGATGGCCGAGAAGCGCGCTCCTTCCGAGAAACCGTGAGCCCGGGCGAACGGCTCGTTGACGACCACCTCTTCCGATCGTCCCGGTTCGGGAACACGTCCGGATCGCATGTAGAGCCGATTGAGATGCGGCTCGCCATTGTCCGGCAGCGACACGAACTGTCCGCTGGCCGGTTCGGAGAAGCCGGGGAGGTCGAGCAAGGCCAGCTTGGCGATGCGGGTGTCGACGGCGGCAACGCCGGGGATCTCCGCCATTGTCTCGGCAAGCGCCTTGGGCGCGCGCTTGGCCTGGGCGAACACGTCGCCGAAGACGTAGCGTTCGTAATAGGCGACCCGCGTTTCCTCCAACGACCGGTGCGACCCCACGGCGAGCACCAAGGTCGCAACGCCGCCTCCAACCACCAATGCGACAGCGAGGACCTGGGCCCAGAGCCGCCTGACGTCCCGAAACAGCTTGATGTCGAGCGCGGTCATGTCGTCACCAGGTGAGCTGCGCCGCTTCCTTTCGGAATTGGTTGTTCTGAATGCGGGAGATACGGCCATCCGCGAAGAACAGCACCCGGTCCGCGACCTCCTGGATGCTGGCATTGTGGGTAATGATGACGGTCGTGGTGCCTAGCTGCCGGTTCACCCCGAGCAGCGCTTCGATCACCCGAATGCCCGTCTTCGAGTCCAGCGCTCCCGTCGGCTCATCGCACAACAGTACGGCTGGTCGCTTCGCGATCGCGCGCGCAATCGCCACGCGCTGCTGCTCGCCGCCGGACAGCTGGGCCGGAAAGTGATGCATCCGCTCTTCAAGTCCGACCAGCGCCAGCGCCTCGGCAGGGTGCATTGGATCCTTGGCAACCTCGGTCACCAGAGCCACGTTCTCATAGGCCGTGAGGCTCGGCACCAGATTGTAGAACTGGAACACGAAGCCGACATGGTCGCGGCGATACTTCGTCAGCTCGCGGTCCTCGAGATCGGTCAGGTCCAGGTCGCGGAAGAGCAGCCGTCCGCTGGTTGGCCGGTCGAGCCCGCCCATGATGTTGAGCAGCGTCGTCTTGCCGCTACCCGAGGGTCCGAGCAGCACGACCACTTCCTTTTCGGCGATCATAAGATCGACGCTGTTGAGCGCCTTGACCGTCACCTCGCCCGAGACGTAGGTCTTCGTCAGCGACCTCGCGGTGAATACGGATTCGCTCATGGCTGTCCTTTCCGCGCGCCATAGTCGGTCGAATTCGTGTTTCGGTATTGATGTAGGTCAGGGTCTCGTGTCCGGCTCGCCGCCATGCGCTGAGGAGTGAGCAGCTTCACGGACAAACGTCGCGATGCTCGCCGCCCAGACGAGCGCCATCCCGAGCAGGACCCATTTAAAATCGGAATGGATCATGAAGTTGACTGCTGCCATCAATCCGATCGAGAGCCCGCCGGCAATCCCGGCGCCGACCGCGGCTGCCGGGCGACGATCCGGGAAGGAGGTCAAAGCCAAGGTAAGGGCCAAGCATCCCGTCGCTGCAACGTAGCCACCCATCACGCGAAAGACATGGGTGAGCCACGATGTCAACCGAGGGCCGATCGCCTGCAATTCGGCAGGGGTCAGGCTCATGTACCGGATATCCTCCGGCAGCAATGGTGGCCGCAGGAAAAGGAAATAGGTGCCGACCCCGATCAACAGGACGCTGGCGGCGACCAGGAGCAGCGAGGATGGACGCCAGCGGTCCAAGGTATCGCGCATGATGGCCGCCTCAAATCATCCGTGACGATAGCTGCTTCCGGACGAGCCAGGTCCGAGCAGTCGGCTCAGGCGCGGGATGAAGCCCGGCACCTCCTCGGCGTATTTCGCATAGGCCTCGCCGAACTCCGACCTGGCGTCCCGCTCCTCGGCTCTCGCAAGCTTGACATACATGACCGTCAGCACCGGAAACATCACGAGGGTGAGGATCGTTGGCCACTGTAGCAGGAAGCCGAACATCACCAGGATGAAGCCGACATATTGCGGATGCCGGACGTAGCTGTAAGCTCCTGTCGTCGCCCGGCTGCGGGTTTGCTGCGCGTCGTACAGCACCTTCCACGCGGCGGAGATCAGAATGAACCCAGCGCCGATGAAGATGAAGCTCAGGATGTGGAACGGACCGGCGTGCGGATTGGTCTTCCAGCCGAACATCATCTCGAGGAGATGGCCGGCATCGTGCGAGAACCAGTCGACATTCGGATAATGCGACTGCAGCCAGCCCGACAGGAAGTAGATCGTCAGTGGAAAGCCGTACATCTCGACGAACAGCGCGACGAGAAAGGCGCTGAACGCGCTGAATGAGCGCCAGTCGCGGGAAGTCTGGGGCTTGAAGAAGCTATAGGCGAACAGGATGAACACCGCCGAATTGACGATGACGAGGCTCCACAGGCCGTACGCGGGCGTGGCGTCATGCATCACGCGCTCCTTCCATCCGATGCTTGGCTGCCGCCGTGATGGTGACCGTGGCCGCCGTGCATGAAGATATGCATCAACGGACAGGCGAGCACTGGCAGCCACACCAGGATTCCGAGCACATGGGCACGATGCTCGGTGAACAGAAGCGCTCCGGCGATGATGAGAAATCCGAGCAGCACCAGCCCGCCCTTCACCCTCATCGACATGCCCGTCCTGCCGCTCTGTCGTAGTCCGGGATGATCCTGCACAGACATTCGTTCGCTCCGATTGGCTGCTCCCATCGGTCAGGGGCCATGAGCCGCGTCATGGGGGCTAAATTCTAATTGCCCCGTTGCATCGGCATTGAGCTCATTCGGCCGCCCTGCATCTCCATCGGCATCATGCCGAGATTGGGCGCGAGCAGCTCGTCCGCTGTCCTTTTCTGCTCGTCAGAGAGGGTCGCCAGGAGGGTCCCGAGGGCGGTCTTGATCGACCGCGTTGCGTCGAGCCGGGCCGACAGCGATTTTTCTTGCGCGGTGAGACGATCGAGCAGTGTCTCCGAGCCGGATTGGGACATCATCCCCTTGCGAACGTCACCCAGGGTCTTGGCACGTGCGCGCAATGCGTCGGCAAAGCTGCTCCAGGCGGATGTCTGCGCGTCGGTGATCTTGAGCTCCGCCTTCAAGAACGCGATCCGCCCCTCCACGTGATCGAGCATCTCCATGCCGCCCATGCCGTCGTCGGACGGCCGCCCCATGCGCGACATCATCTGCATCATGTCGGACATCGACATGCTGCCCATCATCTTGACCATGCGATCACCCATCATGCTCTGCGGCGGGTTCGCTCCGGTCGTCGGTTTGCCAGCATCGCTTGCCGGCGCTTCCTTCTGATCCGGATGATGAGCGGAGTGTTCCGTGGCGGACTGTGCGAGCGCGGGCTGGACAAGTGATGCAAGCAAAAATGCCGAAACGATAGACAGTCTCTGCATGGCTCAAGCCTCCAACTATCAGCTGCTCAACAATGCCGTATTCCCGCAATTGGGAGTTGATCCAAGTCAACGTTGCAGTGTTAGAAGCCTGGGCGTGCAATTAGCTCGTTGCAACGCAACGCCTCCCCGTGATCAATCGAGGAACGAGGACGCGCCGCCTGACAAATGAAAACAAGTTAATGTATGTTGTTGCTCGACTCGCAAGTTCTGCGCAGGACACCGAAAGCCACACTGGAGATTCCAAGGGCAGCAATACCAAACGATATCCGAAGAACGAGGGCCCTTCGGACCGTTGCGACATATGAAGAGCCGAACGAGCAGACGCTCCGTCATCTTGGTGGTATGCAGCGCTTCAGTTGGCCGTTAGCCGATGAGCATAGCATGGCCGAGCCGGCCGATGTTATCTTGCGTCTCTATCGGTGACCGCGATTGCAGTTCGCGATTAGTCGCCTGACTACCCGCCGTGCTTAGTCACCCATGTCTGAAGCTGCTTGATTTCAGCTTCCTGCTCGCCGGTGGCCTTTTCGGCCATTTTGCGGATCATGGGATCCTTGGTCTCATTGAGCACGACTTTGTTCATGTCGATCGCTCCTTGGTGATGCGCGATCATCATCTTGGCCCAAGCCTTGGTCGGATCCGCGTCCATGCCCTTCTGCATGTCCGCGTTCATCTTCTCCATGGCCTGCTTGTAGGCGGCCACGCCGGCATCCTCTGCCATGGCTCGCAGCGGAACTGCGGCTATCGCTGCGATGAAGATCACGCGGGTGAGAACCTTGCTCGACATGTCGATATCCTCATCTCAGATGATGTCGACACGCCCAACGGAGCGGCAGCCTGCCGGTTCCTTTCTTGCGACCTATCGGGCCACCGTCTAGGCGATAACCTTCGTTCCGATGAACCGCATGAAGGGGTGTTGTCCATCATTGCCGAAGCGGATCACGGTGTATGGCTGCGGGCGGCCACCCTCCATGCCGGGCGAGCCGGGCGGCATGCCTGGGACAGCGATGCCCCGGGCGGCGGGGCGTCCGCTGAGCAGACGTCGAACGGCCTCCGCAGGGACATGTCCCTCGATGACGTAGCCACCGACCTCACCCGTGTGACAGGCCGCGAGGTCCGGCGGTACTCCCAGGCGCGTCCGGACCGTGTCCAGCTCAGGTGTCTCCTCCACGCGGACGGTGAACCCGGCCTCCCGCAGGTGCTGGACCCAACCGGTGCAGCAGCCGCAATTGGGATCCTTGTGAACCACGACGGTCGCCTCATCGGCGATGATCGCGCTTGCCGTCCCGGTCAGCGCAGCCGCGGCCGCGAGTGTCAGCAGCGACCGGCGTGACATCAGGGTAATAGGCTGGCTCATGGTCAGCTCCTCATTTCACGGTCACGTGGCCGGTCATGCCGTATTCGCGATGGTCCGGGATCAGGCAGGAATATTCGAACGTTCCGGGCTTTGTGAATTTCCAGATGATCTCGGCGGTCTTCTTCGGTGCCACGCGAACGCCATTCGGCTCATCATGCTCCATGTGCGGGTGCTTCTTCATGACCGCGCCGTGCTTTAGGTTCTCCTTGGTGGTGGCCAGCAGGAATTCGTGGTCCTCCGTGCCGGCATTGCGAATGACGAAGCGGATCTGCTCGCCCTGCTTCACATCGATGCGGATCGGCTCATAGGTCATTTCGCTCATCTCGATTTCGATCGTTCGAGACGGCTTAGCCGGATCGCCTGGCTCCCCGGCCGAGTAGCCTTGATGGCCGTGGCCTTGATCGTGACCGAGCGCGGGCAGAGTACTCGCCGAAGCAACGGCGATGGCGGCCGCGGTGATGAAATAAACTCTTTTCAAGTCGTCTCTCCTAACGATGGTGATGATGTTGTTGTTGGGCCGACGCGTCTGACGAGTAGCCGCGGAGTTCGGCGTATTTCGCCAGCTGCGGCTGGTCGAGAACCGCTTCGGTCAGCAGATGATACTTGAGATGAGCCTGGCGGAGCTCGCCCTGCGTCTTGGCGATGGCCGCGGTTGCCGACCCGAGACTGTCTGCAGTCACCGTTCGTTTGGCGAACTGCTGATCCAGGTCCATCTCTTGCGCGATCAGCCTTGTGCCGATCGGAGTGGTCTCGGTCTTCATCGCGGCGAGCATGCTCTGGACCTTGCTCCTCTGCTCGGGACTCAAGCCCAGTTGATCCGCCAGCTCGAGGACGTGTGAGGGCCCGGGATAGCCATTGAGCTCGGCTGCGAGCGCGAGCCCCATGCCTCGCCCCGCCCGAAGATCGGCGACCTGCTCGTCGGAAAGCGCCTTGACCTGGCGCGACTGCATGCCGGCGTAGGGCATCTCGGCCCAGGCCATCGCTGGCACCAGCAAGGCAGATATTAAAACAACGAACTTCATGACGTCATCCTCCTATTTTGGGAAGCGGCTGTCCTACTCGGCAGCTTGTGCGATGCTCGCTGCACCCATTGCCCCGTCAGTCCGTCCGGCCACCGGCTGTTCGTCAGGCGGCAGTCCCCGCCCTTTGACCAGGCCAAAGATCGCCGGGATCACGATCAGCGTCAGGAGCGTCGATGAACTCATGCCGCCGATCATTGGGACGGCGATGCGTTGCATGATCTCCGACCCGGTGCCCGTGCTCCACATGATCGGTAGCAGGCCCGCCATGATAGCGACCACCGTCATCATCTTGGGGCGGACGCGCTCCACCGCGCCCACCATGATGGCCTCATGGAGATCCGGCCGAGAAAGAGCGCGGCCCTCGGCGCTGCGCCTCGCCCTCATCTCGGCCAACGCATGATCGAGATAGATGAGCATCACGACGCCGGTCTCGGCGGCGACGCCGGCGAGCGCGATGAAGCCGACGGCCACCGCAACCGAAAGGTTGAATCCGAGCCACCACATCATCCAGATGCCGCCCACCAGCGCGAACGGCAGCGACAGCATCACGATCAGGGTCTCGGTCATCGCCCTGAAGTTCAGATAGAGCAGCAGGAAGATGATCGTAAGCGTCACCGGGATGACGATCTTGAGCCTGGCGGCTGCCCGCTGCAGATACTCATATTGGCCGCTCCAGACGACATAATAGCCCGCCGGGAACTGGATGCTCTCGGTAACTGCGCGCTGCGCATCAGCGACGTAGCTGCCGATGTCGCGGTCGCGGATGTCGACATAGATGTAGGTCGCAAGCTGGCCATTCTCGGTACGGATCGAGGTCGGGCCGCGCGCTGGCTCGATTTTGGCAACTTCGCCGAGCGGCACGGCGCCGCCTGATGGCATCGGCACCAGAACATCGCTGGCGATGGCCTTCGGATTGTCGCGCAGATCACGCGGGTAGCGCATGTTGACCGAGAAGCGCTGCCGGCCTTCCACCGTGGTCGTGACGGTTTGGCCGCCGAGCGCGGCCGCGATCGTATCCTGGACGTCCTGGATCAGGAGGCCGTAACGGGCGAGCGCCTCGCGATCGGGCGTGATCTCGAGGTAGTAGCCGCCGATGCCGCGCTCGGCATAGGCGGAAGAGGTTCCCGGCACGGTCTTGATCACCCGCTCGATCTGCTTGGCCAAGCGATCGATCTCGGTGAGGTCCGTACCCATTACCTTGACGCCGATTGGCGTCCGGATGCCGGTCGACAGCATGTCGATGCGGGCCTTGATCGGCATGGTCCAGGCGTTGGAGACGCCCGGAAATTGCAGCGCCTTGTCCATCTCCGCGATCAGGCTGTCGATGGTGACGCCGGCGCGCCATTGCTCCTTCGGCTTGAGATTGACGACCGTCTCGAACATCTCGGTCGGCGCAGGATCGGTTGCGGTCGCCGCCCGCCCGGCCTTACCGTAGACCGAAGCGACCTCGGGGAAGGACTTGATGATGCGGTCCTGCATCTGCATCAGCTCGGCGGCCTTGGTCACGGAGATGCCGGGCAGCGTCGTCGGCATATAGAGCAGGGTGCCCTCGTTCAGGCTCGGCATGAACTCGGTGCCGAGCTGGCGCGCGGGCCAGACCGTGACCGCAAGCACCGCGACCGCAGCAAGAATCACCAAGGTCTTCGCCCGCAGCACGCCCTTGATCAGGGGACGGTAGATCCAGATCATGAAGCGGTTGATGAGATTTCGGTGCTCTGGGATGATCCTGCCGCGGACGAAGATCACCATCAGCGCCGGCACCAAGGTCACCGACAGCAGCGCGGCCGCCGCCATCGAGAACGTCTTGGTGAAGGCGAGCGGGCTGAACAGCCGTCCCTCCTGCGACTCCAACGTGAAGATCGGCATGAACGACACGGTGATGATCAGGAGGCTGAAGAACAGGGCTGGGCCAACCTCGGCAGCCGCATCGATCAGGATTTGCACGCGCGACTGGTCCGGCTTCGCTCGCTCCAGGTGCTTGTGGGCGTTCTCGATCATGACGATTGCGGCATCCACCATGGCACCGATTGCGATCGCGATTCCACCGAGACTCATGATGTTCGAGCCGAGCCCGAGCAGCTTCATCGCGCCGAACGCCATCAGCACGCCCACCGGGAGCATGAGGATGGCGACCAGGGCGCTGCGGACATGGAGCAGGAACACGATGCAGACGAAGGCGACGACGAGGCTCTCCTCGAGCAGCGTATGCTTGAGCGTATCAATGGCGGCGTAGATCAGATTCGAGCGGTCATACACCGGCACGATCTCGACCGATTTCGGCAGGCTGCTCGCGATCTCGTGCAGGCGCTTCTTGACGTTCTCGATGACGTCGAGCGCATTGACGCCGAAGCGCTGCAGCACGATGCCGCTGGCAACCTCGCCCTCGCCATTGAGCTCGGCGATGCCGCGCCGCTCGTCGGGCCCGAGCTCCACATGAGCGACATCGCGCAGCAGCACCGGCGTGCCGCCGGAGTTCTTGAGCACGATGTTGCCGAGGTCGTCGATGCTCTTGATGTAGCCCTTGCCGCGGATGACGTATTCGAACTCGGAGAGCTCGACCGTGCGCCCGCCGACATCGGCGTTGCTGGCGCGAATCGCGTCGCGGATCTTCTGCATGCTGATGCCGCGATCGCGCATCCGCTGCGGATCGAGCACCACGTTGTACTGCTTGACGAAGCCGCCGATGCTCGCGACCTCGGCGACGCCCTCGGCCTTGGCGAGCGCGAACTTCAGGTTCCAGTCCTGGAGCGTGCGGGTGTCGGCGAGGTTCAGCTCCTTCGACATGACGGCGTACTGATAGACCCAGCCGACGCCGGTCGCGTCCGGCCCGATCGTCGGTGTGACGCCCGCCGGCAGTCGCGACGCTGCGCTGTTCAGGAATTCCATCACGCGGGAGCGCGCCCAGTAGATGTCGGTGCCGTCCTCGAAGATGACATAGACGAACGACACCCCAAAGAACGAGAAGCCGCGCACGACCTTGGATTTCGGCACCGTGAGCATCGCCGTGGTCAGGGGGTAGGTCACCTGGTCCTCGATGACCTGCGGCGCCTGCCCGGAGTATTCGGTGTAGACGATGACCTGGGTGTCCGACAGATCGGGGATTGCGTCGAGCGGCAGATGAATGAGCGCGTAGAATCCGGCCGCGGCGGCGAAGCCGGTGCCGAACAGGACCAGCAGCAGGTTGCGCGCCGACCACGCGATGATGCGGGCGATCATTTGTGCTCTCCCATCCCGGCGTGATCGTTCCCGGCGGGTTGCGGCTCGCCGGCTTCCGCGAAGCTCTTCAGCGCAGCCTTGAGGTTGCTTTCCGCGTCGATCAGGAAGTTGGCCGAGGTGACGACTGCATCGCCATCCGCTACGCCGTCTCGCACCTCGATATAGCCTGCGCCCCGCCGGCCGAGCTTGACGGCGCGCGGCTCGTAGCGGCCGTCGCCTTTGTCGATCAGCACAGCCTGGCGGCTGCCAGTATCGAGCACGGCGTCAGTTGGCACGGCCAGTACCGGCGCCGGGGCGGCCGTGTCGATCTCAGCATCGACATACATGTCCGGGAGCAGTGCGAGGTCGGGATTGGCGAGCTCGATCCGCACCCGCGCCGTACGCGTGTCCTTGTTCACCTGCGGATAGATTACCGCGATCGAGCCGGTGAACGTGCGGTCCGGGAAGCTGCGCGCGCGGATCGTCACGGGTTGTCCGACGGCGATGCTGCCGAGGTCGCGCTCGGCGACGTCGACCAAGGCCCAGACCAGGGAGATGTCGGCAATGCGAAACAGCACGTCGCCGGGATTGGCCCGCATGCCCTCGACTGCGTTGCGCTCCAGCACGATGCCGTCGCGTGGTGCTGACCATTGCACCGTGACGGGAGCAATGCGCGACTTCTCCATCGCGGTGATGACCGGCTCAGGGACATCGAGATTGGTCAGGCGTTGCCGCGAGCCGCGCCCATACGCCGCGTTGCTGCCGACGATGTTGGAGTTGATGGTCGAGAGATATTCGGCTGCAGCCGCGGCGATGGCCGAGCTGTAGATCTCCATCAGCGGCTGCCCCGCCTTGACGCGCGTGCCGGTGGTCACGTCGGCGACCTTCTGAACGAAGCTTTCCGCCCGCATCGCGATCACGGAGACGCGGCGTTCGTCGAGCTGGATCGTGCCTGGCGCCTTGACCGCGACATGGAGCGTGCGCCGTTCGACCGGTGTCGACTTCACCCCGGTGCGCTGGATCTTGCCGGGCGACAGCTTCACGGTGCTATCGTCGGAATCGTCGCCCTCATAGACGGGAACGTAGTCCATTCCCATCGGGTCCTTCTTCGGTGTCGGCGACGTATCCGGTAGGCCCATCGGATTGCGGTAGTAGAGAATCCTGCGCGAGGAGTCCGCCTGCGGCTTCGGCTTGGCCGGCTCCGGCGCGGGCTGATCGTCGTCGTAGACTGGCACATAGTCCCGCCCGCGAGCATCCGTCTTGGGGCTCGCCGACCATGCGGGCGCGCCGCTGGGATCGCGGTAATACAGCGGCACGCGCTCGGCCGCCGCGCCGGCGACCTGGGCGTGGAGCGAGGAAGGTGAGGTCCGGATGGACACGAGCCCACTCAAGACGAGGCCGGCGCCGACCGTGACGGTCGCGAGCAGACGCGAGATGTTCATGGCATCACCGTGAGGCGCGCTGGGCGCGCTATCCGTTGGGAAGGTCGGGGCGCTCGCCGGGAGCGCCCCGCGAGCTCACTTGGTTGCCTTGACAATGACCTTGCCGGTCACGGTGTCCGGCTCGCCCTGCACCTTGACGGAGAGCGTCACCTGGTAGCGTCCGGCCATCGGCAGATCGGTCTTGAACGCGTAGACGCCCGGCTCCTTGGACGGCAGCGGCGCCACCTCCGAGACCATGTCGGCCATTCCGTCGGGGCCCATGTCGACGCGCGTCTTGAAGATCACGGCGTCGGCGACGGGCTTGCCAGTCTGCTTGTTGGTGAGACGAACGGCGACGGTCACGTCGTCGCCTTTCTTCATCTCCGGTGTAACGGGCTCGAAGCTGTAATCAGCGGCGCCGGCGAGGGCGGCCGATGCGGCAAGCGAGAGGGTGGCGGCAAGCGCCGCGGTGCTGATCTTGGAAAGCATGGTTTGTCCTCGTGAATTGATCTCAGCCGTGGCGCCAGCGGCGCGCACGTCAGTCATCGGCGCGCGCGGGCAAGCGCACGCTTAGGCTTGGGCGAGATTCAGATACGAGGAGGTCGGAACGGGGGGCTGCCGCTGTGGAGAGAGGCGACCTGATCGGCGGGAATAGCGATCGTGGTCGCATTAACGGCGAGAGGACTGAACGTCACCGGCCTGACATCGCCGAGCGCAACCGTGCCGCCGGCGCAGCAGAAGCCCATGCCGCATTTATAGTTGTGCGAAGGGGAGTCCGGTCTCTTCATGTCATCCGGACAGCATTCGTCCATCGACATGCCAGCGCCGTCACCCATCTGCATGTGCATGCTCGTCTGCATGTCGTCCGACGACATCGCAATCCCGGCCGCCGATGCGCCGATCGGCAGCACCGCCAGCGACAAGGCGATCGCAAACGCCAGGATGGTACGGACGAGCCGCATCGAGATCTCAGTTACCTTTCGAACCGCACTAGGGGACGTCGTTATCATAAGCAGAAGACGAACGCAGTCGTTGATCCTACTCAACCCTGCGTGACCATCGCCTGATACCTATGACGACACCATCGATCAATGGCGATCTTGCGGCGCCACGCGCGCTGCGGCGGAACAGATCGCATGTTCTCCGTTAAGGGCCACGTGATCTCTTGAGGAACTCTTCCCGCTGCGGCGTCGTCGAGTCGAAAACGGACTCGACTCTGTGTTCGCTATATGTTCTCGTTACGGACATGACAGACCGCCCTGCGAGCTGGCGCATGCCGACACGGAGACAGATGGAGCAGCTGGCCCGCCACGTCGGTGGGAAGGCTCCTCCCGCGCACGGGCTCGCCCCAACTGCCGACCTGCCGCCGGAATACTGGGAGGCGCTCCTGGAGGCCGCCCGCGCCGACGGCGACCAGGCGAGCCCCGACGCTTCCCGACGGCTGCTTCGGCTCAGTCAGGTGCCCGATCACGTGCTGCGCGTCAGCTGTCGGCGCTGCGGCCGAACCGTCGAGATCCAGAAGGCCGATGCCGTCCGGCTTTACGGTCCTGAGTCCGTCTGGCGGGACGTAGGCCAGCGGCTGCTCGACGACACCTGCACGCAGAGAACAGGACGCTACGAAGAGGACGGCTGCTGGCCGTCGTTCGGCTGAGCCGGCTGGATGGCGCCCAAGCGTCACCCGACGCCGCTCAGCGGACGCGACCGCAAGGCATTGGCGAAGGAGCTCGGCCGGGCTCGGGCGATGACGACCATCCTCGCCGAGCAGGCCGCCGAAGCACGGGCCGAAGGCGAGGCGTTGATCCGCAAGGCCGATAAGCTTCTCTGCGAAAGCTGGAACGAGCGGATGTGGGCCAACGGCGGCCCGGTCGATCCATAGCCGGCGATCGACCAGGCGCTCAACGGCGGCTATCCGTGGCTCGAGATCGAGTGCTCCCGCTGCAAGGCGCGGCGGGACGTCGACTTGGCCACGCTGCGCCATCCGCCGACCACCTTTGTCCATGACCTGGCTGGCCGGCTCCGCTGCGGCCGGTGCGCGGGGACCAATCGCAGGCCGCCAGCGACGTTGCTACAACTGGCGCAGCGCCCCCGCCAGGTCGCTCCGGAGACCTGACGATGTGCAATCTCTACTCAATGACGAAGAACGCCGACGCCATCCGACGTCTGTTCGGAGTGCAGCCCGGCAACGACCGCACCGGCAACCTGCCGTCCATGCCGGGCATCTTTCCCGATTACCCGGCGCCGATCATCCGCAACTCGGCCGCGGGCCTGGAGCTTGCGATGGCGAGGTGGGGCATGCCGTCATCGGCAAAGGCACTGATGGACGCGACCAAGAAGCGGGCTGAGAAGCTTGAAGTCAAGGGCAAGGCAGTCGATTTCAAGGAGCTGCTGCGCCTTGAGCCGGACAGCGGGACGACTAACATCAGGAACGTCACCAGTGCGCATTGGAAGCGCTGGCTCGGGCCCGACCATCGCTGCCTGGTCCCGTTCACCTCGTTCTCCGAATACGACACCATCGACGGCAAGAAGGTGCCGGTCTGGTTCGCCGCCGACGAGAGCCGGCCTCTCCTGGCGTTTGCCGGCCTCTGGACGAGCTGGACGTCGGTCCGCAAGGCCAAGGAGGGTGAGGTCACGGCCGACGTGTACGGCTTCCTGACCTGTGAGCCGAACGCCGAGGTCGGCGCCGTGCACCCGAAGGCGATGCCGGTGATCCTGACCACCCCCGAGGAATTCGACGCCTGGCTGCGGGCCCCATGGGACGAGGCCAAGGCGCTGCAGCGGCCTTTGTCAGACGGCGCGCTGCGGATCGTGGCGACTGGTCCGAAAGAGGACCCTTGGCCGTTGGGCTAGGCCTTGAGGCCTGCGCAACACCTGGACCAACGCGAGCTCTGACGATTGCGAATCCCTGCTGCGTGCTGTCCGAGCGGAACGAGCAGGCGGGCGGAAGGATTCGTCCTGGTGGAGTGATTTCGATGCTGACAACGACCGAACGAAGACCTGCAATCCGAAGTCTGCGGGGCTGGGCCATCCACGTCCTGCAAGAGGCTGGAGCCATCCACGAATGCGAGGAGCACGGTTGGGCAAGGGACCGGGCGGATCCACACGCGCGCCAGCGCGCAGTCGATGTCGCCCGTCAGGACCCTCCGGACGGCATCTCGCCTGACGAAGCCATCGCGGAGGTCCGCGATGTCCTGGATGCACTGGGCGACACCTGCCCAGAGTGCCTGCCCGAATAGCGATTGCAGACCTATCCATGTAATTACGCGTATCGGAATGCGAGTTGCGCACCTGGGCAGCTTGTCACTTGCTGGCCTTTACGGGCCAATCCGCGACCTTGATGCGTCCTACGAAAGCGGCTGGACCTAAGCCGTCCGCTTTGTAGATGAAAGCCTCGCCTTCCTGGACGTCACCGGCCTCCTTGCCGAAAGCATCGGCAATGTTCGTCTTGTGGGTGATCAGGACAGTGTTAGTGCCTGCCTTCGGCGGCACATCGATGAGTTGACGTACCGCTTGGCCCACCTTTGCATTGGCGCCGGCAGGATTCGCCATTCCGGACGCACTCGCGTTGCTGCTATCCGTCAATGCATCGAGCGGCTTGACCTCGTGTCCAGTGATCAGCTTCCCCGTCTCGATCGCGCGGTTCAGCCGGCTGGTGTAGACATCGCCGACCGGGATCGCGAGTTCCTTTATCGCCATCCCGATCTGCCGCGCCACGTCCCGGCCTTTCTCGCTCAGCTGTCGCTGGGCGCTCATGTCGTCGAACTTGTAAGGATAAATGTCTTTTTGACTGTCGTCGGTAGCGGTGTGCCGAAAAATCAGCATGTAGCCGCCTTGCTTGAGTAAAGCGATCAGGCCAGAGATATCGGCGGCGGCAGCGTGTTGAGAGAAGCCAGCGAGAACGGCAAGCAATGCGAGGCGACAAAGAAAGTTCATGCGCGAATTCCTCTTTGCAAAGGCCAGAGGATGGTGGCGCGTAGCGCAGTCCGTTTCAATCGCGATTTTCGGCCGGGACCAGCTTCCGGCTTTGTGCAATTGAGCGAAGAGCCCATGCAGCGCGGCGAGCGAATTTTGTGAGACGACAGCTTGGCATCGCCGCTGATCTGAATCCCTACTTGCTCTTGAGAAATGGCAGGGGGCCCGGACGTCTTGGCGCGATCGAGGTCCAGTTCATCCGGATGGAAGCCGGCGTCTGGTTTGCGGCTTAGCCAAAAGTACCTGCATTCCTAGCTCCGTGCCCGGTGTAGCGCTTCCTCTAGCTTCTCCCTGTCGGCTGCCCACCGCGCGTCCTCGGCTTCGATCCTTTTCTCAAGATCCCGCCGCTCGGCTTCGAGAGCCTCCAAACGTTCTTCGTGCCGCCGCTGCGCTGCCTCTAGTGCCACCTGCGCTTTCTCGACCAGCTTCTTGCGTTTGGCTCTCTCCTTCTCACGCGCGGCGTCTTCCCTCAGTCGCTCGGCCTTGCGTCTCTTCTGCTCACGTTCGAACTCTGCGGCGGCTTCTCGAGCATTTTCGACGCTGAGCGCGGGAGCGGCCCTCTGCTTCGGTTCGGCGCGGCGCTTTCTCTTTGGGCCGGTGGAGGCGTCATCCAGGTCGGGCAGGCCGGCCTGCTCCGCGAAGCGGCCGCTCGATCCGGCCGGACGCTTCAGGACCACGCCAGGCTTCGCCATGGTGACGGCGACCACGGCCGGATCGTCTGTTTCTCTGGCTGCCCCTTGGTGAAAGAGATTGCTGCCGGCGCCCCACGCCTCCAATGCCGCCTTCATGGACGGCGCGGCGATCGCGAGATCGTAGAAACCGAGCGAGGTTTGATAGGTCTTCAGCTTACGCGGCACGGGACGTTACCTGCACGATCCTGAGGCTTCAGCGTACCATGTGGTGTAGGGCGTGTTCTTCGCCATGTGGCGGTTCAGATCAGGCGAGCCGTCCGTCCACCAGACGGGCCCCCGCTCGCCCAGCGCTCTCTTGGCCTGGTCCACGGCGCGGTGCGCCGCGGCTTTGGTCTCTGCATTCTCCGCCGCCTTGGCGGCTCGAACGGAGACATTCGGCTAATTCGAGCAACGGCCTTCGCTTTGGTGTCATGGTGTCAGCAGGTGCGCTCCGAGATAAGCCATGAGCTGAAACGTCCAACACCTCATCCAGCCGTGCTGCTGAATGCGGCGGGAAGCGTGGCGAGGAACGACATGACGCGCTGCGTGCGAAGAGGCGGGCGACCGTTGGAGGTGCGCAGCATCCAAAGAGGCTCCGCCGGTGCGCGCCAGGGCGCAAGCACCTCGACGAGCTGGCCAGTGCGGAGGCCTTCAGAGACGAGCCACGCCGGTCCCCAGCCAATGCCGAACCCGTTCGCGACCAAGGCGACCGATGCGTGCGCATCGTCACAAATGTGCTTGGGCTTCGGCGCGACGCGTACCAGTCCTTTTCCGCGCGGGTCGGCGAAGCGCCAGGTCAGGATCTGGCCGCTCGCGGGATTGCGGAAGCCGACGTGGTCATGGGCTGACAGCTCGTCCGGAGTCGCGGGCGTGCCACGTGCGTCCAAATAGGCGGGCGAGGCGCAAGCAATCCAGGAGAAGGTGCAAAGCCGCCGGGCCGTATGGCCAGGTACGCGGTCGGCTGGGGTTTCGCAGCGTCAAGGCGAAGTTTTGTCCGTAAGGGCAAGTAGATCAGCGCGCATTACCTGTAGATGACCTGTTTACCGCGGTTATCGACTGCGCGCCGGGTTCATTGGCCTAGCCGCAGAAACCAGCATGGTCAGGCGAAGCGCAGGTTGCCGAAGAGCGCGTTCGAGACCTAGAACCATATCGTTGTCGCATCCCCGCTCACCGGGCATCACAGCGTGGAGCGTTCGCTGCTGGAGCGTAAGCTGCGCAGGCGGCCGAAGCTCGGAATCGCAAACTACACAAGCGTGCCAAACGTCATCGCCTAAACGGATCTCATGGTCGTGATCCGGTACCGCGTTGCGATTGCGTTTGCTCGGACGCATCGTCTGCGCTGGTTGCCGCTCCCGGTGACGCTTCCGTCGTTCGACGTTCGCATTCATTGGAGTGCACGTCACGAGACAAATGATGGGCACCGCTGGATGCGCGCCTTGCTGCTGAGCACGCTGCGAGGGCCATGAGGCGAGGTCCGGTTGAGCTGCCAGCGGCGGAGCGTCGGCTCGTATGAGCGCAAGGACCGTTTCAATCGGACATCACTTCCCGCGACGGTTGGCCGGAACCATGTGTCCATATGGCCTATTTTGACAACTTCATCTCCAGGCTGCGACTGTAACGAGACATGGCAAAGCAGAAGACGAAGTAGATCGCGGCTAGAAAAAGATAGACCTCCACCGAGAACTGTTGCCAGGCGGGATCGATGATCGCGGTCTTGGCCGTCGTCAGCAGGTCGAAGATGCCGATGATCAGGACGAGGCTCGTGTCCTTGAAGAAGGCGATGAAAGTGTTGACCAGCGACGGAATGACGTGGCGGATCGCCTGGGGCAGCACGATCAGCCGGTGCTTGCGCCAATAGGACAGCCCCAGTGCATCGGCGGCCTCATACTGCCCGCGCGGCACGGCCTGGAGGCCGCCGCGGACAACCTCGGCAAGATAGGCGCCGGCGAACAGGATGATCGCGAGCTGTGCGCGAACCAGCTTGTCGATGTTGAAGCCGGAGGGCATGAACAGCGGAAACATCACGCTCGCCATGAACAGCAGGCTCACCAGGGGGACGCCGCGGATCAGCTCGACATAGAGTACGCTCAGCGAGCGAATCGCCGGCAGCTTCGAGCGCCGGCCGAGCGCGACGAAAACACCGAGCGGAAAGCCGAAGGCCAGACCGAACGTCGCCAGGATCAGCGTTACGGGCAGGCCGCCCCAACGGTCCTGCGGGACGAAGGAGAGACCGAACACACCGCCCCACATAAGCACGCTGATCAGCGCGAGCACGCCGATCCAGAGGTAGATCAGCTCGCGCCGCCACAGCGCGCGGCGGCTGGAGAGGACATAAAGCGCGATGAACAACACGACCGACAGCGCCGGCCGCCACTGCTCGCCGAAGGGATAGGTGCCGAAGAGGATGAAGCGATACTTCTCGGGGATGATCGCCCAGCAGGCACCCAGGCCGCGCACTGCCTTGCAGGTGGTGGAATCATTTGCCGGCGATAGCCAGACCGCATTCGTAACGCCCCATTGCACGAAGCTGGTGATGCCTTCGGCAAGCAGCGCGAGTAGCGCGACCGTCAAAATCCCATTGGGCACGGACGAGAATAGATTGCTGCGCAGCCATCTGAGCATTGGGTTGCCGATGGGGGGCCGGCTGGCGCCTTGCGATGCTTCCGGGACATCGGTGGTCACGGCCATCGTCAGCGCTCCGAAAGCGCAATTCGCGCATTGTACCAATTCATGAACAGGCTGATGCCGAGGCTGATCGTCAGGAACACGGCCATGATCAGCGCGATGGCCTCGATGGCCTGCCCGGTCTGGTTCAGCGTGGTATTGGCGACCGAAACGACGTCCTGATATCCGATTGCCACCGCGAGCGATGAGTTCTTGGTGATGTTGAGGTATTGGCTCGTCATCGGTGGAACCATGACTCGCATGGCCTGCGGCAGAATGATGTGGCGCAGCGTGAAGGCGCGGCGCAACCCCAGCGCCTTGGCGGCGTCCCACTGGCCGCGCGGCACGGAGAGGATGCCGCTGCGCACGATTTCAGCGATGAAGGCGGCGGTGTAGGTGACGAGCGCGATCAGCAGCGCGAAATATTCAGGCGCGAGCGTCAGCCCGCCGACAAAATTGAAGCCGCGCAATTGCGGCCATTCGATCGTCCAAGTCGTCCCCAACACCGACGAGACAATCGCCGGCAGCGCAACGGCCAAGCCCAGCGCGAAAGGCCAGATCGTCCGCCGCTTGCCGTCGCGCATCTGCCGAGCAACGAGCCTTCGCCGCACGACATAGAATGCGGCCAGCCCCAGCGCGGCGCTGCCGACCACCCAAAGCTGCGGTGCTCCCAGTGGAATTGCTGGCAGGATCAGGCCGCGATTTGAGAGGAACACGCCCTCGACCGGTCGCCACGCCGCCCGTGCCGCGGGCAGCGCCTGCATCAGCACGTACCAGAACAGAAGCTGAAGCAGCAGCGGGATGTCGCGGAGCGTTTCGACATAGACCGCCGCAAGCCGTGCTAACAGCCAGTTCGTCGAGAGTCTGGAGATCCCGACCAGCGTCCCCAGGATCGTCGCGAGCACGATGCCGATCACCGCCACACGCAGGGTGTTGGCGATGCCGACCACGAAGGCCCAGAGATACGTATCCGCGGGATTGTAGGCGAGCAGGCTGTCGGCAATCGGCATGCCGGCCTCCCGGCCCAGGAAGGTGAAGCCGGTGGTGATGCGGCGGGCCGAGAGGTTGGTGACCGTGTTGTGCCAAAGGAAGGCGATCACGGCGACCGCAACCCCGATCACGAGCGCCTGCCAGAACAAGCCCTGCAGCTCTCTTCGTCCCCAGGCGGCGTACCAGCGCCGGCGTGGTGGCAATCTTGGCGCGTCCGATGTCACGGCACAAAAATCCTTCTCAACGCAGCGATTTCCGGCGATGTGATTCAAGTGTTGCATCAAAATAAAGAACGTGCAACATATGTTTCATGTCCGAAGCCACTGAATCTTCGCCTCTGACCGAGCTGCGCCTCGCGCTGCCGTCGCTGCCCCTGCGCCTTCAGGAGGTCGCGCGCTTCGTGGCTGCGAACGATTTCGACGCCACCACCCGTTCGATGCGCGATCTCGCCGCTCAAGCCGGCGCCGACCCGGCCGCCTTCACGCGGCTGGCGAAGGCGATCGGCTATTCCGGCTGGGATGAGTTCCGGGCGGCGCTTACCGAGGCACGGCGGCCGTCGCAGACCTCGCCGTTCTCCGGCCGGGCCAAGGGCCGCGGCCATGGCCCGCAAGCCGACGTCTCGCTGGTCTCGGAGAAGCTCCAGGCGGAGGCCGCCGGCCTTCCGCGTATCGCCGCCCAGCCGATCGTCGAGGCCGCCCGCGCGCTGCGCGATGCCAAGCGGATCTGGATCGCGGGCTATCGGAGCTGTCGCAGCGTCGCAGAACTCGTGAACTACGAGCTTCGGCTGTTCAGGTCCGAACAGGTGCAGATCGTCGGCGCATCCGGTCCCGACGATCTCGATCTCGATGCATTCCGAGCAGGCGAAGCCGTCATCGTCATCGGCTTCATGCCCTACACCCACGCCAGCGTCCGTGTGGCGCAGGCCGCCCATCGCGCCGGCGCCACCCTGATTGCGATCGCCGACCGTATCTCGGCCCCGATGGCCGAAGGCGCCGACCACGTCCTGCTGTTCGAGGCCGCCTCGTCCCCCGGCTTCTTTCCGAGCCTGACCGGCGCCATCGCGATTGCACAGTCGCTCGCGGCGGTCACGTTCTCGCTCGGCGGCGCCGCCGCAAAGACACGTCTGGAGAAAGTCGAGGCGCGGCTCGCCGCGGCCTCGACTTACGTATCAGAGAAGGAATGACCCATGGTTGCTCGGACCAGCCGCGTGCTGCACCGTTCGCTGCGCGAAACACCGCCCAAGGCGATCGGCGGCGAGGGCATCTATCTTTACGCCGAGGATGGTCGGCGCGTGATCGACGCGTCCGGAGGCGCTGCGGTGTCCTGCCTCGGCCACCAGCATCCGCGCGTGCTCGCGGCGATGGCAAAGCAAGCCGCACGGCTCGCTTATGCGCACACCGCCTTCTTCTCCTCTGAGCCGGCGGAGGCACTGGCCGAGACACTGGTCGGCCACGAGCCCGGCGGCCTCGCTTACGCCTATTTCGTCAGCGGTGGGTCGGAGGCGGTCGAAGCCAGCATCAAGCTCGCACGGCAATATTTCATCGAGCTCGGCGAGCCGCGGCGGCAGCATTTCATCGCGCGGCGGCAGAGCTATCACGGCAATACGCTCGGCGCGCTCGCGGCCGGCGGCAATGCCTGGCGGCGCGCGCCCTATGCGCCGCTGCTTTCGGGCTCGTTCAGCCACGTCACACCGGCCTTTGCCTATCACGAGCAGCACGAGGGCGAATCCGATGCGGATTTCGTCGCGCGCCTCGCGGCCGAGCTCGACGCCGAATTCCAGCGGCTCGGCCCCGACACTGTCGCCGGCTTCATCGTTGAGCCCGTGGTCGGCGCGACGGCGGGCGCCGTGACGGCCCCCGCCGGCTACCTCAAGGCGGTGCGCGAGATCTGCGACCGCCACGGCGCGCTGCTGATCCTCGACGAGGTCATGTGCGGTATGGGCCGTACCGGCACCACCCATGCCTGGGAGCAGGAGGGCATCGCGCCGGACATCCAGGCGATCGCCAAGGGTCTCGGCGGCGGCTACCAGCCGATCGGTGCGATGCTCGCGAGCGGCCGTATCGTCGACACCCTTCGCGCGGGTTCCGGAGCATTCCAGCATGGCCACACCTATCTGGCCCATCCGCTGGCCTGTGCCGCCGCGCTCGCCGTCCAGGACGTCATCCGCGAGGATCGCCTGCTCGACCAGGTCAAGCTGCGCGGCAAACAGCTCGAGCAGCGCCTGACCGAACGCTTCGGCAATCACCGTCACGTCGGCGACATCAGGGGCCGGGGGCTGTTCTGGGCGATCGAGCTCGTCTTCGATCGCGGTAGCCGCGCCGCTTTCGATCCGGCGCTTAAGCTGCATCAGAAGATCAAGGCAGAAGCGTTCGCCCTGGGGCTCGGTTGCTATCCCGGAGGCGGCACCGTCGATGGCGTCCGCGGCGACCATGTGCTGCTGGCGCCGCCCTATATCGTCGCGGCGGAGGAGATCGATCTGATCGTCGACAGGCTCGGCACGGCGGTCGACAACGTGTTGAGTCGTGTCAATCATTGAGCGGAGAGTAGCATGATGAGGAAAGTGCTTATCGCAGTGGGCCTGCTCGCGGCGTCGACGGCCGCCGTCTCGGCGACGACGCTGGAAACGGTGAAGAGCCGCGGCACATTGGTGTGCGGGGTCAGCGCCGGCTTCGCCGGCTTTTCGGCGCCGGACTCGCAAGGCAACTACAAGGGCCTCGACGTCGACTACTGCCGCGCGCTTGCGGCCGGCGTGCTCGGCGATGCCACCAAGGTACGCTACGTCGCGCTGACTGCGCAGAACCGCTTCACGGCGCTTCAATCCGGCGAGATCGACGTGCTCTACCGCAACTCGACGCAGACCTATCTTCGCGGCGTCACTCTGGGTCTGCGGCAGGGCCCGGTCAACTTCTACGACGGCCAGGGCTTTGTGGTGAGGAAGGACCTCGGCGTGAAGGACCTGAAGGATCTCAAGGGGGCGACTGTCTGCGTTGCGCAAGGCACCACGCACGAAGTCACGCTCGGTGACTACGGCCGCGCCAACGGCATCGACTGGAAGCCGCTGGTGTTCGACCGCGTCGACACGATGTATCAGACCTTCTTCGGCGGCCGCTGCGATGCCATGACCCAGGACGCCTCGGCGCTCGCGGGAGCCGTGACCACCGCGGCCCCCAATCCTGCCGACTACGTCGTGCTGGCGCAGACCATCAGTAAGGAGCCGCTCGGCCCCTTCACCCGCAACGGCGATGAGGTCTGGAGCGATATCATCGCGTGGTTGCATTACGGCCTCATCGAGGCCGAGGAGCTCGGCGTGACGCAGGCCAATCTCGATGAGATGACGAAGTCGCAGACACCCGCGATCCAGCGGCTGCTGGGACTCTCGGGTGATCTCGGATCGCGCCTCGGGCTTGACAACAAGTGGCTGGCCACCGCGATCAAGGCCACTGGCAATTATGGCGAGATCTACGAACGCAATCTCGGCAAGGCCAGCCCGCTCAAGCTCGACCGCGGCCTCAACGGCCTCTGGAGCAAGGGCGGCTTGATGTACGCACTGCCGTTCAAGTAAAGGTCTATGCTGTCCCGGATATGCTGCGAGCGCAACGCTGCGGCAGGGAGCCGGGACAGGCACCACGAACAGGCCCCGGCTCTCCTGCACGAAATGACGCTTTGCGCTGCGGCCGGGGCATACCCTGACAGTCAAACCCTGACGACAATACTGATGCGCATCGCCCTCATCCACGCCCTCAAGCACTCCGTTGCGCCAATCGAGGCGGCCTTCGCGAAGGCGTGGCCCGACGCACAGCTCATGAACCTGCTCGACGACAGCCTGTCCGTTGACCTGGCACGCGAAGGCAAGCTGAGCGACGCCATGACACAGCGCTTTCTCGCTCTCGGCGACTACGCGACGGCTACGGGCGCAAACGCGATTCTATTCACCTGCTCGGCCTTCGGTCCTTGCATCGAGGCGGTCGCCCGCGCGCACGCGCCGATGCCGGTGCTGAAGCCGAACGAGGCGATGATCGAGCGCGCGGCGACGATGGGCAAGCGGATCGGCCTGCTTTCGACCTTCGCGCCAACCTTGGTCTCGATGCCGCCCGAATTCCCTCACTCCGTGCAAGTCGTGCCGAAACTCGCCGAAGGCGCGCTGGCGGCGCTCGATCGCGGCGATCGCGCTGCACATGACAGGCTGATCGCAGAAGCCTCGCGAGATCTGGATGATTGCGACGTCATCGCGCTCGCTCAATTCAGCATCGCGTCAACCGCGCCCCTGGTCGCGGAAGTCACCGGCCGGCCAGTGGTGACGACCCCCGACAGCGCGGTCGACAAGTTGATAAAATTGCTGAACACGAGGACCTGAGCCGGCAGCCGCGCTTCGACTATGTGTCGGTCGTGTCCGCCGGCCCTGGCCATTTCGCTTCCGGTGACGCCCAATTCCCTCCGAAAGCCGGCTCAGCCTGTCCCAGACAATCTCTTAGAGTTATTCTCGAGTGACTTGGAGCGCCCGCAAAGGCATGGGCAGTTCCACTGCCACTGATGGTGGCGCTGCAACGAAGTTTGTTGTACAAGCGGACCGACCGTAGCGTCGCACGTATTGTGGCCCCCGCACAAGAGGCCTCTCCCAGGCGCGCCTTGCTATTCGGCGATTGCTGAGGACAGTCCGTCTTCCACACGATTGTCGTCAGCGACAGTATAGGCTGGTTGACGGAGAACTTGCGACGCGTTGGATGTCAGCCATCCGCGAATTTTGGGGCTATTGGTATTCGCGGCCGAGAAAACAGTGCTGCTGATCGCCTGTTGTTGGCGCCGGAGGTGATCCTCTAGCAGCTTTGGACGCGTAATGTAGCCGGCGTTAACGCCGGGAATTGCGTGGTTCATCAGCAGCTTCGCATCGAACTCAGACACGCCCGCGGCGGCCGCTATGGTCCGGAAGCTTTGCCGCAGATCGTTGCCCCATTTCGACAGCGTGGCCCGATCTTCCTTCTGCTCGACGATATGGCCAGACACGCTGTCGGCTGGGAATATCCATCCGCGGGCGTGCGAGGGATGCATCTGTTGTCCAAAGCGAATGACCCGGATCAGGCAGCGGATCATTTCGCGAGATAGGGGAATATCGAACGCTCGCTTCGAACCGCCCTTGGGCCTGGGGATGTGCAAGATCCGTCTCTTGAAGTCGATATTGCTCGGAGTTGTTTCCTGCAGCGCGGTCGGCCGACATCCCGAAAGCAGCGTGAAGAGATGGAATTCGCGGCGGATCGGATTGTCCAACACGGACAGTTCGGCAAACCACGCCTTTAGATCGCCGGGTCCCATGCCGGTGTCGCGTCGCTTCTCTCCATTCCAGTCGATGGCCCCGACAGGATTATCGGGCGGCAAGGTCTTGTTCGCTTTGCGTGCGTGGGCATAGATCGCCCGGAGAGTGCGCATGCTGCCATTCGCAATATAGGGCCCGTTCTCCTTGGTGATCTCGTCATGTCTCTCGACCACCCTTGCAGGGTGGCGGCCCAACTCTTCCAAGGGCGTATCGAGCCATTTGACGAAGATCCGCTCCACGTGATCCCGATAGCTCTCGATCGTCCGCTCGCTGCGGCCTTTCCGAATCATGTGGGCGTCACGATATCGTTCCCACGCTTGCCTCAGCGTAATGCCGCCCGGTTGGTGCGCCGTAAGGCTCTCCGGGCTGGCGGCGACGCGGCTCAGTTTCGATCCGGGCTTTGGGTGCTGACCCCGGCTTATCTGAGCAAGATATTCTTTGGCAGTCGCTCGGGCTGTCCTTGTCGAGAGTTCTTTGACGTCGCCGATTGCGACCCGGATCGACGTCGCTCGCTTGCCATCCTCGCGGAGGTCGCCTTGCACCGTAAAGGTTCGTTTCCGCTTCCCGATGACGACGAAGAAGCCCTTCAGTTCGGTGTCCCGCGCAAGGTACCAGCCCTCGGTCGGGGTGGGCAGGCGAGCGATTTCCTTGTCGGTCAGCAGGAGGCGGACATCGGCCATCGGAGCGCTCCAAAACTAAAACGGTTTTTCAAACGGTTTTGGCAAATCGGGGAGTTCGACGGTTCAACCCCGACGCCGTGCGAGGATGTACGATAAATGTCTCGAAATTAAGGACTTTTTCGTCTATCGTTGCGCCGTGGCGTACAGTCGGATAGCGTGGCGAAGCAATGTTTTTGAACTACGAATCTGAGGGTCGGACGTTCGAATCGTTCCGGGCGCGCCATTCCGGTACCAAACCACGAACGTTTTGGAGAGGGCTCGGTTTGCCGAGAATAGCCGCTCTAACGGCTTCCTTGCTGCCGACGATTTTCACCGATTTGTCGCCGACGATGATAGCACCGATTAGTGTGCGCAGGTAAGCTTTGCGCGCGGGCGTTTCGCCATTATCGAGCAGGTCTCTCATGAGTTTGCTGAACGCCGCGATCCTTTCCGGGTCGATGCTGGCCGATGGCAGCACTTGCGACGCTGCGTGGTCATAGGCTGCCTGAGCCTTCTCGCGGTCGGCTTTGAGCTCAACGATTCGCTCGCGAAGAAGATCGTCGAGTTCGACGATGCCCTCCTCGATCCCGCGATAAAGCCGCTTGAGTCGATCTTCGGCATCGACGACCTGAGATTTCAGCGAAGCAAGGCGGCGGTCAACGGCGGCGGTGCGCTCCTGGCGCCGGGCGGCAATCGTCGAAAGCAATTCGGCCAGACGTTCAGGCGTGAACATGTTCTCCCTGAGCGCTGTCAGAACCAGTTCATCCAGGAACGCCATCCGGATGGTGTTTCCCCGACAGGCGGTTGGTCCCTTCTGCGCACGGCTTGCACAGGTGTAATAGGCGTAGACCCGCCCCGTACTGGAGGTTCCGGTCCGCTGGGTCATCCCGCCTCCGCAATGAGCGCATTTGGCAAGTCCGGTCAAAAGGATCGGGCCAGTGACTACGCGCGGGGCTGTGACCTTGGGATTATTGGCCACAAGGCGGGCCTGGACGCGATCGAACAGGTCCTGTTCGACAATGGCCGGAGATGCGATCTCGACGATTTCCGAGGCGGGTTTGCGTTCGCCGGTCTTGGCTGAACGGACGTTGTATTGCCAGCGGCCGACATAGACGGTGTTGGTCAGGATATGGTGCGTGGGACCGACGCCAAAGGTCCCGCCCGCCTTGGTCCGGTAGCCGCGGCTGTTGAGCCATTTGACCAGTTGCTTGATACCGAGCGGTGGGGTGCCGGTCCTGGTGTCACCTTCCGCATAGAGGCGAAAGATCAGCCGGACGGTCTCGGCCTCGACGGGCTCGACAGCGAGGTGCTTCTTGATCTTTTGTCCCCGCCGCTCAGCTTCGACAATGGTGTAACCGAGCGGAGGCGAGGCGCCATTCCAGAACCCTTGTTTGGCATTCTCCTTCATCGCCCTGGTCACGTTCTTGCCGTTTTCCTTCGAGGTGTACTCGTCGAAGATGCCGATAATCTGACGCATCATCTCCTGCGACGGATCGGTGCCTGTCGGTTGCGTCATCGAGACGACCTCGACGCCGTGACGGCGAAGCTTGCGGATCGTCAGTTCCATCGTGGCCCCGTCGCGGAAAAACCGCGAAAAGGAGTGCACGACGATGACGTCGTAGGGATGATCTGCGTCGCAGGCCCGTTCCAGCATGGCCTGAAATACCGGGCGCCGATCGTCGGTCGCGCTGGCGCCGGGCTCGACATACTCGTCGACGACGGTCCAACCATTCGACAGACAATGGCGCGTGGTCAGGTCGCGCTGCGATGGGATCGACACCTCGCCCTCCGCCTGCCGGCCGGTCGAGACCCGCAGATAAACCGCGGCTCTCAATGGCGTGGGGCAGTCCATTGCGGCAAGACTCGTTCTTGATTGCAAGTTGCGAGGCATTGACGAATCTCCGCGCGATTTTTGTGGTTGCGATGCTTCAATCTTGATAGGGGCGGCGACGTCACGCCGCCATCATGTCGAACTCGACATGCACGCGGTCATAGGGAAATTCCACGCCCCCACTTTCCGTCCGCTGCAAAATCCCCGCGCCCAGCAGCAGCGTCACGTCGGTGTGGACTCCCTTGAAGTCGCGGTCGACCCGACGCGCGACTTCCCGGATCGTCAGCGGACCGGCTCCGGTCATAACGCGCACGATCTCCATACGCTTGGGCGCCAGCACCCGCCAAAGGTCGCTGACGCTCTCGAACGAAATTCGGTCGTCGCCGGCCTTACGCTGCCCGCGCGCAGTCGCCAGGATGCGGCGCGTCAGGTCGCTTTGTGTCTCGACGCCCAGGATAACCGTCCGCATGCTCTATCTCCGTTTATTCACGTCGCGCCAAAAATCCGCCAGCAGCCGCTCCAGCCCATGAAACGTATAAGGGCTTTCCTTGCCATCCAGGTGGCGATGATCGCCCTTGCCGCGCTCATTGTCGTAACGCACGCGGCAGACGCCATTCACGACATAGGCCAGCCGGTATTTGTAGCGGTGCGGACTGCCCGAGACGGGCTCGGGAACTTCCCACACAACCAGCTCGGCAAAGCCGGGGCTGACGACAAGCCGGGTTCGTGTGATCTTACGCGCTTTGGCCATTGATGGAATTTATTACATCAAATGCGACGTGATGTCAACTAATACATCAATACCTGACAATTTCGACGGATTTCCGTTCTGGGGAAAAATGCCACCCTTCGCAGGTCATCCCCGCTTCCGCGTCCGAGGATCCATCACCTCATCAGGTGCAGCGATATCGTTTTGCGATGAGTGAGGAGCCTCAAACAGCGCATCGAGCTGTCTGCCGAGCCAGGTTTCCAGTGTCTGAACCTCGGCATCGGTCACGCGAAGGGCGTTGTCGCTCTCAAACTCGACCGACCAACCGGCCTCCTTATCCAGATTTCTTCGTCGCCCTGTCGCCGACCGGCGCGGCGGACGCGTTGCTTTCCGCTCAACGGCCATAGTCCAACCCGCGATCAGGTGTGCGCGCGGGGGACCTCGGAGCGGGGACGGCGGGCTCTCGCGCGGCTGGTGGCTTTGCAGGCGGCTGCATCGCCCGATCCGCTGATTGCCGGCTGTGACGCCGGTCGATCTGTTTCGCCGGGAGCGCGGCCTGTTCGATCACGGCGATCGTCGATGTTTTGGCGTGTCCGTTGGACAATCGCCCGGCGAGGAGTGCGCGCCGCTCTTCGGCGGATGAGGGGTCGGCCTGCTGAGCGCGATCCGGCGGCAGGCGGGACGAAAGAAGCGCGTCGATCTGAGAGCGATCGACGACAAGCCGGGTCTCATCGCGGGCGCGGCTCGCTGCGACATGGATGGCATGGCGATCGAACCGGGGATCGAGCAGTACGACGGCGCGATCGACGGTCATGCCCTGCGCGCCGTGGACTGTGCTGGCATAGGCCCAGCCGAGCCGGGCGCGCCCGCGTTCGTCAGCGATGTCGGCGGGCACGAAGCTGATGCGGCGCTGGTCGACGACCGCTTCAATGCGGATGTTGACGGGCGCATTCTGGTCTTTGGCCGGATCAGCGTGGACAGTGGTCACCGTCGCAACCGTCCCGTTGACGACGCCGAGCTGATCGTTGCGAAGCTGGAAGCGGATTTTGTCGCCGGCTGCGATTTCAAGGCGAGTTGGGAGGCCCGATGGCGTGACCGCCTCGACGCTGGCCTCGGCACCGTGAATGACCCCCTCGCGCTTGAGTTCGGCGCGAACCGCCCGCGAGACATCCGCGACCTGTTTGTTGGTCCGGGCGATCAGGAGGATAGAACTGTCGGGATGCTCGACCCTTGCCTGGTTCCAGAGTTCGACGATCCGCTGCAGCGTACCCCGGTAGGAGGGAGCTTCTTCGAAGCAGCCGTGCGCCTGAAATGCGTCGAGGGCTTCCTTGGCCCGACCTGCGCCGAAATCCGTCACGGCTTGGCGCGCCCAGGCGTCACGCTGGCGCACGATGGTGTCAACGCGCGTGGCCTCGACGCTGCGAACCACGAGATCGAGGCCCGGGCCCGCGCCGATCGCCTGCAATTGGCGGCGATCGCCGACCAGGATCACCCTGGCTTGTGCCCGCTCGACTTCCGACAGCAGGGCATGCATCTCTCGCGAAGACAGCAGCCCCGCTTCATCCACGATCAGAACCGACTTTTCGTCAAGGAAGCGCTCGCCTGCCTTAAGGCGTTCGACCCAGGACGCGGTTGCCCGCGCTTCGATGTTCAGATCCTGCTGGAGCGAGCGCGCCACGCGCCAGGCGGTGGCCGTGCCGATGACGCGATGGCCGGCCGCCTGATACGCCTCCACGATCGGCGCGAGCGTCGTGGTCTTGCCCGAGCCCGGAGCCCCTTCGATGACGACGATCGCGTTCGGCCCGGTTGCAGCCTCAGCGGCGAAGGTCTGTTCAGCGCTCAATCCATGGGCGGCACTTCGCGCCTTGATGTCGGCGGGATCAATCCCGGCACCCTGCCGTTCCGCCAGCCTTGAGGCCGTCGCAACGAGGTCGCGCTCGATCGCGATCATCTCCGGCGTCGAGTAGCGCGCCTGGCCGATGGCATCGCGGCCGATTTCGACGAAGGCCCCGGAGGCGACGAGTTGATCGACTTCCCGGTCAAGACGCGACAGCGGCAAGCCCAGCCCGACGCTGGCCGCGTGGACAGAGCGAACCAGCTCCCGACGATCGATGACGCTTTCGTGTTCGGTCAGTTCTGCCGGCAACGCCGTCAGCCGTTCGGCGAAGACGCGTTCGGCGTCGCCTGCGACAATCTCCCGAGCCGATCGCTGCCCGAGCGCAGTGCGGATATCATTGTCAAGGCCGGCCGATTGCGCCGCCTCACGCCAGATGGTTGCGCGGTCTGTATCCCGCTCTTTGGCGTGGCGCGTCGATTTGGCGACAACAGAGGCAAGCGCAGCCGATGAGCCGCTGGTCGTGCCAGCTTCCGCCAACTCCTGTTCGATTTCCTGCCGCCGCGCGGAGAAATAGGTGATGGCCTTGTCGCTGACGCCGGCCAGTTCGAACGTGCCGTTCTTTCCGAGGCGATCGACTGCAAAACCGAGATCGGTCATCTCGTTTGCAAGGGCAGCATGATAGACGGCCCCCGCCGCCATCTTCCAGTCGCGCAGCACGGTGGAATGCAACGCTCCGACCGTGCCGTCGGCGCGTGTCGCCATGTTCAGGACGACGGCATGGGTGTGAAGGTTCGGATCACCGAAGACCCGGCCATCGGCATGCTCCGCCGGGCGGCTTTCGCCGTGTTGGAACAGCGCGGCCGTCAGCGCGACTTTTTCGACACGTGCGCCATCTTTGCCGCGGCGTGCGTATATGGCTTCCCGTTCGATCGTGGCCAGGGTGGCGCGGACGGCGCGCTGCTGGGCGGCTTCAAGGTTGCGCCGCAGATCCTCATCGGCGAAGGCCCACGCCAGCGACACCGAGCGCGGCGCGGAAAACGTCAGGTCGAAGGCCGGAACACGCCGATCCGCCTTGCCCCCCGCGTTGGTGACAAGCGAGGACCCGTTCTCGCCGAGCCCTTCATAGAGGCAGGCGAATTCCTGTCGCTGGACCGTTGCCGCATCGCATCGGCCGAGATCCCCCTGCGGCGCATACCAGACGCCATCCGGCTCCCGCTCACCAAGATAGTATTCGGCACCGCGCGCGTAATAGGCGCTGGACGCCGCCACATTCCACGTTGCGACCACCGCAATGGCCTCCAAAATCAAGACCACTTTGATGCAGCGTTTTCAGGGGAAGGAGTTGGATTCTGGCTCCGCGATTGGCGCTTTTCACTCAGAATCCAACAATGCAACGCCCGCAGAATGCCCGTGCCCGCAACAATTCGTACAAGACACGGGAGAGCTTCCGCGCGTCTTGTCATGACCGGCTGCGGCTGACGCCTTGCCGGTCAGCTTGGGAGACAGGGGCCTTGCCCCTTTCTCCCAGCAAGTGCGGCCTGCTGCGCGGCAGGCCTGCGAGCTCGCAGGGCTGGAGATCCAGCCCCGCTCGCCCGCGCAGGCCGGCCGCGCTCGCCCACACTTGCCCCCTCTTTCCCCGCGCGCTCACGCGCCCCCGGGAGGCATGTCGGGGGACATGCCTCCGGCATTAACGGAAGGAAAGGAACCGAAAATGGCGAAGTCATCGAAGAAGGCCATGGCGCTTGCAGCCGTGGCGACAGTTGAAATCGCGGGCGAAGACGACGCCCGCGACGTCGGGAAAGCTGTGGCGGATGTGGCTCCGGCAGCACCGCAGGCGCAAGCGGCGGACAGCGCAACGGTCTCGGAGAACGGCGCCGTGCTGTTCATTCCGCTCAACAAGCTGAAGAAGTCCCCGAAAAACGCCCGCAAGACCCCGCACAGCGAGGCTCATGTGGAGGCGCTGGCAGCAAGCATCGCCGTCAAGGGAATGTTGCAAAATCTGGTGGTCGAGCCGGAGACGAAGGACGGCGAGCCGACCGGGTTCTATTTCGTGACCATCGGTGAGGGCCGCAGGCTCGCGCATCTGCTTTTGGCGAAACGCAGGCAGATGAAAAAGACGCAAGCTCTGCGCTGTGTTCTGGACACGGCGAACGACCCCGCCGAGATCAGTCTTGACGAGAACGTGACGCGCGAGGCGTTATCGATCCCCGATCAGGTGGAGCGCTTCCGCGAGCTTGCGGAAAATCGCGGCTGGGGTGCGGAGGAAATCGCGGCCCGGTTCGGCGTGACCGCGCATGTGGTGCGGCAGCGGCTTCGCCTTGGCGCGGTCAGCCCCAAGCTGATGCAGGTTTATCGTGATGGTGGTTTGACGCTCGACCAGTTGATCGCCTTCGCCATTACCGAGGATCATGGGCGGCAGGAAGCGGTTTACGACAATCTGTCTTATAACCGCGAGCCGTCGCAAATCCGGCGCGACCTGACCAAGATGAACGTGGCCGCAACGGATCGGCGCGCAATCTTTGTTGGCGCGGAAGCCTACACGGAGGCGGGCGGCACCATCATCCGCGACCTCTTCACGGAGGATCGCGGCGGCTATTTCGAGGACGCCGCCTTGCTGGATCGGCTGGTCATCGAGAAGCTGGACCGGATCGCGGCCGAGGTGCGGGAGACGGAGGGATGGAAGTGGACTTCGATGCATATCGACTATCCGCATGCGCACGGCATGCGCCGTGCCTATCCGCATCCGGTCGAGCTTTCACAGCACGACACCGCCGCCCTTGAGGCTACGCAGGCGGAATATGACCGCCTGACGGCTGAATATGACGGCGTGGACGAACTGCCGGAAGACGTGGACGCAAAGTTTGCTGCACTTGAAGCCGAAATCGAGCGCATCGAGACGAAGCAACACGCCTACGAGCCGAACGAAATTGCGCAGCGCGGCGTGTTCATCGTTCTTGGTCATGACGGGGAAGCCCGGATCGAGCGCGGCTTCATTCGTCCCGCGGATGAGGCCCCGGACATGCCGGAAAACTCGGACGGCAAAGCGGTCATCGACGGCGTTTGCGTCAACAGTGACGGCGAGGTCATCGAGGACGGCGACCAAGGCGCTCACAGCGACGCGTCTGAGACTGGGGATGAGGACGATGTCGGAAAGCCTCTATCGGATGCGCTTGTCCGCGACCTGACGGCCTATCGCACCCTTGGCCTGCGCCTCGCCCTTGGCGAGCAGCCGGATATCGCGCTGATCGCCGTGGTGCATGCGCTGGCCACGCAGACCTTCTATCGTGGCGCGGATGTGTCCTGCCTCGAAATTCGCCTAAACAGCGTCCATCTCGCATCCCACGCGGACGGCATCGAGGACACCGCTCCGGCCAAGGCGCTAGCGGAGCGTCATGCCGGATGGGCGGCGGACATGCCGGTGAACCTGCGTGATCTCTGGGGCTTTGTCGCCGCTCTGGATCGGGCAAGCCTGATGGCCCTGCTGGCGCATTGTGCCTCGCTCACGGTCAACGCCGTGCGCCTGCCGTGCGAGCGCGAGGCCGAGGTCCGCGATACGACGGAACAGCTGGCGACGGCGCTTGCCCTCGACATGACGGCGCACTGGACGCCGGCGAAGCGCACCTATTTCGGACGCATCACCAAGGCCCATATCCTCGCCGCCGTGAAGGAAGCGGCTGGCGAGGAAACTGCCGGGCGCATCGCAGGCATGAAGAAAGTGGAAATGGCCCAAGCTGCCGAACAGCTTATCGCCGCCACCGACTGGCTTCCGCCCCTCCTGCGCACCGAGCGACCTGCATCGCTCGACGCTGACGCCGATCAGCACCATGCGGAGCAAGCGCAACACTTCTCCGTCACCGCCGAGTAGCAGCAATCCAAGGCCCGGGCCGCGCGAGACGCGGCCACGGCTTCGTTCTGCAAAGTGACCTGCTACCGAAAAAAACGCGGTCGCGCGTTGCGCGACCAGCCCGATGACCATGGTCATCGAAACGGAGCCTGAAATGATCGACGGCCTGTTTCTCCTGCCGCTCATGGCCTTGATGCTGATCGTGGGACTATGCGTTGTGGCGTGGCGTCTCGCTGTCTTCGCGCTGCCGTTCATGATCGCGCTCGAAATCGCGCAACTGGCCTACGGGTCCGGAACGGGCGTTATCGGTTCAGGACTGCTTGGCATCGTGAGCGGGGCGGCCGTCTATGGGACGCTCGTGATCCTGTTGATCGTCCCGGCCTCGGTCGTCTTCCGTCTCTTCGTCGCTCTCGTCTTCGCCGCGCCTGCCGCTGTCGCGGGTTATGCGCTGGTTCACGGCATCGCCCGAGAAACCGTGGAGTCCGAAGTCTGGCGCGTCGTGCTCTGCCTCATCGGCGGCGGCCTCACCGGCATTGCCGCTTTCATCCGCATCATCACGGATGCGGCCGGGCTAAATTCCCAATCAGGCGCGTCAGCGGCTGGGCGGCGGGGCCTTGAGTCTTGATATCATTCTTGATAAGTATGATATCAACGCCATCATTCCCCATGGAGGATGCAATCATGCCCGCCGTTACCATTCGAAACCTGTCCGCAGCGACGCACCGCGCTCTCAAGCTGCGCGCCACTCACCATGGCCGCAGCACCGAGGCTGAAATCCGCCACATCCTCGATGCCGCCGTCGCGTCCGAAACGCGCATCCGTCTGGGCACGGCCCTGGCTGAGCAAAGCCGCCGCCTCGGCCTGACCAACGCGGATTTCGCGGCCCTCGATCAGGCCCGCGACCGCAAGCCTGCCGAGCCGATGCGCTTCAAATGATCCTCCTGGACACCAATGTCGTCTCCGAGGCGATGAAGCCCGAACCCGACGCCAACGTCCGCGGCTGGCTCGATACCCAAGCCGCCGAGACGCTGTACCTTTCCAGCGTGACGATCGCGGAATTGTTGTTCGGCATCGGCGTGCTGCGCGCGGGCCGCCGCAAAGACAAACTGACCGAGGCGCTTGCCGGTCTGATGAAGATGTTCGAGGGCCGTCTCCTTCCCTTCGATGTCGCTGCCGCCCGCTGCTATGCCGATCTGGCCGTCAGAGCCCGCAACGCTGGCAAAGGCTTTCCAACACCCGATGGCTATATCGCGGCCGTCGCCGTCTCACAGGGTCTCTCCGTCGCGACCCGAGATACCAGCGCCTTCGATGCCGCCGGGCTCGCTGTCATCAATCCCTGGCTGGCGAAGCGCTGACCGGACATCAAAGACAGGACTGGGACGTCGCCCTGCGGGCCGCGCTCTCGGCTGCGCCGGAACCCGGCAATGCGGGTTTCCGCCATTCGGCGTCGATCGCTGACGCAAGGACGGCGGGCGGCAATTTCGCCAGCAGCCCCGCAAGCGGCAAAGCTTCAAGACGCGGGCCTCGGGCCGCCGGGTGGCAGGATCATGAGTTGCGGCCATCGGCCCTCGGATACATCAAGCAGGCTGATCAACGCGAGAGGCAAGATCGTCCAGCGTGCCGAAAAATCGCGCAGCATCACGTCATGCGGCTGCCTCCCGGCGGCACTGAACATCACGGCCGCAGCAAGCCGGATGCGGCAGACGCCGGATCATCGCGCAACGCCTTCCGTGGGCAGCATTGGCCTCGATTGAACATTGAGCGGTAGAGCGCGTGGCGCATCGGCCCGTGTCGTCGCGGCCGTCCCCGTGTGACGTGCGCAAATCGTCGCCATGAACGTATTCCCACATTGTTCTGAAATGGGCGCCCATCCGCGTCCTCGATTCGCTTGGGTCTAACCGAGCGACGGCTTCGCCTCGATCGTCTTCCAGCAACCTCCGTCGCCAGCTTTTTTCCGCCGCGCCTTCGGCGCTTTGCATCGCCAAGCAAAAAAGCTGTCGCCGTCGGTCTTCCACTGCGTTCCAGCCCTGACGGGTGCTGAGCCGATCGCCCCCGGTCCACGACCCGCATCGCGGCCGCAATGGTGCGGCCCGACAGAAAAAGGGACTATCGAAAATGTCGACCATCGGCACCTTCACCAAGAACGAGAACGGCTCGTTTTCCGGCTCAATCCGCACGCTGACCCTCAACGTCAAGGCCAAGTTCGTCCTCACCGAAGGCGAAAGCGAACGCGGCCCCGCCTACCGGATCAGCGCGGCGGGAACGGATTTCGGCGCAGCCTGGAAGAAAACAGCCCGCGAAACCGGCCGCGAATATCTCTCGGTCAAGCTGGACGACCCGAGCTTCCCGGCACCGATCTACGCCAGCCTGGTCGAAGACGAGAGCGGCGACAGCCATACTCTCATCTGGTCCCGCCGCAACAACGACTGAGGCCAACCACTTCCGAAGCCCCGCCACCACCAGCGGGGCTTCGCCATGTTCATGTCGGCCGCCGTTCAGGGATTACGGAGATCGGGATGCACGGCCAAAAACTCCAAAGTGTTTCACCCCGATCACATTGTTCACCCGGCATCCGCAAGATGCTCTTGCCGGTGGTTGACTAATGGCTCCGCCCTCGCGCGGGACAAGAGGATTCTTCGGCCTTTCGCGGCATAAACAGCTTTCTCCCCGCGAGCGGGTCCCCTCCATTTATTCCACGGTGCCGAACAATCCTCTTGCCCTTGCTACCCCGCTGCTCGCCGCGAGGCAGGGTTGCAGCGCAGCGCTGCGCTTCAACCCAAGCCTCAAAGGGAGAAAGTCATGCATTACCATCTTGCCACCCGGTTCGGCCGCAACGCCCACCAGATCAGCGGACGCGAAACCCTCGACAACGAAACCCTTTACCGCCACGTGCCTGCGATCTTCGCCCGAGAGGCGCATGACAGCCGTTCGGAGCGTTACGTCTACGTCCCCACCATCGAGATCGTGGAGGGGTTGCGCCGCGAGGGATGGTTTCCGTTCTTCGCTGTGCAGGCCGTGCCGCGCGATGGCGACCGGCTCGGCCACGCCAAGCACATGCTCCGCTTGCGCCGTGATGGTGGCATCGGCAAGCCGGAGGCGGCGGAAGTCATCATCGTCAATAGCCACGATGGGACTTCGGCCTATCAGATGTTCTGTGGCGCGGTGAGATTCGTTTGCACCAATAGTCTTGTCGCTGGCGAGCGTTTCGAGGAGGTCCGCGTTCCACACAAAGGCGATATCCAGCACGACATCATCGAGGGCGTCTATACGGTCGCGGAGGATTTTCCGCGCCTGATCGAAGCCATGGAGACGATGAAGGAAACAAAGCTGTCGCGGGACGAGCAACACGTCTTTGCCGAGGCGGCCCTTGTCGCCCGCTACGGCGAGGACGAAAGCCCCGTGCGCCCTGACCAGATCATTGCACCCCGCCGCCGCGAGGATGTCGGTTCAAGTCTCTGGAATGTCTTCAACAACACTCAGGAAAATCTGATCCGTGGCGGGCTTCATGGCCGCCGCCAGAGTGCCGATGGCCGCATCCGCCGCACCCAGACACGCGCCATCAACGGCATCGATCAGAATGTCGGCCTCAACCGCGCGCTCTGGACGCTGGCCGAAGGCATGCAGCGCCTCAAATCCGTCTGATCTGGAAAGGTCGGGGAGCCGTTCGGGCTTCTCGACCTTGTCATGTCACATCGAAAAAAATTCGCGCCGGTCCGCATGCGGACCGGCGAAAAAGATGCTGCGCAAAAAAAACTCGCCGGGCTTGCGAGAACGAGATGATCCGGAAAAGTGGACACTGGTTTTCCGAAAAGATCATGCTCAAACAAAGAGCTGGAGCGCGATGACGATTCGAAGAAAAGTCATCACGCTCTGGCTAGCGGCGACGCCGCATCAGGTCGCAAACCACCGCCGACGCCTCGCGGATGCTCGCGTCAGCGCAAAGCCGCCACCTCTCGGCAGTGCAGAGGCCAAGCCGGATAGCGTGGCCTCGAATCTCCGCGACCGCCTTGCGTCGCTTATCCGCCTCCACCAGATCGGCATAGGTCTGCTTCACGTCCTCGATGGATGCACCCTCGGCGTGGGTGGGCCATGCCTCGGCCGTACATAAACCGTGCTCGATGGCCTTGCCCTTCATGAAGGCGTCGAACGCGGCCGGCGTCTCGAAAGAGGAATCGAAGGCGGCACGTTGTCGCCGGGCAAGGCTGTCCAATTGTTCGGGCGGCGCATGCAGGTTCCAGTGAAGTTTGAAGAGTTGGGACAGGGAGGCGAATTTCTCCTGCCAGCAGGGATCGTAGGTGGCGAGGATTATCGACATGGTTTTTCTCCAGAGTTGCTCAAATAAGATCGACGACGACTTCTCTGTCCACGTCGCGTTTGACGCAGCTCACCACTCAAGTGGCGGTCAGCGCCCATGCGGCGGCGTTATAGGCGCCGCGCCGTTTCCGCCATTGTGTGAATGGAATTTCGACAATGGCGGGATTGCCGAGACCGAACACCAGAACCCGAACGACAAGGAACCCGTCAACGACGCGCACGCCGAGTTCATCGTCCAGATAATTTGGCTCGATCACGTCGATTTCGCTCTCGTGACGGATTTTCTCAGGTTTGTCCTTGCTGGCGGCAACCCAGGTTTCGATGGTGCGGCGACCGGCATATTTGTTGACCACGCGTTCGCGTGTTTCGGAAATACCTAATCTGCACACGAGCTTGATCTTGAAGCGCGCTTCAAGTGACGCGGCATCGTGCTGCCGGTAGAGTTTCAGCATTTGCTCCCAATCCTGGGTCGCGACGATCGCCGCCGCTCCTTTTTCCCGGCCGACATTGAGCAGTTTGGGAAACTGTTCGAGACGGCCCAGAACCGGAAGCTCATCCAGGATCAGGTGCAACCACGGGCGATCCCGTTTTGGCGCGGACGGACTGAGCAGCTTGCCGCAGACGACATCGACCAGGAGGCCGCTGATCGCGGTCGACAGAAGGGGATATTCCGCATTGTGCTGAAGAATGATCGTCCGTGGCAGACTGGACGGCTCGGAAAGCCAGTCGCGGACGCTGAAGCGGCGCTCGTTGCTGGATGCCTCCGCCTGCGCCAGCGGCCGGATCGTCGTCAGGGCCGCGACCCACAACGTCAGCATCAGGCTCAGCGTGGTTCTGTTGGCCACCCCATCCTCGTCAAGTTCGATCAGATGGGCACTCGGCGCACGCGCGGCCTCAAGAGCCGCGCGTAGCTCTTTCGGGCTTTTGAATACGAATTGAAACAGATCACCCCATCCCCAATCGGTCTTGCACTGGCGTTGCAGCGCCTCGATGGCTCCCGACAGGATGGCCTTGGCGCCATTGGACCACATCGATTCCAGTTCCGAGCCCGACGGCACCAGCTTTTCCGCGACCTCGCGCGCCCCTTGCGCATTGGTCACATCGCGGCCGATGTCCCAGGTCCAGCCCCTCGCGTCGTGAGGGGCCACCAGAAGTATCTTGTCAATCGGTGCGCAGGCGAGAACATCGCCCTTGGCGTCGTGAATGATCGATCGCTCATCGCGCCCCAGAATCTGCTCCGCCCAGCCACGGATCACGGCGCTCTTGCCCGAACCCTGGTCGCCGATGACGAGGATGTTGGCCGCCTCCACGACGGGCGTGAGTTGCACGTGAGGCACGAGCCAGAGCGAATCCGGCGGCGACACCCCGGTCACGGCAATGGCCTTGCGTAGTGAGGCCCGCCCGTCAGCCCCGAATAGCGGCCACGGCCCCCGGATCGTGCGGACGGTCTCCCTCGGCGAGGTATGCTTCCAACTCCAGATCGCCGCAAGAACTGCCGCGATGATCGTGCCGCCAAGAAGAACGCAGAGCCGGAGAGAGAACGGCGGCCAGGCGAGCCACGCTCGAAGATTCGCGGTGCGGCAGTCGAGATTGAACGCCTGCAATCCTGGTCCGCAGTAGCGCAGGAAGCCTTGATCCCAGACCGTCCTGTAGAAATAGCCCGGCGTGATGTTCGGATCCGCAAAAGGGGCGAGACGGTCGATGACGACGAAGCTGAAGATCATGACAAGGCTTGCGACGAGCAGTGCGGTTGTAAGCGCCGGGCCGGCCGACTTCGTGACCTTGATGGTTGGCATTGTCTTATTGCTCCACGACTCTGAGAAGGATCGAGCCGATCACGACGAGGGCGCACCCCGCAGCTGATCCATGCACGACAGCGCGGGCGAACCACATGGGTTCACGGCTTCGCAACATCGCCCAGCCGTAATCCCCTCCAGCCTCCGGACCGGAGGACGATTGGACGTGCGGGATCGACTCTGTCTCTCGCCAGTTCGGAACCGGGTTTTGATGGCCGAGGCTCGACAGGAACGTCGCCAGGCCCGCTTCGCCGAGGCGCTCCAGTGCGCGCAGGTCGAATTCCGCCGCCCCCTTCGCAAATTGCGAGGCCAGCCGCTGCGCGGTCACCTGCCGCTCCCGGCTGCCTTCGTCGATGGCGTGCCGCGCCATCAATCCGAAATCCTCACGCTTCATGGATTGGCGTCTCACTTTTGAGGACACGGTCAAGGTCGTCGAACAACGTCACCAGCCACTGAGCAACGTCGCCGCGCGCAATCTTGGCTTCCGCACGCGGCAGGCCGCTCAACTGCATGGCGGCCGGTGTGTCGAGGTTCACGACGCCGATGAAGCGAGAGCCGGCCGCCTCGAAATATCGCCATGAACCACCGGGAATGGCGCCCATGACGAGCAGCGCATTCCTGTCCGCAACGGGCTCGAGCTTGCCGGACCATTCCTGCCAGGCGGCAGAGGCCGGATGCAGATCGGTGATGCGGCCATCACGCTGGTTTTCGACGAGGATGATTTTCGCGTGAGGAAGCGCAGCGGTTAAACGTTCGGCCGTCCAATGCGCCTGCCGGATGGCTTCAGCTTCGGCCGTGAACGGCACGAAGATGACCGGATCGAAACCGAATTCGCCAAGCTCTTCGTCCAGATCGACCAGCGCCGCCCATTCGCAGAACCGGCCGACCTCGCCGGCACCAATGTCGATGACGATCGGAGCGGCTGCACCGGCGCGCGCAACGGCGTCCAGCACCGGGCTGAACCGCGCCAATTCCTTGCCGGGATCGACACGCGCTGCCTTGGGATCGGACGCGATGGTGATGACGTCCTGGCCCAATGCGGCCGACAACCGCTGTTGGCGGTCGATTTGAACAACGACCGCAGAGTAGCCCGCGATCGCCAGCTTGTCGGTGATGGCCAGCGCCAGCGTCGATTTGCCGACCCCGCCTTTCTCGTTGGCCACAACGATGGCCCAGCGCCTCTTGGTCTCTGTCATGACCCGTTCCTTTTTCCCGGTTGATCACGGGGCTTCAGGACGAAGTCATGGAATCGAAGACGCCGGATGGATTCTGAGTGTTTTCCGGCAAAAAGATTCAGGACGCGACCTTAACCGCGTCAGGCTTTCATCCGGCGGTCGCCCCACTGAGCTGCAAAGATCGCGTAGGCGTACAACAGAAATTCCCGCCCGCTCATCAATTCGGGATGCAGACGTTCGCTGAACATCTCGGGCTGCGCTTCAAGGCGCTGCCAGTTGCGTTCGACTTGTTCGGCTATTTGTCCAGGCGATGACGTAGCGGGCTGCCTACGAGCGATCCGGCCCAGTTGCCTGACAAATTCAAAACCTTTCAAACTCGCCAATCGACAGAACATCACTCTAGGATCGAAATCCCCGGCATAGACTGCCGGAAAGACCGTCCCGGCATCGATCGGGTGGTTGAAGCCGACGGCCGCCGCCGCAAGCTTCGGATCGAGAAACCCATCGCCGTCCGTCTCTCGGCGGGTGATCTCACTGATTTTGCTCTCAATGATGCGAAACTCCTTCGCCCGCTCGCGGCACATGTTGAGCGCGACAAATTGCGTCTTCTGAAAGCGGATTTCCTCCTCGATCACGTCCTTGCGTTTGCCGTGAAAGCCTTCCGCCCAGGCCGCGATCTCCCGGCGCATCCTGTTGCCCGGGTACAAGCATCGCAGAAATTTCTGGCGCTGGCCGTTGCGCCAGGCCGTATCGATGAGGCGGCGCCGGCTCTTTACGGTCGTGCGATGATCATGCTCGGGCCAGGGAAGCGGCAGCAGCTCCTTGTCGAAGATGAAATTCTGCGCCGCCTCCTGACCTGTCCAGTTGCGGAGATTTTTTCCGTCGCGCAGCGGCACCAGATGCCGAAGCCGCTCGTAGATCACAAAGACGTTGACGGCGAAAACGTCCTTGATCTGCTTTTCGATATCGTCGGCAAGCTGCCCGCCGCTTGATCGCTCAGGCCGCATGCCGACGATATTGGCTCGAACCAGCAGCGCCTCGCCCCGCTCGAACCGCGCCCGTTCCTCGGGCGTCGCCTGGATCGGGAGCGGTTCGTCAAGGTTATCGACAACGAACGCTTGCAGATGTTGCGCCGGCCAGCCAGCCGCCATCTTGATCCTCAGCGGAACCTCCGGCGGATAGGCGGCCTTTCCCTGGCGTATGGCCTCCCGGCTTACCACGATCATCGGTCGGCTGAAGTCGAGATACCCGTCGAGGGGCGTCTTCGAAAGCAACAGCTTGCGCTGCTTGTTCCTTTCGATGTCCGATGTCGGCAGTTCCGCCGCCATGCGTGTTTCCTTTGTCGCCAGCGTCGCAAGGTGTTGCTTGAACCTGCGAGGTTAACAAGCTCGCTGGCGGGCAGATGGATTCTGAGTATCCGGCTGGTAACGTTCCTGTGAACTCGCCCAAAACATGCCGAGCCTAACCGCCGCGCAACTTCGCCACCCGCGCGAGCTTGTCTTGGATCGAGCGCAAAGCCTCCGACGTCAGATCCGATTTTTCGCTCTCCGGGACCTTGGGAGGCGGCGGTGCAGACGCCGGGGGTGATGTCGGCCTGCGGGCGGCCGAACAGAACTGGCCGCGCTTCTCGGTCGAGACCGCGCTGGAGACGCTGAAGGTCTGTCTCTTATACACATCTAGATGTGTATAAGAGACAGCTCCGGGACCTTGGGAGGCGGCGGTGCAGACGCCGGGGGTGATGTCGGCCTGCGGGCGGCCGAACAGAACTGGCCGCGCTTCTCGGTCGAGACCGCGCTGGAGACGCTGAAGGTCTGTCTCTTATACACATCTAGATGTGTATAAGAGACAGCTCCGGGACCTTGGGAGGCGGCGGTGCAGACGCCGGGGGTGATGTCGGCCTGCGGGCGGCCGCCTTGGGACGGGCTTCGGGCTCAGGATTTGCCTTGCGCGAGCGAACCGGTTGGCTTTCTGGGATGAGCTCGGACGGCACGAGCCGCGCTCGGCCGGCATCGCTTCTCACCTGATCAGCTTCCGCGCGCTTGCGCCAAACCGTCGAAGATAGCGTGCCGACGCTCAACGGCTTTCCGCCTCGCCCGGTCACTCCGCCGGTGGTCAAAGCCCTGATCATGTCTTGCCAACCCATGCCGCGGCGCTCGGCCGCGTCGAACCAGTCCATATGTTCGGCGACCAGCAGCGAAAGCTTCTTGCGTCCTCCGCCAGGAAGGTGGAAGTCCTCCGCCATCGCCTTCAGCCCAGCCTCAAGCTCTTTGTTGTTGGCCATCCTCATCCCCTCATGCACCAACAAGAGATGGGAAGGCGCTTGCCATTCTGCAAATTACTGCAAAGCCCTATAATTCTATGTAGAAATAAGCAGGGACAAGCAGAAAAGTGCATTGCTCACACCTGTGCATCGGTGGATGGCGTCCGCTTGGCAAGAACTTTTTCGACGTCTCAGCAACGTTTGGTCGGGGTGCGGTCATCGGTCCGGCCTCATTGAAAGCGGATTTCTGTCCGCGGGCCCTAATGGTAGTCCGCGGATCGGATCCCAGCCACTATGACGCGCTTGATGCGCATGCACAGGTACGGGCTCTCCCGATCCTCGGTCTCGACCGGTTGCCATTACGTCGTCGTCGCTCTCACCAATTCGATAATCC
>BFBZ01000017.1_pt71 | contig 101301 bp, 97 predicted proteins | sample 1888401 | NCBI WGS metagenome assembly BFBZ01 (sample SAMD00112614, study PRJDB3348) | symbiont metagenome | host: Chara braunii
CGACGGCGCCGGCCATCTCAGCCCCCGGTCATCGGCGGAAACAGCGCGATCTCGCGCGCGCCCGCTATTTTCTCGCGATGGCCGACATGTTCCTGGTTGATGGCGACGCGGATGACGTCCGGATGCTGCAGCGCGTTCTCGTATTCCTCGCCGCGCGACCTTAGCCAGCGCAGCAAGTCGGCGACCGTCTCGATGCCGGCCGGCAGATCGACATCCTCCTCCGGCTTGCCGATACGCTCGCGCACCCAGGCGAAATAAATGAGCTTCGTCGACATCGCGGTCACTCGTCCATGATGTGCCTAAGGCCGGCGCGGAAATAATCGTAGCCGGTGTAAAGCGTCACCAGCGCCGCGATCCACAATAGCACCAGCCCGGTCTGCGTGGTGAGGGGGAAGATCTTGTCGCCGGCGGGACCTGCCAATAGGAAAGCGATGGCGACCATCTGGATCGTGGTCTTCCATTTGGCGAGCTGGGTGACCGGCACTGACACCTTCAGCGCCGCCAGATATTCGCGCAGACCCGAAACCAGGATTTCGCGGCACAAGATGATGATCGCCGCCCACAGCGACCAGCCGGCGATGCCGGCATGGCGGTCGGTGTCGGCGGCAAGCAGGAGCAGGCAGGTTGCGACCAGCAGCTTGTCGGCGATCGGGTCGAGCATCTTGCCGATGTTGGACGTCTGCTGCCAGGCGCGCGCCAGATAGCCGTCGAAGTAATCGGTGATGGAGGCCAGCAGGAATATGGCCAGCGCCGACCAGCGGGCGAAATCGGAAGACTTCAGATGGCCTTCGAGAAAGAAGCACAGCACCACCAGCGGCACCGCGATGATGCGGGCATAGGTCAGTATGTTCGGCAGGTTGAACGCGCGCTGGGCCATGTCTGATCGGGAACTCTTTCCACTTCAGGTACTCAAATCAGAAGCCAATGTGGGGGGTCAACTGCCGAGATTCGATTGGCCAGGGAAAATTGGCGTGAGGTCGGCGCGAGGCACCCCCCCTCTGCCCTACCGGGCATCTCCCCCTCAAGGGGGGAGATCAGCAGCTTTGGCACCAGTTCCTCTCTTGCGACGTTGGCGATTGGCGAAAGCCAAGTAACAAGCAATCTCCCCCCTTGAGGGGGAGATGGCCGGCAGGCCAGAGGGGGGTGCTTCGCGCAGAGTCCCGCAGGAAGTCCCCTATCGCGCCCTCAGCTCTCGTGAAAATGATTGTAGACCAGCTTCGCCACATGCTCGGAAATGCCGTCGACCCTGACCAGATCCTCGACCGCGGCGCGGCTGACCGCCTTGGCGGTGCCGAATGCCAGCAGCAGCGCGCGCTTGCGGCCGGGGCCGATGCCGGCGATCTCGTCGAGCGGGTTCTTCACCATCTCCTTCTTGCGCCGCGCCCGGTGCGAGCCGATAGCGAAGCGGTGCACCTCGTCGCGCAGACGCTGGACGAAATAGAGCACCGGATCGCGCACCGGCAGCATGAAGGAGTCCCTGCCCTTGACGAAGAAACGCTCGCGGCCGGCGTCGCGGTCGGGCCCCTTGGCGATGCCGATGGCGACGACCCGGTCCTCGACGCCGAGATCGGAGAGGATCTGGCGCACCGCCGTCATCTGCCCCTGGCCGCCGTCGATCAGGATGACGTCGGGCCAGGCCGGGAAGCCGCCATTGCCGCCGACCAATTCATCGCCGCCTTCGTCCTGCGTTTCCGCGCCGGGCTGCTCGTCGCCATGCTCGCGCAGCAGCCGCGAGAAGCGGCGTTCCATCACCTCGCGCATCATGCCGAAATCGTCGCCGGGCGTGATCTCGGTCGAGCGGATATTGAACTTCCGGTACTGGTTCTTCACGAAGCCTTCGGCACCGGCGACGACCATGGCGCCGACCGCGTTGGTGCCCATGATGTGCGAGTTGTCGTAGACCTCGATGCGCACCGGCGGCTTTTCAAGGCCGAAGGTCTCGGCAAAACCCTGCAGTAGGCGCGCTTGCGTCGAGGTTTCGGCCAACCTGCGGCCGAGCGCCTCGCGCGCGTTCTGCAGCGCATGGTCGGTCAGGTCCTTCTTCTCGCCGCGCTGCGGCACCGAGATCGCTATCCTGCGGCCGGCGCGGGTCGAAAGCGCCTCGGCAAGCAGTTCCTGCTCCTGAACCGACTGAGACAACAGGATGGTGCGCGCGGGCAGCTTGTCGTCATAGAACTGCGCCAGGAACGAGCCCAGCACCTCGGCCGGCTCCAGCGCCGGATCGGCTTTGGGGAAGTAGGCGCGGTTGCCCCAGTTCTGGCCGGTGCGGAAGAAGAACACCTGGATGCCGGTCTGACCGCCTTCCTGGTGGATGGCGAAGACGTCCGCCTCTTCCACCGTCTGCGGATTGATGCCCTGATGCGCCTGCACATGCGAAAGCGCCGCGAGGCGGTCGCGATAGATGGCGGCGCGCTCGAAATCGAGCTCTCCAGAGGCTTGCTGCATGGCGGCCGAAATCTCGGTCTTCACCTTCTGGCTGCGGCCGGAGAGAAAATCCTTCGCCTCGGCGACCAGTTCGGCGTAGCCCTGATGCGAGATCTCGCCGGTGCAGGGACCGGCGCAGCGCTTGATCTGATAGAGCAGGCAGGGCCGCGTGCGGTTCTCGTAGAAGGAGTCCGTGCAGCTTCGAAGCAGGAAGGCGCGCTGCAGCGAATTGATGGTGCGCCCGACCGCGCCGGCGGAGGCGAAAGGCCCGAAATAATCGCCCTTGCGCGAGCGCGCGCCGCGRTGCTTGTAGATGCCGGGCGAGRCRTGGTCGCCYGTGAGCARGATGTATGGGAACGACTTGTCGTCCCGCATSARCACGTTGAAGCGGGGCCKSAGCCGCTTGATGAGGTTGGCCTCGAGCAGCAGCGCCTCGATCTCGGTGCGGGTGACGACGAATTCCATCGTCGCGGTCTCGCGCACCATGCGGCCGATGCGGGCGGTGTGGAAACGMCCCTGCGCATARTTGGTGACACGCTTCTTCAGGCTGCGCGCCTTGCCGACATAGAGCACGTCGCCGGCGGCGTTCATCATGCGGTAGACGCCCGGCTGGTTGGGCAGCCGCTTGACGAAGGTCTGGATMACTTCCGCGCCGACCATGCCGTCGGCGTCGCCGGCATGCGGCGTCCAGTCTATCGCGGTGAAGGCGACATCGGGGCCTGCCGGCTGAGCCTCCGGCTCGACGATCTCCTCGGCCGCCTCGTCCTCAATGTCGATATCGGGGTCGACATCGGGCGGAAGGTCGTCGGCGTCGCCGTTTCGGTTGTGTTTTTGGGCGGGACTCATTCCACCATGCCTGTCACATCCGGCGTCTGCCACGCAAGGTGCTGGCCGCCGTCGAGCGCGATCATCTGGCCAGTGACCGAGCGCGCTTCCCACAGGTAGCGGATGGTGGCGCCGAATTCCGGCAATTCCGGGCCGCGCCTCAGGATCAGCCCTTCGACCTGCTTGCCGAAATCGTCGTCGTCCTGACGCTTGTTCTTGAGCGTTGGGCCGGGACCGATGGCATTGACGCGGATGCGTGGCCCCAGCGCCTGCGCCAGCATCTGGGTCTGCGTCCACAAGGCCGACTTCGACAGCGCGTAGGAGAAGTAGCGCGGCGTCGGCCGCCAGACGCGCTGGTCGATGATATTGACGATCAGCCCCTCCTGGCCTTCCGGCAAGGCGCGGGCGAAGTTCTGCGCCAGCAGCGCCGGCGTCTTCACATGGATCGCGAAGTGGCGGTCCCAGGCCTGCCAGTCGAAATCCTCGACGCGATCGTCGACGAATAAAGACGCGTTGTTGACGAGCAGCGTGACCGGGCCAAGAGCGGCCTCGGAACGGCCGACGAGGTCGCCGACGGCGTCCATGTCGGTAAGGTCGGCCGCAACGACGGCGGCACGGCCGCCCCCGGCGCTGATGCGCCCGGCCAGAGCCTCGGCCTCGCTTCCGGAGCGGTTGGCATGGATGGCGACGGCAAAGCCATGCGCGGCGAGATCCTCGACGATCGCCTTGCCGATCCTTCTCGCCCCACCTGTCACCAGCGCCACGCCAGCGGCTTGTCTCATCTTGTCAATCCTCAGTCGGCTTCACGATTCCGGGAWGCCGGCACAATATGACGGGGCCAAGCGTTAATTGCCATTTCCACCTGCGGCAGGAATGTGGCGAAGCGGCCTCGACGCGCGTTCGTCTGGCCCGGATTCGGGCGTGTCATAGCGCAATATATGTCGCTGAACCCCTTGAACCAAGCAGTGTGCAACGCAACATGACCAGCGTGCTGACATTCGCTGTTGCGAAGATGCAACGTCAAGTTTCGGCCTTATTGGTGCCGGGGAATGACCCAAGTTCAGGTTCGCTTCAGCCGCATTTCAGCACGACATTCGGAACCGTTGAGCGCCAGGCCCGTTTATCCCCCCGGACGGGCCGGGGCGTTCATGAACAAACAAGCCTAAGTGTCTTGTGGCTTAAGGAGTAACGAATAATGCAAGCCAATCTCAAGTTTGCGCGGCCCGTCGCGGTTGCGCTCGGGCTCTTCGCCCTCGGCGGTACCGCTTATGCCGCGGACGTGGTCCAGGAAGTGCCGCCGGCACCCGCTCCGGTTGCCGAGCTTCCGGTCGCTTCGTGGGCCGGCCCGTATGCCGGTATCAACCTCGGCTACGGTTTCGGCGGTCACGCCAATGCCAAGGATGTCGGCACCAACGTCGGCACCAAGGGCTTCATCGGCGGCGTCTTCGGCGGCTACAACTGGCAGCAGGAGAACTTCGTGTACGGTGCCGAGGCCGATCTCGGCTACAACGGCACCAAGGGTTCCAGCGGCGGCATCAGCGCCAAGTCCGGCGTTGAGGGTTCGCTGCGCGCTCGCCTCGGCTATTCGGTGAGCCCGGAAATCCTGCTCTATGGCACGGGCGGTCTCGCCGCCAAGAACCAGAAGATCACGAATGACGTCTCCGGCGCCAGCGAAAGCAAGGGCATGTTCGGCTGGACCGCCGGTGTCGGCACCGACATCAAGATCACCGACAACGTGTTCGGCCGCGTCGAATACCGCTACACCGATTTCGGCAGCAAGAGCTTTGCCGATGTCGGCAAGGTCAAGGCCACCGACAACCGCGTCACCTTCGGCGTCGGTATGAAGTTCTAAGTCGTCTAAGCCACGACACGGAAAAGCCGGGCCGCGCGCCCGGCTTTTTTTGTGCCTTGTCGCGTCAAACGCGCTTTTTCGCAGATTTGACCTTCGGCGGCAGCGTCTCGACGAAGGCCAGCGCGAGATCGAGCCAGCCGGCGAGGTCGGCTTCGCTGGCCGTGCCCTCCGGCGCGATGTGGAGATAACCTTCCATCAAACGCCCGCCCATCTCCATCGGCTTCGCGTGCGGACGAGCGGCTGCAGCGGCGTGCCCGTCCTTGCCGACGCGCACCAGCAAGCCGCGCTTCGACGTGCCGATCAGCATGTTGCCGTTGATCATGAAGCAGGTGCCGCCGAACATCTTCTGCTCGGTGAAGGCGCGGGAGCCAAGGGCGGCGCGCAGGCGCTCGACCATCGGATCGGGTGCGGTGTCGGTTTTTGCGGCCGGCTTTGCCAYGCTCACCTCCGCGATTGCGTCACGTCAGCCAAGCATGAAAGCGGTTGGTGGTTCAAGGTGGGGCGTGCGAGCTGCCAATCTCCCCCCTTGTGGGGGAGATGTCCGGCAGGACAGAGGGGGGCGTGAAGGAACGCCAGCCTTGCAGTTGACCTGAATCTCTTCGACGGCACTTAGGGGCTGAGGCGTCGGCGGGACAGCGCCCCCCTCTGCCCTGCCGGGCATCTCCCCCACAAGGGGGGGAGATCCGCTATGCTTACCCGGGCACGCACCCTTTCAACTCCGGGAACTTCTCGTCGAAGCGGGCGGCCCAGCGCACGAGTCGGCCGCGGCCCTTTTCCCACTGGCCGCCGAAACGCAGCGCGAGGTAGCCGAGGCAGGCGCGCAGCGCCATGTGGCCGGCGCTGATCTTCTTCGGCAGCTTCGGCGGGTTGGCGTTGAGGAGATCGAGCGCGGCGGTGATCTTCGCCCACTGCCGGTCGAGCCAGGGCTGGTAGACAAAAGCATCGGGGCGCGTGCGGCGCTCATAGACCATCGACAGCGCGCTGTCGCAGATGCCGTCGGCCGTCGCCTCCAGCACTTCCGCCTCGAGCCGCTTGTCGGCGTTGCGCGGGAACAGCGCGTTCTTCGACAGGCGGTTGAGATGCTGGATGATGACGCGGCTGTCATGGACGGAGCGGCCGTCCTCCAAGACCAGAACCGGGATCTTGCCTAGCGGATTGGCCGCGATCAGCTCGGCCGGCTTGTCTTCGGTCTTGACCGGCACGAGGTCGATGGCGACGCCGGCATAGGCGGCCGCCATGCGGACCTTCGAGCTGTAGGGAGAAGTGGAGGCATAGAGCAGCTTCGGCATGATCGGTTTCCTGATTGTCCGCGCGCACTGTTGGCCGATCGCGGTCCACAGGGCAACAGCCAGCGGCGCCAAAACCTGCCGCCAGTCGGACGGCGCCGCAGTCAGGACGGTTATGTCGACGGCATTACCTTCATGGAGGCAACAAAAAAGCTCCCGGAAGTTTTGCCGACGGCAAGTCCCGGGAGCTTTTCAAAGAGGAGCGTGCGCTCCAACTTCGCCGGCTATCACGCCGAACTGGCGAGAGGGGCGCCTCGGCGGCACCCGCCCTCACCTGTCGCGGTTCGCGAGCGAAGCTACGCGATTACTTCTTGGCTGGCGCCTTGGCGGCTGCCTTCGGCTTCGCAGCCGGTGCTGCCTTCTTCACAGCTGCCGGCGCCTTGGCCGCGGCTGCCTTCATCGGCGCTTTGGCGGCGGGCTTCGCCGCAGCCTTCGCGGCCGGCTTCGCTGCTGCCTTCGCGGCCGGCTTGGCCGCAGGCTTCGCCGCTGCCTTGGCTGGAGCCTTGGCGGCTGCCTTCGGCGCCGCTGCCTTGGCGGCGGGTTTCGCSGCKGCCTTCGCGGCCGGCTTTGCTACTGCCTTGGCYGCAGGCTTTGCCGCTGCCTTGGCCGGAGCCTTGGCGGCCGCCGCCTTCGGTGCCGCTGCCTTCTTCACTGCTGCAGGTTTCGCGGCAGCCTTCGGTGCCGCTTTCTTTGCCGGCGCTTTCGCCGCCGGCGCCTTGGTTGATTGCTTTGCCATGCGATGCCCCTTGCGTTTTGCCGATGGCCGTGAATGACCCGGCGTGCTCATGCATATCTGACTCGCGACTGTCTAGCCAGCGAAGCAACACAATGATTTTCAGTTATTGAATTTTGGTTACGTGAAGCGCTGCGACAAGCGCATCGACGCAAAAATAGACAGTGAATCTTCGTTTTTCGAAGTGCAGTTGGGCTAGCTAGAATTCGCCATGCCCTCTATCGACGGATCATCCAGACTTTCTCGCATCGCGCCGAGCTTCCGAATGTGAGCACAATGCTCATAATAGACGATGTCCGAGATTTCCTCCGGTTGTTCTTGTCCARCAGAAAYATCTACAGCTCAAATCGCGGCAGCGGCGATCCCTTRTCGCCAAAAGCCAGCYTGCAAGAAAGCGAGCTTAAAGCTCATATTCACGGAAGCTGCCGTCAGGCTCCGACCGGGTCGAGCGCGGTGTGGACGCGGCGCGACGRTTCCGACCGGTGCAGGTGTACGGCGTAAGTGTCCCATGGCGGCGAGACCGCGATCCCGGYCAGCATGCGGCCGACCTCGCCGCGGTGATAGCCGCCATGCAGGACGACATGGGTCASCATCTCCTGCCTGGTCATGCGGCCGTTGTCGCCATCGGTGAACGCGAAGGCGACCGGCTCCGAAAGCCGTTGCTCGCCAAGCGCTTCGAGATAGTCGAGATGCCAGCGGTCGCTCGCCTGCAAGGCGGCGCGCAGTTCGGCCGGTTCCGGCGTTTCCTCGGTGTTGTCRCTGGCGTAGCCATGGGCAACCCCGGCGAGGTGCGCAGYGAATATCCGCGACACGACATGGATGTGGTTYATCAGGCGGAGCGCGSCRYGTCGCTCCCTTTCATGCCGATGCCGGTCGAGACCGGCGAGCTTCTCCATGAGCTCGTCGTTGGCCCAGGCCTGATAGGCAAGCAGGCTTTGCAGCAAGGTCAAGGCGCTCATCTTTGGGCTCCGTTGCTTTGGAAACGAATGTGAGTATCTTGTTTATATTCTTGAGAAGGCCGGCCGCCATGTCTACTCGCATTGCAAAGCCAGCTCAGCGCATGCGCAAGCAGCCGCGCCAGGCGCGTTCGATCGCCACCGTGGAGGCGATAATTGAAGCCGGTGCTCACGTTCTGAGCGAGCTCGGCTGGGCGGGCTTCAGCACCAACAAGGTGGCGGAGGCCGCCGGCGTCAGCATCGGCTCGCTCTACCAGTACTTCCCCGACAAGCTCGCCTTGGTCGAGGCGATCCGGCGGCGCCATTTCGACCATGTGCTGTCGGTGATCCGCGACGCGGCCTCCGAGGAGAAGCCGCTCCGGCAATTCGCGCGCGAACTGGTGCGCGGCATGATCGCCGCGCACAGCCTCCATCCGACGCTGCACCAGGTGCTGCTCGAYGAGGCGCCCGCCGACCGCGGCTCGCGCGCCGCGCATGCCTCGTTCCAGTCCCGCTACMTCGAGCACTACGCGGCCGCCGTGGCGCAGTACCGCAAGCGCCTGAAGGACACCCAGACGGTGGCGCGCGTGCTTTCGTCGGCGGTCGAGGGTGTCATCCACAATGCGGCGCGGCGCAACATGCTCGACGCGCCCGAATTGCAGAAGCAGCTCGTCGAGCTGATCTCGGCCTACCTGTCGGGCGCCAAGGCGGCCTGAGGTTTGCGGCCCGAACTTTTTATTCGCCCATTCTGTCGATCCCACCGATCGYCATTCGTCGTATGATCGCAACCAACCCAAACCGAAGGAAACACCAATGCGTTTCATGATGCTTATGATCCCCGGCGGCTATGCGACAGCCGCTCCCGATGTCATGCCCAGCGCCGAGGCCGTGGAAGTGATGATGAAATACAATGAAGAGCTGAAGCGGGCCGGCGTGCTTCTGGCCCTCGACGGACTGCATCCGCCATCCACCGGCGCGCGGGTCAGCTTCAAGGGCGGCAAGCCGGCCGTCACCGACGGTCCCTTCGCGGAGGTCAAGGAGGTGCTGGGCGGCTATTGGATGATCGATGTGCGCTCGCGCGAGGAAGCCATCGAATGGGCGCGGCGCTGCCCCGCCGGTGAAAACGACGTCATCGAGGTCCGCCGCGTCCAGGAGATGAGCGATTTTCCCGAGGACGTGCAGAAGGCCGTCGAGGGTTTCGGCGAGCTGAAAGCTTGACGGCTAGGGCAGCGATCGAAGCAGTCTGGCGGATCGAGCAGCCGAAGCTCGCCGCCAGGCTCACACGCTATCTGCGCGATATCGGCCTGGCCGAGGAGGTCGCCCAGGACGCCTTCGTGCTCGCGCTGGAGCGCTGGCCCCTGGGCGGCATCCCGCGCAATCCGGCCGCCTGGCTGACGCGGGTCGCCACCAACCGGGCGCTCGACCGGCTGCGCCGCACCGTGCTGATCGACGGCAAGCATCGCGAACTGGCGATCGACCTCGCCGAGCTGGAACGGAAGATGCCCGACATCGAGGCGGCGCTCGACGAGGACATCGGCGACGACCTGCTGCGGCTGATCTTCACCGCCTGCCACCCGGTGCTGCCGGCCGAGCAGCGCGCCGCCCTCGCCCTGCGCCTGCTGGGCGGGCTTTCGACATCCGAGATCGCCCGCGCCTTCCTGGTTCCGGAAGCCACAGTCGCCCAGCGCATCGTGCGCGCCAAGCGGGCCTTGCGCGATGCCGGCATCGCCTTCGAGCCGCCGCGTGGCGAGGAACGGCGTGAGCGCCTCGGCGCGGTGCTGGAGGTGGTCTATCTGATCTTCAACGAAGGCTATGTGGCGTCGGCGGGGTCTGATTGGCTGCGCGCGGATCTCGGCGGCGAGGCGATGCGCCTCGGCCGCTCGCTGGCGGCGCTGATGCCGCGGGAGCCCGAAGCGACCGGGCTGGTGGCCCTGATGGAACTCAGCGCCTCGCGGTTTGCCGCCCGCACCGAAAAGGCGGGCAATCCGGTCCTGCTGCTCGACCAGGACCGCAGTCGCTGGGACTGGTCGCTGATCCGGCGCGGCCTGGACGGCTTGAGCCGCGCCATGGCCCTGACAATGACGCCTGGCCCCTATCTGCTGCAGGCGATGATCGCCGCCTGCCATGCCCGCGCGGYCACCGCCGCGGACACCGACTGGATCGCGATTTCSGCCTACTACCAGGCGCTTGCGCTKGCCGCGCCCTCGCCGATCGTCGAAGTCAACCGGGCSGTCGCGGTCGGCATGGCGTTCGGGCCGGCGCAGGGGCTTGCCGTCGCCGACGCGCTGAGGGACGAGCCGCGGCTCAAGGACTCGCATCTGCTGCCCACTGTGCGCGGCGACCTTCTGGAGAAGCTTGGACGGATCGACGAAGCCCATGCCGAGTTCCGCCGCGCCGCCGAACTGACCGGCAATGAGCGGGAACGGGCGCTGCTGCTGGGCCGAGCCGCGTCTCGTGGCGTTCAAGGCGAGTTATCTATTCGGTGAAGACAATGCTGACAGGCAGGCGGGACAGCGCCCCCCTCTGTCCTGCCGGACATCGCCCCCCACAAGGGGCAGGGCTATCGCATATGGGTCAGAGCGTTGATTAGATAATCATCGTTCCATGCACATTTCTTGATGCGATGGCTGACGGGCACTTTGTCGATGTCGGCGGCCTGGAGGAGGTTTCTGGCGATCCGGTTGAGGAGCGCGACGTTGGCCGGAGCGTTGTCCTTGCGGGCACGGCTGAGATCCTCATTCAGATGAACGTCCAACATCCAGTGCAGGCCGTTTTCGACCTGCCAGTGGGCTCTCGTAAGATCGAGCGCCTGCTGCGGTGACAGCAGCGTGGAGGCCATGAACAGGCGCGTCTTCGGTTTGGATTGGTCGCGCTGACTGGTGATGCGGATGAAGGCGCTGTGGCCGGCCATCAGCGGCTTGGTGGCGGCCACGACCTGTGCCTGGCGCCACTCGTTGCGGCCATGGTTGGTTTCGGTCCGCTCCGCGACAGCGGGGGTGGTTTCGGCCAGATGTTGCTTGGCATGAGCTACCCAATGACGGTGGTTGCCTTTGAGTGCGAGCAGGTAGTCGCCGCCGCGTTCGGTGACGGCTTTTGCCATGCGCTTGTGACAGTGGAGCGCGTCGGTCGTGACCATTCTGCCAGTAAGATCAATGAGTTCGACGACCCTGAGAGCCGCCTCGATCTCGTTCTCCCCGTCGCCAGGTGAGATTGCCGCCAAGCATAACCGTGTCTCGGCGGCGAAGGCCGACACCGTCAGGGGCGGACTGGCCGCAAGACCTTTCTCATAGGCGCGCCGCAGTGCCTTGCCGTCGAGCGAGACCACCTCTTGGCAGGCTCGCGCAAAGCCTGCCGCAAACGCGGCGAAGGCTTGACCAAAGGCCTCAGGATCAAGCAGCCGCAGCAGCCGCGAGAAGGTGTCGTGGCTGGGCGCCACCTCATACTCGATCAACCGCGACAGCGCCTGCTTGCGCTCCTGCGCRAACAGCGAGAACTCCGTCGCATTGCTCGCCCCGCACAGGCTCGCAGCGATCATCATCACGATCAGGTCGCCAAGCCGATGCGTGGCGTTGCCAGCGCGCGGATCGGGCACCGCGCCGAAATAGCTCTCAAGGCCGGAAATGGCAGTCTCTCCTTCGTTCGACTGCCTGCCCAAAGAATCCCTTCTCTGGCCAACTTCAAGCCCCAAAAAATCATATGCGATTCCCCTGCCACAAGGGGGGAGATCAGATATCTCGCCGGCTTTCGCCAATCTCAAACGTATGAGGGAGAAACAGGCCGGTGAAGCTGCCAATCTCCCCGCCTGTGGGGGAGATGTCCGGCAGGACAGAGGGGGGCGCCGTAGAGCGCCAACCTCTGCAGCTTACCAGCCGGCAAATACTACCGCAGGACGCGGCAGCGGCCGTTGTACACCATCCAGCGGTCGAACCCGGACACGCAGAACTCGACGTTGTCGCCGATCGAGGCGAAGCCCCGGCCTTCCTCGATCAGGTAGAAGATCGAGCGGTCGCGGCCGTCCGACAGGCTGACGGTGGCGCGGCAATAGTGACGTCCGATCGGCCACTGGTCGCTCGCCACCTGGTAACGGTGCTGGCGGATGTTGTGGAAGTCCTTGATCGCGACATTGGGCAGGTGCGGAACATTGTGCACCTGGTAGGTGAAGCGGTCGGTGATCCTGCTCAGCACCCAGGGCTGGCCGCAGACGCTGCCGTCGTTCCCGCCATAAGTGGAAAGATCGGCGGCCTGCGCGGCCTGAGTGAAGCCAAATGAAGCACCAAGCGGCGTGCAAAACGCAACCAGCGCGGCAAGAGCGGAGTGGGCGAAGCGAGTCATGACAGCCTCTCAAGGTCGGTTGCACGCACTGTGCGGATTCGCCAAGCGGCGGTCAAGCGGCTGCGAGAGCCATGGTTTGCGCAAGACTTCGTTCCGCCGTTGGCCGGCTAACTGGCAAGTTCGACGCTCAGTCCTTTGGCACGAAGGCGGGGTTGTAGGCGACTTCCCACAGATGATCGTCGGGATCCTGGAAGTAGCCGGCATAGCCGCCCCAGAAGGTCTTTTGCGCCGGCTTGACCAGGCGCGCGCCGGCCTCGATCGCCTCGGCCATCACCGCGTCGACCTCGGCCTGGCTGCCCACATTGTGGCCTATGGTGAACTCGGTCGGACTGCGGCCGCTCCGCGGCACACCAGCGTCATGGGCGATGTTGACGCGCTCGAAGACGGCGAATTTCATGCCTCCGGCCAGATCGAAGAAGGCGACCGCGCCATGCTCGAACTCGCGCCCGACGATGCCCGCGGTCGGCAGCCCGAGCCCATCACGGTAGAACTTCAGCGACGCCTCCAGATCGTCGACGCCAAGCGTTAGAATGGAAATCCGAGCTTTCATTTCGCTTTGTCCTTTCCATATTCGTGGCCACGTCCGAACGCCTGCGCGGCCTGGCCGGGACGCCCGCCGGCGCTGATATAGCGCCCCCCTGTCGATCTCCTACTCGCCCGCCAACCAGTCGAGCGTCCAGCGCGACGGTTGCCCGATGGCAAGCAGCTTGTGCAGGGCAGGCAACATCACGCGCAAATCCCCCTCCAGCGTGAAGGGCGGATTGACCACCACCAGCCCGCTGCCGTCGAGGCTGGGTTCGCTGGAGGCCGGGCGAATCTCGAAGGCGATATCGAGCAGCTTCGGGATTCCCGCAGCCTTCAACGCCGCGCGGAAGGCGGCGACCGCCTTGCGATCCTTGATCGGGTACCACAGCGCATAGGTGCCGCCCGGCCAGCGTCGGTGCGCCTTTTGCAGGCCTTCGACGAGACGAGGGAATTCGCCCTCTTCCTCGAAAGGCGGGTCGATAAGCACGAGGCCGCGCTTTTCCTTCGGCGGCAGATGCGCGCCGAGCGCCAGCCAGCCGTCGAGCTCGATCACCCTTACCTGGAAATCGCCGGAAAAGACCGATTTGAGCTGAGCGGCATCCTGCGGATGCAACTCGATCGCCGTCAGCCGGTCCTGGCCGCGCAGGAGGTGCCTGACGATCAGCGGCGAGCCGGGATAGCGGCGGAGACGGCCATCGGGGTTTTCGGCACGCACCGCTTCCAGATAGGGATCGAGGAGCGCTGCCGCCCTGGAATCGAGTTCCGCCTCGAACAGCCGGCCGATGCCGCCCTGCCATTCGCCGGTCTTGCCGGCCTCGAGCGAGGCGAGATCGTAGCGGCCGATGCCGGCATGGGTGTCGATGACGCGGAAGGCCTTGTCCTTCTGCTTGAGATAGTCGACCAGGCGGCAGAGCACCGCATGCTTGACGACATCGGCGAAATTGCCGGCGTGATAGACGTGGCGATAGTTCATGCCGCCCTCATCCCTCTGAACCGTTGCGGCCCCGACGCGGCGCCGGTGGCTGCGAATTCGGGTTTTGCGGATGGCCTGCGCCGTGGCGAAAGGCCAGCGAAAGTACCAGCCCGACCAGGCCGATGCCCATCAGTGCGTAACCTGCCGGTCGCGCCCTTTCGTCGATCGAGCCGGTTCCGGCACGCAAGATGAGATCGACGGCGCGCATGTCGATGCCGTCGGCATCGCCCGGGCCGACGGTAAAGACGTAAGGACCCGGCGCGACCTTCTCGATCACGCCGGCCTCGTCGCGAAATATCTTGTCGGGCAATTGCGGGCTCGCCTGACGCGGATTGTCGGTGTGGTTGAAGGAGAGCGTCGTGGCGAGCGCCGTGCGGCCGCCGCTCGCAGCTGTCAGGGTCAGCACGGTGCGCTGCTGCGAGGCGACGCGTTCGGCCCGAGCGGTCAAGTCGACCAGAACCCGCACCGGCGCGTCGGAAGCCGCTAGCCGAACGGTGGCCGGCCGGAATCGTCCGCCCTCATAGACACGGTATGTGCCGATCGCCTGGCCGGAGAAATTGCTCATCCCCCAAGGATAGAAAACGCCGATGGCCGCGCCGGCGATGAGCAGCAGGATCGAGAGAAAGCGCATTGAAAACCCTGGTTGTTTCTTCGTCCGGTCACGCTGCCTTTTACGATTTCGGCGCGGGCAACTTCGCGGACCCGCTCTATCTCGTCCAGAAACATCTCCAGGCCAAGCCCGCGACCGCCCGCATCGGCAAAATCAGCATGTCTTGCCTGCATCCCAAGGTGGTAGCGTCATTGCGGGCAGCGTTAAACCACGCCGCAAGGCCCGGACAGCGGGCGCGCGGTCCGCTCTCGTCGCGGCGAACCGGGCTCGCGGCCCCGGAGGCGCGGTGCATATCCGCGACCGGACCCGCATTGGCAGCTTGTCCGACCCCCTCATCAGTTCCTTTCCCGGAAAATCTGGTGGTTCAGGAGCAATCCGAAGAAAATCCGAAAACGGGCAAGACAAGAACAGACCGCGTTTTTCTATCCCTCACCTTGAAGCTTCTTGACCGCTGGCATTCGACAAGCTTTTGCCGCCCGCCGGCCACTTGCCCCAAACCCGCGCGAAACCAGCGGCGCCGCGAGCCTTCGAACCCACGCTCGCCGGCCCGAAGGTTAACCAATCGCAAAGGTGTGAGGTTAATGAAACCCTAATTTAGTTGACTAGTTGGCCGACAGGTATATTTTTATATGCGTTGGGTGTGCAATTTGGGCGAGCAGTCTGCGGTGGTGGCAACCATATGCGTGGATCGCGACTAGGGGCGTAGTGGACGGCTGAGCGGCAGCCAATAAGCCGTACAGCAACAGCTCCGCGACCTCATAAATCTACTGGCACATCAGTGACTGCGATTCCGAACCTGCGGGGGAATCGCGCCGTTTTGACCTGATTGGGCAACGCCGTTGTCCCGGTCGGGATGGGTAGCGTGTGCGAGTAAGAGGGCGACATGGGCAGGGTCATCAAGGTTTTGAAGCTGAACACCAAACCGGGGCGAAGAGGGACTGATCGCGGTCGCGCCCTCGTCGCCGGCGGCGCGGGATTTCTAGGCTCTCACCTGTGCCACAGGCTTCTGTCCGACGGATATGAGGTGATCGCGCTCGACAACTTCCACACCGGCAAGAAATACAATCTTGCCGGCATGGAGCACGATGACGCATTCACCTGCATCAAGCACGACGTGATCGACCAGTTGCCAGCCGATTTGGCCGTCGACGAAATCTACAACCTCGCCTGCCCGGCTTCGCCGCCGCATTATCAGGCCGATCCGATCCACACATTCAAGACGAGCGTGCTCGGCTCGATCAACCTTCTGGAGCTTGCGCGGCGCCACAATGCCAAGATCTTCCAGGCCTCGACCTCCGAAGTCTATGGCGATCCGATGGTGCATCCGCAGCCGGAGGGCTATTTCGGCAACGTCAACACGCATGGCCCGCGTTCCTGCTACGACGAGGGCAAGCGCTCGGCCGAGACGCTGTTCTTCGACTATTCCAGGACGTATGGCATCGACGTGCGCGTCGCGCGCATCTTCAACACCTACGGTCCGCGCATGCAGCCGGACGATGGCCGCGTGGTGTCCAACTTCATCGTCCARGCGCTGCGCGGCGAGGACATCACCGTCTATGGCAGCGGCTCGCAGACGCGCTCCTTCTGCTTTGTCGACGATCTGATCGAGGGCTTCGTGCGGCTGATGAACGCGCCGGCGGCGCCGCAGCATCCGGTCAATCTCGGCAATCCGGTGGAATTCACCATCATGGAACTGGCCGAACTGGTCATCGACTACACCAATTCCCGCTCGCGGATCGTGCACAGGCCGTTGCCGGTCGACGACCCAAGGCAGCGCAAGCCCGACATTTCCTTCGCCAAGCAGCATCTCGGCTGGGAGCCGAAGGTTGCGCTCAGCGAGGGGCTCGCCCGCACGACCGCGTATTTCGAAGGGTTGCTGGGCGGGCGCCGGCTCGCCGGATCGCAGAATGCCCGCCGGGCGGTCAGGGAGGCAGCCGCATCATGAACTGTCGAGCCCTCGGACGCGCCCGAGTCAGGTCCCGCGCACGGCGCACGGCATAAGCGCCTGCGAAACACCCGCCCGGCAGGGCGGGCGGTCGTCCCCCGGGAGTATTGAGTCGGGGGCGTAGGCTCGCTGAGCTGGGCAGAGGCCCAACTCAGCGAGCCTCTTCCGTCCGGTCAGGCCTGCCCCGGCCGGTTCGCAGCCCTCCAACCGAAATGGCGTGAGGACGACGGATCATCGCGAGCCCGTCCCTTTAACCGTCCCGACGGATCGAGGCGCCAACCAAGCTTGTGGATTTGAGGAAGCCACTGGTCTATAGGATCAGCCGCCGCCCCGACGGTACAGCGCCGTCGAACGGACCGGAATCGGCAAGGCGCGGATTTCTGGCGGTTCCGCGCCCGGCCGTGGAACCCGGCAAGGCAACCGGCCATGCAAACAATCCYCGGCTGCAAGGGTGCCTTCGGAACCGAAGCAGCCTCCCGAAATGCCCCGCAACGCCATCGGAGACTTGGTTGAAGCGAGCAATATCGATAGTCGTAACCCTGGCGCTGCTGGCCTGGCTCATCGGCGACTCGCGCTGGAGGATGGTGGGCGACGCGTTCGCCAGCATCACGCCCGGCGCCTTCGCCGCGGTGGCGCTCGCGCTGTTCGTCACCTATGTGCTGCGCGCACTTCGCGTCTGCGACGAATTCCGCGACGAGGTCAACGGCCGCTTCGGCGCCTGCCTGCGCGTCATCCTGATCCACAATGCCATGATCAACGTCGTGCCGTTCCGCGGCGGCGAGACGGCCTTTCCGTTGCTTCTGCGCCAGGTGTTCGGCATTTCGATCGTGCGCGCCGGCGCCTCGCTTTTGTGGTTCAGGCTGCAGGACGCCTTCGTCGTCGGCGTGCTCGCCTGCCTGGTCTGGCCCGGCTTGCATCCGGCACTGAGGGCCGCCGGCATAGCGGCGCTGGTCGCCGCCGCCTGGTACCTGCCCCGCTGGGCGCGGGCCCCGCATGACTGGACCGGGCGCGGCAAGGTCGTTTCGAAGCTCGGCAAGCTGCGCGACATCTTCACCGAGGCGACGGGGCGCTCCCGCTACGGCTGGTGGTGGACGGCGGCCAACTGGGCGCTGAAGCTCGCCGTGCAGGGCTGGCTGCTCGCCATGCTGCTCGGCACTTCCTTCCAGACCGCCTTTCCCGGCGCCGTCGGCGCCGAAGCCGCCGCCATCCTGCCGGTGCAGGGCGTCGCCGGCTTCGGCACCTACGAGGCGGGCGCGGCAGCAGCACTGCTTTATTCCGGCATCGCCATGAAGGACGGCCTGCAGGCCGCGCTTGCATTGCACCTCTTCATCTTCTGCTCGGCGGTCGCGGCCGGCGCGATCGCCTGGCTGTTTCCCTCGAAATCGACGCTGCCGGAGAGCCCGGCCGCGGGACCCGCAAGGAAATGATCGCCATGAACGTGCTTCCGATTCCTGCTTCAGGATTGCCCGAGGGCGCCGTCATGCCCGAGCACAAGCTGTCCATCGTCGTCCCGATGTACAACGAGGCCGACAATGTCGAGCCGCTGCTCGCGCGCATCCACCAGGCGATGGAAGGCTACAGCCAGCCCTGGGAAGTGGTGCTGGTGGACGACGGCAGCACCGACGCCACGCCCGCCGAAATCCGGCGGCTGGCCGCCGCTTACGGGCCGCATGTGCATGGCGTGGAGTTGGTGCGCAACTATAAGCAGACCGCCGCCATGCAGGCCGGGCTGGACGCCGCACGCGGCGACGTGATCGCAACGCTCGACGGCGACCTGCAGAACGACCCGTTCGACATTCCCCGCATGGTCTACCGCCTTTTGACCGAGGATCTCGACCTCGTCGCCGGCTGGCGCAAGGACCGCCAGGAGGGTTTCTGGATGCGCCGCCTGCCCTCCCGCATCGCCAACAGGCTTATTGCGCGTGTCACCGGCGTGAAACTGAACGATTATGGCTGCAGCCTGAAGGTCTTTCGCGGCAGCGTCATCCGCAGCGTCAGGCTCTATGGCGAGATGCACCGCTTCATCCCGGCCTGGCTGGCGACGGTGACGACGCCGCGCCGCATCGCCGAGGAGGTGGTGACGCAYCACGCCCGCATCCACGGCCAATCCAAATACGGCATCTCGCGCACCTTCCGCGTGGTGCTCGACCTCGTCTTCATGTTCTTCTTCATGCGCTATCGCACCAGACCCGGCCATTTCTTCGGCGGCATCGGCATCGTGCTCGGCGCCGCCGGCTCGCTGATCCTGGCCTACCTCTTCGTCCTGAAGGAGTTCTTCGGACAGGACATCGGGACGCGCCCCATGCTGATTACCGGCTTCTTCCTGGTCATCGCCGCGCTGCAGATGGTGACGTCGGGCGTGCTSGCCGAGCTTYTGTCGCGCGTCTATCTCGAAGCGAACGGCGCCTCTGCCTATGTCGCGCGGCCGAGACCGGTGCTCAGCGCGAACGAAGGCGACGGCTGGCACTGGCCGAGCCTGCCGGCGCCCGACAAGAAAAGCGCACGCCGCAAATGATCCCGCCCCTGCCCTCTCCCGAGATCTTCGCATGACCATTCTCGTGACCGGCGCCGCAGGCTTCATCGGCAGCCACGTTTGCCAGCGACTGCTCGGGCGCGGCGACGAAGTTGTCGGCGTCGACAGCATGAACGCCTACTACGACCCGGCGCTGAAGGCGGCGCGGCTTGCCAGGCTTTCGGGCCGCAAGGGATTTTCGTTCCACCAACTCGACATCGCCGAGCCGGGCACGCTGCAGGAGACGCTGAAGGGCGTTCGGTTGAGCGGCATCGTGCATCTCGGCGCGCAGGCTGGCGTGCGCTACTCGCTCGAAAACCCGCGCGCTTACATCCACGCCAACGTCGCCGGCCATCTGGAGGTGCTGGAGCTTGGCCGGGCGTCGCCCGACATCCGGCACCTGGTCTATGCCTCATCGAGCTCGGTCTATGGCGGCAACACCAAGGTGCCATTCGCGGAGACCGATCGCGTCGATGATCCGGTATCGATCTACGCGGCGACCAAGAAGGCCGACGAGCTGATAAGCTCGACCTACTCACACCTTTACTGCCTGCGGCAGACGGGCTTGCGCTTCTTCACCGTGTACGGTCCGTGGGGACGGCCGGACATGGCTGCCTGGATATTCACCGAGTCGATGCTGGCCGGCGAGCCGATCCGCGTCTTCAATCATGGCGAGATGTGGCGCGATTTCACCTATATCGACGATATCGTCGACGGCGTGTTGGCGGTGCTGGACCGGCCGCCGCCGGCCGAAGGCCCGAAGCATCTCATCTACAACATCGGCAACAGCCAGCCCGTGCATCTCGGCCGCTTCATCGAAAGGCTGGAAAGCCTGCTCGGCGTCACGGCGGTACGCGACAACCTGCCCATGCAGCCCGGCGAGGTCGAGAAGACCTATGCCGACACCAGCGCGCTGGAGCGCGATTTCGGCGTCAGGCCGAAGGTGACGATCGACGAGGGACTGGCCAGGTTCGTCGACTGGTACCGCAACGAATGGCTGGCAAAAAGGTAGCGCGAAAACGGCGGGCGCTCTGAGGCGCCCGCCGTTTGTGGTTCGTTCCGTCACTAGAGCAATTCCGGGAAAAGTGTGAAACGTCCGGAATTGCTCCAAAACAGATAGAGCGGTTCCGCGTTTCCGTGAAACGGTGAACCGCTCTGGCCTCAATCAGCCGCCGCGCAGGCGCGTCGGGCTCAGGCTCGCCACTGTCATGCGTTGCTCGGACGGGCAGGTCGGAAGAAAGCGGCTCGCATCCGCATATGTCATGGTTGCGATGTAACCCTTGAGGCCGCCGCGCTTGGCGATCCAACCGCGGACCCAGCCGGGGTAATTCTTCATCATGAAGTCCGCCGCGACCTGGTTGCCCCGTGAGCCGGCGCCATACGGCAGGTGAAAGCCGAACGAGGCGTTATGCGTGACGCACACCCTGCTCTTCGGCATCGACAGATAGAGCGTGCAGGCCGAATCGCATGCGCCATCGAACCGCACAAAGCCGCTGCCGCGGCGCATCTTCAGCACGCGGATGGCATAGTCGATCACATAGCCGCCGCGATCGCCGCTGATCGTCTTGACGTTGGCCGTGCCGAGACTGATGCGCGGACGCACCAATTCACCCGCCGAACTCGCCGAGATCATCGCGCCCATCAAACCGAGCGCACCAAGAAACTTCATTACCGTTTTCATTTGCGCCTCCTGCTATGCCGTCGATGACTAGCCGGTAGCCGTAAAGATTGGTTTTGCCGGGTCGGTAAACTTGTAATAGTCGATTGATTGCACAGCCTTTTTAGAAGCTGCTTGACGGTTTGGTTTACCAATGGCGCAGAGGGATGATCACCGAGAGGTAAATCCAGCGCCCGGCAAGTCAGGCCGCCGCTTYGGGTGCGATCCCGGGATGCCGGTCGGTTTCGGGCCGATCTTSCTGCGAAATCACATCTTCGGRTCCTGCGGAGTGACCGGTAAGGTTAACCGCTATCTCCCTCCGCGGCGCCTTGTTTCGGCGCCAACATGGTTGACAAATTACTAACAGACCAATAGTATCAAAGCGCTATGGGGAATGTGGTGGAAGGGGCTTGTAATGCGTAGAATCCATTCGCTACTTTTGGGTGGCCTCAGTTTGCTGGGGCTGAGCACCGGTTTTGCCGACGTCGCACAGGCGCAGAATCAGGTTGGTGTCAAGGAAGCTGAGCTCGCCTGCGAGCAGGCGCTGAAAATTGGCACTATCGAGGCGCTTGAGAACTATCTGCACCGTTACCCGAATGCGCCGACGGCTTGTAAAGCGCTTGCGCTGAACAGCCTGTCCCAGTTCTCGCCGAATGGCAGGACCTTGGGCGGCGGCGACGGTGGCGGTGGCTACGGCCAGTAGACGTCAACCGTTCGGATGGAAGCCTAGCGATCGCAGTGCTGGCGAAGGCCAGGCTGACACGAATCCGGCACAAAGCGGGCTGTGATACCTCAAATTCGCAAGTCAGGCGCATGTCGCAGCGTTGCGGATTGAACGCGACCTCCTCATGATTATTGCTGCGGACTGTTGCTGCCGCGAGAGCGCACAAGAGCGTCGAGCTGATTGCGGCGCTGGTGGCTCCGGAGCGAGTTTCGGCACCCATCAATCCTTTCTGCACTTGTTGGCCAGGCGGATTGTCGGATGAGCAGGCGCTGGCCAAGGCACGCGATCTGGTGCTGCATGGCATCCCGATCGAAATGGCTGACATCGGTCGCCGTCTCGATCCCTCAAAGCGTTTCTTAAGAAGTTCTCCTCAAAAGTCCCTGTGACGGAAAAACAGCCTGTTCAACGTTAGCGGTCTCCCCGAGGGAAAGGCAATGGCGATCGGACTCGAACGATACCCGCGCGACCCATTCCACTCGCAACGCCTCCGCAGGAGCGGTGCGCGAGATCGGCTCGACCGCTTTACTTGGGGTTAATGTAAGATGTTGTCGGCGCTTGGGTATTGTCGAGGTAGCTGAAGATAGACAGTATCGCTTTGCAGGATTAGCGGCCCAGATGTCTTTGATATCCATCGTCATTCCCGTATAYAATGTTCGCCGGTACATCGAGCGGTGTGTAAATTCGGTTCTTGAGCAGACTTTYRGCGACTTCGAGGCTCTGTTCATCGACGAYGCCTCGACAGACGGATCCATTTCCGCGGTTGAGCGCTTTGCGAGAAACGACTCGCGYGTTGTCATYGCGAAACATGAGCGAAACAGAGGACTGGCCGCAGCTCGCAACACCGGTGTGGCGAGCGCCAGGTCTGAATACATAACATTTGTCGACAGCGACGATTTCATTGCTCCCAATCTTCTTGAGACCATGGTCAGAGCATCCGAGCATGGCAGGTTTGACATAGTCGAAACCGGTGTCGAGGCGATCGACGAGAAGGATGGACTCCTGTGGCGATACGAACCAGAAGCCAAGCAGATTGACGATCTGCCCAATCATCCCAATGCCATTTTGACGATACGAGAATGGGGGGTGACRCAGAAGCTTTGGAAAACATCGGCCCTTCGCGGCAAGGCCGTGTTTTCCGAAGGAGCATTCTGGGAGGACATCGCCRTCGTGCCTTCGCTTGTTGCAGACGCAGGAAGCCTCGTTAAGGTRCCATTCGTCGGGTATAGCTACCTGCAGCGGTCCGCATCGATCAGCAACACCCAATCGGTGAAGCATGTCCTCGACATGTTCCGGGCCTTCGAGCGCTACCGAAGACATTTGATTGAGCGAGGGACGTTTCGGAGCTACGAGCCGACTTTCACGCAAGTTGTTCGTGTCGGAGCAAGCTATCAGATAAGCAAAATCAAGCAAACAGAAGTTGGATCTGGCAGGTCTGCGGCAATTCTGATCGAGCTTTGTCAGGTACTTCTGGATGAATATCTGGCCGGAAGGGTCGCGATGGATCACCTTAKCGAAACGCAATTCGAGACAGTTATCCGGGGATCGTCGCCCGGCGAGGACCGGCGAAATACGGACTTCAGTCACGAATTCAGAAAGACGATCGGAAAGTATTCGGAGCTGAATAGTGTCAGATAAATTCAAAAATAGAGGAGCTGAAATATGCGTTGTCAGCAGAATCCTCGATAATGATGAGTTTTGGAACGAGGCATCACTCTGCTTGACTTCCTTGGCTCAGAGACTAGCTGGCGTTGGTTACTCCGTAACGCTTTTGTGGGTTCCTTTCCACGATCCAGACGACGACGAGCTGGAAAAATTTCAGGACCTCTACAAGCAAGTCTACGGAATAGACGTCAAATTATTTAAGCACAGTGAAATGCTTATCTGGCGGTTCCCAAGCGTACAAAATTACTCACTAGGGGTAAGCGCCTATATCCGAAGCCAAAATTTCTCCGACGTCTTCATTCCACTTGATGGAGGACTCGCGCACTATGCCCTGCTGGCAAAGGAAACTGGGGTCTTCGAACCGGACACCACTATCCATGTTGTTGCAAGCGCGCCCATTGACTGGTGTTCGGAGGCCGATCGTTTCTTCTTTCAAAACCTGGACGAACTCCGGACCTCGTTCATGGAGAAATACTGTGCGGAGCAGGCAGATCGGCTGATCCTTACCTCCTCGGGACTCCATCAATGGATGGTGACCAAGGGATGGAAGCTCAGTCCCTCAACAGAGGTACTTCCTCCACTGTCACCCCTCGAATGGGACAAGGTAGCATATCCAGCCGACGTTCTTGACGCAGGCCCCGGCGTCGAGTTGGTGCCGCTTATCGGCAGCCGATACAGAGATGGAATCACATTGTTCTGCGACGCGCTCGATAGGTTGAACGGCGCATCCGATCAGGATTTCACTGTCACCATTACGGGGGCGTTCTTCAAAGTGCTGGGCGAGCACAGCGCAGGCATGTATCTGCGGCGGGGCAGAAGGTGGCGGCACGCCATTCGCTTTGCCAGGCATCTCAATTTGCTGGAAGCGATACGCTACGCCAGGCAGGCAGGTGCGATAGCAGTAATACCGAGCTTTGAGAACGCCGGCGGGTACCTTGTGAAAGAGTGCATCAATGCCGGGGTTCCGTTCGTTGCAACATCGGTCGGCGGAAACAAGGAAGAGGTGCACGATCAGAGCGCAATCGATAGTCTTTGCGAGCCGCAGGCGCAGGCGCTTGCTGATCTGATAGCGCGCAAGGCCCGCAATCGTGGCTTTGCCCTGCCGTCACGAACTGAGCCGGAAAGGCTTACCCTGTGGAGCAGGGCCCTGCGCGGCAACACAGGCACTATGCCAACAACAACTCGAGAGCCTTGGAACAATGAGGAAAAACAAAGGCCTCTAGTCTCCGTTATCATTGTTCACCATGATCGCCCGCAGTACCTACTGCAGGCGATCTCTTCGATTGTTGAACAGGACTACAGCAATTTTGAAGTCATACTCGTCGACGACGGCAGTCAGCTTCCCGAGTCGCAGGCGATGCTCGACAGGCTGAAGACCGAGTTCGATCGTCGAAACTGGAAAATTATTAGGGCAAAGAACCAATATGTTGGAGCGGCCCGGAACACGGGTGTCAGGGTATCCAACGGCGAGTTTATCATCTTTGCAGATGACGACAATGCGCTGCTGCCCGGCGCGATATCGACTTATGTCTCGGCAATTCTCAAGTCTCAAGCCGATGTTTGTACCGCGCTGTGCAAGAACTTCTATGGCACCAACGTCCCCGGTTCTCCGCGCTACAATTTTGTCGGCTATATCCCGTTGGGCGGTGCTATCGACGTAAGTCTGATTGAGAGCTGCTTCGGCGACACGATGTCAATCTATCGGCGATCTGTGTTCGATCGTGTTGGCTACCAGATCGAGAAATTCGGTTATATGGTCGAGGACTATGAGTTTTTCGTGCGCATTTGTCTTGCCGGCCTAAAGATACGGGTAATACCTGAGCCGCTGTTCTTGTACCGCGTCAGCACTCAAGGACGATACAAGTCGTCTCATTTTTATGACAATCAAACGCCGATACTTAAGGCCTTCGAGAACGCGAAGTTCTCCGATCTTGAGAACCTGTACAGCCTTGTGATCGGCCAAAACAAATCTGATTATGAGAGAAACAGTTTTAGGATAAATCTTGGCTACTCGCAGTCAGACCGTGAATTGCTTCGGCTCTGCGACATGGAGCCCAACGGGCATGAGGCAATCCGCCTGCTTGCCGCGATTGCCGCCAGTGAATCAAGGCCCGAAACGGCGATCGCATTGTTATCTTCGCTGGGATCGGGCGAACTGGTTAAGGCAATTGCAGGGGTGTCCGGCTCGTCGAGCCCCGCCCAGAATGCCGTCAAAGCAACCATTCCCTCTGGTTCGATTGAGCGGGCGCTGGACCTTAACGACCTGCGAGCCATAGAGATGCGTTCGACGGCGCCCGGCGACCCAATTCCCATGTCGTATGTCGAGCCACCCGATCGGCTCTATGTTGAGGCAAAAGACGAGTTCACGTCGGTCGCAGTGCTCCCCGCAGGTTGTCCGACAGGAACATCTCTGGTCACATGCCGGATTTCTTTGCCTGAAGTGAACTCTCAGGAAGCCGAGTTCCTTTTGATGCTATGCGCTATGCATGATGACCCGCTCGTCAAGGTTGGCGAAAGAAACCTGACAGGCTCCGAGGGGTGCAGCGGTTGGACAAAGTTTAGCGAACCGTCTGCGGATCTTATGTTGGAAGCACGGCTTTCAACACCAACTTCGCTGCCTATGAACCTGGTGGTGGCGGTGCGCAAGGTGGGTGGTAAGCAGAGCCCTGTGATAGGTTGTTTTGAATGTCTGCGCGTTCACGTGGCTCTCGAGGGTCGCTCGAGCAGGCGTCCTCGTGTTGGACCGCCGGTTCACCGGTTACGGGCCCGCTATTGGACGGTCGATGAGAGAAGGAGCGTGAGGGCGATTCAAAGTTACCCGTCGACACTTCCCGTCCTGTTGCTTCCGAAGGAACACGCGGGAGGTATTTTTCTTCGCCCGGCAAAGCAGGGCCCGGTTGTGGCGGTCATCGAAGCGGGGTTCCCCGCGTTTGCACGCAAGCTCCTTGCCCAGGTCGAAATTGCGCATGAAGAAGCGCCAGCCGTTGAGTTTGCGCTGGCGCTGAGTTTGCCGACGGACAAGGTAGAATGGCGCGTTGACGGTCCGAAGACCCCAGTGGCATTTTCAGGCTGGATCGGCGTGGAAGAGAAGTTCAAATTGCATGACGTCAGCCTCAAAGTTACGGATCAAATTCCGATGGCCCTTACAATCAGCTTGGCRGTRCGATTTCCGCCARGCGCAARGCCTGGACCGGCAAATGCATTCTTCCGCAATCTGCAGTTCTTGTGGGACGAATGATTCGGGCCAAGGTTGATGAGCTTGGTGCCTCTTAGTCCCCGGTCGTTCAGGACCAATATCCTAACGAGTTTTCGTTCCGACAATGCTGTCGCGCTTACCTTTGATGATGGACCTGATCCAGACTCGACGCCTCAACTGCTCGAGATACTGAGTAAGCATCGCGCACGAGCAACCTTCTTTGTCCTCGGCAGACAGGCTGAACTTTATTCCGGCATCCTGCGTGAAATCATCAACGCCGGATCTGAAATCGCCAACCACAGCTACAGCCATCCCTCGTTCTCCACTCTTTCAACGCCTCAGAGGCTGGCGGAAATATGGAATTGCGAACAAGYGGTCGGGAAGGTTTGTCAGAAGTACTTTCGCCCCCCCTACGGCCATGCCAGGCGGTTGACGCCGTTTGTGGCGTCAATTTTGGGCTATACGACAGTTGGTTGGTCGGCGGAAGCGCGCGATTGGGAGATCACGGACGCGGAAGCCATTGCGAAGGGCCTGGCTGATACCGTGACCCCAGGGTCGATAGTGTTGCTGCACGATCGGTTGGAGAACGCGAGGGACCCGAAGGCCTTTGATCGAAAAGGAATGCTGGCCGGTCTGGATTTATTTCTCGAACGGTTCTCGTCAGCCTATTCCTTCCAAACGATAAGCGAAATGTCGGCCAGCTGTGAGGCCACTTTTGGCAAGCCATGGGACGCCGATCTCAGCCGCTCGGAAGCGGAATCGATCAAACGTGATTTGTCCGAGCTTGTCAGGAACTCTGGTTAAGAGCCTTTGCACCCGATACACTGGACAACCATCATCGATCTTTGCCTCCCTGGCACAAAGTGAAAAGCGATGTGTAGGGAAGGAGATAGGACATGTGGCCYCTCAGCCTCTTTCGGAAGACGCCGTCGCCGGTCAAGGGGGTGTTTGTTTTTGCCATTCCGCTCATCGGCAGCCATCTGACCGAAAATTTCGACCACATTTGCCGTTTGCTGGGCAAGACGCTCCAGTCATGCCTGCGGCAGACCGACGGCAATTTCAGAATCCTGATAGCCTGCAACGAAATCCCAAAAGCGGATACCGTCCCTCAGGATGCAAGGATCGAGTATCTCGTGCTGAAGCGGATTGAAAAGTCGGAGTTGGTGACAAGCCCACGCCATGACGTCTCGGCCAAGCGGCGTGCACTCATGAGTGCTGCCGTCGATATCCCTGTACGGCATTATTTTCAGCTGGATGCCGACGATCTCGTCAGCAACAGGCTTGTTGAAAGGGTGCGCAGCATTGGCGATGAGAATGGCTGTGTCATCGGACAAGGCTATCTGTTGGACAGCAGGACCAACCAATTGTATCTGCTTCCCACGTCGGCTTTTCCTGAGCCGACATTTGACGAATTGTGCGGCAGTTCGATAGTAGTGAGTCTGCTGCCGGGAGAGGGTGAAGAGATCAAAAGTAAGAATATGGACTTCCTCGCCAAAGTCTGGCGCCTCGGTCACGATTCTGCGCGACTCTTATTTCAATCAGAGGGCCGCCCAGCGCATGTTTTGGATTTTCCAGCCGCAATCTATCGTCCAAATCATGGTGGAAATCTGTACATGAGTCTCAACCGAGATGAACGCTCATCTTTCATTGATTATTTTACTTCCGGTTCTCCTCCCGTCGCAGGAGGTCTTCTTGAATCAGTTCGCCAAGAGTTCTTCTTCTTTGAGTAGGCTCTAGCAGCGGCGCGATTGCCAAGCACGCCGATTTCGCGCAACGGTTTTCGCGATCGAAACGTTCGTGAACGACTTGATGGCGGGGGCGGACAAGACAGTGCTGATCACCGGTGCGCGCGCGCCGGTGGCGTTGCATCTGGCGCGCCTGCTCGACGGCTCGGGTCGCCGGGTGATCCTGGCCGACACGCCGGCGCATCCGATCGCCGCCTCCAGCAGGGCCTGCGCGCGTTATTGCCGCCTGCCGCCCCCGCGCTTCGAGCCGGCTGCCTATGCCGAAGCGGTAGAGGCGCTGATCCGCAAGGAAAATGTCGGCCTCGTCATTCCCACCTGCGAGGAGGTTTTCCACCTCGCGCTGGCCTGGCGCGGACGCGCCATGCCCGCCCGGCTGTTCGCGCCCGGCATCGGCTCGTTGGCGGAAGTCCACAACAAGCACGCCTTCATCAGGCTCGCCGAAAAACTCGGCCTGGCGGTACCGGAGACCGTGCTGCTGAAGTCGCCAGCCGATTTGCGGGCCGTGCGTGGCCGCTCGCGCGAGTTGGTGTTCAAACCGGTCTGGTCGCGCTTCGCCAGCCACGTTCTGCTGCGGCCGGCACCGGAGAAACTCTTCGCCATCGCCCCCTCGCCCGCCATGCCCTGGGTGGCACAGCGTTTCGTTCAGGGCGAGGAGATCAGCGCCTATGCCGTGGCGCGCGAAGGCAGGCTCAAGGCGCTGGCGCTCTACCGCTCGCTCTACCGCGCCGGCAAGGGCGCCGGCATCTTCTTCGAGCGAGTGGAGGATGTGGCTGCGCGCGACCTTATCGAGCGCATCGTCGCCGCCACCGAATGGACAGGGCAGATATCCTTCGACCTGATGCGTGAGGCCGACGGCCGCGTGCTGCCGCTGGAGTGCAATCCACGCGCCGTCAGCGGCCTGCATTTCTTCCACGATCCGGCGCGCTTTGCCGATGCCGTTCTGGGGGACGGGTCGGAAGTCCTGCCTGACGTCACGGCGCCGCAGACGGTGCGGCTTGCCATGTGGATCTATGGGCTGCCGTCCGCCTTGCGCTCCGCCGACCTCGGCCGCTTTCGGCAGGCGATGCGCGAAAGCCGGGAGCTGCTCGACTGGCCGGGCGATCCGGCGCCGGTGAAAGCGCAATGGCCGGCGCTGGTTGAGATTGCTGGCGCGGCATTCCGCCAGCGCATCAGCCTGCAGGCGGCATCGACGCGCGATATCGAGTGGAACGGGCCGGGTTAGGCCTTCACGCCCCGAGTGAATTGTGATCCACAGGCCTAGCGTAGAGCTGCAGACCCAGCGCCTTGGTGACGCCTAGCAGTGTGCTGAGGCGTGGGTCACCCTTTTTGCTCAGCGCTTTGTACAAAGCCTCACGGGTAACGCCAGCATCCTTGGCCACGGCTGTCATGCCGATGGACCGAGCGACATCGCCTAGGGCGTGCGTGATAAGCGCTGGATCACCATCCTCGAAAGCGGCCTCGATATAAGCCAAGCGATCTTCCGGCGTCTTCAGATGGTCGAGAATATCAAAGCGAGTGGTTTCGAGAGGCATCGTCATATCTCCTTTGCCATCTGTTTTGCTTTCGCAATGTCCCGCTTCTGGCTGGACTTATCGCCTCCGCAGAGAAGAATGATCACAGCGTTTCCAATCTTCACAAAGTAGACTCGGTAGCCAGGACCATGGTCGATGCGAAGCTCGCCGATACCATCGAAATATTTGACATCACCAATGTTGCCGATTTCGACCCGGCGAATACGAGCGACGATACGTAGGCGGGCTGCCGTGTCGCGAAGCCCGTCCAGCCAATTGGTGAAATCGACAGTCTGCCGAACCTCGATCATTCGAGAACTATAATTCACGAAAGTCAGCAAATCAAATTTCTGTGAACTTTAATTCACAATTCAATCTGGTGCACCCTCGGCTCAGCCGCCGCCGACGGCGGCTTGCCGTCCATGATCGCCGCGATGTCGCGGCGCAGAAAATCGAGCGGGCCGATCACCGGCACCGCTTGAGGCGCGAAGCGCGCATTGTCGCTTGCCGATTTCAGCACCCGCCTGTCCTGGTGCAGCGCGATGGTGAAGAGAGGCTTGAAGGCCAGCGCCTTCAACGCGCCGAGCAGGCCCTGACGCCGGCCGATCAGCCAGCCTATCCCTTCGACAGTACGCTCGTCGGCCTGACGCAAATGGAAAGTGGTGGCGAGTGCGAGCCCATCCTTGCCCCAATATTCGAGCTCCGCGATGCCTGGATGGCGGAAGCGGCCGATGGTTTTAGCCCGCTCGCCTTCCAGGAGCCGGCTGATCAGGCCCTGCTGACGATCCTCGCCGGTGTAGCAGGCCTCGACCCAGCCCTCGCCACCGGTCACCTCGACCCGCACCAGATGCCGCCTTGCGGTCAGGCCGCGCAGCAGGCCCTTGTGGGTGAAGTGCGTATGCGTGGCGTCGAGGATGTTCTCGGCGGCATCGAGCACCGTCGACTGCGTCGAACTGCGCACACGCCGCACGATGATGTCGTTGCCTTGCATGCAATGAAGGTAAGGCTCGCATCGCGGCGTGCCCGAAGAAATGAAGACGACGCCGTCGCGCTCGATCGCAGCATACCGGCGCACCCGGTAATGCGGCACCGCCCCGACATGGCCGGGAATGGCGGTGCAGCGGCCCTCGCCATTGTAGCGCCAGCCGTGATAGGGACATTCGATCTCGCCGCCGACCACCTTGCCGGTCGACAGCTCCACCAGCCGGTGCGGGCAGCGGTCGAACAAGGCGGCAATTCCCTTCACCGAACGGAACAGCACCACAGGCTGGCCGTCGAAGAGGATGCGCTTAGGCCGCTTGCCGATGTCGGCCGACAGCGCCACCGCTTGCCAATGATCCCTGCCGCGGTCATCGCGCTCGCTCACAGTTCGAACCTCCTGAGCAGGGGAATGCCGACACATGCCAGCACGCCTTCCATGACGCGGATCGCCAGGCGACGCCGGCGCGGAAGGTGGCCGGCATAGACAGCGTTGTACTCGATCGCGGCGACCGCGCCGCGACGGCGTTTGAAGCCGGCCGCGCCGGCGCTCATGTTGAAGAACAGGCCGYGCGCCGTGGCATGGTCCTGCGCYATYGCCATGACCATGCGGTAGAGCCCCTCCCCGACCGGCAGGCCGGTRTCGTAGCCGACGATRGGTTGGGTGAGCGTGCCGCCATTCTCGAACAGGCCGGTGACSGCAAYCAATTCGCCGCCCGGYCGSCGCAGGCCGGCRAGRCTGATGACGCCGCGMCGRTGCATCTCGSSGATRTARCGRGCKGTGTARTGSGGATTGAGCGGCGTGTATTTGTCGAGGTARAGCATGTTGTAGAGYGCTTCCGCGCGCGCATAGTCGGCTTCGGTGAAATCGCCGTCRCCKACCCGCTCGAAAGGTGTCGCGCGCAACCGGGCSCGGTCGCGCTTCATGTCGCGCGTCATGGCCGGCGCCGCGCTRCGGTCGGCGAAGATGTAGAYCTGCCGCGCCGCCAGCATGCGAAAYCCTTCCGCCTTCAAGGCGGCGATGGTCGCCGGATCGGCGATCTCGTTCARCGAACGKAYGACGAYGGYGCGRTCGGGGAAGCGCGCGACCAGCGCCGAGCGAAGCGCGGAGACTGTCKGYCGGTCGAGCATCGGCACCGGATTGGTMGAATAAAGCCAGTTGTTGATCTGCACCTGGTGGTCGAGCCCGCTTGCCCTGACCAGCGGYGCGCAGCCGCCGAYCATCGYCTTGAGSRCGCGCCGCAGCAGCGGATGGGCGGCGAAGTTGCGCGTCTCGTCKATCGCGTAGTCGATATAGGCGCTGGACGGGCAGCAGATGTAGCAGTTCGGYGCGTCGCCKGCGGCATTGAGCGTCARCGGAAAGGTTCGGCCGGCGACYTCGAACATCTCGACMCTGGTGGTCAARTTGGCGATAAGATCGCTTACCGGYATCTCSYTGAAAAGATTGACGAACGTCTCGACCTTGRCCGGACTGTTCTCGACCCTGTCGGCCTGCTGCAACGGCCTTTGGATGACGGCCGCACGGCTCATGGCGTCCGCTCCAGCCGGCATTCGACGCGGCGCAGTTTGCGGCCGGTTTCCAGCGGCAGCGGTGCGCGAACGAGCGTGACGGTGACGCTCACTTTCCGTGCTTCCAGCAGCCCGCGCACCGCCTGATGGGCGGCGGCAGCCGCTTCGTCGGCGAGGGTCGGCGCAAGCCTGAGCTCGATCGCATCAGGCGCGGTCTGGACAAGACGAAAATCGTCGATACGGCGGTCGGCCTTGAGTACGGCGTTGCGCAGCACATCCGGCGTGACGAGGATAGGTCCATTCGGTGCGGCAAGGCGGAAAACATCGTCCATGCGGCCGACAACCTCGTCGACGCAGCACAATGGCGAGCCGCAGTGGCAGGGCTTCTGCGACAAACGCAGCAGGTCGTTCATGCGATAGCGGGCCATGATCTGGGTGCGGCGGCGGAAGGCGGTGACCAATGGGGTCACCAGTCCCTCGCCCGCCGGTTCGAATTCGAAGAAGACGGAGTCCTCGGCGAGGTGCAGCCCGCCCTGCCGGCAGGTCACGGCGAACAGGCCTTCGGTCGCCATGTAGATCTGGTCGAGCGGCAAGCGGAAGAAGGCTTCGATCGCCGGCCGGTCGACCGGGTCGAGCGTCTCGGCGGCCGAGAAGACGCGCCTGGGCCGGAGCCGGAAATCTTCGGCCGCGAAATGGCGCAGGATCTTCGGCGGGGCGATGATCACCGTCGGGTCGAAAGCTTCGATCGCCCCGCGCCACCTTTCCGGCCCGAGCGTCAGGTCGAAGAAGGCGAGCTTGACCAGCCGGGATTTGCGCGCGCTGTCGTAGAGCCCGGTGTTCTGCGGCAGGATGACGGCGACGCGCATGCCGCGCCACAGAAGATCGGGCGCGGCCTTGGCCAGGATAGCGCCGAGCCAACGGTATTTTTCCGCCTCTGAAATGACGAACAGGCCACGATTGCCGGAAGTGCCGGTGCTGGCGCCGACAGTGAGCGGGCCGACGCGGCCATCGCGCGCCAAAGCCGCCCAGGCTTCAGCGGCAGTAAGACGGTGGACGTTGAAATCCTCGAACCGGCCCATCAGCAGCGCCTTGTCGGTCACCGGCAGATCGGCAAGTCGCGCGGGCGCCTGGCGATAAAACGGGGCGCGCGGCAGGTCACGGTCGAGGAAGCGGCGCAAAGCAACCGCTTGCCAGCGCTCGAACTCCGCACGGCTCTTGCGCGAGACCCATTGCGTCAGGGCAAAGGAGCCAATTGCTTCCGCCAGCCCGCTCATTCGGCTCTCGCATCGTTTGGCGGGAGGTCGTAGGCGGTGAGTTCCGGATCGTGGCAGAGCATCACCTCGCCACGCGTCGCGAGGAAGCGCCGCAGCATGGCGCCGGTCGGCTCGATCGCCTTGGCGTCCTCGGCGATCAAAGTGGCGAGGAAGCCGGGCGTCCTTGTTCCGGTCAACGCCGAGAGCAGCCATTGCACGTCGACGGCATAGAGCAGCGGCCGCTCGAGGCGAGGAAACAGCAGGCCGAACTGGCCGTCGGCATGTCCCGGAAGATCTACGGCGATCACGCCGCCATCGCCGAACAGATCGGCGCCGCCGGGCACGCCGTTAAGACCCTCGACCCGTGGTTTTGCCGACAGACCGTCAAGCCGCGTCTCGAAATCTGCCGGAAAAAGCTCTGTGAAGACGCCATGGCGCAAGTTTTGCCGCGGCGTGCGCGCCTTGACCCTCGCCCAAGCGGCGTCACTCGCGATGAAGCGCGCCCTGGGAAACAGCGACAGACCGGAAATGTGGTCGGCGTGGAAATGCGTGACGATGACGGCGCGGACGTCATCCGGCGAAAGGCCGAAATGCTTCAGCACCGGCAGCACCTGTTCGGCGGCATTGAGCTCGGGCTTCAGCAGCGCGCCGTAGAGCCGCAGCATCCGGCCGCGTCTTTCTCCCGTCAGCGCCTCATGCGTATAACCGGTATCGACCAGAACCGGTCCCGCCGTCGGGTGAAAAATCAGCCCGTAGCGGACGCGCAACCGCACGCTTTGCCAACTGCCGCCGCGCAGGACGAGCCGCTCGGCCGCGCTCACCCAGGCGCTGTTGGCGAAGACGATTTTCATGCCCCGCTTCCGCCGGTGAAGGTGCGGTCGAGGCCCTCTTCGAACGAAACCTTCGGCACCCAATCGAGCACGCGTTTCGCCTTGGAAAGGTCGAGGCTTTGCGCATAGGCGAAGAGACCGAGCCCATAGCGGGTGACCGGCGGCTCGGGCCGGCCGGGCAGCCGGATCGCCACCGCTTCCATCAGGCCAGCCGCCAGCATGGCCGGCATAAGCGGCATCGGCCGCCAGCGCGCCTTGAGGCCGGCGCGGCCGCAGGCCTCGTCGGCGATCCGGCGCACCGGCAGCACCTCGCCGCCGGAAACGTTGAAGATCCGGCCTTCGGCCCTCGCGGGTGCCGCAAGCGCGGCGATAACCGCATCGACGACGTCATCGACATGGGTGAGGTCGATTGCCGCCCGGCCGCTGCGAAACAGCGGCAGCGGCCGGCTCTTCGCCGCCTTGACGAGACGCGGCAGCAGCGCGCGGTCGCCGGCGCCGTAGATGCCGCGCGGCCGCAGCACCACCGCATGGACGGCGGGCGAGCCCAGCACGATCCGCTCGGCCTCGCGCTTGGTGCGGGCGTAGTGGTTGACCGGCTCCGGCAGGGGCGTGTCCTCGGTCAGGCGGAGTTGGTCGCGAAAGGCAAAGCAGACGGACGGACTGGAGATGTGGACGAAGCGGCTGACGCCTTGTCGCTCCGCGAAATCGAGGAGGTTCTGCGTCGCGATCACGTTGGCGGCGACGAAATCCTGCAGCCGGCCGAAAGGCGTGGAGAGCGCCGCGCAATGGATGACCCGGTCCACCTTGCCGAGACGCGGGTCGAGCGACGCGTCGAACGGCCGCGACAGGTCGTGGCGGATGACGGCATGACCTTGCCGCTCCAGCGCCTTGCAACGCTCGGCATCGCGACCAAGCCCGAGCGCCGGCGTTCCCATCGCAGCCAGCCGGTCGAGCACGTGAGAGCCCAGGAAGCCGCTGGCGCCGGTGACGAGCACGACCATCGTCAGGTTTCCAAAGCCATGCCGCCGAAAGACACACCGGCCGATGTGCCCAGGAAAAGCAGCTTCATGCCCGGCGCCACCCGGCCCTCGCGACGCGCGAYATCGAGCGCGAAAGGCATGGAAGCCGCGATCTGGTTGCCGAAGCGGGCCGAGATGTCGACCAGCTTCTCCGGCGAAAAGCCGGTCTGCCGCGCCATRTGGGCGAGCGCCARYGGRCTSGCCTGGTGCGGCACGACCAGGTCGACATCGTCATGCTTCCAGCCGGCGCGCTCCAGCAGTGTCGAAACGAAGTCGTTGAAATGACGAGACGTCAGGCGAAAGAGTTCCTTGCCATCCATGTGGAACAGGCTGTGGCGGGAGAATTCTTCCGGCTGCTTCTGGAAATCGAAGCGGGTGCCGCCGGAGCCGATGCCACAGGCGTCCCAGGCCGACGGAAAGGTGCGCATCAGGCTCGCCGCGACCCTGCTCTCGCCCGGCCCGGCCCTGCGCAGCACGGCCGCCGCGGCGCCGTCGCCGAACAATGCAGCGACCTCCGGCGCGTCCTGCCACGGCAAAGCGCGCGAGGCGACTTCCGCCGAGAAAATCAGCGCCGTGTCGCATTGTCCCGCCTCGAGCATGCGGCCCGCAACCTCGAAAGCGGTGAGGAAACCGAGGCAGGTGCTGTTGACGTCGAACGCGGCGGCCACGCCATCGGCAAGGCCGAGGCGCCGCATCAGCAAAGGCGCCGTCGCCGGCAGCGGCTGATAGGGCACGCCGCAGCCGCCGATGATCAGGTCGACGGCGTCGGCTTCAAGCTCCGCGTCCTCAAGCGCAAGACGCGCGGCGGCATAAGCAAGGTCGATCTGTGACTCGGCCTCGCAGACATAGCGTTCGACGACGCCGGTGGCGGCTTCGAGCACGCCTCGCCCGAGACCCAGCCGGTCTTCCAGCGCGCGCGTGGTCACGCGCCCAGCCGGCACCGCCCTTCCGGTTCCGACGATCCTGATGCGCATCCTTTCCCCACCGCGTGAGTTCGCGTCTATCTAGCCCAAAAAGTAGCTGGGAGCGATGTTACGAAGCTCGCATGTGGCAGCCGGGCCGCAAGAAAGATGACTGGCCTCGGCGATCCTACGCCTTGCGCTCCCACCGCCGGTCGGGCGTCTGCTGCCAATAGGTCACCGCGTGGCCGGCTTCCTTCATCGTCTTCCAGTGACCGCGCGCGGCTTCGATCTGCGCGGCGTCATGGCCGTCGAACAGGAAGACGGCGCGCTCGTAACCTGAAAGCTCGGGCGGGCTGGCGCCGTCGACGAGGAAACGGACCTGCGCGGCGTTGGGATTGCCCTCTCCCGTGGTGAGCAGGATCGGCTGGTCGGCCGGATAGGCTTCGCGGTCAGTGGCATGTGCCAGAAAGGAATCGTCGCGGAACGTCCACAGATGCTGGTCGAGCGCGTCGCGGCGCTCCTCGGTGCCGGTCTGCACCACCGCGCGCCAGCCACGGTCGACGCTGCGCTCGAGCAGGCCAGGCAGCGCCTCCTCAAGCGTCGATTCCGTCAGGTGGTAGAACAGGATGTCGGCCACCTAGCCCTCGTAATTGTCGCGGACGAGCCGGTCCAGCAGACGCACGCCGAAGCCGGAGCCCCAGGACTGGTTGATCTCGCTGGACGGCGCGCCCATCGCGGTGCCGGCAATGTCGAGATGCGCCCAGGGCGTGTCCTTGACGAAMCGCTGCAGGAACTGCGCGGCGATGATGGCGCCGCCATAGCGGCCGCCGATGTTCTTCATGTCSGCRTTCTTGGAATCGATCAGCTTGTCGTATTCGGCGCCGAGCGGCATRCGCCACAGGCGCTCCTGCGTCGCCTGCCCGGCGCCGGWCAGCCGCGTGGCCAGTTCGTCATTGTTGGAGAACAGGCCGGCATAGTGCTGGCCGAGCGCGACCATGATGGCGCCGGTCAGCGTCGCCAGGTTGACCATGAATTTCGGCTTGAAGCGGTCGTTGGCGTACCAGAGCGCATCGGCCAGCACGAGGCGGCCCTCCGCGTCGGTGTTCAGCACCTCGATCGTCTGGCCCGACATCGAGGTGACGATGTCGCCGGGGCGCTGCGCATGACCGTCGACTGCGTTCTCGACCAGGCCGATGACGCCGACGACATTGGCCTTCGCCTTGCGCGCCGCCAGCGAGTGGATCAACCCGGTGACGGCGGCAGCACCTCCCATGTCGCCCTTCATGTCCTCCATGCCGGAAGCCGGCTTCATCGAATTGCCGCCGGTGTCGAAGGTGACGCCCTTGCCGATGAAGGCGAGCGGCGCATCCTTGGCCTTGCCGCCCTTCCATTGCATGACGGCCATGCGCGCGCCGCGCGGCGAACCTTGCGCCACGCCGAGCAGCGAGCCCATGCCGAGCTTCTTCATCTCCTTCTCGGTCAGGATCTCGACCTCGACGCCGAGCGCTTCCAACTGCTTTGCGCGCTCGGCGAACTCGACCGGTCCCAGCGCATTGGCCGGCTCGTTGACGAGGTCGCGCGCCAGAAGCACGCCGTCGATCACCGCGCCTTCGTCGGCAAAAGCCTTCTTCGCCGCGGCCGGGTCGGCGCAATGGATGGTCACCTTGACCGGCTTGGGCGGCTCGGCCTTCTTAGCCTCGGGTCCTTTTGAATCGGAGTGGTTGTCCTCCCTGTCCTTGCGGGTCTTGTACTTGTCGAAGGAATAGCTGCGCAGCAGGATGCCGGCGGCGAGGTTCGCGGCCTGCCGGCCGTCTGGCTGGAGTTCGGGCAGGTCGAGGATGACGGCGACTTCCGTCGCCTTGCGCAGCGAGGCGGCGACGGCGCCGCCGAGCTTCAGCCACGCCTGGTCGTCGAGGCTCGCGACCTTGCCGGCGCCGATCGCCACCAGCCGGTCGACAGACGCTCCTTCCGGCGCCAGCACCTCGGCGGAGCTCGCGAACTTGCCGGAGAAGTCGGCGACCGGAAACGCGCGCGCCAACGCACCGGCCGGATCGCAGGCCTTCGCTTGCTCGCCAAGCCCGCCGCCATCGGCCGCGAACACGAAGATGCTGCCCTTTTTGGGCGCGGCGAATTTGGCGAAGGCAATCGAAGGTCTGGGGGTCATGAAATCCTGCTTTCGGGGGTGGCCGTGGGTCGTCGGCAAAGGTCGTTCAAGCGTGCGCGACATTTGGTCGTTTTCAGCCATTTGGCAAGACTTTGCCCGCGATAGCCGGCTATACCAGCGGCGAAATCACCGAAGGATTCGTCGCGGCGCGACATAAGCCTCCCGCCACAACCCGTTGTTAACCATCAATGTTTTGCATTTCTTATCCATTGGCGCGGAAACTCCGCCACGCCGGGGCATGTGGCGTGGGACGACAAACCGGAGCGAGCCGCCGATGGACCCAGTTGTGCAGGCGTCGCCGGATGACTACCTTGTCGGCGGGCATGATGCCGTTCGGCAAAATCGAGAAAAGCCTTCATGAAGGTCGTTGAACGCTACATCATGCGTCGCGCCACAGCGATGTTCTTGGCATCGCTGATATGGACGCTGGCGATCGTGTGGACGACGCAGGTGCTCGCCAAGATCAACCTCGTCACCGACAACGGCCAGTCGATGCTGACCTTCTTCGAGGTCGCCGGCCTGATCATCCCGTCGGTGGTGCCGATCGTCATTCCTTTCGCGCTGGTGGTCGCGGTGGCGCAGACGCTGAGCGCCATGAACACTGATTCGGAACTCGCGGTGATCAACGCCGCCGGCGCCTCGCGCTGGACGATCGCGCGGCCGATCCTCCTGCTCGCGCTCGCGGCAGCCGTGTTTTCCTTTGCCGTCGACAACGGCATCGACCCCTATGCCAGGCAGAAGAACCGCCAGCTGGTGGCGGCCTCGCGCGCCGACCTTCTGTCGCTGATCATCCAGGAAGGCACGTTCCGCAAGATCGACGACGGCCTGTTCCTGCAGGTGGGCGAACGGCTTGCCGGCAACAGGCTTGGCGGCATCTTCGTCGCCGACTCGCGCGAGGAAGGCGCCAGTCTGGTCTACTACGCCAAGACCGGCAGCATCGTCGAAAAGGGCAACGAGAAGGTGCTGATGATGAATGACGGCGTCATCAACCGCAGGTCGGTGACCGGCGACCTCTCCGTCATCCGCTTCACCTCCTACGCCTTCGATCTCTCGGCCTTCATGTCGGCGGCGAACGAGATCTCGCTCCTGCCCAAGGACCGGACGACGCCATACCTGCTGAACCCGGATCCCAACGACAAGCTTTTCCAGCGAGAACCGGGCAGTTACCGGGGCGAGCTCCACCAGCGCTTTGCCGAATGGACCTATTCGCTGGTGTTCGCGCTGATCGCGCTGGCGGTCGCCGGCGATGCGCGCTCGCACCGCGAGGCGCGCATCCACCCGCTGATCACCGCCATCTCGATCGCGCTGTTCGTGCGCTGGCTGGGCTTCTTCGCCGCCGGCAACGCGGACAAGGGCTGGTATTATATCTATYTGCTSTACGCCATACCGATCGTGGCCTCCGCGATCTCCATCTGGTTCATCGTCACCGCCCGAACCATGGAACTGCCGGTCAGCTGGGCCGACGGAATGGCGAATCTCGCCAGCCGATTCGGCGAGGGCTGGACCGCGCTGAAGCTCAGGCTTGCCCGGCGCGGCACGTCCGGCCAGGGAGCCTGACGATGGGCTGGACGCTGGGCCGCTATTTCTTCTTTCGCTATGTGTCGATCACCATCTGGTTCTTCCTCGGCCTGCTGGCGCTGGTGTTCCTGATCGATTTCACCGAGCTTTCCGGCCGCACGACCGGACTGCCGGGTTTCACCTACGGTACCGCCTTCGCCATTTCGGCGCTCAGGATGCCGATGATCATGCTGCAGACGGTGCCGTTCGTCGGGCTGTTCTCGGCAATGGCGACGCTGGTGTCGCTCAACCGCAGATACGAGCTGGTCATCGCGCGCTCGGCCGGCGTTTCGGCCTGGCAGTTCCTGTTCCCTTGCTGTGTCGGCGCGCTGATGTTCGGCGTGATTTCGGTCGGCGTGCTCAATCCGATCGCCGCGCATGGCTTTTCCTGGTCCGAGCAGATGGAAAACCAGCTGCGGGCCGGCAAGTCCAACGCCGTCACCACGGACGGGACGCCATGGCTCCGGCAAAAGACGGAATCGGGTGACACCATCATCGGCGCCCGCGCCATCCTCAACCAGGGGCTGGAGATGGCGGATGCGGTGTTCTTCGTGCTCGACAAGCAGGGCAACATCGCYGAGCGCATGGACGCCGCCAAGGCCTTCCTGCGCGACGGCTAYTGGGAATTGCAGGACGTCARGGTCTTCAAGGACGGCAACATCCGCGCCGAGGYTTCCGACAGGGTGCCGACCAACCTGAAGCCYGAATTCGTGCAGGAGCGCCTGGCKCGCCCKGAAACGATTCCCTTCTACGAACTGCCGRGCAAGATCGAGGTCGCCCGCTCCTTCGGGCTCAAGGCGAATGCCTTCGCCATGCAGTTCGATTCGCTGGTGGCGCTGCCGTTCCTTCTCGTCGCCATGACGCTGATTGCTGCAACGGTTTCAATGCGATTTGCGCGAATGGGGCAGTCGGCCACGATGATTCTGGGTGGCGTCGTGGCCGGCTTTCTGCTTTATGTCGTTTCGGTACTGGTCAAGGCATTCGGTGTCGCCGGATTCGTGCCTACGGTGGTGGCTGCATGGGTTCCGGTTGTCGTGGCTATGTTCTTCGGGGTGACATTTCTGCTATACAAGGAAGACGGCTAGTGAGGGAGGCGGTTTTGCGCAGCCATAGGCAGGCCGGCTTGGCACGCCTTTATGGGGCGACCGCCTTGGCATGCCTGTTCGCTTGCGCGGTGCCGTCCGGTCCCGCGCTGGCGCAGGATGTCAATTCCATGGCGCAGAAGGTGCCGTCCGGCTCGCAGATGCTGCTGGCCGCCGATACGCTCGTCTACAACAACGACAAACACACGGTCACCGCTGTCGGCAGCGTGCAGATCGACTACGGCGGCAAYAAGCTCGTCGCCCAGCGCGTCGAGTACAATCGCGACACCAAGCGGCTTGTCGCCAGCGGCGCGGTCGAGCTGATCAACAGCGACGGCACCAAGATCAATTCCGACCACATCGACATCACCGACGACTTCGCCGACGGCTTCGTCAACGCGCTGCGCGTCGAAACCGTCAACAAGGCCTATTTCGCCTCGGAGAGCGGCGAACGCATGGGCGGTGTGCTGACGACGTTCCACAACGGCGTCTATACCGCTTGCGAGCCTTGCGAGGACAAGCCGGACAGCGCGCCGACATGGCGCGTCAAGGCCCGCAAGATCATCTGGAACGGCGAGAAGAAGACGGTTCGCTTCGAGAACGCGAATTTCGAGTTCTTCGGCTTCCCGCTCGCCTACCTGCCGGCCTTCGAGATCGCCGACCCGACGGTGAAGCGCAAGAGCGGCTTCCTGATCCCCGGCGTCAGCTACAACACCAATCTCGGCGTCGGCGTCAAAATCCCCTACTATTTCGCGCTTTCGCCGACCTACGACCTCACAGTCAGCGGCACGGGCTACACCAAGCAGGGTTTCCTCGGCGAAGCCGAGTGGCGCCAGCGCTTCAACAATGGCGAGTACAGCCTGAAGATGGCGGGCATCCGGCAGGCGGATCCGAGCGCCTTCATCAGCAAGAGCGGCCTCTCCACGGTCGATTCGGGCGAACCCGGCGATCCGAACAAGTTCCGCGGCATGATGGGCACCAAGGGCCAGTTCGCCATCAACGAGCGCTGGAACTTCGGCTGGGACGTGCTGCTGCAGACCGACAAGAACTTCTCGCGCACCTACAACATCAACGGCTACAGCGATCTCGTCCACCAGTCGTCGGTCTACCTGACGGGGCTGAACGGCCGCAATTATTTCGACGTGCGCGCGATGCGCTTCCAAGTGCAGGAAGATACCCTCGATCAGACGGCGCGCGCCGGCAAGCAGCCCTGGGTGCTGCCGTCCTTCGACTACGCCTATATTCCCGACATGCCAGTGGCGGGCGGGCAGTTGTCGTTCAACGTCAATGCGCGCGTCATCAGCCGTGACCGGCTGGACGAGACCTTCGACAAGTCCTCGAATGTCCTGCGCGTTCCAGGCCTGGAGGGCCAGTCCAGCAGGCTGTCCGCCGAAGCTGAATGGAAGCGCACGTTCACGACCGAAGACGGCCTGCAACTGACGCCGCTCCTCGCCTTCCGCGCCGATGCCGGCTCTCTGTCGACCTCGTCGGAATCGCTGATCGCCGTCACCCAGATGGCGGCCAATCCCAGCCTTCGCGAAGAGGACGACATGCGCTCCTCGCTCGCCCGTTACATGGCGACCCTCGGCCTGGAGATGCGTTGGCCGCTCCTGTTCTCGATGCCGAATTCCAGTCACATCCTCGAGCCGACGGCACAGGTCTTCCTGCGCCCGAACGAGCAATATGTGGGCGGTCTCGCCGTCCCGAACGAAGACGCGCAGAGCTTCGTGTTCGACGCGACGACGCTGTTCGAGCGCGACAAGTTCTCCGGTTACGACCGCATCGAAGGCGGCACGCGGGCCAATGTAGGCTTCCGCTATTCGGGCGCCTATGACAATGGCTGGAGCACCAACGCCATCTTCGGCCAGTCCTACCAGTTGGCCGGCCGGAACTCCTTCGCCGCGCCGGATCTCGTCAATGTCGGAGCCGAATCAGGCCTGGACAAACGGACTTCCGATTATGTCGGCCTTGTCGGCTTCAACAGCGCGAGCGGATTCTCGGGCTCGCTTAGCGGCCGCTTCGACGAGCAGACCTTCGAGGTCAGGCGCGCCGAGATCAAGGCCGCCTATTCCGGCCTGCCGATCTCGCTCAGCGCCAAATACGCCTTCATCGAGGCGCAACCGCTCTACGGCTTCACCACCGACCGCCACGAGGTCACGCTCGGCGCCTCGACGCATCTGGCCCAGAACTGGCGCCTCTTCGGCACCGGCACTTACGACATCCAGGAGAATGTGCTGGTCAAGGACGGCGTAGGCTTTGCCTACAACGACACCTGCTTCACCTATGTGATGACGTTCTCGCAAACGCGCGACACCATTACCAGGCAGGTGTCGCAGAACATCGGCTTCAACCTTTCATTCCGCACGCTTGGCGATTTCGGCTCATCGACCGGCGCTGTCGACACCATCCAGTAGGGGTGACCGACAGCGACGCGCTCGTCCGCGCGCCAGGCAAGGTGCAGGTCTTGATTTGATGCGCGATCCTTCGAAAATAGTCGTGATTGTGGGTTGATGAGCCGGCGACATCGTTTCGCCGCATAGAGCGGGCACGGGTTTGAGAACATCGCGCATGGCCCTGAGACCCGGAGGGATTCGGTCTTGCGCGAGATCAGGGTGCTGCAGCGTCCCTGCCAGGTTCTGTGGGACCGGTGGCGCTGTCGCGGCGGGATCAGAATTTGGGAAGGTGAGATGAGGAAATACCTGTTTTCGGCAGGGTTCGCGCTGCTCGTGGCGGCGACCTCGGTTTCGATCACGGCAATCACGCCGCCAGCTTTCGCCAGCGAGATCAAGTATGTCGTCAACGGCATACCGATCACCAGCGGCGACATCGCCCACCGGTCGGCGTTCTTCAAGCTGCAGCACAAGAAGGGCGATGCCAAGCAGGAGATGATCGACCAGACCCTGCGCCTGGCGGAGGCCAAGCGGCTGGGCATCCGCATCACCGACCAGCAGGTCGACGCCGCCTACCAGCGCTTCGCCTCCAACAACAAGATGCCGCTTGGCAAGCTCGACGCGATCATGGCGCAGTCTGGCGTGACCAAGGAGCATTTCAAGGAGTTCATCCGGGCCCAGATGGCCTGGAGCCAGGCGCTCGGCGCCCGCTACCGTTCCGGCGAAGGTGGCGCGATGACCGAACAGGACGCGGTGCGCCGTATGCTCGACAAGGGCGGCTCCAAGCCGACGGCCATGGAATACATGCTGCAGCAGGTCATCTTCGTGGTGCCGGCGTCCGAGCGCGCCGCCACGCTCGCCAAGCGCAAGCGCGAGGCCGACGCCATGCGTGCCCGCTTCAGTGGCTGCAACACAACGCGCGAGTTCGCCAAGGGATTGATCGACGTCACCGTGCGCGATCTCGGCCGGGTGCTGGCGCCGCAATTGCCGTCCGATTGGGCCGAGCAGATCAAGGCGACCAAGGTCGGCGGCGCCACGCCGACGCGTGAGACCGAACGCGGCATCGAGTTCATCGGCGTCTGCTCATCGCGCGAGGTTTCCGACGACAAGGCAGCGCAGATGGTGTTCCAGGCCGAAGGCGGCAGCAACGACAAGGACGCCGAAGAGCTTAGCAAGAAATATGTCGACGAATTGCGCAAGAAAGCCAAGATCGTCGAACGCTAAGCCAGCCGGATTTCGGCGCGTGACCGGGCGGCACGACGGCGTTCCTTGCGGCTTCGGCTGCCTGCCGGGCGAGTTGGCATGAGCATGCGCAAGACCGACACACCGCTGGCCCTTACGATCGGCGATCCGTCCGGCATCGGCCCCGAGATCGCGATTGCCGCGTGGCAGGCCGGCGACAGCGCCGGCGTGCCGCTCTTCTACCTCCTCGCCGATCCGGCGCTGATCGAAGCGCGTGCGCGTGAGATCGGCGCCAATGTGGCGATCGCCGAAGCATCGCCCGGGGAAGCGGCGCATCACTTCGCCCGCGCCCTGCCGGTGGTGCCGCTTTATGCGCGCCATATCGACAGCGCCGGCGCGCCGAATCCCGCCAACGCCGCCGGCACCATCGAGGCCATCGACCGCGCCGTCGCCGACTGCTTCGCCGGACGCGCCGCGGCGGTGGTCACCTGTCCCATCGCCAAGAAGCCGCTCTATGACGCGGGCTTCCGCTTTCCCGGCCATACCGAGTATCTGGCGCATCTGGCCTCGCGCCACACCGGCGCGGAGGTGACCCCGGTGATGCTGCTCGCCGGCCCCGAACTGCGGACTGTTCCGGTCACCATCCATATCGCGCTGGCCGACGTGCCGAAGGTGCTGACGACGGAGTTGATCGTCACGACGGCCCGCATCACCGCCGCCGATCTCAGGACGCGTTTCGGCATCGCCCGGCCGCGGCTTGCCATCGCCGGACTCAACCCGCATGCCGGCGAAGGCGGTTCCATGGGCTCGGAAGATATCGCCATCGTGCGCCCGGCCGTCGAGGCGCTCAAGGCCGAAGGCATCGACGCGATCGGACCTCTGCCGGCCGACACGATGTTTCATCCGCGCGCCCGCGCCGGCTATGACGCGGCGCTCTGCATGTATCACGACCAGGCGCTGATCCCGGCCAAGACGCTTGCCTTCGACGAAGCCGTCAATGTGACGCTGGGGCTTCCTTTCATCCGCACTTCGCCCGACCACGGCACGGCCTTCGACATCGCCGGCAAGGGCATTGCCCGCGCCGACAGTCTGATCGCCGCGCTGAGGCTCGCGCGCCGTCTGGCCRACAGCGGCCGGCGGGCCGCCGCCGCATGAAYCAGCGTGTAACCATCGACGGATTGCCGCCATTGCGCGAGGTTATCGAGCGCCACGGCCTGCAAGCGAAGAAAGCGCTCGGCCAGAATTTCCTGCTCGACCTCAACCTGACGAGCAAGATCGCGCGCGCCGCCGGCGATCTCACTGAGGCGACGGTGATCGAGGTCGGCCCCGGCCCGGGCGGTCTGACGAGGGCGCTGCTCTTCAACGGCGCCAGGCGGGTGATCGCCATCGAGCGCGACGAACGCTGCCTCGAGGCGCTGGCCGAGGTCTCCGGCCACTATCCAGGCCGCCTCGAGGTCATTCCCGGCGATGCGCTGAAGACGGATTTCGCAGCGCTGGCCGGCACGGCGAACGGCGGGCCGGTGAAGATCGCCGCGAACCTGCCCTACAATATCGGCACCGAGCTTYTGATCCGCTGGCTGACGCTGGCCGACTGGCCGCCCTTCTAYCRGTCGATGACGCTGATGTTCCAGCGCGAGGTGGCCGAGCGCATCACGGCAGGCCCYGGCAGCGACGCCTATGGCCGGCTCGGCGTGCTTGCAGGCTGGCGCACGGAAGCGAAAATCGCCTTCGACGTGCCGCCGCAGGCTTTCACCCCGCCGCCCAAGGTGACCTCTTCGGTCGTGCATCTCGTGCCCCGCCAGTCTCCCCTGCCCGCCGACGGCAGGCGGCTCGGCCGCGTCACCGAAGCCGCCTTCGGCCAGCGCCGCAAGATGCTGAGGCAAAGCGTGAAGAGCCTGGGCGGCGAGGCGTTGCTCACGCGCGCCAACATCGACCCGACGCGCCGCGCCGAGACGCTCAGCGTGGAAGAGTTCGTACGGCTGACGAACGCGGTGTAGCTCCGCCTGCTCTCCGTTGTGGGGAGAAGGAAGGGACTCACCCTGATTTCGGCGCCTCAGTTTCCACCGCGGCAGGATGGGATCAGGCGCTGTCAGGGACTGGCATTCGTCATTCAAATGCATTACATTTGCAACAAAGGAGGCCGCCATGGCAGCCAACGCACTCGTCCAGACGCGCATCGACGCCGACATCCGGGATCGGGCCTCCGCAGTGCTCGAAAACATGGGACTTACGGTTTCGGATGCGGTTCGGATACTCCTGACCCGCACTGCCAACGAGGGTGTGCTACCTATCGATCTGGTCACAAACAGCGAGGCCTATGACCTCTGGTTCCGCGCCAAGGTGCGAGAGGCGCTCGACGACACCAGACCCGACATTCCTGACGATCAAGTCGAACTGCATTTTGCCGAGCGACGCGCAGCCGCGCGGCGCAAGGCGGGTGAACCCAGATCTTGAAGATCGTCTGGTCGGTCTTCGCGCTTTCGGATCGCGACGGCATATTCACGCATATCGAGGCTGACAACCCCACGGCCGCAATTGTTGCCGATGAGCGGATTGTCGCGTCGACCAACCGTCTCCGTGACTTTCCCGAGAGCGGTCGCCCGGGCAGGCTTGCAGGAACCCGAGAGCTTGTCATTGTCGGCACGCCATACGTCGCGGCCTATCAGGTGACAGAGAATACGATTCGAATCCTGCGCGTGCTTCACGGAGCGCAGCGTTGGCCGGACGATCTGCCAGACTGCTGATGCGACTTGTGGCGGCCCAGCGGTGCGAGGGCGCCTCTCCTACTCCGTCTTCTCGTCCAGCAATCCCGAGATAAAGTCGAACAAACCCGGTCGCCTGTCGCGGCGCAGGCGCTCGGCACTGACTATGGCGCGGACTTCGGCGAAGGCGCGGTCGAGATCGTCGTTGACGATGACGAAGTCATATTCCTTCCAGTGCTCGATCTCGACGCGGGCATTCTTCAGCCTGGTCTCGATGACCTGCTCCTGGTCCTCGGCGCGGCGCTTCAGGCGCGCCTTCAGTTCCTTCATCGACGGCGGCAGGATGAAGATCGAGACGATGTCGGCGCGCATCTTCTCCTTGAGCTGCTGGGCACCCTGCCAATCGATGTCGAACAGCATGTCGCGGCCTTGCGCCAGCGCCAGTTCCGCCGGCTCGCGCGGCGTCGCGTAGAAATTGCCATGCACCTCGGCCCATTCGAGCAGCGCGTCGGAATCGCGCAGCCGCTCGAACTCGCGCATGGTGCGGAAATGATAGTGGACACCTTCGATTTCCGAGCCGCGGCGCGGCCTGGTGGTGACCGAGACCGACAGTTCCAGGCTCGCATCGCTTTCCAGAAGATTGCGCGCGATCGTCGACTTGCCGGCGCCCGACGGCGACGACAGCACCAGCATCAACCCGCGGCGGCGGATGCGAGATCCCAGATCCCTGGCAGCCGTCAGCTCCTTGGCAACCATCCCCGTCACTCCAGATTCTGAACTTGTTCGCGAAACTGGTCGACCACCGCCTTGAGCTCCAGACCGATCGCAGTGACCGCGGCGGCGTTCGACTTGGAGCACAACGTATTCGATTCGCGGTTGAATTCCTGCGCCAGGAAATCGAGCTTGCGGCCGATGGCGCCGCCGCCCTGCAAGAGCGACCGGCCCGATGCGACATGCGTCTTCAGCCTGTCGATCTCCTCGCGTATGTCAGCCTTGGTGGCGAGGAAGGCCGCTTCCTGATGCAACCGGGCGGCATCGAGATTGGCCGAAGCATCCATCAGAAGCCGCACCTGCTCGGCGATGCGCTCGCGGATCGCCGCCGGCTCGCGCGACGGGTCGGCCTCGGCCTTCAGCGTCAGCGCCTCGATGGCGTCGATATGGCCAGACAGCAGCGAGCGCAGCGCCGCCCCCTCACTCTGCCTTGCCTGCTCCAGCCCGGCGAGCGCTCTGTCGAGCGCCGACAGGATCGCGGCGTCGAGGGCTGCCCGCTCCTCCTCGGTCTCGACCGCTTCCGGAATGTCGAGGACGCCCCGCAAGGACAGCAGTCCGTCAGCCGTGGCGGGCAGCGTGCCGAACTGCTCCTGCAACCGCTTGGCAAGGCCTGCGAGATCCTTGAGGAATGCCTCGTTGACGACCGGCTGCGCCTGTTGGGCGGCGTCGCGGCCGACCGTCAGCGTCGCCTGGAAATTGCCGCGGGCGAAGCGCTTCTGCACGGTCTGCCGGACGGCGGGCTCCAGCCGATCGAAGCCCTGCGGCAATCTCAGCCTCACCTCGACGCTCTTGCCGTTGACCGATTTCACCTCCCAGGCGATCGACGTGCCGTCGCATTCAGCGACGGAGCGCGCGAAACCGGTCATGCTCTGCACGTTCATGATGCGTGTCACCCCTGCCACACGATCGGGGGCTTCATGCCCGGATCCTGCGTGCCCTGTGGAACCGGCAACCTTTCGATCGGGCGCCGGCGTCTCCTCAAAACATGAATATGGCCCCGCGTCAAAGGACGCGCGCCGTCGGTTCTGGAGCGCCGTCTACTGGGGGGCGTCGCCGCCCGCGTCGCTATTGCCGGGATCGCTACCGGTAACGCCACCGTTGGTGCCGTCGTCGGGAGCGGCCGGGGCCGTGGTCTGGCCGGAGGCTTTTGCCGCCGCGTCGGCCTGTTTCTTCTGCAGCGCCCGGTAGCGGGCCACGTTCTGGTTATGCTCTTCCAATGTCGTCGCAAAGACATGGCCGCCCGTGCCGTCGGCCACGAAATAGAGGTCATCGGTCTTGGACGGATTGGCGACAGCTTCCAGCGCCGCGCGGCCCGGATTGGCGATCGGCGTCGGCGGCAGGCCCTTGATCAGGTAAGTGTTGTAAGGCGTCTGCTTGTCGATGTCCGACTGGTAGATCGGCCGGTCGGCGGGTTTGCCCCTGCCACCGAACAAGCCATAGATGATGGTCGGATCGGACTGCAGCCGCATGCCCTTGGCCARCCGGTTGAGGAAGACGGCGGCCACGCGCGAACGCTCGTCRCCCCTGCCTGTCTCCTTCTCGACGATCGAGGCCAGTGTGACGAAGTCCTGCACATTGGCGATCGGCAGGTCGGGCGCGCGATGCGCCCAGACTTCCTCGACCAGCTTCTTCTGATCGGCGAGCAACTTGTCCACGATCTGCTGGCGGGTGTAGCCGCGGGGGTATCGCAGCGTGTCGGTGGCGATGCTTCCTTCGGGCGGCATCGCCGCCGGCATGGCGCCCGTCAGCGCCTCCTGGTCGGCGACGCGCTCCAGGGCCTGCTCGACCGTCAATCCCTCGGGAATGGTCAGCGAGTACATCACCGACTTGCCGCTCTTCAACAACTCCATGATGTCGCGCATCGAGGCGTGCGGCTTGATGGCGTATTCGCCAGGCTTGAGGGTCTGGTCATTGCCGGTGGCGCGCACGCCCAGCCTGAAGATGCGGGCATCGCTGATCAGGCCGCGGCGTTCCAGTTGATCCGCGATCTCCTGGACGCCGGTGGCCTGCTTGACCATGAAAGTGTCGCCATTGGCGGACGGGCCGGGCTCGATGAACGCCTGCATGCCGAAATACAGCGCCGCCCCGGAGGCGAGCACCAACAGGATAACCATCGAGAGGAAGAAATTCAGGAACACGACGATCTGGCTGCGCGAGGTGCGCGAGCGTTTCGACGGCGGCGGCGTGCCGGCCTCCGGGCGCAATGCCTCTGCGGCCGTCTTGGGCATGATCGGGCCCTGAGTTGCTTGCCGTCGTCCTGAGTCCCCGCCGCCGGTATTTGTATTCATGGCGCCCTACCGTCTCATCTCGCAACGAATCCCCCGGCGGAAGGCTAGGGAAGAATTTGGCAAAAATGACGGCAGGTGGCGGAACTGCCGGTTCGCTATRCGTTTCAGAGCAATTCCCGACGGAAAACCGCTGCGCACTCTTCCTGGAATGGCTCCCGCTGGCTTTTCAGCCGTCATAAYGCTGGAAGACGAGCGAGGCGTTGGTGCCGCCGAAGCCGAAGGAATTCGACAGCGCCACATCGATCTGGCGCTGGCGCGGCTTGTTCGGCACGAGATCGATCGCCGTCTCGCGTTCCGGATTGTCGAGGTTGATGGTAGCGGGCGCGATGTTGTCGCGAATGGCGAGGATCGAGAAGATCGCTTCCGCCGCACCGGCCGCCCCCAGCAGATGGCCGATCGACGACTTGGTCGACGACATCGATATCTTCGAGGCGGCATTGCCGACCAGGCGCTCGACGGCGCCGAGCTCGATCGTGTCGGCCATGGTCGAGGTGCCATGCGCGTTGATGTAGTCGATATCGGCGGGCGACAGCTTCGCCCGCTTCAGCGCCGCGGTCATGCACCGGAAGGCGCCGTCGCCATCCTCGGACGGGGCGGTGATATGATAGGCATCGCCCGTCAGGCCGTAGCCGGTGACCTCGGCATAGATCTTGGCGCCGCGCGCCTTGGCGTGCTCAAGTTCTTCCAGGACGACGACGCCCGCGCCCTCGCCCATGACGAAGCCGTCGCGGTCACGATCATAGGGACGCGAGGCGGTCTCGGGAGCATCGTTGCGCTCGGTGGAGAGCGCGCGACAGGCGGCGAAGCCGGCGATCGACAGCCGCGTGATCGGCGCCTCGGCGCCACCCGCCACCATGACGTCGGCATCGCCCCACATGATCAGCCGGGCGGCATCGCCTATGGCATGCGCGCCGGTCGAGCATGCGGTGACGACCGCGTGGTTGGGGCCCTTCAGCCCGTGCCGGATGGAGACCTGACCGGAGACCAGGTTGATGATCTGGCCGGGGATGAAGAAGGGGCTGACGCGGCGCGGGCCGCGCTCCTTGAGGATCATCGCGTTCTCGGCGATGCCGCCAATGCCGCCGATGCCGGAACCGATCAGCACGCCCGTGGCGCACTGATCCTCATAGGCCTCGGGCTTCCAGCCGGAATCGGCCAGCGCCTCGTCGGCGGCCGCGATGCCGTAGAGGATGAAGTCGCCGATCTTGCGCAGTTCCTTCGGCTCGAGCACGGCCTCCGGATTGAAGGTGCCGTTGGAGCCGTCGCCGCGCGGGATGACGTGGGCGATCTTGCAGGCAAGGTCGTCCACCTCGAATTCGGTGACGCGGCGTGCGGCGCTGCGGCCGGAAAGGAGTTCCTTCCAGCTGTGCTCCACGCCCATGCCGAACGGCGAAAGCAGGCCAAGGCCCGTGACGACGACACGCCTCATCGCAGGGTCCTCCCCGGTAATGCCCGTGGAAAGCCTCAGGCCGAGGCCTTGTCGATATACTTGACGGCGTCGCCGACGGTCAGGATGGTCTCGGCGGCGTCGTCCGGGATCTCGACGCCGAATTCTTCTTCGAACGCCATGACGAGTTCGACCGTGTCGAGGCTGTCCGCGCCCAAGTCGTCGATGAAGCTCGCCTGCTCCGTCACCTTGTCGGCATCGACGCCGAGATGCTCGATGACGATCTTCTTGACGCGCTCTGCGGTGTCACTCATTTGGGGCATCCTCGTCTTAAATTGTGTTGTCTTCGTTAGCGGGCGGAATGCCGCTAATCAAGTTGAAAGATGGTCCTGTGGGAAACGCAAGGCCACAGGGCCGGTTTTTGCCCGAACCGCCGGGTTGCCGGCCGCATTACACGAAAAATGGCGGGCGTCCAAGCCGAAATGGCCGTTTTCACAGGGCGCTGAACCAGGGCCGGTCAGATCATCGCCATGCCGCCATTCACATGAATGGTCTGGCCGGTGACGTAAGCCGCCTCATTGGAGGCGAGATAGGCGACGGCCGAGGCGACTTCGGCGCCGGTGCCCATGCGCCGGGTCGGGATCGCCGCCATGATCGCTTCTTTCTGCTTGTCGTTGAGCTTGTCGGTCATGGCCGATTCGATGAAGCCCGGGGCGACGCAGTTGACGGTGATGTTGCGGGTGGCGATCTCCTGCGCCAGCGACTTGGAAAAACCGATCATGCCGGCCTTGGAGGCACAGTAATTCGTCTGGCCGGGATTGCCGGTCACGCCGACCACCGAGGTGATGTTGATGATGCGGCCATGGCGGCGGCGCATCATCGGATGCGTCAGCTCGCGCGTGAGCCGGAAAACTGCCGTGAGATTGACCTCGATCACGGAATCCCAGTCGGCGTCCGACATGCGCACGAACAAGCCGTCCTTGGTGATGCCTGCATTGTTGACCAGGATGTCCACGCCTTCGAGATCGGCCTCCGCCTTCTGGCCGAGCGCCTTGACCGCGTCGCGGTCGGTGAGATCGGCCGGAAACAGTTTCACGCGCTCGCCGAGCTCGCCGGCCAGCGCTTCCAATTTCTCGACGCGGGTGCCGTGCAGGCCGACGATCGCGCCCTGGCTGTGCAGCACCCTGGCGATCGCCTCGCCGATACCCCCCGATGCGCCGGTGACGAGCGCCTTGCGGCCGGTCAGTTCGAACATTTTCTGTCTCCCGATCTCAGAAGGCACCCTTGGCACGGATGCGGTCAAATCGCCAGTCTCAGCCCAAGGCGCTCAGCGCCGTCTCGACTTCCGCCGGTGTACCGACGGCACTGGTTGCGATATCGCGATTGATGCGCCGGGCAAGGCCCGATAGCACTTTGCCGGCGCCCACCTCATAGAGCGTCGAGATGCCGTTCTGGCCGAACCATTCCACCGTTTCGCGCCAGCGCACACGGCCGGTCACCTGCTGGACAAGGCGGCGAGCGATCTCCTCCGGGTCGCTGGTAGGCGTGACGGTGACGTTGGAGACGACCGGGACCACCGGAGCGGATTTCGCGACGCCTGCCAAGGCCTCGCGCATGGTGTCGGCAGCGGGCGCCATCAGCGCCGAATGGAAGGGAGCGGAGACCTGCAGCATCAGCGCCCGCTTGGCGCCCTTCTCGGTGCAGAGCTTCGCCGCCAGCTCGACGGCGGCCTTCGCACCGGAAATCACCAGCTGGCCGCCACCATTGTCGTTGGCGATCTGGCAGACCGAGCCCTTGGCCGCTTCCGCGCAGGCCGCCTCGACGTCGGCCTGCTCCAGCCCGATGATCGCAGCCATGGCACCCTCGCCGGCCGGCACCGCCGCCTGCATGGCGTTGCCGCGTATGCGCAGCAACCGCGCGGCATCGGCGACCGAGACGAAGCCGGCGGCGGCAAGGGCCGAATATTCGCCGAGCGAATGGCCAGCGACGTAAGCCACCTTGTCCTTGAACGAGAAGCCGCGCGATTCCAGCGCCCGCAAAGCCGCGAGCGACACCGCCATCAGCGCCGGCTGGGCGTTTGCCGTCAGGGTCAGGGTTTCTTCCGGCCCTTCCCAGATCAGCTTCGACAGCTTTTCGCCGAGCGCTTCATCGACTTCCTCGAAGACGCGGCGCGCCTCGGGAAAGGCGTCGGCGAGATCCTTGCCCATGCCGACGGACTGGCTGCCCTGTCCCGGAAAAGTGAATGCAACGGCCATTTTTGGGCTCTCCAGCGGCTGGTTTTCCCTGCCTCTGCGCAAGGCAGGCGACCAAGTCAAGCCTGCCGGCGCCCGTTCGGCCGCTATTTTCAGATGGAAAACCCGGCTGCCCCCCTGTTCCAAAAGGCTTTTCGCCAATCACACCTGATGAAAACCGCTCACGATTAGTTTGCTGGCTCTTCTTATTTCCGCTACAGGCGCTAGCCTTTCGTGACAGTTTGATGACAGAAGCGTGACGCGTGTGGAAGACGCGCAACGCGAGTGGAAGACGCGTGGCAAGAGCCGGGGGAAGTGACGTGGCAGGGATCAGAAAAGGCGCGGCCAAACCCGCGCCGCGGTTTTTGGAGGATGATCCATCCACGGGCTACCTGCCGGGAAGGACCTGGCCGACCGTACGCTATGGCCTTGTAACGCTTCTCACATCGGCGCTTCTGGTGTTCGCCATCGAATGGATCGTGCGCGGCGATTTCTCCGGCACGGTCGGCTTCTTCATGCAGCCCCTCAAGCCGGGCTGGACCACCATCATCGTCTTTGCGCTGGCGCTGATCGGGTTGGACGCCACGGTCGGCCGCAGCCATCAGAGCCTGATGATGGTCGCCCCCCTGGCCCTGGCGCTGGCCTTCGTCGGCCACCAGAAATCGCATTATCTCGGCGATCCGCTCTATCCGACCGATTTCCTCTTTGCCCGCCAGATCATGGCGCTGATGCCGCTTCTGGTGCGTGAGCGACCGTGGACGGCGGTTCTGCTGGCCATGGCTATCGTCGCCAGCCTGGCGCTGCTCGTCCATGGCTGGCGCTATTGGCGCCGCCAAGTGCCGATCCTTAGTCGCAAAGGCCGGCTGGCGCGTTTGACGCTGGCGGTGCCGCTGCTGGCCTTCTTCGTCTCGATCATGGATTACGCGACCTTCTCGTGGACGCGTGACCGGCTGCAGATCATCCCGATGATGTGGGACCAGAAGGAGAACTACGCCTCCAACGGCTTCGCGCTCGCCTTCGCGCTCAACGTGCCGATGGCGCATGTCTCGGCGCCATCCGGCTATTCGGAAAAGACGATCGCCGCGATCCAGCGCCCGGAAGCCGCCGCCTTTGTGCCCGACGAGAAGCCCGACATCGTCGTCGTGATGAGCGAGTCCTTCTGGGACCCGGCGCAACTGCCCGGCGTCGCCATCAGTCCCGATCCGATCCCGACAGCCAGGGCGCTGCGCGCCGGCTCGATGTTCTCACCCGAATTCGGCGGCATGACCGCCAACATCGAATTCGAGGCACTGACCGGCTTCTCCAACGCCTTCCTGCCGGCGGGCTCGATCCCCTACCAGCAATATGTGCGTACGCCGACGCCGTCGCTGGCGACCTTCCTGAAGAGCGAGGGCTACCGGGCGCGCGCCATCCATCCGGGCACCAACTGGTTCTGGAACCGCGGCGCGGTCTATGCCGATTTCGGCTTCAACGACTTCCGCTCGGAAGAGACGCTGCCACCCATGGAAAAGCGCGGACCGCTGGCTTCCGACGCGGCCATGACCGACGAGATCATCCGCGAGGCCGATGCCAGCGAGGATCCGGTGTTCTTGTTCGCCGTCAGCCTGCAGAACCACGGGCCTTACGAGCCGAACCGCTATCCCAACCCGGTCCATACGGCGGATACCCCGATCAGCGCATGGGCGCGGGAATCGCTGCTCTCCTATGCCGAAGGCTCGGCCGACGCCGACCGCGGCCTGCAGCGGCTGATCGAATGGGCCGGGAAGCGCCAGCGGCCGACCATCGTCGCTTTCTTCGGCGACCATCTGCCGCCGCTCGGGCCCGTCTATGTCGAGACGGGCTTCCTCGACGACAATGTCGCGCCGCGCAAGGAGGCGACGCCGGAGGCGGCGCTCGAGCATCACAACACGCCGCTGGTCATCTGGTCGAACCGCTCCGGTCCGGTCCAGGATATTGGGGCCGTGAGCCCGGCCTTCCTGCCCTACCATATCCTGACCACCGCCGGCATTACGCATCCCTACTATACAGGCTTCCTCGGCGCGCTGCGCCAACACTACCGGGTGGTCGACCGCAACCTGCTGCTGTCGCCCTCCGGCGAAGCGACGCTCGACTGGTCGAGGCAAAAACAGGTCGATTCGCGGATCAACGACTTCCGCCTGATCCAGTACGACATGATGTTCGGCAAACGCCACGCGGCGCCCGACTTCTTCCCCGAGACGGTGGGCCAGCTCGTCGCTCATACGAGCTGAGCCGGCAGCCTGGCGTTCCACGGAACTGCGACACGATGGAACCGCGAAACATGCCTTGCGCCCTTGCCTTTGGACGGAATTGCTGTATAGACGCGCGCAATCTGCCGGTCCTTGCTGGGGGCTGAACGGAGGGCCGTGGCTTTCTCGAAGGCCGCGCCGCGAAGCCAGAAGGCTTCCGCCTCCCGTGTCTCCGCTCTCGACCGTCTCGTGATGCTCCTTTCTTCCCCGCCTGTTCGGGTCAGACAAGTTGCAGAGGCTTAGCCGCGAGGGCCGGTCCAGAGAAACGAAGAAAGGCACTAGGACATAATGGCTCTTTACGAACATGTGTTTCTTGCCCGGCAGGACCTGTCGCAGCAGCAGGTTGATGCGCTTGTGGAACAATACAAGGGCGTCATCGCCGCCAACGGCGGATCGGTCGGCCGGATCGAGAACTGGGGACTGAAGTCCCTCACCTACCGGGTCAAGAAGAACCGGAAGGCTTACTACACGCTGATGGACATCAACTGCCCGCCGGCCGCGCTCAACGAGATGGAGCGCCAGATGGGCCTGTCGGAAGACGTCCTGCGTTTCCTGACCGTCAAGGTCGAGGCGCATGAGGAAGGTCCGTCGGCCATGATGCAGAAGCGCGAGGAGCGTTCCGAGCGTGGTGGCTTCGGCGATCGTGAGCGTGGCGATCGTGGCCCGCGTTCGTTCGGCGACCGCGACCGCGGCGACCGTGGCCCGCGTTCGTTCGGCGACCGCGACGACCGTGGTCCGCGCCGTCCGCGCGAGAACGTTGTTGAAGGGGGTGCAGAATAATGGTCGACATCAACCAGATCCCGACCCGGCGCCCGTTCCATCGCCGCCGCAAGACCTGCCCGTTCTCCGGCGCCAACGCCCCGAAGATCGACTACAAGGACGTGCGTCTCCTGCAGCGCTACATCTCCGAGCGCGGCAAGATCGTGCCTTCGCGCATCACCGCTGTCAGCCAGAAGAAGCAGCGCGAGCTCGCCAAGGCGATCAAGCGCGCCCGCTTCCTCGGCCTGCTGCCCTACGTGGTTCGCTGATATTTTCGAGCGGGCGGCTTGCCGCCCGCTCCTCTACCGGCACGACGGGCGTGCCGGCCAAACATCAAATCCCGAGTTGGGGCCGGATGGCCCCTAACTGCCAGGACAGGCAGGACAGCGACACCGGCGGCGACGCCCCTTTTGCTTCCTGACCTGTTCCAATCACTCAGCGCCGATCCAGCGATCGACGCGCAGACGAAGGAACGAAACCATGGAAGTCATTCTCCTCGAGCGCATTTCCCGCCTCGGCCAGATGGGCGACACCGTCAAGGTCAAGGACGGGTTCGCCCGCAATTTCCTGCTGCCGCAGGGCAAGGCGCTGCGCGCCAACGAAGCCAACAAAAAGAAGTTCGAGGGCCAGCGCGCCCAGCTCGAAGCCCGCAACCTCGAGCGCAAGTCGGAGGCCTCCCAGGTCGCCGAGAAGCTCGACGGCAAGAGCTTCATCGTGGTGCGCTCGGCCGGCGAGACCGGCCAGCTCTACGGCTCGGTGTCGACCCGCGACATCGCCGACCTGCTGACGGCGGAAGGCTTCTCGGTCAACCGCAACCAGATCGAGCTCAACCAGCCGATCAAGACCATCGGCCTCTCCAATGTGGCGATCGCGCTGCATCCGGAAGTCGAGGTCACGGTGACGCTCAACGTCGCCCGTTCGGCCGAAGAGGCGGAGCGCCAGGCCAAGGGCGAGACGCTCACCACCGCCGAGGCCATTTATGGCGACGACATCAACGACAATGCGCGGCCGGAGAACTTCTTCGACCCGAACGCCGAGTTCGACGGCGGCGAAGACAACGCCTGATCGATCAGTCGGCGGTGCGTCCATGGGCGCGCCGCCTTCGGCCGTGTCCGGCCTCGTCAACCCCGCACAGCCATTCTGGACCAACGCCCGGGCACACGACCCGGGCTTTTTTGTGCCAAACGGAACTTTTCGAGCCCCTACATCTTGTTGCACATTACAGCGTGGCGCGTCGATTGGACGCGGGCGATGCGCTGTGGCAGTTTCGATTTGCCGGGTCCGGTTGCCGACAAGGTCCGTCTGAGGGGCATTGGTGATGAATATCCTGTTGAAGCATGTTTTCGAACGCCTGGTGCGGGTGGGCACCCTCAAGGTGACCGGGCCGAAGGGCTCCACGCACATGTTCGGCGACGGCAGCGGCGAGCCCGTGCATATCCACATCAAGACTTCGCATGCCGAGCGCAGCATYGCCTTCGATCCKATGCTGGCSGTGCCGGAATCCTATATGGACGGYGACCTYGACGTTCTCGAGGGCGGCGTTCTCGGRCTGATGCGCATCGCCTTTCAGAACATGGGCTCGAGCGGCATCGACGTCACCTGGTCGAAGGCGATCGAGGGGCTTCGCCACGCCTTCCGCCGCCTGCAGCAGATCAACACCGCCGCGCGCTCGCGCCGCAACGTGCAGCGCCACTACGATCTCTCGGGCGAGCTCTACAAGCTCTTCCTCGACGAGGACATGCAGTATTCCTGCGCATACTTCGAACAGCCTGACATGACGCTGGACGAGGCGCAGCTTGCCAAGAAGCGCCACATCGCCGCCAAGCTGCGGATGAAGCCCGGCCAGACGGTGCTCGACATCGGCTCGGGCTGGGGCGGGCTCGGCCTCTATCTCGCCAAGGCTTTCGACGTCCACGTGCAGGGTGTCACGCTGTCCACCGAGCAGCATGGCGTCTCAACCGACCGCGCGCATGCCCAAGGGTTGCAGGACCGCGTGCATTTCGAGCTCAAGGACTACCGCGCGCTCAACGAGCGCTTCGACCGCATCGTTTCGGTCGGCATGTTCGAGCATGTCGGTGTCAACCACTACAGAACCTTCTTCGACAAGGCGGCGACGCTGCTCAAGCCCGACGGCGTGATGCTTTTGCACACCATCGGCCGTTCGGGCGTGCCGTGGGCGACCAGCGCCTTCATCCGCAAATACATCTTCCCGGGCGGCTACATCCCGGCACTTTCCGAAGTGATGCCGGCGATCGAGAAATCCGGCCTCGTCGTCACCGATATCGAGGTCCTGCGCCTGCACTATGCCGAGACGCTCAAGCATTGGGGCCAGCGCTTCGCCGCCAACCGCGACAAGGCCAAGGCGATCTATGACGAGCGCTTCTGCCGCATGTGGGAGTTCTATCTCGCCGCCTCGGAAGCCGCCTTCCGCTGGCAGGACCTGGTGATCTTCCAGTTCCAGATCGCCAAGCAGAACGACACGCTGCCGATCACRCGCGACTACATGGCCAAATGCGAGAAGGCGCTGGAACTGCGCGACCTCGGCCGCAAGGAGCCGGCTCCTGCGCCTGCCCCCACCAAGCCGACCCGCAGGCGCAAGGCGGTGGAATAGGCGCGCTTCCGACTGTGAGGAAACGATCAGCGTCGCGTTCCTTCGCGCCCCCCTCTGTCCTGCCGGACATCTCCCCCACCTGGGGGGAGATTGGCGGCTTTGGCGCCCCGCTCTTTTCTGCAGCGATGGCAATTGGCGAAAGCTGGCGAGACATGTGATCTCCCCCCTTGTGGGGGGCGCTGTCCTGCCCTGCCTGCCATCCCCTGATCCCCATCTTGTGACAAGTCCCGGTAAGAGCTACCGATCCTGTCATGACCTACCTCATCTACATGGCAGCCGCGCTTGCCGAAATCGCCGGCTGCTTTTCGTTCTGGGCCTGGTGGCGGCTGGAGAAGTCGCCGCTCTGGCTGATGCCGGGCCTCGTCTCGCTGGCGCTGTTCGCCTTTCTGCTGTCACTGGTCGACACGAACGCGGCCGGCCGCGCCTACGCAGCCTATGGCGGCATCTACATCGCCGCCTCGCTCGGCTGGCTTTGGCTGGTCGAAGGAGCGCGCCCCGACCGCTGGGATCTGGCCGGAGCGGCGCTCTGCGTCATCGGCGCCTCGGTYATCCTGCTTGCACCGCGGGGAGCGTGATCKATGGAACTCCCCGCACAATTGCGGCAAGGCGTCGACAGCCTGCTCGAGAAGGTGCCCTTGCCGGCACTCAAACAGGCCGCACGCACATTGTCCGACCGCTATCGCGCGGAATTGCGCGACGGCCGCTTGCATATGGGCGAAGACATTGCGGTGAAGGCCTATCTGGCGACGCGACTGCCGGCAACATTTGCCGCTGTCCGTGCCAGCCTCGACACGCTGACCGACGCGCGCCCCGATTTCCAGCCGAAAAGCCTGCTCGATATCGGCGCCGGCCCTGGCACCATGCTTTGGGCCACCTGCTATGCCTGGCCCGACCTCGAACGGGCCGTTCTGGTCGAGGCGAGCGCCGCGGTGCGCAAGGTCGGGCAATCATTGGCGGCGGGCGCCATCGCCGCCCGCACCGACTGGATCGCTGGCGACGCCACCATCGACCTCGACGGCATCGCGCCCGCCGACCTCGTCAGCGCCGCCTATGTGCTGGACGAGATCGTGCCCGCCTCGCTGCCGAAGCTGGTCGATCGGCTCTGGCGGCTCAGCACCGACACGCTGCTGATCGTCGAGCCCGGCACGCCGGCCGGCTGGCAGCGCATTCTCGCGGCGCGATCGCAGTTGATCGAAGCAGGCGCGCACATCCTGGCGCCGTGTCCGCATGAAGCGCCCTGCCCGCTTGTGCCCCCCGACTGGTGCCATTTTGCCCGCCGTGTCGCCCGTTCGCGCCTGCATCGCCTCGTCAAGGAAGCCGAGGTGCCGTGGGAGGACGAGAAATTCATCTACCTCGCCGCCTCCCGCCACGCTGCGCCCGCGCGCCAGGCACGGGTCATCGCGCCGCCAAAGACCGGCTCCGGCAAGGTGGTSCTSAARCTYTGCGRGCCGGRCGGCCATGCCRGYGAGCGGCTGTTCAGCAARCGCGACGGCGARRTCTTCAAGGCGGCGCGGCGRKCGGAYTGGGGTGATGCGGTGGCTGAAAACAAGGCTTGATCRGCGAGATTGTTCTTGCTTCGTTCCAYAGAATCATGCCTYGTWGAGTCAAACGAAATCGGGGCACGGAGGCACTCTTCTGTGGACGGTTCGGTATCCCTGTGAACAACGGGGCATCAAGGCAAGTTGGACACGCATTGTTGCAGATAAGTCAGCACTGACTTCCCCCATTCTGATATCGAAAGGCCGGGATCGAAATCGGGGATATCATGGCTGAGGCAGCGCGCAAGATCGGCGTGGCGGAGCAACCGCTCTATCGTGAGGCACCGAACAACATCGAGGCCGAGCAGGCGCTGCTTGGCGCCATACTCGTCAACAACGACGCCTTTTACCGCGTCTCGGATTTCCTGAAGCCGGCGCATTTCTACGAGCCGCTGCACCGCAGGATATTCGAGGTGGCGGCCGAGCTCATCCGCATGGGCAAGATCGCGACGCCGATCACGCTGAAGACGTTCCTGCCGGCCGACGAGAAGGTCGGCGACGTGACGGTGGCGCAATATGTCGTGCGGCTTGCCGTCGAGGCGGTCACCGTCGTCAACGCCTCCGACTACGGCCGCGCCATCTATGACCTTGCGACGCGCCGGGCGCTGATCACGGTCGGCGAGGACATGGTCAACATCGCCTATGACGCGCCGGTCGACATGTCGCCGTCCGACCAAATCGAGGACGCCGAGCGGCGCCTGTTCGAGCTCGCCGAGACCGGCCGCTACGACGGCGGCTTCGAAAGCTTCAACGACGCGGTCAAGACCGCCGTCGACATGGCCAACGCCGCCTTCATGCGCGATGGCGGTCTGTCGGGCATATCCACCGGCCTGCGCGACCTCGACCGGCGCATGGGCGGCCTGCAGCCATCCGACCTGATCGTGCTCGCCGGGCGCCCCGGCATGGGCAAGACCTCTCTGGCCACCAACATCGCTTTCAACATCGCCGAGGCCTATCAGCCCGCGCAGCAGGCCGACGGCACCTTCAAGGCCGCCAATGGCGGCGTCGTCGGCTTCTTCTCGCTGGAAATGTCGTCGGAGCAACTCGCCACCCGTATCATTTCCGAGCAGACCGAAATCTCGTCCTCGAAGATCCGTCGCGGCGAGATCACCGAGATGGATTTCGAGAAGCTCGTCGCCTGCTCGCAGACGATGCAGAAGATCCCGCTGTTCATCGACCAGACCGGCGGCATCTCGATCGCGCAGCTCTCCGCCCGCGCGCGGCGCCTGAAGCGCCAGCGCGGCCTCGACCTCATCGTCATCGACTATATCCAGCTGATGCAGGGTTCGAGCGCCAAGGCCTCGCAGAACCGCGTGCAGGAAATCACCGAGATCACCACGGGCCTCAAGGCGCTCGCCAAGGAGCTCGGCGTGCCGATCATCGCGCTCTCCCAGCTCTCGCGTCAGGTCGAAAGCCGCGACGACAAACGCCCGCAGCTCTCGGACCTGCGCGAATCCGGCTCCATCGAGCAGGACGCCGACGTGGTGATCTTCGTCTACCGCGAGGAATATTACCTCAAGAACCGGGAGCCGAAGCTCGGCACCGAGGAATATGTGAAGTGGGAAAATGAGATGAACGAAGCCCGCGGCAAGGCCGAGGTGATTGTGGCCAAGCAGCGCCACGGACCGACCGGCACGGTCAGCCTCGCCTTCCACGGCGAGTTCACGCGGTTCTCGGATCTCGCTGAGGAACATCATTTGCCGGAAAGGTTTGAGTGACCTCTTGAGACAGGTCTCACTCCGTCCCACCCCCCTCTGTCCTGCCGGACATCTCCCCCTCAAGGGGGGAGATTGGATGCCGCGTTGGCTTTCGCCAATCGCCAACGTTCCAAGATGGGCGGCGGCGTCACAGCTGCTGATCTCCCCCCTTGAGGGGGAGATGTCCGGCAGGACAGAGGGGGGTGCTGTCCCGCCAACCTATCTGTCAATACTCATCGCGAGCCTTACCTAATGGCCAAATCGCGCATTCAGTTCATTTGCCAGAACTGCGGCTCGGTGCATCAGCGCTGGGCCGGCAAATGCGATGCCTGCGGCGAGTGGAACACGCTGGTCGAGGAAGGCACGGCCGGTGGCATCGGGTCCGGGCCTGCAACCACGCGCAACGCCCGCAAGGGCCGCGCCGTCGTGCTCACCAGCCTTGACGGCGACATCGAGGACGCGCCGCGCATCGTCTCGGGCATCGGCGAGCTCGACCGCGCCACCGGCGGCGGCTTCGTGCGCGGCTCTGCGCTGCTGGTCGGCGGCGACCCCGGCATCGGTAAATCCACGCTGCTGACGCAAGCCGCCGCCGCGCTTGCCTCGAAGGGCCACCGCATCGTCTATGTCTCGGGTGAGGAGGCGGTCGCGCAGATCAGGCTGAGAGCCCAGCGCCTCGGCGTCGCTTCCACGCCGGTCGAGCTCGCGGCCGAGACCAATGTCGAGGACATCCTCGCAACGATCGCCGACGGCAAGCGGCCGGACCTCGTCATCCTCGATTCCATCCAGACGCTGTGGACCGACCTTGCCGATTCGGCGCCGGGCACCGTCACACAGGTACGCGCGGCCGCCCAGGCGATGATCCGCTACGCGAAATCCACAGGCGCTGCGATCGTGCTCGTCGGCCATGTTACCAAGGAAGGCCAGATCGCCGGTCCGCGCGTGGTCGAGCACATGGTCGACGGCGTGCTCTATTTCGAGGGCGAAGGCGGCCATCATTACCGCATCCTGCGCACGGTGAAGAACCGCTTCGGACCGACCGACGAGATCGGCGTCTTCGAAATGTCGGACAAGGGCCTGCGCGAAGTCTCAAACCCTTCCGAGCTGTTCCTCGGCGAGCGACACGCGAAGTCGCCGGGCGCCGCGGTTTTCGCAGGCATGGAAGGCACGCGGCCGGTGCTGGTCGAAATCCAGGCGCTGGTGGCGCCCTCCTCGCTCGGCACGCCGCGCCGCGCGGTGGTCGGCTGGGACGGCGCGCGGCTCTCCATGGTGCTGGCGGTGCTGGAAGCGCATTGCGGCGTGCGTTTCGGCCAGCACGACGTCTATCTCAACGTCGCGGGCGGCTATCGCATCAGCGAGCCGGCCGCCGATCTCGCGGTCGCCGCGGCGCTGGTTTCGTCGCTCACCGGTCTTGCCCTTCCCGCCGATTGCGTCTATTTCGGCGAAATCAGCCTGTCGGGCGCGGTGAGGCCGGTTGCGCATGCGCAACAGCGCCTCAAAGAGGCCGAAAAGCTGGGTTTCGGTAGCGCGGTGTTGCCGCTCGGCAGCGAGGAACTTGCCGGTGGCAACGGGCCCGGGGGGATCGGGGCCAGCGCTTTCCAGCCAACCGAGCTTGCCGATCTCGTGGCGCGCATAGCCGGCACCCGGCGCGGCCGCGCCGACGAGGGGGAGGACGCGGCTCATTGAGTCCTAGAGACAGGAAGTGGGACTAAGACATGCCGATTACGCTGCTTGACGGAATTCTTGTCGGCTTCACCTTGGTTTCGGCGATGCTTGCCATGGTGCGCGGCTTTTCCCGCGAAGTTCTGTCGGTGGTTTCCTGGGCAGCGGCCGCAGCGGCGGCCTTCCTCTTCTACAAGCCCGTCCTGCCCTACGTTCAACCCTATGTCGAGAACGACAAGATCGCGATGGCCGCCTCGGCCGGCGTGGTCTTCGTCATCGCTCTGATCGTCGTGTCGGTGATCACCATGAAACTCGCCGACTGGATCATCGATTCGCGCATCGGCGCGCTCGACCGCACGCTGGGCTTCCTCTACGGCGCCGCGCGCGGCATCCTGGTGGTGGCGGTGGCGCTTCTGTTCTTCAACTGGCTGGCCGGCGCCAAGTCGCCTGCCTGGATCGCCAACGCCAAGTCGCGGCCGCTGCTGGAGACGATCGGCGCCAAGCTCCAAAGCGTGCTGCCCGAGAACACCGAAGAGCTGGTCAACAAATACACGCACAAGGGCACGCCACAGGCAGGCGCGCCGGCGACGACCGATCAGCCCGCGGCCGAGCCGCCGGCGGCAGGCGACGACAATGCGCCGGCGCCGGACGACAGCGAAGGCAACGCGCCGGCCGACAACGAGCCGGCTCCGGCCACTCCGGCCCCCGCTCCCGCCGCTCCGGCGCCCGCCAACCCGGCGCCGGCAAACTGATTTCAGACCGGCGGAATGGGTTCGTCCGCGAAACGATGAACCCGGTCCGGCCAATTCGCGAATGCCGGAAAGGTGCGTTGCGTTCAGTGGACGATCGCCCTATATGGCGGTTTTAGCGGAGCTTGAGCCCCAAATGGCAGACTCAACGGCAGACGCAGGCAAGGTGCTTTCCGCCGAGGCCGACGACCATTTCCACGACGAATGCGGCGTATTCGGCATTTTCGGACGGCAGGACGCGGCGGCCATCGTCACGCTCGGGCTGCACGCCCTGCAGCATCGCGGCCAGGAAGCCGCCGGCATCGTCTCTTATGACGGCAGCCAATTCCACGTCGAGCGCCATGTCGGCCTGATCGGCGATACCTTCACCAAGCAGCACGTCCTCGACCGCCTGCCCGGCAACCGCGCCATYGGCCACACGCGCTACGCCACCACCGGCGGCGCYGGYCTGCGCAACATCCAGCCTTTCTTCGCCGAGCTTGCGGAAGGCGGCCTTGCCGTTGCCCACAACGGCAACCTCACCAAYGCGCTGACCGTGCAGCGCGCGYTGCAGAAGCAGGGCTCGATCTTTTCCTCGACCTCSGACACCGAGACGCTYTTGCATCTGGTCGCRACCAGCAAGGAACGCGACCTCAACTCGCGCTTCATCGACGCTGTGCGCCARGTCGAGGGCGCCTTCTCGCTGGTTGCGATGACGGCCAAGAAGATGATCGGCTGCCGCGATCCGCTGGGCATCCGCCCGCTGGTGCTCGGCGATCTCGACGGCGCCTGGATCCTGGCTTCCGAGACCTGCGCGCTCGACATCATCGGCGCGCGCTTCGTGCGCGACATCAAGCCCGGCGAGATGGTGGTCGTCACCTCCAARGGCATCGACAGCCTGTTCCCGTTCGAGCCGCAGAGGACCCGCTTCTGCATMTTCGARTATGTCTATTTCGCGCGGCCGGATTCGACSGTCGARGGCCGCAACGTCTATGACGTGCGCAAGCGCATCGGCGCSGARCTSGCGCAGGAAAATCCGGTCGAGGCCGACCTCGTGGTGCCGGTGCCGGATTCCGGCACGCCGGCCGCGATCGGCTTTTCCCAGGCAGCCGGCATCCCGTTCGAGCTCGGCATCATCCGCAACCACTATGTCGGCCGCACCTTCATCCAGCCGGGCGATTCCATCCGCCATATGGGCGTGAAGCTCAAGCACAACGCCAACCGCCGCATCATCGAGGGCAAGCGCGTGGTGCTGGTCGACGATTCCATCGTGCGCGGCACCACCAGCCAGAAGATCGTGCAGATGGTGCGCGACGCCGGCGCCAGGGAAGTGCATATGCGCATCGCCTCGCCGCCGACCAGCGCGTCATGCTTCTACGGCGTCGACACGCCGGAGAAGTCGAAGCTTCTGGCATCGCGCATGTCGGTCGAGGAGATGGCGGAATTCATCCGCGTCGATTCGCTCGGCTTCCTGTCGATCGACGGGCTCTACCGCGCCGTTGGCGAGGCGCGCCGCGACAACGACCAGCCGCAATTCTGCGACGCCTGCTTCACCAGCCAGTACCCCACTCGCCTGCTCGACTTCGAAGGCCACGACAATGTGCGCACGCTGTCGCTGCTGGCGAGCGGCGGGTCGTAGGGTTGCCGGACCGACATTTGCCTTCGCCAAGTCACCCCCCTCTGTCCTGCCGGACATCTCCTCCTCAAGGGGGGAGATCAGTTGAACTGTCGACCTTCGCCAATCGCCAAGGCCGCAGAAAAAGCGCCGGCGCCGGTGAAATCCAATCTCCCCCCTTTAGGGGGAGATGCCCGGCAGGGCAGAGGGGGGTGTCTCGCGCCTATCCTACGGAAGCTTCCATATGACCCTCGACCTTTCCGGCCGCGTGGCGGTCGTCACAGGCGCCTCGCGCGGCATCGGCTATTTCATCGCCAAGGAACTGGCCGCGGCCGGCGCGCATGTGATCGCGGTGGCCCGCACCGTCGGMGGGCTGGAAGAGCTSGACGACCAGATYAAGGCCGAGTCTGCCAGGACCGGGCGCGGACAGGCGACSCTGGTGCCGCTCGACCTCGCSGACATGGCGGGCATCGACCGGCTGGGCGGCGCCATCCATGAGCGCTGGGGCAAGCTCGACATTTTGGTGGCGAACGCCGCCGTGCTCGGCGTGATCTCGCCGATCGGCCATGTCGAGGCCAAGACCTTCGAGAAGGTGATGACCATCAACGTCACCGCGACATGGCGCCTGATCCGCTCGGTCGACCCGCTGCTGCGGCTCTCCGACGCCGGCCGCGCCATCATCCTTTCCTCCAGTTCGGCGCATTCGGCGCGCGCCTTCTGGGCGCCCTACGCGGCYTCCAAGGCGGCTGTCGAGACGATGATGCGCTCCTGGGCGCATGAGACCGAGAGCCTGCCGCTSCGYRTCAACGCCGCCGATCCAGGCGCCACCCGCACGGCAATGCGCGCCCAGGCCATGCCCGGCGAGGACCCGGAGACGCTGCCGCATCCCTCCGAGATCGCCCGGCGCATCGTGCCGCTGGCCAGCCCCGACCTGAAGGAGACCGGCCTGATCTTCCAGGCCGCGCACAACCGCTTCGTCGCCTACAGGCAGCCGGAACCCCTGTTCACGGGTCTGTGAACGACGCGACAGAAGCGTGTTCCGCGGCCCTGCTTTCGTCGCCTGCGGCGAGTTGCTAGGATCGATCCGACTCCCATCAAGCAAAAGTGAGGACATTTCCATGGCTGCTCCCAGCGTAGCRTTGGTCTGGTATCTTGTGATCGCCGGCCCGCAAGGCGGCATGGTGGTGCTGCCCAGCACCTTCGACACCCGCGAGCAATGCTCCAACGCCATCGCCGAATACCAGAAGCAGCCGACGCCGCAGGGCTGGGCCGTGCAGTGCGTGCCGAGCGCCTCGCCCTTCACCGACGAAGGGGACGCCGAGACGCCGTCGGCGCAGTAGCGCGACCTTGTCTCCCCCCTTGAGGGGGAGATGGCCTCGAAGCGGCCAGAGGGGGTCGTCTCACATAGAACGCCAGCCTCGTCTGGGCACCGCAAAGGGCGTAGGCGCTCCACGCGCAGCGCCCCCCTCTGTCGCCTTCGGCGACATCTCCCCCTCAAGGGGGGAGATTAGCGCTTCAGCGCTCTGCGCTCACCGTCAACGCCGGCTTACTGTTGATCGTCTGGAGCACCACGCAGTAGCGCTCGGTGAGCTTCAACAGCGAATCGATGCGCTCCTGCGGCTCGTCGGTGTCGAGGCCGAATTTCAGCCGTATCTCGCGGAAGCCGACGGGCGCATCCTTGGCCACGCCGAGGGTGCCACGGAAATCGAGGTCGCCCTCGGCCTCGACGGTTGCGTTGCCGAGCCTGAACTCCAGCGCCGTCGCCACCGCCTTCAGCGTGACGCCGGCGCAGGCGACCAGCGCTTCGAGCAGCATATCGCCCGAGCAGAGCTCGAGCCCCGAGCCGCCCGTTGCCGGATGCAGACCCGCCACAGCAAGCGCCCTGCCCGTCTCCACCTTGCAGGCGATCGACTGGTCGTTGAGGGTGCCGCGCGCCCTGAGCGTGACCAGCGCCCGCCCGGCGTCTTCCCGGTAAGCTTCCTTCAGCGGCGCCTGCATGGCCTTGAGCGCGGTCGCGTCCATTTTCATCCCTTTCGATACGTTGCTGGTTTGATAGCATTGTCTGGCGGGGTGTGTGCAAACTTCGCTCATGCCGGCGGGACAGCGCCCCCCTTCTGTCCTGCCGGACATCTCCCCCACTTTGGGGGGGAGATCAGCTGTCGTCTGCGATTTCGCCAATCTCCAGCGTCGAAAGTTCAGCGCCATCGGCGGAGCTGCCAATCTCCCCCCTTGTGGGGGAGATGTCCGGTAGGACAGAGGGGGGCGCGAAGGAATGCGGACGCTGATCGTCCTTGGTACCCTTTGACTTCGACCGCCCCGGCCATACCTTTGCGGGAATCGTTCTCGGAGGTCGCATGCTGTCCACACTGAAACTCGCCCCCCTCATCCTCCTGTCGCTCGCCGCCTTCGCACAGCCGATCCGCGCCGAAACACCGGAACGCCCCGCACCTGCCGGCGGTGTGCTGTCGCTGCTGCCTCCGCCGCAAGTGACCACCCATTCGATCACGCTTGCCGGGCGCAAGCTCGACTTTCAGGCGAAGGCCGGCACGCTGTCGCTGCTGTCAGCCAAGGGCGAGGTGACGGCCGAGATCTTCTACACCGCCTACACGCTGCAGCCGGCGGGCGCCGTGAAGCAGCGGCCGATCACCTTCGTCTTCAATGGCGGACCTGGGGCCGCCTCGGCCTATCTGCATCTGGGCGCGATCGGCCCGCGAATCGTCGCGACCAGCGCCGACGGCGAATTCCTGCCGCCGCCGCAGAGGCTCATCGACAATCCGGACAGCTGGCTCGACATGACCGACCTCGTCTTCGTCGATCCCGTCGGCACCGGCTACAGCCGCGAAGCGCCGGGCCAGGACACCAAGGCGTTCTGGGGCGTCGAGCAGGACGCCAGCTCGGTCGGCGCCTTCATCCGCCTCTACCTGGCGCAGAACGGCCGCACCGGGTCGCCGCTCTTCCTTGCCGGTGAAAGCTATGGCGGTTTTCGCGCCGCGCTGCTTGCCAAAACGCTGCAGGAAGACGTCGGCTTGAGCCCGAGCGGCGTCGTGCTGATCTCGCCGGCGCTGGAGTTCATGCTGGTGCGGCCAGACCAGTTCGACCAGTTGCACTGGGCGCTCGAACTGCCCTCGCTGGCGGCGGCTCGGCTGAAGGCCGACGGCATCGCCGGCGAGGCGCTCAAGGACAGGCTCGCCGAGGTCGAGCATTACGCGCTTGGCGACTATCTGACGGCGCTCACCAGCGGGCTCGAGCAAGGCGGCAAGCTGGCGAGCGGTCGCGTGTCGGAGATCACCGGACTGCCGCTCGACCTCGTGCAGCGCAATTTTGCCCGCGTGCCGACCGGTCTCTTCGCTCGCGAGTTCGAACGCGCCAAGGGCAAGGTGCTCAGCCCCTATGACGCCATGATTGGCACCGCCGACATCGCTCCGGAAGCCGCCCGCATCGCCGGTCCCGATCCGGTGCTCGACCGCAGCGTGCCGGTGCTGACGTCGGCCTTCGTCGCCTACGCGCGCGACGAACTGAACTATCGCACCGATGTCAGCTACCGGCTGCTCAACGGCGAAATCGGCCGCAACTGGGACTACGGCACCTCGGGCCAGGGCTATGCCGGCGTGATGAACGACCTGCAGCGGGCGCGCTCGCTCAATCCCGCCCTCGGCGTCGTCATCGTCAACGGCTATACCGACCTCGTCACGCCCTATCTCGCCTCGCGCTATCTGGTGAACCAGCTACCCTCGCTTGCGGGCGCCAAGCCGATCCGGCTCGACGTCGTCGAGGGCGGACACATGATGTATCTGAGACCGGACGGCAGGCGGGCGCTGAAGGAGGCGGCCTCGGAGCTTTATCAGGCGACGCAGTGAGTATCTGATCGTCGCGCAAAGCCCCCTGCCCCAACGCAAGCGCCGCGCTGGAGCAGCGCCGCGCAGGTTTTCGCCCGTATAGGTAGCGTAGCGGATTCGACCGGGGCGAAGCCGTCTCCAATTCTCTATTCTTTCGTGGTTTCCGGGCGGAAGCGCTGTCCTGGAATTGCCGTGGAGCAGGCCGGATCATATGGCCGATGTCGTCGTCTTAGAAAGCCGCGAAAAGGTGCTGGCCGGCATCCTGATCACCGCGGCTGCCTATTTCCTGTTCGGCCCAGGACGCTTCGATCAAGCTGCTCGTCGCCGGGATGACCGTGTGGCAGATCATGTTCTTCCGCTCGATCGCCGTCCTTGTCGCCTGCGGCGCGATCGGCGGGCGGCGCCTGGTCGCCGATACGGCGCGCTCGCCCATCGTCGGGCCGATGCTGGTGCGCAGCGCCTTCACGCTCGCCGCCTGGCTCTGCTACTACAACGCCGCCCGCTCGCTCCAGCTCGCCGAGCTCACCACCATCTATTACGCCGCGCCGATCATCGTCACCGTGCTTTCGGTCGTAATGCTGGGCGAGACGGTGCCGCTGTTGCGCTGGGCGGCGGTGTTCATCGGTTTTGCCGGCGTCTTCGTYGCCTGCGATCCGACGCGCCTCGGCCTGTCGCTGCCGGTGCTTCTGGTACTGGCCGCGGCCGTCTTTTGGGGCATCGCGGTGGTGCTTCTGCGCAAGACGGCGATGCAGGAGCGCACCATGATCCAGCTGGTGCTCAACAATTTCTACTTTCTGCTGTTTTCGGCGTTGCCGGCACTGGTCTGGTGGCGCAAGCCCGACAACGCCCAGCTTCTGCTGCTCATCGGCGTCGGCGCGCTCGGCGGCGTGGCGCAATATTTGCTGTTCGCGGGCATGAAACGCGCGCCTGTGTCGATCGTGGCGCCACTCGAATACACATCGCTGGTGTGGGCCTTCGCGCTGGGCTACGCCATCTGGGGCGACGTGCCGCGTCCCGAAGTGTTCGTGGGCGCCGCGCTCATCATCGGCGCCGGGCTGCTGATTGTCGGCAACGAGCATTTCCGCAAACGGGACTAGGACCGCCACTCATGACAGAAGGTTGTCAGCAGGAACCGGGTAGTCTGGCGCCATGACCGACACGCTCGACATGACCGAAAAGCTCGCCCCCATCAAGGCCGACGCCACGTCAGAGCGCATGCTCGGCATCGTGCTGGTTTCGGCCTCGGCGATCGCCTTCGCGCTCACCGGCGTGCTGACGAAGTCGATCCACGCCGATCCGCTGACGATCACCTGCTGGCGCGGCTTCTTCGGCTCGATCCTGATCGCCTTCTATGTGCTGTGGCGCCGGCGCCGCTCGGGCGGGCGCGAAAGCCTGCGGCTCGGCTGGCGTGGCTGGCTGCTGGCGATCGAGGGCGCCGCGGCGAGCATCGCCTTCATCTCGGCCTTCAAATTCACCTATGTCGCCAATGTCGCCGTCATCTACGCGACCTCGCCCTTCATCGCGGCGCTGCTCGCCTTCCTGCTGGTGCGCGAAAAAATCCGGCTGCAGACCATGCTGGCGGCAGCCGTGTCGCTCTGCGGCGTCGCCATCATGATGGGCGCCGGCCTCGGCACCGGGCATCTCTTCGGCGACGGACTGGCGCTTTTGATGACCGCCGGCAGCGCGCTCTACATGATCATGGTGCGTGCCTTCCGCGACGAGCCGGTGGTGTGGGCCGGCGCGGTATCGGCTTTCCTGCTCTTCGTCCTCGGCTGGTTCGTCACCGATCCGCTCGCGGTCTCGACACGCGACGTCGCGCTGCTCGCCGCCTTCGGCTGCTCCTTCGCGCTGGCCTCTATTTTGTGGACAGAAGGCTCGCGGCTCATTCCCGCCGCCGAGGCCGGGCTGCTCGGCTCGGCCGAAGTGCCCTTCGCCATCCTGTTCGCCCTGGTCTTCCTCGGCGAGGTTCCGCCGGTGGCCAGCATCATCGGCGGCGCGGTTGTGCTTTGCGCGGTGTTCGCGCATGCCGGGCGCGACTGGATGAAAGCAAGGGCGCGCTCGTAAATTATTTTCGCGGTCACGGAACCATCATTCGACTCAGGCATTGTTGGGTCGACGGGTCACCCCCAAGTCCCCCCAAACCCCTCGACCCGTCCCACTTGAGCCGACCTGCAAAAAGGTCGGCTTTTTCTTTGTTCAGGCCGGCAACGCCAGGTCGGCGGCGAGAAGTTCAGCCAGATCCCGCGCGGGTCGGCCCGCCTCGCGGCCGAGCCGGATGGCAAAGTCGGCAACCGGAACCGGCGGCAGTCGAAATCCGTCCGGCGCCTCCACGATGCCGGAATGGGCAAACCGCCGGGTTCGCAGCGTCAGCGCGATGCCGGCATCGACCGCCGTGCGCAAGCCGGCAAGGCTGGCGCTGCCGGCGGCGATGCGATAGCGGCGGCCGGCGGCGTCGAGCGCGGCAAGCGCCGCCACCCGGAAGCCGCAATAGGGGTCAAGCAAGGCCAGCGGCAACTCCTCTTCCCGCGCCGCCAGGCCTTTTTGCGAGCAGAGCCACAGCATGGGCTCGCTGATCAGCGCGACCTCGTCGGCCATTGGCGCCTGGCGCATGGTGATCGCAAGATCGAGCTGGCCCGCTTGCAGCGCCTGGCCAAGCTCCACCGAGCGGCCGACGCGCAGTTCTATCCGTACCCGCGGATGGCTTGCCGCAAACGCCCGCAACAGATCCGGCAGGCCGCGGTCGGCAAAGTCCTGCGTGGTGCCGATGGCGACGCGGCCGCCCACCCGCGCCCCCTTCAATGCCAGCCAGGCTTCGGTGTGGACGGCAAGGATGCGCCTGGCATGGCCGACAAGGTCCTCGCCGGCGGGCGTCAGCCCGCGCCCCCTGCCCTGGGGAGCAAGCAGCGGCTCGCCGACAATTTCTTCCAGCCGCTGCATCTGCGCGGTGACCGCCGAGGGCGAGCGGCCGACGGCGGACGCGGCCTTGGCCAGCGAACCGCCATCGACGAAAGCGAGGAAGGTTCTGAGCAAATCGGGATCTAGCGTGTCCATAATTCGATATTATCGAATCATATCTCAAAAACAATTCGATTTTTTTGATTCTCTATCGGTGACATGGTCTTTCCAACGACGGTGCGAAGCCGCCAAACCGAAGGAGAGAAAAATGCCGATCATCAATGTCAGCGTCACCGGCAAGCCCGACGCCAGGCTGTCCGCCGCAATCGCCAGCGAAGTCACGGAGATCACCGCCACGCGACTGCGCAAGGATCCGACCATCACCGCCGTCGCGGTCAATTACATGGACCCGCAGCACTGGTTCGCCGGTGGCAAGTCGCTGGCCGAGCATGGAAACAACACGTTCTGGCTGGATATCAAGGTCGTTGACGGCACCAGCACCAAGCTGGAGCTCGAGGCCTATCTGAAGGCGATCTTCGACGCCTTCGGCCGCCTGCTCGGCGAAGTGCATGAGGAGAGCTACGCCTTCGTGCATGAAGTGCCGGCAGCAGCATACGGCTATGGCGGCAAGACACAGGAGTTCCGCTTCATAAGCGGCAGGTTGAAGGCGGCGTAGGGCGTCTTACCCTTCGCCCGCTCCGACCGACGCTGTCACGCAGCGGGATGAAGCCTTGTGTCGAGCGCGAAATCCTCTTGCAGGCGGAGCCTGTAAAGGTCGACCGCTCGACCGGGGTCGAACACAAGGTTCCAGCTATGCTGGGATACCGCGCTGGGTATCAGCAAGAAGGGATGTTTTGCCAGCAGACTGTCGCCAAACTGCTGCTGTCCCGCACCCGGAATGCCGGGGCGCAGCCAGTTGGCGTTCGGAATATCGTCAATGTCCAGCACATGGATCTTCGACGGATCAACGACCTCGAATGCCGTGAGCACGTGAGGAACCGTATCCAACGTGCGGAACCCCTTGTGTACCGCTACCTCCAGGATGGCGGTCGATGGGTCAACAGACGTGTATACAGCCCTGGCTCCTTTGCTGTTCCACCTTCCCCCAAGTTTGAAGGCTCCCTCGCCACTGTCCCAAGTTGCCTTGAATCGTTTGTGGTCAAGTCTCCAGCCGAGGACATGCCCTGTTCCGAGAGAACCCGGCAAAGGCGTCACGCGTAGACACCATAGTCGAGCCGCTCAAGAAATTCCTGTACGAGCATGGTACCCGCGGCCGTGGCCAGCAGATCAATCGGTCGCCGGTTRTCCAAGCCCATAGCGGACTCAATCATCCATTTTTCCGCCTCTTCCTGAGTTCCAAACACGGACGAGGCCTTTGTGAGAACCCTGGCGAAATTCCAGGTTCTAGAGCCTTGCTCCCGATTGAGGGTCCTGGTGTGATCCGATTTATGCCGCTGAAATGTTCGCTCGCTCATGCCGAATGCAGTCTCGAACGCATCGGCCGGATCAATGACAGTCAGATGCCTGACAAGGTTTTCCAAGGCCTTGCCCGGAATTCCATGCAGGATCATTTCATGTGCCTCGAGCGGACTGGACAGGGAAAATCCAAGAACCTTCGGCCCGCCAAACAGGTCGACCAGTCTTTCGAATTCCGGCTCCAAGCGGGGCGCTTCAGCAAACCCCGTGGGCAAATTAGCCATGCTCACGTCTCCGTCACGTGTCACTTTATTTACGACACGCGTCGAAACCTTTCAAGCGTGGCACCGATTTCCTTGATCCGTCCGCCTGAAATAGAAGTGCTATTCGTTAGCGCATCCCCGCATTGACCTTGCCCGCACTTCCGCTACCCTCTTTATCGAAGCGGCCGCTGAAGAGCCGCGTCCTGGAGGACGTTGGGAGAGAGCGGCATGATGCTGACACTGGCACTGCTTGCAGGCCTTGTCCTTGCTTGGCTGTTGATTGGCGTGATCGAGACGGTGCGGCTCGACCTGCGCTTCACGCAGGCGCTGCTCTACGTGCCGTTCAAGCTCGCCTATCGCATCGCCGACAACCGTATGCGCATCGCGCGCAACGCGCGGACGCCGGTCATCTACGTGATCTCGCACCAATCGCGCCTAGAGCCGGCGCTGATGCTGTCGCTGCTGCCTGACGACACGCTGCATATCCTCGACGAGGATTCGGCCCGCTCGCCCTGGCTGGAGCCGTGGCGCGAGCTTGCCCGCACCATCGCCTTCAACGCCGAGCATGTGTTCGTCAGCCGGCGGCTGGTGCGCGTGCTGAAGGGCAAGGGCCGGCTTGCCGTCTACCTGCCCGACGCGGTCGAGCCCGACATCAAGTCGTTCCGGCTGTTTCGCGCCATCACCCGCATCGCCATGCAGGCGGATGCCCGCATCGTGCCGATCTTCGTCGCCGGCGCCCGCGACCTGCCCGTATCGCTGACGCCGAAGGACAAGGCGCCCCGCCGCTGGTTACCGCGGCTCACGCTTAGCGTGCTGGAGCCGATGACGATCGCCGAGCTGGTAGCGCGCAACCCCGACATGGCCTCCAACACCAATGCGCTGTTCGACCGCTTCGCCGAGGCGCGGCTCTACGGCACCGACCTCGACCGTGGCCTGTTCCTCGCCATGCGCGACGCCGCCGATCGCGTCGGCGCCTCGCATCCGATTGTCGAGGACGTGATCTCGGGTGCGCTGAGCTACCGCAAGATGTTCATCGGCGCCCGCGTGCTCGGCCACCGGTTCGAGGCGGTGACGGCGCCGGGCGAGGCTGTAGGCCTGCTGCTCCCCAACGCCAATGGCGTGGTACTTTCCTTCGTCGGCCTGATCTCGGCCGGCCGCGTCGCGGCCATGATCAACTACACCGCCGGACCGGCCAGCGTGACGGCGGCGATCCGCACGGCCGTGATCAGGACCGTCGTTTCCTCCCGCGCCTTCATCGAGAAGGCGGGCATCGACGACGTCGTCGCCGCGGTCGAGGCGGGCGGCGCGAAGATGCTGTGGCTGGAGGATGCGCGCGCAAGTGTGACTGTGCTCGACAAGGTCGCGGCGGCGCTTCTCTGGCGCCTGCCGCTGCAGCGGCAGGACGCCGCCAAGCCGGCGGTGATCCTGTTCACCTCCGGCTCGGAAGGCACGCCGAAGGCAGTGGTGCTGTCGCATCGCAACCTGCTCGCCAATGTCATGCAGGCCGAAGCGCGCATCTCGGTTTCGCCGGCCGACATCCTGCTCAACGTGCTGCCCGCTTTCCATTCCTTCGGCCTGACCGGCGGCACCATCCTGCCGCTGGTGCTCGGGATAAAGCTGTTCCTCTACCCCTCGCCGCTGCACTACAAGATCATCCCGGAGATTGCCCGCAAGGTGAAGCCGACCGTAATGTTCGGCACCGACACCTTCCTCGCCAACTATGCCCGCACCGCCAAGGACGGCGACTTCTCCAGCCTGCGCTTCGTGGTAGCCGGCGCCGAGGCGGTGAAGCCGGAGACGCGGCGCGTCTACCGCGACCGCTTCCAGGCCTCGATCATCGAAGGCTTCGGATTGACCGAAGCGGCACCCGTGGTGGCGGTGAACACCGCCATCCACAACCGCGACGGTACTGTCGGACGCCTGCTGCCGGCAATCCGCATGAAGCTCGAGCCGGTTGACGGCATCGGCGATGCCGGCCGACTGTGGCTCGACGGGCCGAACATGATGATGGGCTACATGACCGCGGACCGGCCTGGCGAGTTGCAGCCGCTCAACGGCTGGCATGACACCGGCGACATCGTCTCGATCGACCGGGACGGCTTCATCACCATATGCGGGCGGGCGAAACGCTTCGCCAAGATCGCCGGCGAGATGGTGTCGCTCGGCGCGGTCGAGATGCTCGTGCAGTCGCTGTGGCCGGAAGAGCGCCACGCGGCGGTGGCCGTACCCGACAAGCGGCGCGGCGAGCGCATCGTTCTGGTCACCACCGCCAGCGACGCCAGTCCGGAGGAACTGCGCCAGTTCGGCAAGAAAGCCGGCGCCGCCGAGCTTATGGTGCCCAACGACATCATCAAGGTGGACGAGATCCCGGTGTTGGGCTCAGGCAAGACCGACTATATCTCGGCGCGCAAGCTGGCGATCGACCGGCTGGGACTGAGCGCGGCGGCGTAGCCTGGGGGAGATTGGCCGCTAGCCGATATCCGAAGGCGGCACTTTCTCGCCTTCCAGCCGCGCGCGCTTCGTATAGGCGCGCACAGAGAACGGCAGGTAAAGGAGATATCCGGCGACCGAAGCCGTCAGCGCGTACCAGGGATAGGCCAACAGAAGCAGGATGTAGAGGACGACGCCGAGGATGACCGGCAGCACCTTGTCGCCCGGTACCTTGACGCTCTTGCCGGAATAGACCGGCAGGCGGCTGACCAGCAGGAAGGCGATCAGCACGGTGAATGCGCTGGCGACGAAGGCCGCGGTTCGCGTGGGTTCCAGGCCGAGCCGCAGGAAATAGAGATAGAGCGGCAGCATGACCAGCACGGCGCCCGCCGGCGCCGGCACGCCGACGAAATACTCGGTCTGCCACGCGGGCTGGTCGTTGTCCTCCGCCAGCACATTGAAGCGGGCAAGCCGCATGCCGCAGGCGATGGTGAACAGAAGCGCCGCGATCCAGCCGGGCGAGCCGGCGCGGTCGAGCAGGAAGGCATAGAGCACCAATGCGGGCGCCACGCCGAAATTGACGATGTCGGCCAGCGAATCCATCTGCGCGCCGAATTTCGAGGTCGCCTTCAGCATGCGCGCGAGCCGCCCGTCTATGCCGTCGAGGAAGGCGGCGAGCAGCACCATGACGACCGCCGGCTCGAAACGGTTCTCGAAGGCGAAGCGGATACCGGACAGGCCGGCGCAGATGGCAAGCACGGTGACCAGGTTGGGCAGCACCATGCGCATCGGGATCTCGCGGATGCGCGGACCGCCGCTGGCATGCGCCTCGAACTTCTTGAAGGGAGCGCCCACCGTTCAGGAAATCCTGACCAATGGCGTGACCGCCACGCCGTCGAACTCCGCAAGCACGGTCTCGCCACCCACCGCCGTCTGGCCGACGGCGACGCGCGGCACGGCGCTCGACGGCAGGAAGACGTCGACGCGCGAGCCGAARCGGATCAGGCCGAAGCGCTCGCCGATGGCGATCGTGCCGCCGGTCTCGGCCCAGCAGACGATGCGGCGCGCCACGAGGCCGGCGATCTGCACGGCGGCTATCGTGCCGTTGGGGCTGTCGATGACCAGCCCGTTGCGCTCGTTCTCGGAGCTCGCCTTGTCGAGCTCGGCGTTGAGGAATTTGCCGGGGCGATGCTCGATCCGCTTGATCCGGCCGCGCACGGGAGCGCGGTTGATGTGGCAGGAAAAGACGTTCATGAACACCGAGATGCGGGTCATCTCGGCCGCGCCCAGGCCAAGCTCGCTGGGCGGCACGGCAGGCCCGACCGCCGAAATCACCCCGTCGGCCGGACTGATCACCAGCCGGTCGTCGACCGGGGTGACGCGCTCGGGATCGCGGTAGAAATAGACGCACCAGCCGGTGAGGATGAGCCCGATCCAGAACAGGGTCGGGGAGAAGTAGCCGAGGAGCAGCGTTGCCGCGCCGAAGGCGGCGATGAAGGGATAGCCTTCGCGATGGATCGGAACGAACGTATTCTTGATCGTATCGAGAAGCGTCATMGGGCTGGGGGCGRTCCCTGTTTCAGGTCCGGCCTCAATAGCCGAAAGCCCCCCTCCCCGCAACGCAACAATGGCGGAGGATGGGCCTCGCTGTTTCCTACCCTATACCTCCGGCACCCRATGAYAATTGGCGATATCGGCCTTGACGCCAAGGCGGGCGATCGTTTCCTGAGGATTGAAGGCGACGCGCTCTTGCGCGGCCTTGACGATCGGCACCACCTTGTCGACCGCCGCCTGGSTTTCCCATTCGACGACCGTGACYATGTTGAACTCGCCCGGGCCGGAAACTGCTCGAGCAGGAAGTCCTGCACGAAGCCGTCCTGCCGGCGCAGCAATTCATGCGTCATCCGGACTTTGCCTAGAGCCGGATGATTTCAGGTCTGTTCGACCTGAAATCTGAATCCGGCTCTAAATCAAAGAGATAGAGCATGATGTCGCTTGAAAACCGCTTCACACTTTTCGGCATCATGCTCTAGGATTTCGTCCCGCGCTTCCGCCGGAACGACGAACTTGTCGACCCTGAATACGCTGCCATCACGCTGATTTGCGTTGCTCATTTCATCCGTCTCCGTTTTGGATCGACTTCCTTCGCAGGGGCGCGGGGACGGTTTGCAATCTCAACCTAAGTTGAGGTCAAGTGATARGTCGCGTCTCGCTCCTCCGTCCTTTCTCCGCCACGGCGCGGCATCAAGGCTCTTGCCTGACAAGTAGCGCCGATGTAGCTAGCGGCATGTTCCCGTCCGATCAGGTCTTCACCCGAGTCTGCCATGTCAAACGTGGCTATGAATACCGCGAGCAACATATAAGAAAAGAATTTACCAGGCGGGATGTGCCGGTGAATTTCTTCCTCGACTGGGATATTCCTGACCTTACGGAAGAGGCAAAAGCATCTTTCACTACGTCAAATCGGTTGCGGGCCTCGGAAATCTCGCTCGGGCTGAAGCATATCGGTATCTGGCGCGAATTCCTGGAGACGGATCTTCCGTATTGCCTGGTGTTCGAAGATGACGTTTTCCTGGCGAAGAATTTTGTCRRGAAACTCAGGGAATGCCTGGCCGAAATTGGCAGCCCCGACCGCCGCGCCGCCGTCTATCTCGGCAATGGCTGCAACTATTATGTCGCGAGCTGGAAGCTGCGGAAGGGCCAGCGGCTCTATCCCGCCCGGCATGCGCGCTGCGCGGACTCCTATCTGATCACCCGCCCCGTCGCCGCGGCGCGGCTCGAGTGGATCGACAAGCACAAGGTGTCGATGCCGATCGACCACCAGATCGAGTTCATCGACGAGCAGCTCGGCATCGAAATGCTCTGGTTCGAGCGACCGATCGTCGAGCAGGGGAGCCAAAACGGGGCCTTCCAGAGTTCGGTCGCCGGGCGTCGCCACCGGCTGCGGCTCAAGCAGATCGATTGGTTCCTGGTCAAACACTGGCGTCGTCTCTTTGGCCACAGTGCGAGACGCAAGCAGCCCGCCAAGCCCGGCGAAGCCCTGAAGGTGGCCCCGRAGACGGGAAAGATCGGCGRGGCGGAGCTGTCGGGAGACAAATGATGAAGTGTCTCGTCATCAAYCTCGATCGGTCGGCGGACAGGCTGGCCCATATGGCGGAGCAGTTCGCCAGGATCGGCGTGYCTTTCGAGCGGGTTYCAGGAATAGAGACGCCCGACGGAAGCCCRGTGWTGCTGCARCGGCTYACGCGCGCCGAAATCTGCTGCTTCCTTAGCCATCGCCGCTGCTGGCAGATCATCGCGGACGGCGCGGACCGGTATGGCGCGATCTTCGAGGACGACATCTTTTTCAGCGACGACGCCGGGCCGCTTCTGGCGGATGACGGCTGGGTGCCTCGCGACGCCGATCTGGTGAAGCTCGAAACATATTTCGTGCCGGTGCGGCTGGGGCGCAGGCGGACGCCGGTCGGCAACGGATATTCGACGGTTCGGCTGGTCGGGCAGCATGTCGGCGCGGCCGGCTATGTCATCTCRAGGGAGGCGGCGCGAACGTTTCTCAAGCGCACCAAGCGCATCAACGGGGCGGTCGACGATGCGCTGTTCTCGCCGACCCTGATGACATGCGCGCGCAGCACCATCTACCAGCTGATGCCGGCGCTCTGCGCACAGGCCAAGTTCCTCGGTGGCGACAGCCCCGACACCTTGATCCAGTTCGATGTTCCGGAACGGCAATGGCGATTTCTCGAAAAGCTCCGCACGGAGGCATCGCGCGGCTATGCGCATCTGCGCAACGGAACCTTCTTCGGAACGGACAAGGTCGATGCCGTCGCGTTTCGCGGGGAGAGGCAGAATTCCTGAGGGGAACGCGATGAAGTGCCTGGTGATCAATCTCGACCGGTCAGCCGGCAGGCTGGCGCAGGTCACCAGGCAATTCGCCCGGATCGGCGTTCCCTTCCAGCGCGTTGCGGGCGTCGATGCCGCAGGTGGGAGCGTGACGGCGGCCCCGCCGCTTACCGCGCCCGAAGCCGCCTGCTTCCTCAGCCACCGACAATGCTGGCAGATCATCGCCGACGGTGGCGACCACCACGGGGCGATCTTCGAGGACGACGTCATCTTCGCCGACAATGGCGGAGCGTTGCTGGCGGATGACGGCTGGATCCCGCGTGACGCCGATGTCGTCAAACTCGAGACGTTCTTCGTGCCGGTGCGACTGAGGCGCCGGCGCGTGGCCGTCGGTGACGGCTATTCGCTGGTCCGGCTGGTCGGACGGCATGTCGGCGCGGCCGGCTACATCCTGTCCAGGGACGCGGCGCGCAAGCTGCTCGCACGCACGCGCCGGTTCAAGGCGGCGGTCGACAATGTGCTGTTCTGCCCGACCATGACGACGTGTTCGCGCAACACGATCTACCAGCTGATGCCTGCCTTGTGCGCTCAGGCTCATCTCTTGCCGGGCGACGAAATTCCGGTCAGCCTGATGCAGGCCGACCACAATGTGCGGAAGAGCCTCACCGACAGGATCGGTGCCGAAGCGTCGCGGGCTTTCGCACATCTGCGCAACGGAACCTTGCTCGGTACGGATAAAGTCGACGCCGTGCCGTTCCGCGACAGCGCTATGAGACTTCCGAGATCCGCCGGCGCACGATGACGCCAAGCTCGTCGCTCTCGCGGGCGATGCGCAACCGCTCCTCGGCCTCGGTGGCCTCGCGCTGGCGATCCCACATCGAAGCGTACAGGCCTCTCTTTCCCAGCAGGGCGGCATGGGTGCCGCGTTCGGCGATCTGGCCGTCCTTGAGCACGATGATCTCGTCGGCCGAAATCACCGTCGAGAGCCGGTGGGCGATGACGATGGTGGTGCGGCCCTTGCTGACGAGGTCGAGCGCGGCCTGAATCTCCTGTTCGGTCTGAGTATCAAGCGCCGAGGTCGCCTCGTCCAGCATCAGGATCGGCGGCGCCTTGAGGATGGTGCGGGCGATCGCGACGCGCTGCTTCTCGCCGCCGGAAAGCTTCAAGCCGCGCTCGCCGACCATCGACTTGTAGCCTTCGGGCAGTTTCTCGATGAACGGCCCGATCTGGGCAAGCTCGGCCGCCTTATGCACCTCCTGCTCGCTGGCGCCGACGCGGCCGTAACGGATGTTGTAGGCGATGGTGTCGTTGAAGAGCACGGTGTCCTGCGGCACCATGCCGAGCACGGCGCGCAGGCTTTCCTGCGTGACGTCGCGGATGTCCTGGCCGTCGATCAGCACCTGGCCGGACTGCACGTCATAGAAGCGGAACAGGAGCCTGGAGATCGTCGACTTGCCGGCGCCCGAAGGGCCGACGATGGCCACCGTCTTGCCGGCCGGCACCGAGAAGGAGACGCCTTTCAGGATCTTGCGGTTCGGGTCGTAGGAGAAGTGCACGTCGCGGAATTCGACCTTGCCGGCGCCGACCTTGAGCGGCCTGGCGTCCGGCTTGTCGACGATCTCCTGCGGCACGTCCAGCAGGTCGAACATGTGCTCGATGTCGGTCAGCCCCTGCCGGATCTCGCGGTAGATGAAGCCGATGAAGTTGAGCGGCACGGAAAGCTGGATCAGCATGGCGTTGATGAAGACGAAATCGCCGACCGTCTGCCTGCCGGCCTGCACCTCCAGCGCCGACATGCACATGACGATGACGGTGCCGAGGCCGAAGATGAGGCCCTGGCCGAAATTCAGCCAGCCGAGCGAGGTCCAGGTCTTCGTCGCGGCGATCTCGTAGCGCGCCATCGAGCGGTCGAAGCGTTCGGCTTCCATGCGCTCGTTGGTGAAATATTTGACCGTCTCGAAGTTCAGGAGCGAGTCGATCGCCTTGGTGTTGGCGTCGGTATCGCTGTCGTTCATGTCGCGGCGGATCGAGATGCGCCAGTCGCTGGCCTTGACCGTGAACCAGACATAGAGCCAGACGGTGACGGCGACCACCGCGACGTATTTCCAGCCATAGGTGAAGGCGAAGATGCCGGCCGTCAGCGCGAATTCGAGGATGGTCGGCGCGGTGTTCAGCATGATGAAGCGCACGATCGTCTCGATGCCCTTGGTGCCGCGTTCGATGATGCGCGASAGGCCGCCGGTGCGGCGCTCGAGATGGAAGCGCAGCGACAGCTGRTGCATRTGGACGAAGGTGCGGTAAGCGAGCTGCCGGACCGCRTACTGGCCGACGCGGGCAAACAGCGCGTCGCGCAGCTGGTTGAAGCCGAGCTGCACCAGGCGCAGCACGTTGTAGGCAATGACCAGCATCACCGGCGCMAGCAGGAAGGATGGCAGCGGCGGCGGCGTTTTCGAGCCTCCGGCCAGCGCATCCGTCGCCCATTTGAAGAAATAGGGACCGGCGACCAGCGTCACCTTGGCGACGACCAGAAGCAGTGTCGCCCAGGTGACGCGCGTCCTGAGGTCGGCGCGCTCGGCCGGCCACATATAGGGCCACAGATTGCGCAGTGTGGTGAGGGTGCCGGCTTCGGCGGAAACGGTCTTTTCGGCCACTAGTCTTACCTTTGGGTGTGAGGGTCAGCGGCTGGGGCAGCAGGATTTGACGAGGTCGGTAAGCGAGGCGGAGACGCCCGCGAGCGCGGCATGGTCGACCGCGTAGCGCGAGCGCTGACGGTCGGCCTCGAAACGCACGAAGCCGGCCTCGACCAGAATCTTCAGATGTTGCGAAACGGTCGACTGGGCGAGATCGAGATGCTCGACCACCTCGCGGCACGAGCAGCAGCGGCTGGCCGAGAGATGCTTCAGGATCTCGATACGCGCCGGATGCGAAAGCGCGGCAAGCCGCGCGGCCATGGCKCGGCTGTCGGCGCAGCGGCTATCGGAGAAGGACTCRATCATCGTTCATCGGCGATAGACGATGAGCGATAAGAGGGCAAGCTATGCTTGTGGGTAGAGAGGATAATCTCCCCTCTTGAGAGGGAGATGTCGCCCATCTATCGGCTGGACAGGAGGCGACAGGGGGGCGCTGCGCGTGAAGTGCCAGCGCCCTTTGCGGTGCCAGACGAGGTTGGCGCTCTACGTGAGACGACCCCCTCTAGCCGCTTCGCGGCCGTCTCCCCCTCAAGGGGGGAGATTACGCGCTGCCCTACTCCGTCTTGGCCGGCACCGTGGTCATCTGGTCGCCCATGGCCTTCATGTCGGCCGCCTCGCCTTCCTTCGACTTGCCGGGGACCTTGAAGACCTGGCCCGGCCAGATGCGGTCGGGATCACGGATCTGGTCCTGGTTTGCGAGATAGATGGTCGAATAACGCACGCCATGGCCGTAGACCCGGCGCGAAATCCGCCAGAGCGTGTCGTTGCGGCGGATGATGACGGCACCCTGGGCGTGTTCGAGCTTGGGCGAGACCGTTTCCGGCGCCTCGGTCGACGGCGTCGCCTCGGCGACCTTGGCCGGAGCTTTGGCCGCCGGAGCCGGCGTCGTGGCGGGTTTGGCCGCTTCGGCCGTTGCCGTGGCCGGTGCGGCCGTCCCCGCCGGCTTGGCTTCGGCGGGCTTGGTCTCGTTCGGGGCGACGGCGGCGACCGACTCGCCGGGCTCGCGCTCGAACGGAACGGCGGCGCGGGCGACGACCTTCACGCCGTCGTCGGCCAGGCCATCGACATGGATCGTGTAGTTGCCCACCGGAATGTCGTGCGTCGCCTCGATCAGGAAATGACCGTCCGGCGAGGTCTTCGCATCGCCGAGCAGCATGTCGTCGGCATAGGCGCGTACCTTGCGGCCGGGATCGGCCGTGCCGGCGACGAAGATCTTGCTGCCGTCGATCTCGACCGCCCCCACGGCGATCTTAGGCTCCGCCGCCGCGCCGGCAGGCGCAGGCGTCGCGGGCGCCTGCGCGGTAGCGGCGGGTGCCGTCGTCGCGGCCGGGGCCGCGGTCGCGGCGGATGCCGCCGGCGCGGTGGCAGGCGCGGTTGCGGCGGCAGCCGGCGCCTGCGCGGCCGGAGCAGCGGCCTGATCGGTCGCGGCGGTCGCGGCGGACTTCGCCTCGGGTTGCGGAACGGTGATTAGTTCGGATGGCTTGCCCGGCTCCTCGACCATGGCCAACACCTGGCCGGTCGGGCTCTGCGGTATCGACACAACCGCGGTCTGCGCCGAGGCGACGGCAACGCCGCCGGCGGTCGCGCGCAAGGTGATCGAATAGTCGCCCGGCTTCAGCTGATTGTCGAGAACGATGACGAAGGCGCCGTCGGGACCCGCATTGGTCGAACCGAGCACGACCCCGCCATTCAGGATCTCGACCTTGGAATTGGGCGCCGCGCTGCCGGCGACGACGATCGAGCCGTTGGCTTCGACGCGCACGACATCGAAGGTCGGCAGCGCCGGCCCGGCGGCGGCCGGAGCCTGGGCGGCAGGCGCCGTTGCCGCCGGCGCGGAGGCGGCGGGCGCCGTGGCGGCGGGTGCCGCCGACTTCATCGTGTTGTTGGCGGGCGCCATGGTGTTGCTGGCCGGAGCCGTGGCATTGTCCGATGCGGGCGCCATGGTATTGGCCTGCGGCTGCGGCAGCCGGCTCTCGGTAGCCGTGCTGGCGGAACCGGCAGCCTTGCTGTCCGTTTGCGGAAGTGCCGCGACCTCCGCCGGCTTCTGCTTGATGTACGGATCGAGCGCGCCCGACCCATAGGCGACCGCCGCAACCACGGCAATGCCGCCCGCCGCGAACAGGAACGCCCTGGAAGTACTGATAGCCATGCCTTTTCTGCCCCCTTAGCCACCTAACGCCGGTCTAGCGTGTTTTGTCCAAGTCGACAAGAAAAAGCCCATGGTTGGACTTGACCGCGCCGACCGTCCCCATCACCAATCATCGTCATGAACACGATTCGATCCGTCTGCGTCTATTGCGGCTCGTCTCCGGGCCGCGACGAGGCCTATGTCAAGGCCGGACATCTGCTCGGCCGCTCGCTGGCGAAATCAGGCCTGCGCCTCATCTATGGCGGCGGCACCAAGGGCATCATGGGTGCTGTCGCCGAAGGGGCGCTCAGAGCCGGCGGCAAGGTGACCGGCATCATCCCGCGCTTCCTGATCAACAAGGAGGCGACCGAGACCGCCCTCGACAAGCTCGACGAACTGCTGATCACCGACAACATGCACGAGCGCAAGCACAGGATGTTCGAAAAATCCGACGCCTTTGTGGCGCTGCCGGGCGGCATCGGCACGGTCGAGGAAATCGTCGAGATCATGACCTGGGCCCAGCTCGGCCATCACCGCAAGCCGATCGTCTTCGCCAACGTCAAAGGTTTCTGGAACCCGATGCTGGCGCTCATCGAGCACATGTCGGGGGAAGGCTTCGTCCATACCGCGCACCGGGTGAAGCCCCTGGTGATCAACGACCCGGAAGCCATCGTCGCCGCGATCATGGTCGCGGGATCCTCGGTCGACGCCCCGACCGAGGGGGTGCAGTCGGTGATAGACAAGATGTAAGTTTAGGGGAGTAAGGGAGTAGGGCAGTAAGGCAGTATGTGATTGTCCTGGAGCCGCCCCCCTACTCCCCTACTCCCCTACTCCCCTACTCCCCTACTCCCCTACTCCCCTACTCCCCTACTGCCTACTCACCAGCATCTTGTCGATCCGGCGGCCATCGAGGTCGACGATCTCGAAGCGCCAGCCTTCATAGGTGAAGCTCTCGCCGATCTCGGGCAGATGCCCGAGCCGGACCAGGGCAAAGCCCGCGATCGTGCGGAAGTCGCCGTCGGACTGGCGGAGCCTGAGGCCAAGGCGTTCGAAGGCCTCATGGGCGGGCATCATACCGTCGACCAGGAGCGAGCCGTCCTCCCGCTCGACGACGTCCGGCGCCTCGCCCTCGACGCCCGGCAGGTCGCCGGCCATGGCTTCGAGCAGGTCGGTCTGGGTCACGATGCCCTCCARGCCGCCATATTCGTCCATGACCGTGATCAGCCGCACMGGCGACTGCTTGAAGCGATCCAGCACCTTGACGATGGGGGTCGCCTCATAGACGACGAGCGGCTCGCGCATCACGGCCATCGGATCGAGCGACCGGCCGTCGAGAAGCTGGTCGAGCAGGTCCTTCTTCAGGACCATGCCGAGCGGCTCGTCGATGCTGYCGCGGCCTACGAGCAGCTGCTCGTGCCGGCATTCGCGGATGGTGCGGATCATCTCCTCGCGTGTGTCGCCGGCGTCGATCCAGTCGACATCGTGGCGCGGCGTCATGATGTTGCCGATACGGCGCTCGCCGATCTTGAGGACTCGGACGACCACCTCCTGTTGCGCCTGTTCCAGAATGCCGGCCTCCTGGCTGGCCTGAACCAGGAGCTTGAGCTCTTCGGCGGAGTGCAGCGCGCCCTCGCCAGCGCCAGGACGCAGTCCGCAGGCCCGCAGCACCAGATTGCCGAGGCCGTTCAAGGTGACGATTGCCGGGCGCAGCAGGAACAGGAATAGGCCGAGCGGGCGCACGATCCAGAGCGCCGTGCCCTCGCTGCGCTGGAGCGCCAGGCTCTTCGGCGCGAGCTCGCCCAGCACGATATGCAAGGTCGTGATGATGATGAAGGCAATGGCGACCGCAATCGCGTGCGAGCCGAAAAAGRCCCAGGATTGCGGCAGRCCCACCAGGAGCGGCTCGACCAGATGCGCAAGCGCGGGTTCGCCGATCCAGCCGAGCGCRAGCGACGAGATGGTGATGCCGAGCTGGGTCGCCGCGAGATTGGCGTCGAGACTTTCGAGGGCCCGCTGCAGGGCCGCGGCATTCATACGGCCCGCGGCGACCAGTTCGGCCACCCTGCTCTTGCGAACCGCCACGAGTGAGAATTCGGCCGCAACGAAGAAGCCGTTGGCGGCAACAAGGAAAAGGACCGACAGAATTCCGAGAATATCGGTCAAGCTACTACTGCCATCGCCCGCGGGCATGGTCTCCTCTTGGGGTTGCGACGCGGACCGCGTCTCGGACAACAAAAATGGCGGCATCGACGATGCCGCCGCCAGTCGCCTTTGCCACGATGTCGGCGATTTCCCTAATCTAAATGGCCAAAGCCTCGCCGACTAGGTCCTTTACCGCAGAATTTCTTCAAATCGTCGTCCGGCCCCTGGAATGACAGAGGGGAAAACCCGCAATTCAAGATCACCTTAATCCACAACTCGTCATCGCCCTGTTGCCTCGACCCGGCAGTTTTCCCCCGCAATTCAACCAAACGGCGGTTGCGAGGACAAACGATATTGAAAAACATCGCTTTCGGATTGGCCGGCGCAGCCCTGTGCCTTCTCCCCGGAGCAGCTTTGGCGGGCTACGTGAACCCGGTCGCCTATCCCCAGTCGGGCGACCCGACCGACATCCAGGTGGCCATCGAGAGATCGGCTTTTTGTGAGTGTTGGACTTGCCCGACCTCACTCCGCCGGCGCCGCCCGCAGCGACGGTCTATGGGCGCTGAGCCGATCGAGATAGAGATAGACGATCGGCGTGGTGTAGAGCGTGAGCAATTGCGAGACGATGAGGCCGCCGACGATCGCCACRCCGAGCGGCTGGCGCAGTTCCGCGCCGGTGCCTGTTTCGAGCGCCAGCGGCAAGGCGCCGAGAAGCGCGGCGAAGGTGGTCATCATGATCGGCCGGAAACGCAGCACGCTCGCCTTATGGATCGCCTCCCGCGCGGACAGTCCTTCCTGGCGCTCGGCCTGCAATGCCATGTCGATCATCATGATKGCGTTCTTCTTGACGATGCCGATCAACAGGATGATGCCGATCAGCGAGATCACGTCGAACTCCATGCCGGTGACGAGCAGTGCGAGCAGCGCGCCGATGCCGGCCGAGGGCAGCGTCGACAGGATGGTGATCGGATGGACATAGCTCTCGTAGAGCACGCCCAGCACCACGTAGATGGTGGCAAGGGCCGCGGCGATGAGCAGAAGCTCGTTCAACAGGCTAGAGCGGAAGGCGAGCGCCGTTCCGGCGAGCGCGCCGTGGACCGAGACGGGCATCCTGAGCTCGCCCATGGCGCGGTCTATTGCCGCCGAGGCGTCGCCGAGCGTGGCGCCGCCGGCGAGGTTGAAGGAGATCGTCGCGGCGGCGAAATGGCCCTGGTGGTTGACCGACAGCGGCATGGTCGCCGGCCCGTATTGGCTGAAGGCTGAAAGCGGCACCATGCGCTCGGCCGAGGTGCTGACGGCGGCCCCGCTGGAAGCGCTGCCGTGACCGGTGACGGCGATCGCATTGGTTGCCTGGTTGCGCACCGAGCCGGATACGCTGCCGGCCAGCGCGTTGGTCTTCTGCGTGCCGCTCGCCGCCGCGCCCGAGGTGCTGACATAGATGCCGTTCAGCGCGCTCGGATCCTGCAGGTAGCGCGGCGCAACCTCCATCACGACATGGTACTGGTTGCGCGCGTTGAAGATCGTCGAGACCTGCCGCTGGCCGAAGGCGTCATAGAGGGTGTTGTCGACGCCGGCGGGCGTAACACCCAGTCGCGCCGCGCTCTCGCGGTCGACCGTGATGTTGGTTTCGAGACCGGCCTCGTCCCGGTCCGAATTGACGTCGGCGAGTTCCGGAGCCTTCTTCAGAAGATCGACCAGCTTCGGCGTCCATTCGTCGAGATCGGCGGTGGAGTCGGCCTGCAGCGTGTACTGATAGGTGGCGAGGCTCTGACGTCCCCCCACCCTGACCTCCTGGCGCGGATTGAGGAAGAGCTGCGCGCCGGGCACTTGCCTGAGTTGCGCGCGCAGGCGCGTCAGCACCGCCTGCAGCGGCGCCCGTTCGTCCTTCGGCTTCAGGTTGACGAAGACGAAGCCGGAATTGGTCTGGCGGCCGCCTATATAGCCGACCACGTTGGCGACGGCCGGGTCGCTCCTGAGGATCGATTCGAGCTGCTCGAACTTCTGTCGCATCAGCTGGAAGGAAATGGCCTGGTCGGCGCGCAGGCCGCCGATCAACTCGCCCGTGTCCTGCTGCGGGAAGAAGCCCTTCGGCACGGCCCCGTAGAGATAGACGTTGAGGACGATCGTAGCGACAAGGACCATGAGCATGATGCCGGCATTGTCGAGCGACCAGGCGAGCGAGCGGCCGTAGCCCGCACGGATGCGCTCGAAGACGCCTTCGCCGAAGCGGGCCAGGAACGAGCGCCTGGTCGACGAGATCGCGCCGGCACGCAGGAAGTGCGCGCACATCATCGGCGTCACCGTCAGCGACAGCACCAGCGAAATCGCGATCGCCAGCGACAGGGTCATGGCGAATTCCTGGAACAGGCGCCCGAGAATGCCGCCCATCAACAGGATCGGCAGGAACACCGCCACCAGCGAGGCGCTCATCGACAGCACCGTGAAACCGACCTCGCGCGCGCCGACCAGCGCCGCCTTGCCGCGCGGCATGCCGTGCTCGATGTGGCGCATGATGTTTTCCAGGACCACGATCGCGTCGTCGACGACGAAGCCCGTGGCGATGGTGAGCGCCATCAGCGAAAAATTGTCGAGCGTATAGCCGAGCAGATACATCGCCCCGAACGTGCCCAGGATCGAGACGACCAGCGCCACGCTCGGGATCAGCGCCGCCCGCCAGTCGCGCAGGAAGCAGAACACCACCAGGACGACGAGCAGTATCGCCAGCACCAAGGTCAGCTCGGTGTCATGCAGCGAGCCGCGGATGGTGAGGCTGCTGTCCGTCGCGATGTTCAGGCGCGCGTCCGCCGGCACCGAGGCCTGCAGGGTCGGGACCAGCGCGCGCACCCGGTCTACCGTGTCGATGATGTTGGCGTTGGGTTCGCGGTAGAGTACCAGGAGCACCGCCGGCTCGCCATTGGCGAGGCCGAGATTGCGCACGTCCTCGACGGAGTCCTCGACATCGGCGACATCGCGCAGCCGCACGGCGGCGTTGTTGCGCCAGGCGATGACGAGGTCGCGGTAGTCGGCGGCRTGGCTSGCCTGGTCGTTKGTGTAGAGCTGGTAGCGCAGCGCGCCGTCCTCGGTGAAGCCCTTGGGRCTGCGCGCATTGGCSGAGGCGAGTGCCGCGCGCACATCCTCCAGGCCGATGCCGTARTGGAACAGCGCGCCGGGGTTGAGCTCCACCCGCACGGCCGGCAGCGAAGAACCGCCSAGATCGACATTGCCGACGCCCTCGACCTGCGACAGGCGCTGCTGCAGCACGGTCGCCGCGGCGTCGTAGAGCTGGCCCGKCGTCAGCGTMYGCGAKGTCAGCGCCAGGATCATCACCGGCGCGTCGGCCGGRTTGAACTTGCGRTAGGTCGGGTTGCTGCGCAGGTCCGACGGCAGGTCGGCGCGCGCGGCGTTGATCGCGGCCTGCACGTCGCGCGCCGCGCCGTTGATGTCGCGGTCTAGGTCGAACTGCAGCACGATGTTGGTGGTGCCGGTGCCCGAACGCGAGGTCATCTCGGAGACGCCAGCGATCTGGCCGAGATGGCGCTCCAGCGGTGCCGCGACATCGGTCGACATCGTGTCGGGRCTCGCGCCMGCCATCGAGGCCTGCACCGAGATGGTCGGGAAATCGACCTTGGGCAGCGGCGCGACCGGCAGGTTGAAGTAGGCGATCAGTCCCGCCACCGCCAGTCCGATCGCCAGCAGAGTCGTGGCGACCGGCCTTGCGATGAAGGGTGCCGAGAGGTTCACGGCGCGAGCCCGCCGGCCCGCGCGCCGGCTTCGCGCGCGCCCGAGCGCGTCAGGCGATCGAAGGCTAGGTAGATCACCGGCGTGGTGAACAGCGTCAGCACCTGGCTGACGATCAAGCCGCCGACGATGGTGATGCCGAGCGGCTGGTGCAGTTCCGAGCCGGCGAGCCCGCCAAGCAGCAGAGGAACCGCGCCGAACAGTGCCGCCATCGTCGTCATCAGGATCGGCCGCAGCCGCAGCAGGCACGCCTCGTAGATCGCCTCGCGCGGGTCCAGCCCCTGCAGGCGCTCCGCCTGCAAGGCGAAATCGATCATCATGATGGCGTTCTTCTTGACGATGCCGACGAGCAGCACGATGCCGATGATGCCGATGACATCGAGGTCATGGCCGGCAAGCATCARGGCCACCAGCGCYCCGACGGTSGCCGAYGGCARCGTCGACAGGATCGTCAGCGGRTGGATGAAGCTCTCGTAGAGCACGCCCAGMACGACATAGACGGTGGCGACGGCKGCAAGCACCAGYAGMAGTTCGTTGGAAAGCGAGCTCTGCAAGGCCAGCGCMGCGCCCTGGAAGCCCGTCACCAGGCCGGCCGGCGGATGCATGTCCTGCTGGGCRGCGGTGACCGCCGCGGTGGCGTCGCCSAGCGAGACGCCGGGGGCGAGGTTGAACGAAATCGTCGTGGCCGGGAACTGCGCGAGGTGGTTTGCCAGGAGCGGCGCCTGGCGGACATTGATGCTGGCGATCGCCGACAGCGGCACCTGCCCGGAACCCGCCGACGGCAGATAGATGGCGCCGAGCGAGGCCGGCGTCTGGCCGACCGACGGATCGGCTTCGAGAATGACCCGGTATTCGTTCGACTGGGTGAAGATGGTCGAGATGATGCGCTGGCCGAAGGCGTCGTAGAGCGCGTTGTCGACGGTCGCCGGCGTGATGCCGAAGCGCGCCGCGGTCGCGCGGTCGATGGTGATGTCGACGGCAAGCCCGCTCTGCCGGCTGTCGCTTGCGACATCCGCCAGTTCCGGAAGCGCCGCCAGCCTGCCCGTGAGCTTCGACGTCCAGTCCGCCAGCTCGACCGGATCGGAATCCTGCAGCACATATTGGTACTGCGATGGGCTCGCGGTGGAATCGACGGTCAGGTCCTGCACCGGCTGCATGTGCAGCGCTATGCCGGCAATCCCGGCGGTTTCCGTCTCCAGCCGCCGGATGATGGCGCTGGCGTCATCGGCGCGGGCGTCGCGCGGCTTGAGGTTGATCAGCATGCGGCCGCTGTTCGACGTCATGTTCTGGCCGTCGACGCCGATGAAGGACGACAGGCTGGCGACATCCGGGTCCTTCAGGATGGCATCGGCCAGCGCCTGCTGGTGCTGCGCCATATCGGCGTAGGAGGCCGAGCCCGCGGCCTCGGTGACCGCCGAAATCGCGCCGGTGTCCTGGATCGGGAAAAAACCCTTCGGAATGACGATGTAGAGATAGACGGTGAGCGCCAGCGTTGCCACCGCGACCAGCAGCGTCAGCATCTGGCGGTCGAGCACCCAGCGCAGCGCTGCGGCATAGCCCTCGGCTATCCTGTCGAACACGGCCTGGCTCCGGCGCGCCAGCGCGCCCTCCTTGCGCTCGGACGGCGGCTTCAACAGGCGAGCGCACATCATCGGCACCAGCGTCAGCGAGACGATGGCCGAGATGACGATGGCGATCGCGAGCGTGATGGCGAATTCGTGGAACAGGCGGCCGACGACGTCGCCCATGAAGAGCAGCGGTATCAGCACCGCGATCAGCGAGACGGTGAGCGAGATGATGGTGAAGCCGATCTGCGCGGAGCCTTCGAGCGCCGCAGTCACCGGATCGTCGCCATGCTCGATGAAGCGGGAGATGTTCTCGATCATGACGATGGCGTCGTCGATGACGAAGCCGGAAGCGATGGTGAGCGCCATCAGCGATAGATTGTCGAGGCTGAAGCCCCACAGATACATCACCGCGAAGGTGCCGATCAGCGACAGCGGCACCGACAGGCTCGGGATGATCGTGGCCGGGATGTTGCGCAGGAACAGGAAGGTGACGAGCACGACCAGAAGCGCTGCGAGCCCGAGCTCGAATTCGACGTCATGCACCGAGGAGCGGATGGTGACGGTGCGGTCGGTCAGCGGCTGGACGTCGAGCGCGGCGGGCAGGCTGGCGCGCAGTTGCGGCAGCAGCGCCTTCACCGAATCGACGACACGGATGACGTTGGCGCCGGGCTGCCGCTGGATGTTGAGGATGACCGCCGGCGACCGGTTCATCCAGGCGCCCAGCCTGGAATTCTCCGGCCCTTCGATGATGTCGGCCACCTCGCCCAGCCGCACGGGCGAGCCGTTGCGGTAGGCGACCACCATGTCGGCATAGGTGTTGGGGTCGCTGATCTGGTCGTTGGCGTTGATGGTGTAGGAGCGGGCCGGCCCGTCGAAGCTGCCTTTCGGCGTGTTGACGTTGAGCGTGCCGATGGTGGTGCGCAAATCGTCGATGTTGAGGCCCATGGCGGCCAGCGCCTTGAGCTTGACACGCACGCGCACGGCCGGGCGCTCGCCGCCGCTGATCGAGACGAGGCCGACACCGGGCAGTTGCGAGATCTTCTGCGCCAGCCGCGTCTCGGCATAGTTCTCGACCTGCGTGAGCGGCAGCGTCTTCGAAGTGATCGCGAGCGTCAGGATCGGTGCGTCGGCCGGGTTCACCTTGGCGTAGATCGGCGGTGCCGGCAGGTCGGCGGGCAGGAGGTTGCCGGCCGCATTGATCGCCGCCTGCACCTCCTGCTCGGCGATGTCGAGGCTGAGATCGAGGCTGAAACGCAAGGTGATGACGGAGGCGCCGGCCGATGACCCCGACGACATCTGTTCGAGCCCCGGCATCTGGCCGAACTGCCGTTCGAGCGGAGCGGTGACGGAAGTGGTCATCACCTCCGGGCTCGCGCCCGGATAGAAGGTCTGTACCTGGATCGTCGGATAGTCGACTTCAGGCAGGGCCGAGAGCGGCAGGAAGAGATAGGCGATCATGCCGACGATCAGGATGGTCGCCATGATCAGCGTGGTGGCCACCGGCCGCAGGATGAAGGGGCGCGACGGATTGAGCCAGCCGACGAGGCTTTCCGTGCTCATTGGCTTTCGGCCGAATTGCCGCCGTTCGCCTGGCCGTTTTGCTTGCGATGACGGCGATGCTGGCGGTCGCCGCCGGCGGCATTGCCCGGCGCTGCCGTCCCCTCGTCCGCCGCGGCGCCAGCGCCGCCGCTCTGCCCGTCCGGAGCCGCGGGCGCGTTGCCGGACGCGGCCGGTGGAGCCCCCGCCGTCGCGGGGATCGGGCTTGCCGGAGGTTGGGTTGCAGTCCCCGTTCCAGCGGCCGGCGTGCCGGCGGTCGCGCCGGGCACCGAAACCTTGGCGCCGTCCTTCAGCCGGTCGACACCGTCGACGACGACCTTGGCGCCCGGCGAAAGCCCCGAAAGCAATTGCGTGACCGAAGCATCGCCCGGGCCAAGCGAAACGGTCTTCACGGAGACGGTATCGTCTTCGTTCAGCTGATAGACGAAGGTGCCGGGCGCGCCGTGCTGGATGGCGGCGTTCGGAATCACCGTCGCGCCGCTAAGCGTGCGCACCAGAAGGTGCACGTTGACGAACTGGTTGGGGTAAAGCGCGCCGTCGGCATTGGCGAAGACCGCGCGCAGCTTCACCGTGCCGGTTGTGGGGTCGATCTGGTTGTCGATCGTCTGCARCGTGCCCTCGGCGATCTGCTTRRCRTCGTTGCGGTCGAACAGMGTCGCCTTGAGCCGGGCATTGCCATGCGTCTGTTCCAGCACCTCGGCAAGCCTGTCCTCAGGCAGCGAGAACACCGCCGAGATCGGCTGCATCTCGGCAATCACGGCGATGCCGCCGCTGTCGCCGGGGGTGACGTAGTTGCCCTGGTCGACCAGCCGCAGGCCGATGCGGCCGTCGGCGGGCGCGACGATATGGCTGTTGGAGATGTTGACCTGGACGGCCTCGATCTGCGCCTGGTCGGAGACGACCGTGCCTTCGTCGGCCTGGACCGTCGCGCGCTGCAGGTCCACCGCCTGCCTGGTCACCGCGCTGGCGGTAAGCTTCTCGTCGCGGTCGAGGTCGAGCTTCGCGTCGGCAAGCAGCGCCTGGTCGCGCTCGAGCTGGCCCTGCAGCTGGTGCAGCGAGGCCATCAGGGTACGATTGTCGATCTGGGCGAGGAAGTCGCCCTTCTTCACATTCTGGCCTTCGGTGAAGCCGATCTCGGTGATCTGGCCGCTGACCTGCGAGCGCACCGTCACGGTCGACAGCGAGGTGACGGTGCCGAGCGCCTCCAGAACGATCGGGATGTCGGCCTGCGTCACCGCGGCGACGGCGACCGGCTGCGGCCCGAAATCGCCGCCCCCGAAGCGGCCGCCGCCGCGCCCGGTTTCCTGCCGGACGGGCACCATGGGACGCAGCCAGACGACGGCGCCGGCGACCGCCGCCATCAGCAGCAGCGCGACGATCCAGCCGCGTCGCCTGCGGCGCACGACCAGTGGCTTCATCTCGGTCATGGGCTCACTGGGCGGCCGGAGCCGGTTGGCGACTTCGTCGTCCACTTCGTCACCTATCCAACGAACCGCATCCGAGAAGGTCTCCGCAACCTTGCCAGCCGCGCCGGCGCGCATGCTGGAGCGTCGGCCCGAGGCTGGATTCGGCCGGAGCATAGGCACGCGGATTTTTCCGCGCAATTCCATCCTCATTAATTTCCTGTAATGAATTTAATGGGTTAGGTACTGAGAATTGCTTGGATTGCAAGGCTGGCAGGGCGCGAATCCGCCACCGGATCCGTGCGGCAGACGCAGGTGGATCACTGGTTTTAGACGAATGGCGACAAGGCTTTACGCGGACGCGTCAGCCGCACGCAACGGACCGCCAATGCCGCCGCGCGCCGTTCATGGCGCTGCGCAGCCGACTCTGGTGACGGGAGCCGACGTGAATTCCTGCTCGCAGAAATGTGAACGGGCCAGCGCCTCAAGCTGCTCCCATTCCTCGGCATTGCGGCGAGACGCTGCTGGTGGATGGCAGGATCACGAGTGTGTTGTGAGGGGCGCCGCCCTACCCTTCATCATGCCTCCCAGCAGCCGATCCACCGAAAGCCTGCCCGAGCCGCTGAGCGCCAGGATGAACATGCCGCCGGCGATGGCCAGATCCTTCTCGAAATGCAGCAACTCGTTCTGGCTGGCGAAGTTGGTGTGGAAGAGGCTCGCAGTCATCAGGCAGAACAGGCCGAGCCCGACCGCGCCCAGCCGCGCCAGGATGCCGAGCGCGACCGACAGGCCGGCGCCGAGCTGCAGCGCGATTGTGGCAATCAGAAGCGGCGTGCTGACGCCGAGTGCTGCCATCGCCTTCTGAGCGCCCTCGAAATGGGTCGCCAGTTGCAGGCCCTCATGCACGAAGATGAGGGACAGGAGCAGGCGTCCGGCAAGCAGGACCGCATCCTTGGCATGAAGCTTCTCGGCGAGTTCGGTCGGGGTCATGGGAGGCTCCGTTCTTCGAAACCGGCATGCCGAGCGTCCGGTCGGACACACGCACGCGCTTGATGCAAAAGGTCGGAGCCGGCGCGAGGGAGAAAACGCCGGCTCCGGTTTTCGGGCGCCTGCCGCCATGGCGCCCAAAAGCGTTACTTCGTCACCTTGGTGTCGATAGCCTGCTTAAGGTCCGAAAGCTCCTCGCAGCCTGCCGGGCAAAGCTTCTGCAGCGATGCGAGCTGCTCGTTGGCCTTGGTCATGTCGCCGGTCACGACATAGAGCTCGCCCAGATATTCGTGCGCCGCCTTGTGGTCGGGCTTAAGTTCCAGCGCCTTGGCGTAGTAGGTGAGCGAGGTCTGGTAGTCGCCGGTCTTGCGCAGCGTGAAGCCGAGCAAATTGTAGACGTCGGCCTGCTGGTTGTCCTGCGCGAGATCGCGCAGTTCGGCCAGCGCGCCCTTATAGTCCTTGGCGTCGATCTTGGCCTTCACGGCCGTCAGGTCCGGCGCGTCGGCGCCTTCAATGTCGTCCACGGCATAGGCAGGTACGGAAATGGCGATCGGGGCAGCGGTCAGCACCGCAATGGCGCCGAGGACCGCGAAAAGCGCGTGTTTCATTGGCGTTATCTCTTTCTGTTCAGGATCCGATTCAGATCTGGGTTGGGGTGAAGGCGTAGGCGTTGCCGTCCTTGACRAAGCKGCCGGTGCCCGGGAACGGGAAATGCGAGCCGCAGATGCGGACMTTGTCGGCGATCACCTGGTCGAYGATCTTGTGGCGCGTGGYGATCGCCATCGGCCCGTCCTGGTCGTAGCTGCCCTGCCATTCGGGGTGYGGGGCAAGCAGGGCSGGGACGTACATKGTGTCGGCCGAGACGAGGAACTGCTCGGAGCCGGCATCGACGTGATAGACGGAGTGGCCGGGCGTGTGGCCGGGYGCCGCCATGATGCGGATGCCRGGCACCACTTCCGTRCCGTCATCGACCAGCTTCCAGTTCTTCCATTTCGGGAAGTTTTCCGCGATGCGCTTGCCGGCMGGCTTGCGGCCYTCSGGMAGCTTSSCGAGSCGGCTGGGRTCGGTCCACCAATTGTATTCGGCKSCRTTGACGATGAGYTCGGCGTTGGGGAACACCGGGTCGTTGGTGCCCTTCTCCATCAGGCCCCAGACATGGTCGGGGTGGAAATGCGAGATCATGATGGTRTCGATCGCCTTGTAGTCGATGCCGGCRGCCTTCATGTTGGCCGGCAGATGCGTGGCGTTGGCCTGCCACTGACCGACACCGGAGCCGGCATCCATCATGATGGTGCGGCCGTTCATCTCGAGCACCACGACGGTGAGCGGGATGGGCATGAACTCGGTGGTCAACCCCGCCTTGGCGAGCGCGGCCTTGGTGTCGTCGACCGAGGCGTTGGCGATGAAGGCCGGGTCGTGCGGCTTGCGCCAGATGCCGTCATAGACGGCGGTGACCTCAAGCGAGCCGACCTTGTATTTGTAGAAGCCGACCAGCGGCTCGACAGGCGTTTCGGCATGAGCCGCGGGAGCGAATTCCAGCTTGCCGGCAATACCGAAGGCGGCCGCGGCGGCGGCCGATCCGAGTACCATGCGGCGTGTCATGTTGAACATCAGAAGTCTCCTCTAGTGGCTGCGGGTTCAGGCGGCGTCCGTCGTTTCCCGCATGTCGTTGCCCCCAAACCGTTGCGGCGACATGCGGGAGGAGGATGGCCTCGCTACTCAGCAAGACCCGCGAGGCCCGGACTTTATTCCCGGCACGCGAAGAATTTTCTGACGGACGAAACCGGGCTTGCCCGTGGAAAAGCCTCCGCTTGGAGGACGACGTCGCCGGGCCGGGCATCACGAAACTGTCACACTGCATCGGAGCGGCCATGCTAGAAACCTCGCCTGGCCGCCCCGCGACCGATTGCACCAGAGACAAGCCGCCATGAATATCGCCGCCAGCAAGGAAGGCACCGATCTCTCGCCCTACTTGCCAGACGAGCACGGGCTTTTCTTCGTCTACCATTTCACGGCCGATGGCCTGTGCACCAAGGACCCCGCCGAGGCGCGCTGGACGTGGCGCAGCTACCAGATCACCGACATGCGGGCGCGCCAGGAGATCGGTGCCGAGCCGGCCTTGCCCGCGGTGGTGCGCGCGGCTTTCCTGGGCCCCGCCCATGGCTGCCAGATCGACCTCGAAGACGGCTGGACCTATGGCGATCTGCCCGACCTCAGGCACGACTTTTCAGCGGAAGCGCGCGGGCTCACCCATTTCCGCTTCGCCTTCAACGACACGATGCTGATCGGAGCGCGCAAGCAGCCGCTGGAATCGGTCGATGCCGTGCGCAAGGCGGTGGAGAGCGGATCGCGCCGGTTCCGCTCGCCGGCCGAGCTGATCGAGGCGGTGATGGGCCAGTCGCTCGACGGTATGGCCAGAGCGTTGGACAAGCTCGGCGACACGCTGGACGGATCGAGGACCGGATCGTCAGCGACGCATGGAACAGCGAGCGGCAGGGGCTGGTCGACGCGCGCCGTCAGTTGGTGGCCATCCATCGCCAGATGGCGACGCTGACGAACCTTTTCCGCCATCTCGACCAATCGCACCGCAACGAGTTGCCCGACGCCGCCGGCGAGATGGCGGCAAGGCTCTCGCAACGGACGCGCACGCTGCATCACGACGGCGAGCAGTTGCAGGGGCGCACCCGGCTCCTGCAGGACGAGCTGATGACGAAGCTGACCGAGCGGTCGAACCGGCTGCTCTATATCCTATCCGTCATGACGGCGGTGCTCTTGCCGATGACCATCATCTCCGGCCTGTTCGGCATGAATGTCGGCGGGCTGCCGCTGGTCGACACGCCGCTGGGGTTCTGGATGGTGACGGCGGGATCGGTGGCGATAGCTGCCGCCATCTTTCTGGTCGTAAGGCGGCTGGGGCGCGTTTAAGCAATCCCGTCCGGAACTGCGCGAAACAGATAAATTGGAAATCACGCCGTCGCGCGCAGATCCTCGACGATGGTGCCTGCCGCGCGAATTTCCGCGTCATGTTCGGGTTCGCGCCATGTCTCGGCAATTGCCGAGGCGTACCATTCGCGCATGGCCGGCAGGTCGAGCAACTGCTTCGGATAGCCCGCGGCGGCGCCTTCGAAGGCCAGTCCATAGGACCGCGCCCGGAACGCCACGGGGGCAAAGAAGGCATCGACGGCGCTGAAGCGATCGCCGGCCAGGAACGGGCCGCCGAAGCGGGCAAGGCCATCGTTCCAGAGGTCGCCGAGGCGGAAGAGATCGTGCTTCAGCGCGTCGGACATGGCGAACAGCTCGACGCGCACACCGCAGCTCATCGAGCAGGCGCCGCGCAGGGCGGTGAAGCCCGAATGCATTTCGGCGGCCGCCGACCGCGCCCAGGCGCGCGCCCTGGCATCCGCCGGCCACACGCCCCGATGACGCTCGGCAAGGTATTCGACGATGGCAAACGAATCCCAGACCGCCAACCCCTCATCGACAAGGCATGGCATGCGGCCGCTCGGCGAGAGCGGCCGGTAGAGGCTCCAGCTGGAGCCAACAGGCAAAGGCGTCAGCCGTTCCTCGAACGGAATATCGAGGGTGCGCATCAGAACCCATGGCCGCAGCGACCAGGAAGAATAGTTCTTGTTGGCGATGTGCAACACGTACATTGGATCCCCCTATCTTGACGCGGGCGCCGGTTGGCGAGCCTCGCGACCCTTGAACATCGACCAGCTGTACATGGCCAGCGCCGTCCAGATCAGCGCGAAAGCGATGGCCTGGGTCTTGCCGAAGGGCTCGTGGAAGATCAGCACGGCGATCAGGAACACCATGGTCGGCGCAATGTACTGCATGATGCC